>ERZ791923.1276-NODE-1276-length-28522-cov-3.911020_pt1 | contig 28522 bp, 25 predicted proteins | sample MGYA00510133_ERZ791923 | MGnify/ENA primary metagenome ERZ791923 (study PRJEB30046, sample SAMN00792106) | human gut metagenome | study: EMG produced TPA metagenomics assembly of the A metagenome-wide association study of gut microbiota in type 2... | reverse complement strand
CCCGCATTTTCGGCTGAATCTTAAAAATTCATCCACGGAAGTTTGGCGGTGTCCCGTGATTATTTATAGTTTAACTTGGAATTATCGGAGGGAGCGGATGCAGTCCGTTGGGGTTACTCCGATATCTTTCTTGAAGAGGCGCGTCAGTTGCGCCGGATAGTGGAAACCGAGTTTGTTGGCCGTTTCGGCAACGGCCAACCCCGAAGCGAGTTCGCTCTTAATCTTGCGGACTGCATGGCGACAGTTTGCGGCATTCCTGCCAAGTTTATCAATATAATCTGACTAACTACCTGCGAAGAATATTTCCGAGGCGTTTTTGGAGTCAGAAGAGAGAACGAGGCGGCCATCGTGACCGATGAGGACTACGAAAACGACTGGAAAGAAACCCTCGGATAGGCATATTAAAAAACATTTGTTCCTTTTTCCTTTTCAGGTACTTATGAATAAATTGACCATTACATCACTCGTTGCGACGACTACTTTAGCCATACATGCCAAGAAACTTGTGGCCCAATGTAAAGATTTACATGGAGCAGCGTATAGCCGAACGTAACGGCACGCACATTCTCTATTACGCTGAATTCCTCTGCCTCGGAACGCAGAAATACGTGCTTATCACCCTCTAATAGTTTTCCACATTCCAAATGTCTTATGCAAGCTGTCCCTTTCCCCCCGAGGTGTGTACAGCTTTGCCATTTTTAAGGATGTTGAGATATTATGATAGAATTTTTTCGATAAAATTTGGCGATATTGAAAATTATTATTAACTTTGCGATGTCTGATGCCATCGACCAATTCCACGTATCATAAGGTGTCGGGCGTTTGAAATTTTGGGCGATTGCCGTCACTGACCTGTTCCACGCGGCGATGATTCCACGCCACCTAAACATAGTTTCACCAGAATTGTTCCGTGAGGAATACGCGGACACAGATACCATAATGCTCGACCTCATTCGCAATAATCCCTACCGCCGCCTCGGAGTGTTAGCCAACTCTCCGACACGCAAGCGCTCCTCAAACCTTAACCACTTCCGGGCATTCGCAAGGGTGGGACGTACCTGTACTTCGGAAGTAGATTATGGCGCAGTTATTGGGGATTTGCCCTGTCGCAGTGAGGAAAGTCTGGAAAAGGCACAGCGCGAACTGAATCTTCCTGTTGATAGTCTCAAGCATGCGCTGTTCTGGCTGGCGTGCGATGGAGAGCTCGACAAGGCAGTAATGAAAAAGCTTGCCGAAGGAGACTTGGAACGGGCGCAAAGCATAGCAACTCTCGACGATAATTGGACAACCCTGCTCAACTTGCATACTACCAGCCTTATGGCAGATAATATGCGTGATGCCGCCGTCGCCGTAGTGAAACTTTGCGAACTCCGTTCCGACATGTTTAAAGGTATCGGCCACGAAACGCTCAATCTCTCTGAGCGGGAATTTTTCGACATTTACTTTGGCGCAGTGTTGGAAAATCATACCGACTCCGCGCAGTTACTTGCGTCGTTCAGAAATCTTTCCTCCGCCACTCTCGATGTCCATGAGATGCTTTCACGACGAATTGCTGACGAGAAAATAAGACAAATTGAACGGATACTTGAAACAGCCGAAGATGTTCCTTACGACAATGCCAAGACTAAATTGGAAGCCGCCGTTTCCCTCATGCAGTCAGCTGGAACGGCGCTTGAAGAGCTGCTTGGTATTATTGGCAAAGAGAATGCGTTATATGCCATGCTTGCCGATAAAATAGCCACCGAAATCACCCGGAGAGCCGTCTGCTATTACAATAATACGGAAGATGATTCAAGAATCCTAAGTACCATAGAATTGTTCAGATATGCCGAGGCAATAGCGATAAGTGAACAAACCATAAGGTTTACGCACAGTTGGGCATCAGAGGTTGCAATTGAAATGAAGAATCTTCCGCCAGAAGAGGCGAGATGCGATGTCTATGCCATACGCAGGCTCTGCTGCCAGACCATTTATTCCCTCGGCGATGCCAAGAAGCTCATTTTTCAGTGCGCCCCATTCCTGGGAAATCTAAAAGAGAAGATAGGACTGGCCCATCCGGCTTCAATAGCTGTTTCCAACCGTGTTTTGCATCTCACGGTCCAGTGCGTTATCGAGGTGGTGAACAAACTCACGGTTATGACGTCCGAAACTGATTACTCAGCCGAGCATCTGCGCCATAGCCGCGTGCTGCGAATCATGGAGCTCGCTTGGGAAGTAATGTCGATGGCCGGTCAGTTACCCATAGACTCCAAGTCTGCAGAATGGTATGAAAGAAACGCTGAATCACTAAAGAACATAGCCTGCGAGATGGGCGTGCGCACCACCCATTCGAGTTTCAGGATACTTACCGAACAGGAAGTCTTCAACCGCTGCGAAAGCAAGGATGATTATGAAAAATATATCACAATCTATTCCCGGGGACGATACATACAGGAAGCACGGAGAAGAATCGGTGCCATAAACCGCCGGAAATCCGCCGAAGAGCGCGAAGAGCGCGAACAGCAACGCTTGCAGGCCAAACGCGAGGAACGCGAAAGGCAAGAGCGACAACGTATCCATGCCGAACAACTTGAACGTGAGCGCCGTAAAGCCAGACTCTTGCAGGATATCGAAGTTACTCAATCTCTTGAAGAAGTGCTCTTATATTGCGGCTCGGATAATGGCGACCCTGAAATTGCCGATGCCATAGAATGGCGTGCCTATCAGCTTTGCAGCAAGAAAAAGGAATACCGTCTCTTTCTCAAGACGTTCGGCAACAGCCGGTACAGCGTCCATGCGGAAGAACAGCTACGAAAGATGAGACCCTTCTCGGCAACGAAGTTCCGCGACTTCTGCCGACGCTATGCAAACCAGCTTATTATCGCACTAATATTCTTCATCGTCCTCGTCGCCTTGTTCCTTTTCATACATTTCTATTCCTCCGGCGATAGAAATCGGGAGACTGAGGCCTCTTTTGAGAATGGAGACGTTGCTCTTGTGACAGCCTTGAAAGACAGTGCCGCGACGACGCGCTTTGAATCCGACTATGTTTATCATCAACTACGAAACTTGATTACACTATGATACCCCAATTACTCACTGATAACCCTTACCGCATGTTAGGCGTTTGCTCCAACGCGCCACGTAAGGAAATTCTTACAAACCTAAACAGGATGAAAGCCTTCCTCAAAGTGGGGAAGCCGGTTTCGTTCAATCACGACATGACAGCGCTGCTCCCGCCGGTGCAACGCAATGAAGAGACTGTTACTGCCGCGCAGTCGTCGGTCGAACTGCCTATGGACCAGATAGCCAACTCCCTCTTCTGGTTCGCCAACGTAACGGCCACCGATGCCGAAGCGCTCCGCCATCTCGAAGCCGGCGATCTGGCTCAGGGAAAGGCGCTTTGGGAAAAGGAGGATAACGTTTCCGCGCTGGTCAACCGCATGGCGTGCGCTCTCATCGAAGGTGACAGCGACGCGTTGGCCAAGGCTGCCGACAATCTTTTCAGCAATTATTCAGCACAATACTGTGCCATGATTAACGAAACGGTAAGCCTCTCGGGCGACGAACTGACCGCTCTCTTTGCCGAAAAGCTGAAGCATGACGGCACCTTCGACCTCTCGAGCCTCGGTTCCGTGCACGGGACGTCTGACTGCTGGCATGCCGCATTTTCAGCCAACGTGGCCGCCCCGCTGCTGGCCAAGATTGACCGTGCCGTGGAGAAAAGCAACGAAGCGAGCACCCCGGAGGAGAACTATCAGGCCGGAGTACGCCTTTACGAGGAAGCCAAAGACATCATCACAAAGCTCAAAGAAGAGCTTGGAGAAGATGACATGCAGTATCAGATGGAAGCCGACAAACTGGCCAAGGCCATAATGCAACGAGGCATTGACTATTACAACACCAGCGACGAGGCGGAGCGCGTTTCCAAAAGCATGGTGCTTCAGAACTATGCCGCGGAGATAGCTGCCGGCGAAGCGCTGCGCGAACGCATACGCACCAACAACGAAACACTGCAGGAAACTATCATAGGCATGGCGTCGCCCGAGGCTGCCGAGGAGGCTTCGGCTATCGACCTTATCCTCCGGGAATACAGCGCCGCCCCGCCGGAGTTGGAATCCGTGGAATATATGCTCAACCACGCAAGGCCGGTCATGGCGCAAATGAAGGAGAAGGTAGGACTCCAGGATGCAGGTTACCTGAACATCTCAGACATCGTGGCAAACGCCGCCCTCTGCAAAATCATCGATAAGATAAACAGCCTCTCGGGACTGCCCCCCACAGATGCCAACCGCGAATATATAGCCACGGTAATCAACAACTCCATGAGCATCATGTTTATTCTCGACTCCATGGATATGTCGCAAGACTTTTACGACGGACGTTATGCCCCGAATCGCCGAACCGTAGAGCAGATGTATGACCAGGTTAACGCTGCCGCCGGACAGACGGAATCTTCGGGCAGCGGATGGTCCGGCTCGCTACTATGGATAGCCATTCCTTTACTTTTGGGCTTAATAAGGGCTTGTAACAATTTATGACAGCATAACATGAAACACCTGTATATCTCACTGATACTTACGGCCTGTGCGTCGTTCCCCTCATTTGCGCTGCATCCCGAAGCACCGCAAGCGCCGCAGCTTTCAGACTCCGTGGCAATACTCCGAGAGCAGGTCGCACACCTGCAAAGCGAAGTCGAGGCCGCCGAAGCACGAAGCGACTCAATGGACAATATCCTGCAAACTCGCGTGGACGAGAACGCACGTTTGTTGGAAAGCGGCAGAAAGACGGCTTCCGAACAAATCCGGACTGTTGAAACCAAAGCGAAGACGGAACGCGACCGCCTCGCCCTTTGGGGCATCTGGGCAATCGTAGCCCTGCTCATAGTGGCAATTGCCGTTTACCTCATCCTGCACCGCGATATAATGAAAGGAAGCGACGCCATAACAGTGATTCGCGACGCGCAAGGACGCCTCGAAGAGGAATCAGTAAAACTCGACACCAAACTCATAGAATTGCTCGAAAAGCAACTTCAGGCTGAATCACGCCGGACAGCCGCCGCACAACCGGCCGCGCCCGACCATTCACTGGCGCTGAAATTGGCCAACGAAGTGGCACGCATAGAGAAGAACCTCACCCGCATGGGGTCCGACGTAAAAGGCTACAAACCGCTGATGAAGGGCGTGGAACGCATCAAGAACAACTTCCGCGACAACGGATACGAGATAGAAACCTACCTCGGCCAACCCTACAACGACGGCATGAGGATAGAGGCTGACTTCGTGACCGACGACAACTTGCCCGCCGGCGCGCAAGTAATCACCGGCGTCGCCAAACCTCAAGTGCATTACAAAGGCACACTCTTACAGAAAGCAGTAGTAACAGTTTCGCAAAACATATAACGACTCTAAAATGGATAACAACAGCTCACCGCAACTCAGAATAAACTACGGGATAGACCTCGGCACCACCAACTCGGCCATCGCCTGCATGAAAAACGGCGTCCCCGAAATTCTCAAAATAGAGGTCATAGACGAAATAATGCCATCGTGCATTTATTTCAAGAATGCCACTACGCAGATTGCCGGTAAGAAAGCATACAACGCCTTGAAGCGGGACAAACGTAAATCCATGAAAACGATGGATGCCTGCCAATCCAACTGCTTCATCGAGTTCAAAAGAACCATGGGTTCGGATAAAAAGTACAATTGCGGGGCAGTAGCACGCCATTTTACATCAGAAGATCTCTCGAACTTTGTGCTGCAAGCCATAAAACAACAACCCAGTGTTGAAAATCTTTCAGCCGCCGTGATAACCGTCCCGGCGATGTTCACCGTCAACCAGAAGACCGCCACCATCGAAGCCGCGAGAATGGCCGGCATCAAGCACGTTGAACTATTGCAGGAACCCATTGCCGCAGCTATGGCATATGGCCTCAAATCAGATGAAACCAACGGTTACTGGCTGGTATTCGACTTCGGCGGAGGCACTTTCGATGCGGCCCTAATCAAGACCGAAGACCACATCATCCAGGTTGTAGACACCGAAGGCGACAACTATCTCGGCGGAAAGAACCTCGACTATGCCATAACCGACAAGATCCTGATTCCCTACCTGAGGGACAACTATTCGGTTGATGAATTTCTCGCTGACCCGTACAAAAACGAAATAATACGCGACTGCCTCAAGACTTACGCCGAAGAGGTGAAGAACGACCTCTCCTTCAATGAAAGCACGGACATCTATGTCGATCCCGGTGACGTAGGGGAAGACGAAACAGGCGAAGAGATAGAAATAGACCTCACCGTCACGCGCCCGGAAGCCGACGCCGCCATGCGTCCCATTTTCCAGAAAGCTATAGACCTTTGCCTCGACCTCCTTAAGCGCAACAACCTCTCCTCAGCGCAGATTTCCAAGCTCATCCTCGTGGGCGGCCCAACATATTCCCCCTTGCTTCGAACCATGGTACGCGAACAGCTCACCGACAACATAGACACAAGCATCAACCCCATGACCGCCGTTGCCGTAGGAGCATCCATCTACGCTTCCACCATTGACCGCCCAATCTCCGACGAGGAGCTGCAAAACGAAGATGTGGTGCTCGACATTACCTTCGACTCCATGACCGTCGACTCCGATGTTTGGATACCGGTCGCCATAAAATCGGGAGCCGAGAATGTAAACGTCCGGTTTGTGCGCACTGATGAAGTCTGGGACAGCGGACGCACCGAAATCGACTCCGCCGGCGACGTCATACAACTCTTCCTGAAAGAGAACCGGCCCAACACCTTCCGCGTGGAATGTTACGACATGCAGGGCAACCGACTGAAGTGCTTCCCCGGCGAAATCACCATCATACAAGGCTCGCAGGTTGGCAAGGCCACATTGCCTTATGACATCTCGCTGGCTATCCATGACCGCCACAAGGACCGCGACGTGGTGGCCCATCTCAACGGCCTTGAAAGGAACCAGACCATCCCTGCCACCGGCCAGCGCAAAGGCCTCTTCACCAACCACGAAGTGCGCGCAGGGGTGGAAACCGATGTCCTCCGCATCCCGGTTTACCAAGTAGGCAGCAATTACGAGGGGCTTTCCGCCAAGCTCTTTGACCTCGTGGGCGAAATCGTTGTTGACGGCGACGATGTGGACGTCACCATTCCACGCAATGCCTCGGTAGATGTCAAAGTACGCATCGACCGTAATGAACAGATGACCGTCGAAGCCTACTTCCCGGAACAGCAAGTTCGGGTTTCCAAAAAAATCGACACCTCCATCAAGCAGAAACTTGAGAGCGACACCGCTTTCGTAGAGTCGGAAATGCCCATTGCCCGCATGAGCCTCAAGACCTTCCGCGACGAGGGTCATGACGTGGCCAAGCTCGAAGATGAACTCCACGAAGTGCAGGAGCAGATGCGCAACAACAACGAGCCCCGCATGGTCACCAGCAATCTCCGTACCCTACTGCGCAAAATCGAAGCCTTCGAGGAAGACACCGAGTGGGAGCGCATCGAGAAGGAGATGAAGGAGTGGTTCGGACACCTCGAGGACGTCAACTACCGCTTCGGGAACGTCACGACCACCCGAGAAGTCTCCGATGTGCGCCGCCGTATGGACGAGGTTGAACGCCGCAAGGACGTCAAGATGGCTTACATTCTTACCGACGAAATACAACGGATGCACTTCCAGCTCACTTTCGTATACCAGTGCATCTACCGCATACAGGATATGAACCGCGACTTCGACATTATCGACTGGAAAGACCGTACCCGCGCCAGGATGCTCCTCAACCGCGGTCTCGCCGAAATCAACAATGAACCTACACGCGAACGCCTGCAGCCTCTGGTCGTTGAACTCCACAACCTGCTACCGGACGACGAGAAGGGACGCACCGCCGGACTGCACCTCGCTTAACTCATTGACTCTATGCTTTTTAATCGCAATGACAAAATAGGTCCGTACACGGTGATTGCCCCAGTGAAAGACAGCACCGTAGCAACATCATACCGCGTCAGGGACCCCGAAGGAACCAAACGTTTCCTCAAACTCATAAAGGGAGGCGCACTCAACCACACCCGGACCGATGAAAACGGAGCGCTCCTCGAAACCGGAATAGCTCGGGTGCTCGACCATCACAACCTGTGCCGATACGTGGACAGCGGCGAGATTGTGCACGCTGGTCAAAAGTTCTTCTATATAGTGCAGGAGTTTATCCCTGGCGAAACCCTCGAGGAGGCCATCTCGCGCGGCCGGACATTCAGCATCTACGACGTCAAGAAGATTATGCGCGCCATCCTCTCAGCCCTCGGTTTCCTCCACTCGCTGCCGCGCCCGGTGGTCCACGACGGACTCTCGATAGGCAACATCCTGCTCAACTTCAAGACAGACAACCTGGAAGACGTAAAACTCGTAGGCTTCTCACATGCCCGTTATCTCGACATGCCCTACATCAACCCGGATCCCGACACGCAGAATGTATTCTACCTCGCCCCGGAACGGATGGCCGGCATATGCTCCGCACATACGGACCTCTACTCCGCAGCCATTACCCTTTACAAACTCATTTACAATTGCCTGCCGTGGTTCTGCGACCTCAGCCACTGCCGCGGCGAGGATAAATTCAACTTCGTTGCCCGCGCGCGCAAACGTCCGCTGCGCGTCCCCGAAGTCGAGAAATATGAACTCGACACACAGCTTGTAAACACCGTGAAGAAGGGATTGCTTCCCAATGCGGATTCGCGTTTCCAGACTGCCGGTGACTTCATCGACGCCCTTGACGGAACCACCTCCGTAGAAGACCCCGAACCCATGATGAAGGCGCAATACGGCTCCGAAAAGAAGTGGACCGTAGCCCGGCATGAGCCGGCGAAAGGGGAGGGATTCGCTGCCATCGCCGGTATGCAACAACTAAAAGACCTCGTGCGCGAAGAAGTCATCGATGCCATCACCCATCAAGAGGAATACCGCCGTTACGGCGTGACGATTCCAAACGGAATGTTACTCTACGGACCGCCGGGTTGCGGCAAGACTTTTTTCGCCAAGAAACTCGCCGAAGAGGTGGGGTTCACATTCATGGCCAAAAAGCCGAGCGACCTCCAGAGCAAATACGTTAACGGCACGCAGGAGAACATCGCCGCCATGTTTCAGGAAGCCGAGGACCTTGCGCCGTCTATCATCTTCATCGACGAGATGAACGAGCTTGCGCCGAACCGCTCGGAAGGGACGCACCATGAAATGTACCTAAGCGCCGTCAACGAGTTGCTCGCCAACATGGACCGTCTCGGCGAAAAGGGGATATTCCTCATCGGCGCCACAAACTATCCCGACCTCATGGACCCGGCCATTCTGCGTTCCGGACGCATCGACAAGCTATTCTACGTGGCACCCCCCGACTTCGAGGCACGCAAAGCCATGTTCCGGCTTATGCTCAAGGGACGTCCCGTGGACAACGGCCTCGATTACGACCGGCTGGGGCACCTCACCGAAAACTATGTCTTCTCCGACCTCGCGCTGATTATCAATGACGCCTCGCGAGCCGCCATGCGAGCCAAAACCACCATCGGTATGGACGTCCTGACCTCTACCATCTCCGCCACGCGACCATCAATAACAGCCGATGACATCCGCTCCTTCGAAGCCGTACGCCGTCGTATCGAGGGAGACAAATCCAAACCCCGCCGCCCCATCGGATTTCACTAAACTGCCATAGGCCGGACATCAGACTCACACCCCACACGCCGCCAAGCGTGTGGGGCTTATCATAAAAAGAGATGGCCTACACATCGCGTGCAGGCCATCTTGGGCAAAATTTAATTTGGGGATATTTATTTCTCTTCGTTCATTCCTTTAATCCGTGATTATTTCTTGATTCCGTCGCGGCGCAGAAGGGCGTCGACTGTAGGCTCTTTGCCGCGGAACTCTTTGTAGAGCACCGACGGGTCTACCGAACCGCCGCTCTCGAGCATCTTGTGGAACTTATCGGCGGTCTTCTTGTTGAAGATGCCGGTTTCCTGGAATGCGGCGAAGGCATCGGCGTCAAGCAGCTCAGCCCATTTGTAACCGTAATAACCGGCGGCGTAGCCTCCCGAGAAGATGTGGCCGAACGACGGCGAGATGAGACAACCTTCGGCGGCATCGAATATCTTGACGGGTTCGAGTGCCTTGGCTTCGAAGGCATCGAGGTCGGCTGAGGCGCGCATCGGCGTTTCCTGGGTGTGGTAAGCCATGTCGAGTTCGCCGAAGTTAAGCTGGCGCATACAAGCGTAGGCGGCGCCGAACTGCTGCGACTTCACGAACTTGTCGATGAGCGACTGCGGCATCTTCTTGCCGGTCTTATAGTGCTTGGCGAAGCTGTCGAGGAATTTCTTCTCAGGCAGATAGTTCTCGTTGAACTGCGAGAAGAGCTCCACGAAGTCGTGGTAGACGTTCGTACCGGCCATCGTCGAGTATTTGGACTGTGCCGACAGGGCGTGGAGCGAGTGGCCGAACTCGTGGAGGAACGTCTCTACCTCATACGGTGTGAGCAACACCGGTTCGTTGCCTACGGGTTTTGAGAAGTTCATCACGATCGAGATGATAGGCAGTTCGCGGTTGCCTTTGTCATCCTTGCTCTCGCCGCGGAACTCCGTCTCCCATGCACCGGGAGCCTTGCCGGGACGGTAGAAGAAGTCGGTGTAGAGCAGGCCGAGCGGTTTGCCGTCGGCGGTCAGCACGTCGTAGGCGCGAACGTCGGGATGGTAGCCGGGAATGTTCTTGTTCTCCTTGAACTGGTAGCCGTAAAGTTTCGAGGCGAGGCCGAAAACTCCTTTTATGGTATTGTTAAGCTCGAAATAGGGCTTCATATCCTCGTCGTTGAAGGCATATTTGGCGTTCTTCAGCTGGTCGGAATAATAGGAATAGTCCCACGGTTCGAGCTTGAAGTCGGGGCCTTCGGTCTGGCGCGCGAAGTCGGTGAGTTCCTGAATCTCCTTCTGCATCGGCTCTTTGTAGGCATCGCGGAGTTCTCCAAGGAAACTCATTACCTTCTCCGGTGTTCCGGCCATAGTCTCCTGCAGCTGGTATTCGGCAAAGTTCTTCTTGCCGAAGAGCTTGGCTATCTCCAGACGGATATTCGATATGTCGATTAGTACTCGTTCGTTGTCGAACTCCCCGCCGCGGTTGCGCGAGTTGTAGAGCCGGTACATCTGTTTGCGGAGGTCGCGGTTCTTGTTATACTTCATGAAAGGGGAATAGGAAGGAGCGTAGACAGTGAAGAGATAGAGCGAGCCGTCGTCGGTTTTTCCTTCGGCTTTCAATGTCTCGGCGGCTTCGGCACGAGCGGCATCGATGATGCTCTGCGGCATCCCTTCCAGCTTGTCGAGGGTCACCCACAGGCGCCGTGCCGGGTCGCTCATTCCGCGGGTCACGTTCTGGGCGAAGCGCAGGTTGAGGTTCGACAGTTCGGTGCTCAGTTCGTCATAGCGCTTGCGGTCGGCGTCCGGGAGGTTTGCGCCGCTGTCCTCGAATCCCTTGTAAACGAGTTCGATAAGGCGCTGGTCTTCCGGAGTGAGGTCCGTGCGCTGGGCGCGGGTATCATACACGGCCTTGATACGTTTGAACAGCCCGGGATTGAGCATTATGCTGTTCGAATGTCGCGAAAGCAGGGGAGTAAGTTCTGTGTTGATACGTTGCAGGTCAGGGTCGCCCGTGGCGTGTTCCACGTTACCGAGGGCCAGAACGGCGAGGCCGAGGTCCTTGCCGGAACGGTCGTAAGCCACAATGGTATTCTCGAAAGTCGGAGCTTCCGGATTATTCACGATGGCGTCGATTTCCTGCTGATGGCGTTTCATGCCCTCTTTTACGGCTTCGTCATAGTCGGCAGGGGTTACTTTGTCGAAGGGGATGGCTCCGTAGGGGAGCTGCGAGGGCTGTAGTATGGGATTGGCTTTTCCCTGCGCGTCGGCGGTGAAGATTCCGCTCATGAGGGAGAAGGCGGTCAATGATGATAACAGTATAGTTCGCATAAAATGTGTTAAATGGTATCAGGCCACAAAGATACGATAATTTTCCCGTTCCGCAAAATTATTCGGCTAAAAAAGCGGGCGTGCGTGAAATTTCTTTAAAAGGAAATGAAAAAAATTGGCGGGCTCCCAAAAAAATATTACTTTTGCGGAAAATAACGGAACAGCAGGCGGCCTCCACGCTCCCGCAAAGAGCGCCGACGAAGCGCCACCCCAACATTTTTAGATAATGAAAGATTTGGATTTCAGCGACATAGCACCATACGACGACTCCGTGTTCCACCAAAAGATGGAGGAGCTCGTCAAGGAACCCGGTTTTCTGCACGCTGTCAATTACACTATGCCGAAGGAGGACGTCCCGATGCTCATCGAAGAACTGCTCCGCATCGACAATAAGTATGACTTCCAGCGCCAGGTGATGTTCCCGTTCCTCGAAATGCTTGTCAAGAAAACGACCTCGGGTATCACGATGGGGGGTATCAAATACCTCAACCCGTCGCTCAACTATACCTTTATCACCAACCACCGCGACATAGTGCTCGACGCCTCGTTCCTGAACCTGGCATTCCTGCGCAAGGGAATCCCCGCCTCGGAGGTGGCCATCGGCAATAACCTCCTCATCTATCCCTGGATAGAAGACCTCGTGCGCCTCAACAAGAGCTTCATCGTGAAGCGCAACACCAGCTTCCGCGAAGGTCTGCTTGCCGCCAAACACCTTTCGGCCTATATCCACTTCACTATCCTCGACAAGCACGAGAGCATCTGGATAGCGCAACGCGAAGGCCGCGCCAAAGACAGCTCCGACCACACACAGGAGTCGCTCGTCAAGATGCTCGCCCTCGGCGGCGAGGGAGCCTTCATGGACCGCCTCAAGGAGATCAACCTCATGCCGGTGGCAATTTCTTATGAGTACGACCCGAACGACTACCTCAAGGCCAAGGAGTTCCTCCTTCGCCGCCGCGACCCGGATTTCAAGAAAAGCCAGCGCGACGACCTATTCTCCATGGAGACCGGTCTTCTGCAATTCAAGGGGAAGGTGCATTTCCAGCTCACTCCGCGCATCAATGCACGCATCGACCAGATAGGCGACTTCCGCGACGTCAACACCGCCGCCAAGTACGTATGCCTGCTCATAGATCAGGCCATTCACCGCAGCTATGAGATTTTCGTAATCAACTATGTGGCCTACGATATGCTCAACGGTGGCAACCGCTTCGCCCGCAAGTACACCGACGCCGAACGCGACGCAGTGGAGAATTACATGAACTCACAGCTCGACAAAATCGACCTGCCGGACATCACCACCGAGGAGCGGGAATACCTTCGCACCATGATGCTCACCATGTACGCCAACCCGCTTAAAAACAAACTCAAAACTATTCTCGGAGGAATTGAGTAAACTGCCGTTGCGTCAGGGAGGCTTATCCCGTAATATGTCGCGTCACCCCGCGCCATAAGCGGCACTGTCCTCCTCTCCCTGCCATCTGAATAACCCGCTGGGCATTCCAACCATTCCTCCCGCGCGCTTGTTAAAGGTATATGAGAATCACTGCTATAATGACCCTGATAGTCTCTGTCTTCACACTGTTGACAGACCTTTACATATACCTATATATAAAGCGTACGGCCAAGCGCGGCCGTCGTGATTCACTTATATATGCCGCTACGGCCGTGCTCTGCTGGATTTTCATCATCGTGACAATCCTGCTTCCGCGGCGCGACGGCGAGTCATCGTTACTCCCGGTAATGTGGATGATTTACACCTACGTCACCATCTACGCCGCCAAACTCGTATTCATCCTCTTTACAGTCCTCACGCTCATTCCTAAAATATGGGGCGGTCGACGCCCCACGTGGAGTCCGTTTGTTGGATTGCTCCTATCGGTGGCGGTATTCCTCACGATGTGGTGGGGAGCGTTGGGCGGACGCCGCGAAATACAAGTTATCAACCTCACACAGGAGTCGTCCCTGATACCGCAAGGATTCAATGGATACAAGGTGGTGCAAATAAGCGATTTACATGTAGGAACTTGGGGTAATGATACAAGTTTCGTAAGCAGCTTCGTGGACCGCGTAAACGTCCTGAATCCGGACGTCATCCTCTTTACCGGAGACATCGTGAACCGCAATTCCCGCGAGCTCGAGCCTTTCGTGAGGCCGCTATCGCGACTGCGTGCCGCCGACGGAGTTTATTCCGTAACCGGCAACCATGATTACGGCCTATATCAGGACTGGCCGAGTGCCGCCGACCGTGAGAAGGATTTCCGTCATCTCAACGACTTGCAGCGACAGATGGGCTGGCGGTTGCTCAACAATGAACACGCTTACCTCGTGCGACAGGGCGACAGTATTCCCCTTATAGGCGTCGAGAATTGGGGAGAACCTCCTTTCGGCGAGTTCGGCGACCTGAAAAAAGCGTATCCCACGCTCAACGACGGCCGCTACAAGATACTGATGACCCACAACCCCGAGCATTGGCGGCAACTGGTCACAAAAAACTCTAACATAGACCTCACGCTCAGCGGCCATACCCACGCCATGCAGTTCATCATCGGCGATGGCGCAAATGGTTGGTCGCCTGCAAAATACATCTACAATAACTGGGCGGGCCTGTACACCGACAATGCCAAGGACGGCACGCCGATGAACCTCTACGTAAACATAGGCGCCGGCGAAGTAGGGCTTCCTTACCGTATCAACGCCGCGCCTGAAATCACCGTAATAACCCTCTCAAACAAGCACAGACCATGACCCACACCGCAGTGCTCAGCCTCGGCAGCAACTGGGGCGACCGCGAAAAGGCTGTAAGTGATGCCCTTTCCCTGATACAGCGACAGTTAGGTGAAACCGTCCACTCCGACATCTATTTCACCCCGGCCGTCAACGGCAAAGGGCCCGATTACGCCAACTGTGTGGCCGCCGTCTATACCACGCTCGGCGCAGAAGCCATCCGACTCCTCACCAAACAGATGGAAACCGAAGCCGGACGTACTCCCGAGCGACGCGAACGTGGAGAAGTGCCGCTCGACATCGACCTTGTCATCTTCGACGGCGATGTGCTGCGTCCCGCCGATTTTACACGTAAATACTTCTATAGAGGATTATTACAAATATCACAACAAACAGAATATTCAACCTATAAACTATAAATAATGGTAATACAACGCTGGCAATCCGTAATGCTCCTCTTAGTGTGCGCCCTGATGGGCTGCTTCACATTCATCTCCCTGGGACAGATACAGACCACCGACTTCACCTTCAACTTCACTACTCTCGGATTTTTCTCCGAAGGTAATCCGACCAACGGCACACAACCCGTAGACGTTTCTACATGGTGGTATTTTGCCATATCCCTGACCTCGGCTATCCTCCCGCTCATCGCCATCTTCTGCTTCAAGAACCTGCGACTGCAACGCCGCCTCTGTCTGGTAGAAGTGCTATTCATCCTTGCCGTGGCGGCAGTAGGAGCAATCCTTGGCTACACCGTAATAGACGGGACGATAGGGTGGAGCTCAATAATAATAGCGCCGCTCTTGGCTTTCATACTTACAGTCTGGGCCTACCGCCTGATAGGTGCCGACGCAAAAAAAATAGCCTCCGCCAACCGTTTCTATTAAAGCGGGAAATCGCTGAATATAGGCAGGATAAGCCCGATATAAGCTCCTACGCGGGAGGCCAGGTATGGGAGAAGTTGTTCTTTTCCGGCTTTCCGTGGGAAGGACGCGCAGTTTTTTTTAACATGCCGACGGCTTGCCGCCGTAAATCCGTCGCGCGCAGAGCTTATCGCACCTTACTGAACTAACTTTTTTAACCGAATATTTGCTGCTTTCATACAAAATAGCTATCTTTGCACCGAATATTGAAATTTCTTGTGGAAAGAAATCTCTCCACAGGTTTCTTTCCACCTTAGATTCATTAAGTTATGAGAAAAAACATTGTTGCAGGTAACTGGAAAATGAACACCACCGTTCCGGAAGGCGTTCAGTTGGCTGACGATTTGGTCAATCTTCTTAAGGGAACAAAAGCAAACTGCGATGTAGTGATTTGCACGCCTTTCACGCATCTATGTGCCGTAGCCGCCATACTCGAAGGCAGTCCGGTATGCCTCGGTGCCGAAAACTGCGCACGCCACGACAAAGGCGCTTACACCGGCGAAGTCTCCGCCGCCATGGTACGCTCCACCGGCGCCGACTATGTAATTCTGGGCCACAGCGAACGTCGCCAGTACTTCGGCGAAAACAACGAAGAACTCTCTGAAAAACTGCGACTTGCACTCGACAACAGTCTGCGTCCCATCTTCTGCGTCGGCGAAGTGCTCGAACAGCGCGAAGACGGCTCTTTCAACGAGGTGGTAGCCGGTCAGCTTGAACCCCTCTTCAACCTTCCCGTAGACGACTTCAAGAAAGTTATCATAGCATACGAACCCGTATGGGCCATCGGCACCGGCAAGACCGCAACCGCCGACCAGGCAGAGGACATGCACGCCTTCATCCGCAAACAGGTTGATGAGAAATTCGGCAAACAGGTAGCCGAAGCTACATCGATTCTCTACGGCGGAAGCTGCAAACCCGGCAATGCCCGTGAACTCTTCGCAAAACCAGACGTGGACGGTGGCCTAATCGGTGGCGCAGCCCTCAAGGCAGCCGACTTCATGGGAATCATCGAAGCATTTAGCTGACACTCATAAACACCGCGGCGCGGGGAACTGACAGCACGCTCCGCCGCTCCCCGCCGCCACGGTGATATTAATTACAGCGCGGACCATGACACAAACATCATCTCCCCGACATCAGAAAGCCCTAATTAATTAACCTGACAAAGAAAGGTAAGCATCGTCCGCAGCAAAATAACGCAATAACATGAAAATGAACACTATGCGAGCTCTCCTGAGTATTTTAGCCGTAGCGCTGACGGCGGCCTTTACCCCCGCGCGTGCCGATACTCCCGCCCCCCGAAACTTCGTGAAGCAAATCGAAGAACAGTCCGAAGGAAAAATCGTAATTGACATACCGCAGTCGATAATGAACATCATTTTCCCTCCGGCACATACCGGCAATAACACACGGAGCAACAACGCCAACAGGCAGACCAGATCGGTGCAAGCCAACGTTCTCCACTCCGGCGTCAACCGGCTCTCGGGTTATCGCGTACAAGTGTTCAGCGGCGGCAACGGAGGCCGTGCGGCAGAGGCCAAAGCCAAAGCACGCGCAAGCGCCGTGGCTGCTCGTTTCCCGAAATACCGCGGACAGGTATACTCCTATTCGCAGGCTCCCAACTGGTACACCCGCGTAGGCAACTTCCAGACTTCGGCAGAAGCCAGCCGCGCACTCGGCGAACTCAAACGCGCATTCCCGCAATACGCCGGCGAAATGCGTGTCGTCAGATGCCAGATCACCATTATAAGATAATTTCAAGCGCGTTGCCGAATCCCCAAAAAATAACGCGCGACTTTTTTCAACTATATGAGTGCCGGAGAGAGGGAGTTCCCGCGAGCCCGGCAGACTGAAAACTGAACAAAATCGTGAGCCGTAAAGAATCTCATGACCCCGAATTGGTAGACCAGCTGGCCTACCACTACAAAGAAATACTCCGTCTGCTCGGCGAAGACCCCGAGCGCGAAGGACTCGTGAAAACGCCCGTCCGTGCAGCGAAAGCCATGCTCGACGCTACCGCCGGTTACCGTATGGACCCGGCAGCTACGGCATCGCAGGCTATCTTCGAACATGCCGGTTCCCGCATGATTATCGTTAAAGACATCGAGTTCTACTCCCTCTGCGAGCACCACATACTTCCCTTCTTCGGACGCGTATCCATAGGCTATATACCGCGCGGCAAGATGATAGGGCTCTCCAAGCTCGCACGTGTGGTTGACAACTTCGCGCGCCGCCTGCAAGTGCAGGAACGCCTCACGGCACAAGTGTGCGAACTTCTGGGCAAGACGCTTCCCAACGACGGCATAATAGTGGCCTGCACAGCCGAGCACCTCTGCATGAAGATGCGCGGCGTAGAGAAACAAGACAGCGCCACCACGACTCTCGACTATAGCGGTCGCTTCGATGAACCGGCTCTCCGCGAAGAGTTCCTTCGCCTCTGCCACCTCTAAAGTCACCTTATCAGCTGCCAAATCTCCACCACAGCATGGAATCCGGGTCATTGTACGCGCCAACAGAAGTCAAAACTGCGTCATGGAGCCCTGCGATGCCAAAACTTTCAGTTTTAAGCGAAAGTCCTTGTGCAAGCACTTTAAGGCGTGCACGCCATTCTACCGGTAAGCATCCAAGCAACTGCTGCGCTATGAAACGCCCTGGAAGCCTGGGATTTACCGTCGCAGGCCTGTGTAGGGTTTCCAGACGGGGGTGTCGGCAAGTTGTTCTTTGGTGTCGATATGGCAAATAACAGCTACCTCAAATTCCTCTTTCTCGCCGAAACCCTCTTCGTCCATAGGACAGTAACGGTAGGGGGAAATCATCCATGTCACTAATGCCTGCCCATTGCTATTGAATTTCCCGACCGAAAGATCGTACACCTCGAGATTCCAATTTCTTTTCTCCAATCGAATCGAACCGAGAAGCTCAGCGGGAAAATCCTCAAATCTGCATACTATATTTGGGATATTCGGAAGCAATAACAGCTAACCGTTCTCTGGTGACCAAAATATCAGCCTCCCCAGCATTAAGCGGAACGACCAACTGAACTCCTCGCGACCCAACATGTTTATCCTCATGATTCAACAGTTTCGCCGTGATTATCGGCTTGAGCCTGTTAAAAAGATTCCAAATTGCCTTTTTCTCTTTCATTGGCCAAGGGCATCAGCCGTCATTATCAGAAGTTCTTTCAGCTGAATGGTTTTTGTGAACTTTTCGGGAATGCTATCGTAACCGAGAATCGCGCCGAGGATGTTGCCGGCTACGGCACCGGTAGAGTCGCTGTCGCCGCCATGATTGACCGCGCAGATCATGCAGGCGTTGAAATCGTCGATGTGCCGGATTACTGAGAAAACGGCTATCGCCAAAGTTTCTTCAGCTACCCATCCGCCGCCAAGATAGTTCTCGATGAACTCCCAGTCGCAGAGCTGATTGTCATCAAGACGCAACGCTTTCCCGACGAGTTTCCGGAACTCATCCATTGCAGGCGCATCCGCACCGTAAACTACGCTCACGACTTCAAGCGATTTCTCTACGACCGACCGGAAGCGCCCGCTCTCTATCGACTCCTCATCCAAGAGACAAAGCTGAACGATAATTGCCTGTGCTGCGGAAGAGTATGTGCTGAGCGGATGCAGATGGGTAAGTTCCGCCACCTCACCTGCCATTCGTGCAGTCTCTTCCAGCGTCCAACCATGAGCGGCTCCGTAGATGCCGACAGGGGCGACACCATTATTCCACCACACCCTTTGCTCACATTCATCGGTTCTTTACCTTCATTGAGGGAAAACAGTGCTGAAATACAGGCATTTCCGGGTGCACGTCGCTTATTCAACTCATCAATTTTCGATAACTTGGAGTCATACGGAATCTTGACTTTCTTGCCGACCTGGCCTCCAAACCAAACGATATAGGCATTGGCGATAGCGGGGAGTATTTGTTTTCCGCTGTCTTCGGCTTCGAGCAACCCTTCGGCCGTGTAAAGTGTCATTTGGGTATCGTCAGAAAACAACGCTTTATAATGGCGGATTCCCTCTTCGAGCCACGGATAGCACATGTCGTACTCAGTTATGCCGTCATCGCCATATTTACGCCGTATTTCCTCAAAGGAATACACGAACTCCACGGGATAACCGAGAGCATCGCCGATAGCTCCCCCGACGAGGCAGCCCCGGCATTTATCTTGTAACTGTTCTTTTGTCATAAATCATTTTTTAAGTATGTGTTCGAAATTATTTAAAGTATCGCCTTATAAATTCTGCGGCGAACTTCCGAATCCGGCTTCAGTTGCTATGGAACCCCATAGCGCCATCAGCCGAATCCAAAATTTCATCCACATACTTCATAATCCACTACGATAAATAATTACAAACACATACTTAGTTCTGTTAGTATATCGCAAAGTAAGGATTGTCTGGCGCGGGTCAGTCTTTCCCATCGTGTTAAACAAGCGTTTTGTGCCGAAAACACTCCCCACGACTTGCGCTGAAACAATGTCGAAGGATGTGTCAGCTGATCTGCTAACCAGACACATACATTCTTGAATGATATCCTATACTTTTCCATACCAACATAGAAACCACTTACCCTAAGAATCTATCATCGATATATACTTTTTTGTCTACAAAACCAGTGAGCCGTACTCTGTTGTTTGCGTGGAAATCTATTTGCAAAATTAATGATTATTTTCTTAAATTACAAAGATTATGGCTATATAATAGTACGTAAAAATCGGACTAGGGGAAAGACGGGTAAGAATCAGGCTACGCTCGGGGCTATATCCAGTTGTTTTGGAGGCGTTTCACGGCTATGGATTCGGTGAGAATGCGGATGAACTCCTGCATGGAGTGTTTGCGGTAGGCCGACTTCAATATATGGACGCATCCCGCCATCTGGTTATCGGGAAAATCGATGGGGACGGCCTTCACGTCGCGGACATCGTAGATGGAGTCTTCGGCGAGTACTGTCACCAGGGATGTCTGGCGAACGAGTTTCAGCAAGGTGTTGACTTCGTTAAGCTCGATACGGATTTTGAAGTTGTTGTAGGAGGAGGTAATGCTGTCGAATGCATTGCGTGCCTGCAATCCTTTAGAGGGGAGTGCAAGATTATATTTCTCAAGTTCGGAAACAGTTACTTTATCCCTGGCAGCAAGTGGATGGTCTTTTGCCACTATTGCCGAGAGTGAGTTCTGGAACAAGATGTGGGACTCCACGTCGGGGAGCGGCTTGATGGGCCTGAAGGCCAGCACGAAGTCTATCTCATGCTTGGATAGGAGATCCATCAGCTCGTTCATCTGCTTGTAGACCACGTTGAGCTTGATGCCCGGATACATCTTCATGAATGAAATCACCGATTCAGTGAGGATGGGATTGAAGGAATGGGTCACCCCGATGTTGAGCGTACCGGTGAGGAGTTTCTGCAAATCGTGGATGCGGCAAGCGCAGGCCTCGGCTTCGTGTATGGTACGCATAGCGAAGGGGAGCATTGCCTCGCCGGCCTCTGTGAGGCGCATAGTGTGGTTGTTGCGGATGAAGAGTTGCGTGCCGAGTTCCTCTTCCAGCTGCTTTATCTGCTGCGAGAGGGAGCTTTGCGCTATGTTCAGGCTTTTCGCCGCATCCGAAAAATTAAGCGTTTCGGCAGCTTTGGCGTAGTATTTTAACTGTCTTAATTCCATATTGTCAACATGTGGCGGTGAAGGAAAGTTTCTTGAAGAGGAACACCGGCAGGGTGGCTCCGACAACCATTCCTGATATAATGAACGTAGAAGTGAGGCCATTATATACAAACAGGTAAAAATAATGTTGGAAAGCCTCTTCTCCGGTATGGCAAAGGGTGGTGAGGAGGTATTGAATGGTGCGGTAGGCGTACATTCCGGGAATCATTGGAAGCAACGCGGGAAAGAAGCATACTTCGGGGGGACATTTGATGCGCGGCGCCAGCAACACCGCGAGCATCCCGATGGCAAAGGCCGATAGGGCACTTGCAGGGATTATGTGCATGACGGCAACATCGGGCAGCATGAGAACATAACGCAGCGAATGACCGGCTGCGGCCAAGAGGGCACAGATGAGATATGCCCGGCGCGGCGTGTTGCTTATACTCGAAAAGCCAATGGCCGCCAGTGCCGCAAACAGTCCGTCCTCCAAAATGTTTATTACAATATCGCTAAGCATAGAACTTCAAAATGTCTTTAATCCGAGTATCAACATTCCGGCGCAAAGTCCCGCCGAGAGGCACGCCGTAAGTATCGCGGCCTCAAAGAACCGGCTCAGCGCGCATAAATAATGACGGTAAATGACATCGCTTACCGAGTTAAGATAGGGGATACCCGGAATGAGGTAGAGTACGCTCGTCCCCAGTGCTATCTCCGGAGTTCCCCCAATGTTGAAAATATGTCCTGCGGCACTGAGTGAGGCTGAGAAAAAGGATGCGCAAAGGAAGGTGAGACGCACGTCGCGCCCGTCTTCGAGCATTATCTGTTTCAGCCGGTACCCAACAAGAGTGGAAATGAAAACAATGATCATGGCCACGCCATCACCTCCGAACAGGCGGCAGAACGATGCGTTGGCGATACTCGTAAGAACCAATACCTCCCACTTGCCGGTGGGCTTGGTTTGCTTTATCTTTTCAAAACGTTCCGCTGCGTCTTCAAGACTTAGACACTGGTCGGCCACTACCCAACTGAGCCGGCTCAGCCTGGCGTTAAGGTTGAAACTAATGCCGCAGGCGGCGGTACGGCGTGCCGCTACGGCTGCGTCGCTTTCATCGTCGTCCCAAACTGTAACTGACACATGCGCCGGCATTATGAAGATATAGAAGTTAATGCCGAATGCCCGTGCCATTCTGGCGGCGTTTTTCTCAATACGGATACTCGTGGCGCCGCAGCCGTACAGCAGTGCTGCATATTCGGCTAAAAAGGCCGCAAAACGCTGCAATGCCACCCCTGATGCCGACCTCTTCTTGTCACAGGTCTTCAGTGTCATCATCACAGTCGCCTGGAATGTAGAATATTTCCTTTTCCTTACCGAACTCTATAAGGTGCAGCCGATGGCGTCGTGTGCGCTTGGCGCTTTTCCCGCTCTGACTTTCCACTGTCCTGAATATGATTGTGCACAGCAACGACGAGGCCATTATACACCATATTATCATAGTATGTGTCATAATATCTTTGGTTTCTTTAATTCTGCTGCAAAATTACTGCCACTCCCGATTTCGGGAAAACGATAAATGAGGATTTTTCCTATTGCGACGATAGGCAAAACTGATAATACGTTGCAGCCAGCAAGCAGGAAACCGAATATTTTTCACAGACTCTGACACTTTTGGCGGTTTTGTCCGTCTAAATAGATGAACGGTTTGAATCATACCGTTGCATTAGGATATGAATTTAGAACTTGAAATAGGATTTTCATCGCGGGCGGAGACCGCGGGCTTCGCTTTCCGGCAGTGGCGGCGGCGAGTAGGGCAGAGGCTGCTGCGAATGGCGGCTGCCGTTGCCGAAGCCGTGGTTCCTGAGCGAGTCAAGAATCGCGAGCGGATGTTTGCGGAACTGTCGCGGGATTACGCCGGACTCATTGCCGGCATCTGCCTCTCCTTCGCCCGCTCGGAAGAGGATTTCCAGGACCTGCGCCAGGACACTTTCCTCAACATATGGAACGGATTGGCCGCTTTCCGCCGAGACAGCTCCCTCTCGACATGGATTTACCGCGTCACACTCAACACTTGCGTGTCTTCGCAACGCAAGAAGACACGCCGCGAAGAGGTGCAGATGGACGAGCTTTACGCCACGCTCTACGAGGATTCCCCCGCCGAAGAAATAGAACGTTATAAGCTGATGTACAGGCTAATAGGGATGCTTTCGCCGCTCGACAAGTCGATAGTGCTGATGTGGATAGACGGCAAGAGCTATGAGGAAATCCGGAGCGTCACGGGCCTGTCGCGCGACAGCGTGGCCTCGCGCCTGAAACGCGCAAAAGGGAAACTCGCCGATTTTTACAACAAGGTTAAAAACGACTAACAATGGAAATAGAATATCTGAAAGAGAATTGGGAAAGCTCGAACGCTGCCCTGGAACGCGGAAGCCAATCGCGCAAGAACATCGACCCGCGCCAAAAAACCACATTGCAACGCCTCGCCTCGCGCTACAGACGCATGGCCATAGTCTCGGCGGTCTCACTCTGCTGGGTAATGCCGCTGTATTTCAGGCTCAGCGAAGAGAATCCCGACACACCGCTTTTCTATCCATTGGTGATGGCGGCTTTCTTCCTCATTGCCGCCGGAATGGATTACTGGCTTTGCCGCGGAATACAAAGTATCGACTGCGCCACGATGTCGGTAGAAACCGTGCTGAAGAAGGTCTACTTTTACCGCAAACGCCACATTCAGTTCATCTTCATACTCATGCCGATAGCTCTGTTGATAGTATACCTTATGCTGGCGATGTTCAACTTCGAGAAATATGCCCTCCTGGGGGCCACGTGCGGCTTTATGGTCGGACTCGCTTTCGGTCTCAAAATACTCTTCGACTTCATGCGCGACTATAAGCAGGTGCTCAAATGACCGGTCCATAACAGAAAAGGGCGGCATTCCTGAAAAGGATGCCGACCTTTCTATGTCACGTTTTCTGTAATATGTATTCATCACATGAAGTGTGAATAGCAGAGTTGCGTCATCCATATCCAGAAGGGACAGAATCCGATGAAGGTTATCACTGACAAAGCCAGCGAAGAGGTTGACTCGGCTACGTAAGTGTCGTACTCGTCGGCGATGATGATGCCGGAGAATGCGGGAGGCAGGGCGCCGGCCATAACCATCATGGCGAGGTTGGCTTCCTTCATGTGGAAGATAAGACCTACGGTGAGGAGCAGGGCCGGCATAAGAATCATCTTCAGTATACAGCCGAGGATGGCCGGCCAGTTGATGGTAATCTTATATGCCGAAAGGGTGATACCGGCTGCAAATACAGCCATCGAAGCGTTGGCGCCTTTGATGAGGTCGAACGACGGGCTGAGATAAGCGGGCCACGGAATTCCGCAGATAACCCAGATAACGGCGAGGATAGGAGCCCAGGCCACGGGTTGCTTCAGGGCGTTGATTACGGCTTTCCAGCCGTCGTCGCGGCGTGCGGAACCTTTGCCTCCTCCAGCTACTGTGGCAGTGTCTCCGGCGGTACTCTGGAGCGCGGCTTTCTTATCCTGTGCGGCGTTGAGGAGCGTAAGTCCCACCGGGATGCCTACGGCGTTCACGACGATGCCCACTATGGCAACTACCAGCGCCACACTGGCGTTATAACCGAAGATGGGCTCCAGAACGGCGAACCCGAGGAAGCCGATGGTCGGCGAACCGTTCACCAAGGCCATAATGGCACCTTCGGCTCCGGTGTTCTTCTTGAAACATTTGGCATAGATGAAGTAGACGCCCATAAAGCATGCCATAATTACTGCCAGCGAAATCAGTGTGAGCTTTATGTCTTCAACAAGCATCTGGCGGTCCGCTCCGATTATGGAGACGAACAGCGCGGCGGGGAGCGCGTAGTCGAGCACTACCTTGTTGAATGCCTTGCCATCCTTTGCCGTAAATATGCCACGTTTGCCCGAGATATAGCCTAAGAGCATCACGACGATGATCGGGACAATGGCATACAGTATGATGTGCATCATGTTACTCATAGTGGATATTTTATAAGTCGGGATGAGCCTTGGTGACTCATCCCGAGTGAGTTATTGATAATCAGTTTAAACTTTTATAGTCATCAGCGGAGTGGGGTTGAGGTATCCGATGTGTCCCGATTCCTTGCCGGAGTCGGCGGCAAGTTGCACGTCGATGAGGGCGGGAGCCTTGGAAGCGATGGCCTCCTTCAACGCTGACTCAAACTCGGCGGGAGGGGTCACCAGCCAGGTCTTGGCGCCGAAGGCTTCGCCAAGTTTGTCGTAGCGGGCGTTGATGTCGAGCGTCGTCGGGGCCGGGTCGGTGGTCTTGTCCAGAGGTTCGCCGATGCCGTTGTAGATACCGCCGTTGTTGAAGATGCAGACGGTAACGGGCAGCTTGAAGCGGCAGATGGTGGAGAAGTCCATTCCGGAGAAACCGAACGCGGAGTCGCCTTCTATGGCAACGACACTCTTGCCAGTGGCTACGGCGGCGCCGATGGCGGAGCCCATTCCCATGCCCATGATGGCCCAGGTGGCGCAGTCGATACGGTGGCGCGGAAGTGCCATGTCTATGGTGTCGCGGGCATCGTCGAGCGTGTTGGCCCCTTCGTTCACCAGGATGACGTCGGGATTGGCTTCCAGCACCTTCTTGGCGGCTGAAAGGGCACTCCAGTGCGTCATCGGCACGGTCTGCGGTTTCAGGCGTTCGGCGAACTTGTCGTTCTTCTCTGTGCTCTCTTTCTGTATGCCTGGAACCCATGTCGCGTCCATGGCGAATTTATCCTTGGCAGGGAGTTTGTCGAGGATGGCCTGCAGCGAACTGCGCAAGTCCCCAACCACGGGAGCGGCTATATGGCGGTTACTGTCTATCTCCATCGGGTCGATGTCGAGCTGTATGAACTTGCCGTCAGGGTTCCACTTGCCGTGTCCGCGGCTCAGCAGCCAGTTGAGGCGTGCGCCTATGAGCACCACCACATCGCTGTCTCCCATTATGGTGGAACGGACAGAGAGGGCGCTCAGCGGGTGCTTGTCGGGCAGGATACCCTTGGCCATTGACATAGGGTAGAAGGGGATGCCTGTGCGCTCCACGAGCTCTTTCACCAGGTCTTCCACCCGGGCGAGAGCCGCGCCTTTGCCCAGCAGGATGGCGGGTTTCCTGGCAGAAGTCAACAGCTCAACGGCACGCTGTACCGATTCGGCCGAGGGCATAACGGCAGGGCAGAGGTCCACCGGATCGTGGAAGAGTGCCTCGGCTTTGTCGCGGTCCATCACCTGGCCCATGGCGGGTGTCGTTATGTCGAGGTAAACGCCGCCGGGACGTCCCGAGATGGCGGCGCGGAAGGCGCGTACCACACCTGTCGGTATGTCTTCGGCACGGTTCACGCGGTAAGCGGCCTTCACTACCGGTTTGGCCACGTTCAGCTGGTCAAGTCCTTCGTATGTACCTTGTTCAAGGTCGATGGGCTCGCGTACCGACGAACCGGAAATCTGCACCATCGGGTAGCAATTCACCGTGGCGTTAGCCGTGGCGGTGAGGCCGTTCATGAATCCAAGCGAGGAGACCGTCATCAGTACGCCGGGGAAGCCGTTGCAGTAGCCGTCGGTGGCGGCCGCCATGCCGGCCTGCTGCTCGTGGCGGAATCCTACGAAACGGATGCCTTCGCCCTGTATTATGTAGGCTGCCTCCGTGATGGGGATTCCAACCAAACCGTAAACGTTCTTGACGCCCATGCGTTTCAGGCTCTGAGCCAGGACCCACATACCGGTGACCTGCTCCGGGTACTTGGGAGCGGGATCAGAAGTGCATCCGCAGCCGCATGTGCATTTATCTTTCGTGTTATCCATAGCTTACTCTTACATTTGGCCGTCGGGTAACGGCGCGGTGGTACCATTTTTAGCGAACTTCTCGATTTCAGCCTCGCTGAAGCCATAGTCCTTGAGCACTTCATCGGTGTTGCCTCCCAGTGTCGGACATGGCCCGTAGGTTGGCTGGAAGTTGCTCATAGTGAACGGGCATCCTACTGTTACGAATTCGCCTACCTTGCCAGGCTGGTTGATTTTGACCAGTGTGTTGCCGTCGTAAAGGCTCTCGTCGTCCATGATTTCCCTGGTGTTGAGCACAGGAGCTACCGGAACGCCTGCTTTAGACAGCACTTCAGTAACCTGGAACTTGTCGTAATTGTTGTCGAGGACCCATTTCTGTACGCGCTCGATAAGGGCGTCTTTGTGGCGGTCGCGGGCATCTGCCGTATTAAAGTCGGGGTTGGTCAGCCAATCCTCGAAACCGAAAGCAGCCACTGCCTTCTCGAAATCTTTCTTTCCGCGTTGGAAGATGATGTAGACGTAGGCGTTGGGGTCTGTCTCCCAGCCTTTTGCCTTGTATGTCCAGCCGAGCACACCACTGCCTTCCGTGTTGCCCGAACGAGGCACATAATCCGGGAATTTCTCATTCGGATACTGCATGAACTGAGTCAGGTATCCGAGTTTGTCGAGAGTCAGCTGGTCGCGCGTCTTGATGCGGCAGAGGTTGAGGCAGGCATTGTGCATCGACTGGTAAACGAAGCATCCTTCGCCGGTATGGGTTCGCTGCTGCAAAGCTGCCAACAGACCGATGAGCAAGTGCATACCGGTGTTGGAGTCGCCAAGAGCCGCACCCGACTGGGTAGGCACTGCATTATCTCCCTTCCACCAGCCGGTGGTAGAAGCAGCTGCCGCCGTTACCTGAGCAATGGGTTCGTAGGCTTTCAGGTCGGCATATTTGGACGATACCGGGAAACCCTTGATGGTTCCGTAGATACATTTGGGATTAAGCTTGTGAACCTCTTCCCAGCCGAACCCAAGCTTCTCCATTGCCCCGGGATGCAGATTCTCAACGAAGATATCTGCCGTCTTGATGAGGCGTGTCAGTATTTCTTTGCCATCGGGAGTGGCAGCGTCAAGCGTCAGCGATTTCTTGTCAGAGTTAAGCTGCAAGAAGTAGTAAGAGGGACAGTCAGGGTCAAACTGGAGCTCCTTGCGGGTTGCATCGCCGGATCCGGGACGTTCGATTTTGATTACATCGGCACCCAGCCATGCAAGCATCTGCGTGCATGACGGGCCGGATTGTACACTGGTAAAGTCTATTACTTTAATTCCTTGAAGAGGTGCTGTGTTCATAATATTAAAATTAAGTTATTTACTTGCTTATTAATTCTCAACAAGGATATTTGGAATAAGGTTTACGCACAACGATGAATTTCGACACAATATAGCGGC
>ERZ791923.1270-NODE-1270-length-28641-cov-10.642167_pt1 | contig 28641 bp, 27 predicted proteins | sample MGYA00510133_ERZ791923 | MGnify/ENA primary metagenome ERZ791923 (study PRJEB30046, sample SAMN00792106) | human gut metagenome | study: EMG produced TPA metagenomics assembly of the A metagenome-wide association study of gut microbiota in type 2... | reverse complement strand
TCAGGCTGTTGGAGATGGTCGTACCGGACAAGAAAGTGGCCCCCAAATCCCTGCCTGTGCGTTCCTGTATGGTACGGATGGCAAAAAGCATGTTCATGGCCTTCATGCTTCCTTCGGGGTTGCCCAGACCGGAAACTCTTGCATGGCGTGTGTTGAACATCAGGTTCTTGAAATTGTGACTCAAATCCAAAATTTCGGATTTATCGCATTATCAGAACTTTTAGGAATTTCCGATAAAATTATTCAATTGTTTAGCAATCATTTGTTTTGAGTCTTAATCAGTTCTGATTATATTCCGTCTATAATTGTAGAATAACATTCAAACAAGATGCGATTATGGACATATTTAATCTGAATGAAAAAGTCAAAGGGCTTGTTTCTTATTTACAAGACACAGGTTATTCAGCCATGTACATAGACTATGTGAAGAAAATGGCTGAGTGGTTATCGGGCAATTCCGAACATTACAAATGGAAGAGTCTCGCCGATGTTGAACCGACACTAAAAGAATTGTGGTCCAACAAGTATACTTGCAGAAACAAGGTACGCCTGTTACGTGTAATCTGCCAATATATCGAGAATGGATTATTACCCGACGGATGCAAACACTACATCAAACCTCACCACTACGAATTGCTTGGCGAAGAATACAGGAATGTAACGGACATGGCTTTCAACGTGGTAGGCAGGCGTTGCAAATTTTCAACAAACGTGAAGTATGCGCTATCTTCGTTCTTCTTCCGGTTACAGGAAATGGGTGTGTATTCATTCGAATCAATAACAGAGGATGCGGTGTTGGAAGTGTTTTCCAAAGACGAAAAACAGAAGATGGGCCATTCGCTCAAATATTCGGTGGAGTATGGGCTGAAAGCCTGTTTGCCTTACTATGGCAAATCCGTTGAACGTATAATCGCATATCTGCCGGCCATACCCAACATGCGTAAGAACATTCAATACCTTACAGAGCAAGAACTGACGGCCATCAGGCATACCTTGGAGCACGACGGCACAATATCCCTGCAGGACAAAGCCATCATAACCTTGGCCATGTACACGGGATTGCGTGGGTGTGACATCTCAGCTCTCACGCTTGAGAACTTCGATTGGGAACACGACCTTATAAAAATCACACAGGCAAAAACGGGACAGCCCCTTACATTGCCGCTTCGCGCCGTAGTCGGGAATGCTGTCTTTGATTACCTGCTCAAAGAGCGTCCCCAATGCCCGGAACCATATGTTTTTCTCACAGTACACGTGCCACACAGAAGACTCCACACAAGCAATCTTGATGCCATATGCTCAAAAGTCATGTGCAAAGCAGGAATAAGGCAAGGTGAAAATGAAAGAAAGAGTATGCACCTGTTTCGCCACCATGTAGCGACATCCCTGTTGCAGGGCGGTGTGCAACAGCCTGTTATAAGTGCCACCCTTGGCCATTCGTCCCCAAGCTCTCTCGACCGCTATCTCAGTGCGGAATTCAAACACCTGAAAGAGTGTTCGCTAAGCATCGAGGGATTCCCGGTTGGAAAGGAGGTGTTTGGCAGATGAAAACGACTTCATTCCTTTCCAACGCGATAGAAGGATACGTAAAATACCGTAAGGCTTCCGGGCGTAACAGCCACAGCTATATCAAGAACGTAATACTATTTGACCATTTTTGCGCGAGGGAATATCCCGGACAGATCGAACTATCCCAAGAAATCGTGGACAGATGGTGCAGGCAACGTCCATCTGAATGCACAAACTCTTGCGTGTCACGTGTATATCCTATTCTGGACTTCATCAAATACATGAACAAACGTGGAATGACAAAAATAGCCCTGCCAAAAGTGCCAAGGTCTGTGCCAAGAACTTATACGCCGCACCCTTTCACATATGATGAATTGAAACGCTTCTTCAATGCTTGCGACAACACAAAGCCAAGACGTGGCCGTCTCGCCACAATCCAACGCATGACACTGCCAGTATTCTTTCGCTTATTGTACAGTTCTGGGATGAGGACAACCGAAGCCATCCTGCTGGAACGTGATGATGTAAACCTTGAAAATGGCGTAATTTCCATCAAGCGAAGTAAAGGGCATGACCAACATTATGTCGTTCTCCATGATACAATGTTGGCTCTAATGCGTACTTACGACGAGAATATATCTAGGTTAGTCCCGCACCGCAAAGTGTTCTTTCCGACACCGGATGACAAGTCTCACCCTTCTGTTTGGGTTACGTATCATTTTCGGGTGTTGTGGCAAAGTTGCAATTCATCCTACGCTATCCCATATGAGCTAAGACACAACTATGCCATAGAAAACATAAACAGCTGGACACACCAAGGATTTACCATCCATGACAAGTTGTTGGCTTTAAGCAAGAGCATGGGACACCGGCAAATAGAGAGCACGCTGGCTTATTATTCCTTGACCCCAGCGATTTCTGATATAATGGAATATACAGAGAATCAATTATTAAAATTAAAGACAGATGAAAAAGAAGATTAATCCGCAAGCAATGCAGATAGCTGATTATCTGCATGACTGGCTCGAACACTATGTCCCTTCAATCAAGGCATGCAGTCCTCACACAAAGAGAAATTATAAGATCTCCGTGAAACTCTATGTAGAATTCCTCAGAGTCATAAAAGGCACTACACCAGAAACATTAAGCGCAGAATGTTTCTGTATGGAATATATAATGGAGTGGATTATTTGGTTAAAGGAAAATAGGGGTTGCAGTCCAGCAACATGTAATGTAAGATTGTCAGCCTTGCGTGTTTTTCTGAAATATTTGTCGTTTAGAGATATATCCTATATGTCTGTTTTCTTACAAGCGGAAAATGTTCCAAATGAGAAAAACTCTAAAAGAAAGGTCATCGGGCTCAGTAAACAGGCTGTTGATGTATTGTTGTCCATGCCTAATCAAGGGAGTACTATAGGCTTTCGTGATTACACTCTGATGCTTCTCTTATATTCCACCGCTGTGCGCATCAACGAGCTTCTGACTCTGAAAATTAGCAATATTGTTATAGACTGTGTAAAACCTCACATAATAGTCATTGGCAAAGGAAGAAAGAAACGTCCGATTCCTCTTTTGGCCAAGCCAGCACAATGCTTGAAAAGGTATCTTATCAAATACCATCCGAAACAGAATGATGCAAATGCATTACTTTTCTGTTCTAAGAGCAAAGGCATATATGTCCCGATGTCCGCTGAAAACGTGAACAAGATGCTGAAAAAATATGCCACAATGGCTCATGAAAGGTGCCAAGATGTTCCTATGGATTTACATGCCCATCAATTTAGGCATGCCAAAGCTTCACACTGGCTTGAAAACGGGATGAACATAGCCCAAATCTCATACTTACTTGGGCATGAAAGTATTCAAACCACAATGGTATATCTTGATATAACCACAAAACAAGAAGAAAAAGCTTTGGAAACCCTTGAAGGCGAAAATCAAAAGAAAATGAGAAAAAAGTGGAAGACAGAGGAAGGAAAAGCAAATCTTGAAATACTTTTAGGACTTACAAAAACAAATTGAGTAGGAGAAATTTTACTTCTTCGTTTTCCTCTTACCCGATTAAGATATACAAGTACTGTTTGGTATATTATATAAACTTCCAGCAAGGTATTATACCTGCTGGAAGTTATGTTACAGTTCCCAATTAAGAACAGAGTCTAAAGGATGCTGAGATTGATATGCGGCAAATAATTTCCTCTCATTTATAAGCGTTGATTCATCTCGTTTTAACACATTAGAAATAAAGTTATTCAACGATTTTGTACCTCTTAGAATTGGAACGATTTGAAGATACTCGGGTAAGACTGATTGTGATATTTCTTTTAATGTTAACCCTACAACAGTTGTTCTATCATATCCATATCCAACTTCCCAAGGGATCCATTTTGAATCCAATGCATTTTGGGATAAAAGACATAACATGTGCGTGCTGTTTCTGATACCTGTTTTAATTGCACTTACAACCGAGTAAGGTCTCGTTCTGTCTATTTTTGTATCATATTCATCAAAATAGACATCAATACCAGAAGTAATAAAATAGTCTGCTATTTTTTTAGCAGTGTCCGCATCTCTTTTTTGGTGACTTATGAATATACATAAACCACTTCTTTGTGCAATGGGATTTTCGGTTAAATAAAATCTATTTAATGCCATAATCTATTATTCTACTTATCCATTTTTTTTACGCATTGGCCTTGATAAATCATAAGTGCAAGTGGCACGACTATTATATGCATTATCAATCATCTGTCTCAAAATATCTGGTGTTAGCTTATCCCAATTGATTACAGATATAAAGGCATTGGGTTCGAGCAAATTATCAATGATGCGTTCCGGTAAGTATGGATAACGCCTATGATACTCTTCTCGGCTATCAATAGACATCCATTGTGTCGTCTCTGGGTAGAACGTTTTCTCACTACTATGAGCGCATGTATAATATTCGCTTTTAACAGATGGTAGTAATATCACAATAATGCCGGACTTCTTATTCACCGTACCATCGTACATACTTGAATATAACTCCCAATCAATATGCTTGCGATTTTTTGTTTCAGTTCCTACAAGTAAAATGGTTACGGTTGTATCCTTCAAATGCTCGTCGCGTATATATTCGCGTATCTTTTGGTCGTCCCAATCTTCTGGAATCTCGCCCATGTCAACAGAGCCATCAATGAATACTTTATTTTTTTCAGCCCAACTAACCAAACCTTCTTTATATTTCTGGTCATTGGCATGATGAAAACTTACAAATACTTTATGCATAATTTATATTAATAGTTAAAAGCTTTATTAATACCCTTGAGAATCAATGATATTATCTCGGGAATATTAATAGAGTTGAATAAAATTTCATTTTCATCTTTATCAAGTCCATTTCTAAGAACCTGATAATCCTTATTTTCGAATTTCTTTAGTTCATCGTAATTTATCGTTGGCAGACAACTCATTTGGCAATATTCAATTAAATTTTTATAATCCTCATTGGTTTTTGCTTCTTCAAATAGTTTTTCTGCCGTAGTTTCACCTTTCATTAGTTTCACTATTTGTGCAGAAGCTCCACCAAATCCTCCTAATAAATAAATTGGATGTTTTTTCTGTATAGCACAAATCGCCTCTTCAAATATTCCGGCCATACGCCCCTTAAAATTGACAATTTTGCCACCCAAAACGATACGTGCATTAACATTCTCTTCCATTTCTTTACGCATAATAGATAAAGAATTTGCCCAAAGAAACATTTTGCTTGGCGTAGTTGGCTCAAAGAACTTCCCCTTATCCTCCTCACCTACACCTTTGGGTATTTCTGTTTTTACTATTTCCACACGGTCGTATTTAAATTCAGCGATGTCAGATTTTGAGAGCCTATTAAATATAGGCCAAGCAAAATAATTTGTGAAATAGATTGTACTTGGATCAGACTTTTCTTTTATGCCATACTGACATGAAAGATCGCATAAAAGTTTTGTGAAACCACCAATTCTAAGATCACCTCCATACACCAATTTAGCTCCAGTAACAAGCAGATGACGAGCTATTTCAACAGATAAATCATCAAACATGGCTTTGCCGATTCCTTTAGTTAAAGCCTCCGGAGTTTCCGAAATAGAAATTGCGATTTTCTTATCCTGTATCTTATTCATATTTGAATATAACTGACTCGGAGTAACAAAACTTGTAATCTTACCATTTTTATTCAAAACCTCCAACTCTTCACGACCTAACGGTGGTTCAGGATAGAGTATTGATTTTATATTATCTTCAATATTAATTAAATTCATTAATTCCGGAGGAACAGGAAGAATAGAAGTATTTTGCAAATCGCACTTCATTACCAATTGCTCAAGATATTCTTTCTCATAATATTGGTCTAACGCAGTACGTAGAAGCAAGATAATTACGTCATCCCATTTGCCATTAAATCTAATCTTTGGCATATTACCCAAATACGGGAATGTTCGAGAAGAAACTCCATTCAATACATTTACTAATATTGAAGGTACATTATTTTTCTTACCAGAGATAGCTTCAATTCGACACCATTCTCTTTCTGAATATGTATCAGATTCTATGATAACTAATAAGGATGAAGCTATACCTGACTGAATCTGTTGGGCAAATTGATGACCATCCAAAATATCATTAACATCGAAGAAAGAATCGAGTTTAGTATCTGAACGCAAATAATCTCTTAAAGAAATTGCCGTAGATTCACCTAAATGATCTTTATCCTTTTTAGAATGGCTAATGAATAATTTTAGCTTTTGCCCAACTTTATAAGACTTTAAATAGCGTAAAATGTTATCATAAAGTCTTATTTGAAATTCATGCCAATCAGTTTCAATATTCTCATTTTTCAAACAAATAAACTGTTCTTCTTGAAGAAGTGGGTTTATGTCGAAAGCATACTTGGATAGTTTGACGGCAAATATTTTTAGTGCCCCATTGTCTTGTTTTACTAATAATTCTTTTATATACTCATCCCATATAGTATTACAATACATATTGTCATCAACCAATAATATTGCAATAGTTTTATTACTGAAGTTTATATCTATCGGGGTAATTTGATTGGCCATATCCGTTCGAAAGAACACTGGTATATCAAGCCCATCTTCAAAAGGCCTACTTGAATTACGACACAGAAGATGGTAAATTTTCTCATATGTTTCGCTACCTTTAGTATTATCCTTGTCATACAAGACATATACAGAAAGAGGTGTTTTAAAATTAGAACTCATAAAACAAAAAATAGAAGTAATTTATACTTAAGTTAGAGTTTTAAATAAATATTAAAATGTTAAGATACAGCACGTAAGTGGAATTATTCATTAATATTATGGATGGTTAAACTCATGCATTATGAAAATTCCATGCCTATCAAATACAAAGATACAATAAAAAAGGAAAATTATCTCATATTTCCGATGCAAAATATGGTTATGTTATGTAAAGTTGATTCATTAGTAGTAAATGTCATTTTTCATACAAGCTCAAAACTATATGCCAACGTAACATCTTCTAAAAAATGCCAAGTAATAAAGAATTGACAATTTGATATGCCCGGTGTTATTGGAATGGGAGTTACGCAACGGCCTGAAGAATTGGTACAGAGTCAACAGTCAAGAATGTGGGAAACAGAATACAACCTATGTGCTTTATTGGACAAATACTAAAAACTTCCACTGAGCAGTTTCTCTTTAGAAACAGGAGGTCAAATGCAATCAGAAAAATCATTAAGATATCCAAATTTACGAAAAGGACTATTGAGCAAATACAAACATTACAGCCTTATCTCCAAATTGATACAGAATATATTCTATACCCTGCATATTACGACCGTAAAAATAATCAGAACTTATTATATAAAAAAGATGCTGAATTTCAATATATTTAGAATGTCAAACAAAAAAATAAGAAAGTTCTGATAATGCGATTCGTCAACGAAGAGGTGGTCGATGCCCATTTGCCTGAAATCGGTCACGTCGTCCGTCCGGTCTTTTATATCCTGTTCCAGCTTTTCAAGTTTGGCCTCAAGGTTCTCCTTTCTTCTTTCCAGCCCCTTCTTTATCCAGCCGCTCACTTCATTGCCCTGCTGCTCGAATACGGCGAGATTCTCTTCGATGCTGTCTATTTCCTGCGTATATATTTCCTGCTGTATTTCGGGAGACTGGGGTATTTTTCCGAACTGGTCGTGTGTCAGGATGATACAGTCCCAGTTATTGTTCCTGATGTCATGGAATATTCCGACACGTTTCTCCGGTGTAAAGTCCTCCTTGCCCGGATACAGCACTCTGGCATTCGGATAGGCTCTCTTGAACGTGTCGGCTATGTCATGCACATTGCTTTTGAGTCCGATAATCATCGGCTTGTTCGCCAGTCCGAGACGTTTCATCTCAAAGGCGGCTATGCACATGATGAGGGTCTTGCCCGTACCACAGGCTAAGCGCAAAGCGCCTTGCCGTCCTTTCGGACGGTAGGTTTCTAAACGCTCGCCACCGAACCGTACGTACACGTCTCCATGTATACGGCTCTCCATGGTTATTTTCAGTCTATTTCTTTTCATGAATCTTACGATAACAATTTTCACATACTGCTATTGTTTTTCTCTGTCTGGCAATCATGAAGCGTTCCCACTCCTGTTTGCCTTTCAGGTCTTTTAGCTTGCGGACATGCACCATTCTAAGGTTGTCCTCCGCTCCGCAATATTCACATTCACGGGCTTTCAACCGAGCCATAAGGCTGGTACTTTCAGTCCCGCGATAATTGGGCATGATATGCGCATTGTCAATACGCGCGTCTTTTCTCTGCTTGAACCCTCCATGATAAATAGTACGTTCCAACATTTCGCCCTTGTTGTTTTCATACCTTACTGTAAAGACTTTATTCCGGCAATATTTACGGATTATTTTCCTTACGGTTGATTCATACTTGGATGATAATGTTTTATACATACTCTCTTTCATGTAGTAATAGAAACTATTGAGAATGTTGACATTGTTTGCAATACAGTAGTAGTTATAGATTCCCCGAATTTCCGAATTGTATCGGTTGAGTATTTCAAGGTCATCATTACTACGGAGATACGGGCGTGAGGTCGATTCCCATGCTTCCTTGCCATTCTTGATTATTATGCGCATCGCATTATAGTCAAGCAGTTTCTTTCTCATAACCTCATAAGGCAGGAGAAGAACCACTTTATGGTCAAGTGAGCGTATGGGGATTCCTCTGAAATCCTTTCTCGTCTTGTCCGTACTGCGGACTGTAACATCAAAGCCGAGAAATTTGGCTGCGTCGTGTGAGTTGGTGATTAACGTCTTTTCATCCGAAAGTTCGAGTTTCAACGTATCTTGCAGAAAGGTCTTAATGTCCCCCTTTGCTTTTACACAGTCCTCTTTACTTCCGATTACGCAAATCAGAAAATCATCGGCATAGCGTACATACCTCATGCGTTTGAAGTTTTCGTCCATGTCAAGAGTTGCAGGAAGTTGTTGCATCTCACGGTGGAGAATGGCTATCTCCCTGCGCAATGCTTCTTTCTTCTGCTCGTCTGTTTCATTCTTCAGTTTCTTTACACGTTTGTCCTTACGATTTGCAACCCTTTTATATTCGGGGTTGCGTACACGTGCTTTACCTTTATTGAAGACGTTTATGTAGTTCCGCATAAATTTATCGAGTTTGTCAAGATAAATATTCGCCAAAATCGGACTTATTATGCCTCCTTATGCATAGTCTTTAGTTATGTACAGTGTTTGCTTTTTACTCTTGATAATCAACCATATATCCATCAAACGCTGCGCATAATATTTATAGATCTTCAAGAAAATCAAGAAGATTTTCATCTTGATTCCAATCCGGCATATTTCCCGGTGTCATGTTAGAATATGCGTTTTCTAAAGCCTTACGTTTGGTTTCCATATCCACTCTGGCATACATTTCCGTTGTCTGTACTGACACATGACCCAAAATATCACGTATGAGTATTATACTAATTCCTGCCTGTAATAAATGTACGGCTTTACTATGACGGAGGATATGCGGCGTAATTTTCGACTGTATATCCGGGCATTTAATCTTATCCGCATATTTTTGCAGGATATGAGTTATTCCTCCTCTGGTCAAAGCGGCATATCTCTGGTTATAAAAAAGTGGCATGTTCTGTTTCCCATTCCTATGCAAGCCATGTTCCTCCATATAATTTTGCAATAAGTTTACCGTATTTCCTAAAAGGGGTACCTGTCGGGACTTACAGCCCTTTCCTGTCAGGGTGATAAGTGCCGGTGATTCCAATCGGACATCTCGTACACGAAGATCGCAGATTTCCTGTACCCTCGCTCCGCTATCATACAGGACACTTAACAATACCATATCTCTTCTTCCACCTCTCTTCCATACATCCGGTTGTTCCAATAAACGTTTTGTTTGTTCGGTGGTAAGATGTTGTATGATCGTTTTTTGAACTTTCTTAAAAGGTATCAGCAATATCTTCTGGCACAACAGTAACTTTTCTGGATTTTGTAATTGAAGGTAACGGAAAAAGGTGTGGATAGCTGCCAGACGTTGGTTTCTGGTGGAGTTCGTACATTTCCGTTCTTTCTGCAACCAGTCCAGATACTGTATTATTGTCTTGTCATCCATCTTCTTTATAACCAACTTTTCCGGAGGTATGGCATAAACTTCATGGTAAAATACGAGGAGAAGCCGAAAGGTATCCCTGTAAGCCCTTATTGTATTCTTGCTTAAATTGCGGATACCGGATAGGTATTCAGTAAAAAAGCTGGTTAAGTACTTGGCTAAGTCAGTAATCTTTTTCATGGTTTTTACTATTAATGGGAGTTATTGTTGGTATAATGCACCCCAGTTCCTGCTCCAGTTTGACGGTTATATCCAGGAACAAATCAGCAGTCAAATGTAGATAATATGCCGTATCACTATAAGACGCGTGACCCATGTAAGCTTGCAAGACAGGCATATAAGCCTGTACATTCTTCCCGTCCCGTATCCAACCTCTCAAGCAATGGACGGCAAAAGTGTGGCGATAGCTGTGTATACATGGAGCTCCGCGTTCTCCAGCCTTGGTACGTCCCGGATGTGATATCCTGGCCTGCCACAAGAACTTGCGGTGATTCTTCTCTATATTTCCTACGCTCATCGGCTTATTCTCATAACCGGGGAAGAACCAATCGTCAGAGGTGGAACAAAGATGGACTGCCTGATGATAAGCGATAAACCTTTCATGCAACCGCGACGATAAGGGGATTTGTCTGTGCTTTCCTAATTTGGTATTGGTGAGGGTTATCACCCCCTGCTCCAAATCCACATCTCCAACCTTTATCATTCGGGCTTCCGACACACGCAGCCCGCAGCAGTAAAGTAGCCTGAAAAATAGTGGCATTACATAATGTCGGTATGGAACTTCAATGTGATAATGACATTTATCAATGCAGGAAATGATTCTCTTAATCTGGTCATCGCTATAAATATATGGCAGATAACGGGGGATTTTAGGAAGCATACCTTTAGGTAGTATAAAAGCCCATTTGTCATTGTTTATCATGTATCTGGCTAGTTCACGTATAGGAGTTACACGCCCTTGTAGAGTGGAGGGATGCTCTTTTGCCCGTTGGCTGCTCCAATGCAGAACAATATCCTTGTCCAAAGTTTGAGCAGCCGGATAATACTCGTTGCAAAATGCGTCGAAACGTTTGAGAATCGCTGTTTCCGACAGATATTTATAACCGACAGATTGTTTCTGCCTGATCAACCCCAGGATATACTCAGAAAAGGTAGAAATGTATTCATTCATAATTCTTCTGGGTTTAATGAACATTCACGTAACAGTACCAAACTGCTTTTCAGGTAAACAGCTGTGGAATCCATGTCTTGATGACCTAAAATATCCGCTATTTCCTGTAAAGGAGTATGTTGTTCCAATAAAGTTGTAGCCAGAGTGTGCCGTAGTGAATGCATACCGACTTTCTTCTTCCCTGATATGGGAAGCTTTGCCAAACGCATGTATTTTACAATGATCTGATGCAGATGATCCTCGTTAGAGAAAGGTGCTATTGGCGCGAGATGACGCAGAAAAATATTAGGATAATCGCTAGTCGGTCGCCCGTTTTTCAAATAATCAATGATTGCCCAACCTACATCTTTGAGCAGTGGAAGCAATATCAGTCTATTTGTTTTGGATTGTATGAACTCGATCTTGTTTTCACTCCACTTTATGTCGGAAAGTGTCAGGTTCTTGACATCGATACTTCTCAATCCCAGCCGTGCGACAAGTAATATTATTGCGTAATCTCGTTTGCCTGATGGATTCCCACGATCTATAGCATCCAACAACTTTTGCAAATCATCACGATTCCAGACTGAAGGTATACGTGTTTGTTTACGGGATTTGAGACAGGGTAAACATACGGATATATCTTTTTCAAGTATTTGTTCCGAATGCAGGAAGCGTAAGAATGACCTGACCCCGCAAAGCGTAAACTCAATCATCTTATAATTATACCCCATTAAGGTTTTTACATAATCCGTCAGGTATGTTGGAACGAGTTCTTGTACGGGACAGCATCGTGATTCCAGAAAAGAAAGGAAATTCTCTGTTATACGACAATAGCTTTTACACGTTGAAATAGAATAATTACACGATTTGCAATGTGAGTTAAAAACATCCAGCAACTTTTTATGTTCCGGCTCGTTTATACGGGATAGACTTCTCATATAACGCCTTGATACTGTTCCATGCAACTGGAAGTCTCCAATCATACGGATTATCCTGAACAGATAAATATTACTTTGTGTGAGTAAACCAGATTTCTCTTTCGCGAAAAAATCACATCTCTCATCTACATACTCCATCGCGACAGGTTCGGAGTAGAACTCTTCATTGCGGCTCTCAAAGTAGCGGATAAGCCGTGCCCAATTAATACGATAATACTTCAAGGTTGCTTCCTTGTAATGTAGACGGACAAGTTCTTTTTCTAAAAGACTTAGCAATTCTTTTAATGGTACTCTTTTCATAACTATTTTCCAATTTAGTGAATAATGGACCAAGATTGGAATAAATAGAATAACATTACGATAAAATACTGAAAATATTATGCGTAGTGTTTTGTAGATATATGGCTGATTATCAAGAATAAAAAGCAAACACTGTGCATAACTAAAGATTATGCATAAGGGGGATTATGCACAGTGATGCATAAACTACCCTGCGGTGTTCCGATATAGGAATTTTTGTACTCCCATTGTTCCATGTAGCCTGCTTTGAGGAATTTACGTATCAGTCGCAGGAAACGCTCGTCATTGATTCTTTCAGCAAGGATTCCGATTAAAACATCATGGTTGATGTTGTCAAAGAAACCCTTGATGTCTCCCTCGATGAACCAACGTGCTCCCGTACCTCCCTTTTGTAAGGAAGCCATAGCCGTATGACAGCCACGGTGTGGTCTGAATCCATGCGAGCAGTCTTCAAAATGACCTTCGTAGATGGATTCAAGAATCATCCTTACAACTTCCTGTACAAGTTTGTCCTTAAAGGCTGGTATGCCTAAAGGACGTTGCTTGCCATTCTTTTTGGGAATGTAAATTCTCCGTGCAGGGCACGGACGGTAACTTTCGTCTTTCAACTGTCCAATGATAGAGTGAATGTGCTTTATGCTCATTCCATCTATGGTCTGCCCGTCTGTGCCTTTCGTATAGTTGCCCGCATTCTGCGACAACTTTTGATAGGCAAGTGCGTACAGATTTTCATTGAACAGCAGTCGGTAAAGCCGTTCAAACTTGTAATTAGGGTCTTGGCTGTGCCCAGCCAGACTGTTTAATACATTTGCTGAATCTCTCATAATGTCTCACACATCATTCGTTAAACATATTAAATAATAACTCACTGTCTCCCTTCGCCATGTACAAGGCTTTCCCTTGCTCGGACTACTACGGAGACTCTGTTGTCATATAGGATATTCAGGGGGCAAACCCCATAGCCTTTCGGCATTCCTACTTAGACAATCCCCATTTAGACATATAGTAACATAGCTCAATAGATTGTCGGATGCGATTTTCGTCCTTTTCCGCTTATTGCGGCTGTTCTGCAATCGGTTTTCGGCTCTCGTACTTGAGGTAGGAAAGTAGAAGTATTGCAGCCCGACGTTTGTAACTATCTTCCGTCGGGGTTTACCAACTAACAACTCGGACTGTCGTTCAAACAGTATAGTCTTCATCCTCATATCTATCATTTCATTTAGACATTCAGTAGCAGCATGATAGTTAGCTGACTTATGCCGTTTCCAACATGCGACACTCCCCACCGCCTTTCGGCTAAGTGGATAAGTTGGCTAATGACCGGCGTTGAAAACCCTTGCCGGGTAGGTTGCTAAGCCTACATTTACTATATGCCCTTATGGGCGCAGCACCTCGTGGTCGATTATGCCACCCCCGTTCATCTTCAGCATCCATACGGCATTTTTCTGGCTGTCATACAAGTCCGGTATGTCCAGCCCTTTCAGGTCAAGGAACGGGAAACTTTGCAGGGAACCGTCATAATCGGGACGTACATAACAATTGAACTTACGGTTGTACATATCCGCAAGGTGCTGTTTAAATTCGGGTAGCTGCTCGTTCAGCCAGCCTGTGAAAGCCGACCGTATTTCATTGATTTTGGCGTCGGCAAGCTGGATGGCCTCGGCATCACGTACCTTTATGTCATTGCCTTCTTCATCCTGCACGGTCTTGGTTATGTCGGGCACCGTGTTGTGCAGCGCATGCTTCAGCAGGTCATTTCCGTAGTAGCTTCTTTTCTCTCCTTTCACATAATATTTATCAGTGATGTTTGCGTTCGTTTCTTCAAAACTCACACTGAACTCGTCGATGGATTCCGTATAGTGGATATGGGCTTTTGCCTCAAAGAGGTATCCGGCAAACTCTTCATATACGGACACGGGTATCCACCTTTCTCCCAGATTAAAATCAAGCAGTTCGAAACTGATCGGCTCCGGAATGGCTTTCTGCAAGGCTTCCAATGATTTCTTGCTTGCGTCGTCATCGGGATAGTCTTTCAGGTAGTTCTCTATCCATTCGACTTTGGCCACCACATTGCCCGCTATGAAACGGTCTTTGATTTCATAGTTCTTCATCATGGGATTGTAGAAGATACGGTTGCCCAGTTGTGTGAGCAGTTCCTGCCTGCCTGTTTCACTGAGATTTTCCATATATTCCAGATTGACCTCCCCGAACTTGTTCAGGGATGCCGCAAGCGCTTCCTGCGGTGTATCCACATGTGTCACTTCATTGGCGTTGAACGATACGGGAACAGAAAATATATCCGCTTTCTGTATCTTGCTGTTAACGGAACGTTCCAATGAAAGTATTTCCCGTCCTCCGGCATCCATCAGCAGGAACTTGGCATTGTCCTTTCCGTTCAATTCCCTGAACATGCGGTAAAAACTGTCATACCGCTTGACCAGTTCTTCCCGTAGTTCCGGCTGTTCCGTTTCCGTTTCGGCTTCCTTATTGTAGAGATTGTGGTAGGCTTCACGGAGCGGGATATAGTAGGCGGCCCGGTATTGTTGGGTGACTGTCAGTTTAAGCGGATGGAATTGTACTTCGGGAGTACCCACCCCTCTTAAATATCCGTATTGCTCACCCGATTTCACGATGGAACCGTTCTTGTATTCGGGACGTGTCTCTCCGGTAAACGGTCGTGGTTCCATTTCTTTCTTCCGTTCTTCCTCGAATTTTTGTCTGCGCTCCTGCCATTTTGCTTCCGCTGCCGCCCGTTCCCCGGTCATGTCTTCCTGCGTGGCGGCTTCATCGTACATGTTCTCTTGGGAGAAGAGATTGAACATTTCCGGTTCATCCCCTTTCTTTTTGCGGGATGCCGACGGTGCCCGGCTTGGTGAAGGTCTGCTTTCTACCACTTGCACCTCCGCTTGCTCTTCATCCGCATAGGCGGCAAACAGGTTGAGCATGGGTTCATAGGGCTGTGCGGGGCTTTCTTCCTGTACCTCCTGCCGTTCTGTCTCTCCTGCTGTTTCCAATAGTGTCTCAAACTCCGTTTTGAGGATGGTGGAATTGTTTGAGCGGGATAGATTGTCATCATAAAGTTTCCGGTCAAGATGGTTCTCCACATCTTGCGCCAATAACTGCCTGAGATGTTCGGAAATGGCGCCGACACCTCCTTCATGAATAAAATTCATGGCCGGTTGTCCGTACATGTTTTTACCCATAGATACGGAAGTATGGACGATATGGTCTAAATCGGCATAGCTGTTGTTGATATTGATGCTGCCGGATATAAGACGGGTTTCAATAAAGTTCCGTTCCTTTTCGGTCAGTTCCGATTTTCGGGTATTCTTCTGCAATACGATCAGGTCACTGCTCACTTCCGTACCCGCATCAACAAACAGGTTATCCGGCAGACGTATGGCTGAAACAAGATTGGCATGGTTCACCAGCCATTCCCTGACGGGACGGTTCTGTGGCGAGTCCATGACGCCCGAAGTCGTGATATAGGCCAATATCCCGCCTTCGTGTAACGTGTCCATACCTTTGAGAAAGAAATAGTTATGTACGGCAGCAAGTGAGGATTTACGCACGACGTCTTCGCTCCGGTCAAAATCCCGGTCATAAACTCTGGTATTTCCAAACGGGATATTGGATGAAACCATATCGAAGTAGTTGTTATAATAGGGCTGTATGGACTGGAATCCGTCTATGGTCACTCTGCTTTCCGGATAGAGGGATGAGAGGATTTTTCCCGTGAGCTTGTCTTTCTCGAAACAATGGACTTCGGGTACATCCTTCAAGCCGTTGATAAACATGCCCGTTCCGGCAGAAGGGTCAAGAAAACGTCCCGGACGGATTCCCGGTAGCTGCAAGGATTCCTGCATGGCCGTTACCACCGGTTCCGGTGTGTAAAAGGCTGTGAGAGCGGAGTTTTTGAGGCTTTGGACGTATGCCTTGTATTCTTTCCCGTCTTTGGAATACTCACGCAACAGTTCATGCAGCAGTCGGACTTGGGGAAACAGTTCCCTGTCTGTCGTTCATTTTTCAATGTCCGTGTCTTTCTCCGCCGGATTCAGGATGCACTTCAATCCTCCGAAACCCGAATAACCGTTCAAAACCTTGCGTCCCTCTTCCGTGAGACACAACTCTGGACGCATGAATATCCATTCAAGTGCGGCTATGTTGTCCGCTAAATGTTGTCGTTTGTTATATGCCATATTGTTCTATATAAAATTGTATGAAACCTGTAAGTTCAACGGTAAGTGTATGATAGGACGGGGATGATTCAAACCGGTCGTCTATGAGATATTTGCTGAATACTGTTTCTGCGGGCGGCAATACTTTCAGGCAGAAATCCGCCCGTTTTTCGGGCCGCACTTCGGGAAACCACTCCGACACGACCTCGAAAACCGTATCGAATTTGGAAAAGCGCAAGTCCTGATAGAGAACGGCCTCGGCCAGTTGCAAAGCCTGCGTAACGGATAAGCCGTCACGTATGGCACGTTCGTAACTGCCTGCCGCCTCGTCGGCCCGCATTCGGACAAGTTCTTTGTCTCCGGCAATATGCGGATGGCTTTCCTTTAAATAAAGAAGGAGAGTCGTCTCAAAATAGGACAATTCTCCGGTTGCGGTATTTTTATCTTGTATAATCATTTGTTTTCGCTTTAAAATGTTAATCGGATATTAAACATATACCCGGCTGCCATAAAAGAGAACCGGGTATATATCTGCCAAAAACATGAATAATCTATCTGTTACATGACCGAAAGGCTCTTTTTTGACTGGGCCTTTACAGACGCCACATGGCGGGGTGCCTGCTGTTTTACCTCCTTTTTCTTGTCATTTTTCTTACTATCAATAGTGGGTTTGTATTCACGGGCGTTACGTCCTATCAACAGTTGGTTGCTCTTGTTGCTGAAACGTACATCATCGGAAAATACCCTGCCTTTGTAGCGCATATTCTCAACGAACACCATTTCATGGTTCTGGAGCATCTTCTTTTGCTCAGGCGTGATTTTGGCACCCATGATAGTGTCGTTGACCTTCAGTTGTTCACCGGACTGCTTGAATGCGACGTCCATTATTCTCGGATCGATGAAAGCAACTCCGGAAAGCAGCGTATCGTTTTTGCGCTGTATGTCGTTGATGGGAAGCTGGCCTCCTGACGCAAGGATTTGCTTCTGTTTGTCATCCAGCCTTTTCCCGTAGATATAATCGGGTATCTTGATGGCATCCACGGGCATGGTAATGATACGGTTGCTCGGTTCATGGAAAGATACATAACAGTTACAGACGGTTCCCGTATGGGTATCCTTCATCTCCTTGATTGCCCCCAAAGTTCCGGTGTCTTTAAGCGACTGCTTTTCCTCGTCCGTGAATACTCCTTTATAGGCAGGCAGGTCATACTGCGGTTTGTCAAGCCTGCTTAAAGTTTTCAGTTGCACCTTGCCGTCCTCCCCTTTGACACAGAGGAAACAGGCTTCCCCCATATCCTTCTTTTCACCGTTCACTTCCTTACTGATGGGGAAAGCCATAGAGGTAATTCTTCCTTTTAGCATCTCACCCATGCAGTGGTTATCAAACAAGAGTTGCTTGTCAACTCCCAATGCGGTAAGTTCTTTCCACGGAAGCTGGTGTTCGTCAAACTTATACCGACGGGCAAGTTTGGCGATACGTCCTTCATCGTTGAGTTCGCTGTTCTCCACCAGTTTTTTGCCTTCCACTCCGGGGTCTTCCCCTTTTCGGATCTGGACTACGGCGTTCAGTGTCTTTTCCAAAAGGACAAGAGGTACGAGGAAGAAACTGAAACTCGTGGGATTTTCGTACTGGTTCTTGAAATTGGTGAAGAACAGTTCCAGCGGTGAGGTACGATCCAGTTTGAGGAAACTGCTGCTGTTCTTCTTGTCGGGTGGCACGATTTCGAGACTGCCGTCCTGCTCGTTCATTTTGGAAACGACTGCGGTTTTGTTCGTTCGCTTGTCAAGGATGGCCATTACATGCTCGTCCTGACTCTGTTCTTGTTGTTCTTGCTTTTTCTTAGCCATAAAATCAATAATTTAAGTGATACAATAATTAATTAATACCGGGTAAACTTTAGCCCGTCGGTGCGAATGTAGAAGATTAATTTATAAGATATTAGAATTCTATCTATGCGCGGAATGAATGGCGTAATTTGTCGTAAGATGGCATACCTACAAAGTTTTAATGGATATAGGGTTCTATCTAAGTAATAATAGTCAGTAGTCTTATGGTGTTCAATCCCTTTAGACCAAAATGGAGATAAACAAGTTGATTCGTTGATGAATAAGCAAATTTGGATAAATTGTTGAAAAACAATCAGCAAGCAATTTTGTCAAATGCTTTTTTCTATATATTTTTGCATTACTAAGTTAAATACTCTTTGTTGCAGATTTAACAATAGGATGGTTACAGAAAATTTTATTTTTAACAATGAATAGTTATGATCTACAGAACAAGAACTTATATTGCTGCTGAATGGGATGGAGATAATGATGCCGTTCAACAATTGCATAAATGGAATAATAGCAATTATTTTAGTTTGTCGTTTACTGATGCCCATGATCTACAGCAAGCACGAGATGGCAGTCTTAATTGTAGTATAAAACGTTCTCTTGCAGAAAGACTTGATGCGTCTAAAACATTTGTACTTATTGTAGGTAGTAATACAAAGAGTGTACGAAGTGGTAGTTGCCAATACTGTAATAGTAAAAACAGTTGGACAGGAAGTTGCGCACGAGGAAATTTTGTCGATAATCGCAGTTATATCGAATATGAATGTGAAAAAGCTGTTCGAGATGGATTAAAGATCGTAGTATTGTATAATGCCGCTACAGTAGATAAATCTAAATGTCCAGATGCTGTAAAATATGTTGGCACACATAAGGCAATGTGTTATTATCAAAATGGACAATACTACTGGGATTATCAAACTGTTAAATCTGCTTTAGGTTAGTAAATATTGATATTTAATTATATAATTATAGTTATGGGGTATAGAAATGGTAATTATTCTGCATTTTATGTGAGTGAACCTTTTAGCGAATCATCTTTAGGTGCTCATGCTGCAAAAGATTTTCAGTATTATAATTTGCTAAGAGCATGGAAGGGAAAGGATAGTTTGTTTCCTTTCAATGATTCGCATAATAAAACATATAATGTTCGTGATGGAAGTGATTGGGAAAAGACATTAAAACCAAGATTGAGAGAAAGATTAAATTGTTCTAAAAATATAATTCTTTTTTTAAGTTCTATAACGAAAAATTCAAAAGCATTGAGAGAGGAAATAGACTATGGTATTAACACACTTGGGCTACCTATTATTGTAATATATCCTGAATATAGCGATGACTCATCTTTATTAACTTCTACTGGAGAAAATTTAAATACTACTGTGAAAGCTCTTTGGAATAATCTTCCCATTTTCAGAGATTCTAAATCAGAGGTTCCAGTTTTACATATTCCTTTAAACAAAGCGTCTATTGAACGAGCTCTGAACGATCCAGACTTAATGATAAATAGTAAATGTGATTCAGGTGATTATTTTTTTAAGTAAAATAAGCATGAAAAAAGTTCTTTTTTTTGATAAAAGAATATTGGCGAAATTTTGGGGATATTTTTCTATAATTTCAGGTATAATATCTTTTGTCTATTTATTCGATTTTATTTCTGAGGCATGCAAAAAATACAATCTATGGATAGGTCTTTTTTGCCTAATAATTCTTATCTTGATTTATTTAAAGATATGGGAACATGTCAATAGACTGAAAAACATCAAGATTGATATTGATGGTAGCAATGTGATCATTAAGGAAGGAGATATATTTGAAGAAGATGGATATAAAGCTATTGGTTTTAATGAATACTTTGATACACAAGTTGATAATAAGATAATTTCAGAACATTCTTTAAATGGAATTTTTATAAAAACACAATGCGCTAACAATACTAAAGAACTTGATAAGTATATACTCGAACAATGCGACCATGATGATATTATAGATAAAGGGGTTTGTAGAAAAAATGGAGGGAAGACGATTAAATACAAATTAAGTTCCATAATTGTTTACAAAGAATATCTTTTGACAGCCTTTTCTAAATTTGATGATAAAAATAGGGCTTACTTGACCATGCCTGAATATATCGAATTTCTTATTAATTTTTGGGACCGAGTTAATAGAATTTACGCTCAAAAAAGTGTTTCAGTACCTATTTTTGGTTCTGGTATTACTCGAATAAAAGAACATAAAAATATCAGCGATGAAGATTTATTGAAAATAATGCTTTGGACATTTAAGCTAAGTGAATATAGATTTAAATATCCAGCAAAATTAACAATTATCGTGCATAAAGATAAAATAGATGAAGTTAACTTATTAGATATTGAATCAATAGAAAAAGGCTTATAAAAAACAATAGTTAAGCCTATCTCATAAAGGATTTTCCTTATTTATGTTCCTATACTTTATTGAATCATAGAAACACAACGGGTAGAAAACTACCCGTTGTATTGAAAATAATTCTCTATCTGTGTGCTTGCATTAAGCCAAGAATTAGCCAGTTGTAATTATATATATTGCTGTTTACATAAATATCATTTTAGCAATTTGAGATAATAAATATCTCAAAAATAAATAATAATATGATTGCCGGTTTATTCATTTGTCAGATAAGATTTTTTTAACAATATTCACATCTAATTATTGTCTTCGCCTAATAGATGTTTTAGTTCTGGATCATTCTCAATACGGATCAGTTCGTTCTCTACCAGTTCGACAATATCCTGTTTGATTTGACGGTAGTTCGCTTGTATCTGCTTTTCCATTGTATCATTGCCATCCTCATCCAGAAAGCTGCTGATTTCGGGGATGGGCTGGTAGGCTGCCGTTTCCCTCTGCACTGTTTCATTATCCACTACAATCTGTGCATGGAAAATCTTTTGGTCTATCGTTTCACCAAAATTATCAGCTACGGCTCCAACAAATATACCTTGCGATAACGTACTTATTTTGCTGGCAGGTATCAGACTGTCCAGTTGGGTATTGATAGAAGTGGATGTATCATTGCGATTGATACTCATGGATTCCCGTTTTTGCAGGATTTTTCCGAACCGTTCCGATAGTGTTTTGGCCGTTTCACCCACTACCTGACCGCTGAAAACATTGCCCACAGTTGACATGATGACGGCGGCCTCCTTATCACCATAGTCGCGCTTCAACTGGCTGAAGTCCTGAAAGCCCAATACAACCGCCACTTTGTTGCTTCGTGCCGTGGCAATCAGATTATCCAGACCTTTAAAGAAAATGGTGGGTAACTCGTCAATTATCACACAGCTTTTCATTTGCTTCTTCTTGTTTATCAACTTCACAATGCGGGAGTTATACAGACCTAAAGCTGCTCCATAAATAGAAATTCTATCGGGATTGTTGCCGACACATAATATTTTCGGTTCTTTGGGATTATTAATATCCAATGTAAAATCACTACCGGACATTACCCAATACAACTGAGGACTTATCAGTCTTGACAGTGGAATTTTGGCGGATGCAATCTGGCCCATTAACTGTTCGGCGGCTCCCCCTTTCCATGCGTCAACGAAAGGTGACAGATAATTTTCCAAATCAGGATAGCTTGTCAGAATGGTGAATACGTCTTCATATCTTTTATTAAGTAGTTCTATTGCGTGCGGAAACGTGCAATACTTACCATTTTCATACAACTTCAAAAACCAGATTATCGCTGTAAACAACACTATTGGAGATTCCACAAAAAAGTCTCCCTGCTTCTGCACCCAACTTTTATTGAGGTTCAACATGATGGTATAACTGGACTCGTAAGCGTCTGAAATATCCGTCATCAGCTCCGGTGCCAACGGGTTACAACGGTGGCTTTTCCTCGGATTATCAAAATTAATCACATAAAATTTAGGTAGAACCTTATAGCGGTGTCTGTATTTGAGCAGATGGTTGTAAGCGATGATTGACAGGTCGTCAAACTTAAAATCGTATATGTAGAGTGCATAGGATTTTTCAATGGTTTGTTTTATAAATTGGTTGACAATGGCATAGGATTTCCCGCTGCCCGGTGTTCCCAATATCATTGTTGCTCGAAAAATATTTACAAGATTGATAAAGCCATTGTAAATTTTACCTTTATACCAGAACTTGGTCGGCAGATTGACAGAATATTCGTTTTCCATCAACCTTGTTTCCTGCATAAAAGACTCGTTCTCTGTATTGAAAACGTCCTCCAACAGATTGTTCTTCAACAGACGGCTTATCCATAAACCGGATGCCAACAGACTAAAAAAACCGCTGACCAATGTTGTGGTATAAAGTACCACACATACACCGGATGATGCGTCAATGGACAGTAACCACCAGTTCACGAAAAAGAGCATGGTGCCCACTATAGCCGCAATGATAATCTGCCTTCATGTGATTTCATGCTTCTTCACTCCCTTGTTGCCCATGCAGGACAGACCGAGGAAAAGGACACAAAACAGTTTTGTGTAAAGCAAAGATGAAAATAGTCCGGTGGTACGTTGGAAATTGGATAGTATTTTATCCACTATGCCAAGCGTTCAGCCCATTTCATGCAGTCAGCCGTAACAAAACCAATAGATGTGTATCGCCAAAAATAAAAAACTGATGGCCCGCATAAAGTCTGTGACTTTGGCAAGACCTCTTAAATCATCTTCATTCTGCATAATTGTAACTATTAAAATTAAACTTCTTGTTCCATACCTTTTATATTATAGCCTACGTCTGCGCTTCTGCTTTTTCTTGCGTCCATAGCGGAAGGCCGGATCAATGTACTCGCGTGTATGGTCGTCTTCCATAAGTATGGAGAAAATGTCAACGGCACCGAGTGCGGATGTATCAATCAGGCTACCGGAAAACTCACTTTGATGATGGCTTTGATTTTCCTGTTGCCGGTATTCTGCCCCTTCCTGCCTTTCTTCCGCTTTCGTTTCCCTTTCCTGCCGGGATGGTTCCTGCTCCGGTTGCGGTATCAGTCTTTCACGGTCTGCATCTGGGTTGTTAAACAATTCGTTGAACATATTGGCTGAAAAGGCTTTGCCCAAACGCGAGCCGTTGAACACTGTCCGAGTGGTATGGTCTATGAAAGTGATACCATACAGACGTCCTTCGGGATTGATACGGTAAACCACTTCTATATCCACATCTTTCAACCTGCGGGTAAAATCTTCTTTTGTGCCGATGTCCTGCATGGCTTTAATGATTTCCAGCCTTGTCCTTTCTGCGAGTTTGTCCTTCTTCACCTTTTCGACAGAAGCGGCAAACTTCTTTTGCAGTGCTTCATAACCGAACACCTTACCGAACTTGCTGGATTTGAAAGGCGTTCCTACCTGCCGTCCGTCATCATCCAAAGCTCCGTACATGACGCCGTGATACTCCTTCCCGTCCACACTTCCCCTAACTTCATAAACGGTTACGTTATACAAGTTCAGAAGGGTGTTGTATTCGGCAAATGAATGGCAGTTGTAACATTCCAGCAAGGTACGGGCGGTATGTTTTACCTGCGTTTTCACGTCACCTTTCGGATAATCCACTTTTTGCAGACTTACCAGTTCCCACTCGCCATGTTCTCCGAGTGTGGGATGAAGGCCGTACTTCACTTCCATTTCACGACAGATGTTCTGTGCCCGGATGGCTTCTCGATTATGGTCTATCTTTTCTCCGGTTTCATCAATGCGTACTGATGCGATGTGCATGTGCTTGCGGTTGATGTCTTCGTGCAGTCAGACAATATAAGGCTGCTTCCCATAACCGAACTTTTCCATGAACTCCTGTGCCAGTACGGTCATTTGCTCTTCCGAAAGAATGTCTTTCGGGGAAGGATTTAATGAAATATGGATGACCGGTTTCTTGACGTGTGAATTAAGTGCAATGTAAGGCTCAAAAGCCTGCACACAGTTTTCAATCGGTACATTTCCGGAGGTGTCCGCCGCAATTTTCGGATGTCACAATACCTTTGCCGTACCGTCATCCACCTTTATTTTATTGTAGGCAATCACTCCGTAGAACGAACTGCCCGATGTGATATTCGGTACCATGACGTTATTCCTTTTTGGTGAGATACTCCTTTTCGTACCGCTTTGTCAGTTCGATAACCTGCCTGCATACTTCTTCCAGTTTACGGGTTTCTTCGGCAAGTTTGTAGAGAAACGCAAGCGATTTCTTCTCCCCGTAAATGGTATGGATGGTCTTTACACATTGGTTGTAGTTGTTTCCTATTCTTCGGAACTGTTGATAGAAAGCGGTGAGCTGGGCGTAATATTCCTGCGCTTCCTTATCAATCTTCACTATCTTAAACTCTCAACCAAAGATACGGGCAAAGATAAATTCGGCCTTGTTCTTCATGCCGGATTGCTCGAACATGGAGACAAATTTTTCGTTCTCTCCGTCATTGAGACAGAGGTAATAGCGGTGCGTGCGCGGGTCTGCCAGCACCTTGCGCCCTGCGGCGCCACGGATTCTTGTTTCATCTTTCATAACATGAATAATTTAGGAAGTTCGACTTAGGAGAACTAACACCCCCGAAAGAACTTTCGGGGCGAGACTTTCAGCGGGTGGAAATATTTTCAACCGCTAAAAGTACACCTCGCTATATGCTGACGCATATTAAAATCCGGCTGGGCCGGATTAAAGGTCTGAAGGGTTTGTTTTACGTTCTCTGACGAGAACGGGCTGCGCTCTCCCGGCGACAAAGGTAGATAGTTTTTTCTGTCCGTGTATCATAGCATATCACGCCAACACCCGCCAATGAATGACTTTGAAACCGGGGGTACTTCATGACTGCTCTTTTTGAGGTTTATTTGTAGCCGGATAGCTGCCTGAATGGATAAACAGCTATTCAGCCAATCGGATATTAGGACAGGCAAATATTCAGATATATGGCTATACATATATATAAATGTATAGACGGATAAACGGATATTCGAATGAATGGCTATATAATTATACGGATATGTGAGTAGCTGTCCGAATATCTACATAGCTAAATAGCTACATAGCTGAATAGATAGCTACATAATTAAACAGCTATGTAATTGAATAGCTATATACGCAGGCAATCGGATAGCTAAGTAGCTGCATAGCTATATAGCTGACCGGACGGACAACAGAATGAATAACCGGATAGATAGCCGAAAAGATAAACGGCTGTCCTTCCGGAAATCAATAAATCCAATTATTCACTTACTTAAATTTGTAACAATGGAAAAGAGAAAGAAAACATTATTCGTTTCGTTCGCAACCCAGAAAGGTGGCGTAGGTAAATCGACATTCACCATTTATGCGGCATCGTGACTGCATTATGTGAAAGGACTGAATGTAGTTGTGGTGGATTGTGACTATCCGCAGCACTCGATCATCAAACAGAAAAAACGGGATATGGAAGTGGTAAAGACTGTTCCCGTTTATCAGAGTCTGCTCGTTGAACAGGCGGAACGGCTGGACAAGAGGGCTTATCCGGTCATCGGAAGCACCCCGGCAGACTGCATGGCGGACTGAAGGGTGTTTGAAGCGAAAACGGATACGCATTATGACATGGTACTGTTCGACCTGCCCGGAACAATGGGCAGTGACGGGGTTATCGCCGCAATCAGTGCGCTCGACTATCTGTTCGTGCCGATAAAGGCTGACCGTCTTGTACTGGAAAGCACGCTGAATTTTGCGACCACCATTAATGACAGGCTAATAAAGACCGGTCTGTCTTCCCTGAAAAGGCTGTGTCTGTTCTGGAACATGGTGGATCGCAGGGAACGCACGACATTGTATGACATCTACCAGCAGGGTTTCTCCCTGTTGGGGCTGGACTGCCTCCAAACACGTATTCCCGTGCGCAGCAACTTCACCAAAGACTTGTCCTCCACGGCCGGCCCCGTTTACCGGAGCACGCTGTTCGCTCCCGATGCGGCATTCACCAGAGAGTGCGGCTTTGATACGTTCATGGATGAAATCATGGGAATACTTAAAAGCGAATAGTCATGGCAAAGAAAACAAACGGACAGAATCCGGTGGACGAAGCCTATCTGCGCAGCCTGATGGCGGGTGTACCTTCGGAACCTCCCTTCTCTCCGGTAACGGAAGGCGCCGGAGGGAAAAGCGGCCAAAAAGAAACTGCCTTATCCGATGAAAAGGGAAAAGCGGATGACAATGCGAATGGAACAGTAAGGGATATTTCCGGTGCGGATAATACCGACTGTTCGGAAGTGGTTACGGATAAACCGTCACCGAAAACGATTCGCACCGCACTGGCCGACTTTATCCGTAAGTACCTCACACCCTATAAATGCGAAGGCAGACAAGGAGTATATATAGACAAGGAACTGCACCAGAAAATATCCGTTATCGTGGGGATTGCCGGTAAACGGCAGCTGACGGTAGGCAACTATATAGACAATGTATTGAAGGAGCATTTCGAGAAACATGCGGATGAGGTGAAGACTTATCTCCAAAAGAGTTATAACAAAATATTTTAGGTTATGGATATACAATCAGGTTACTATGAAGCCGGAATAGTTCTGTTCTGGGTGCTGTTCGCTTATCTGTTCATGGACAAGTTCCTGTTCAAGGGCGGACTCGGCGAGATATGTTTCGGGAAGATACGCCGTCGGATGGCGAAAGGTCTGCGGAGCATTGCCGGATGGTTCGATCCGACAAAAGAAGAACCGAAGAAAGGACGAAGGCGCACGAAAGGAAAAACGGAAAAGAAAGAGGCTAAGGTAGTGCCGGAGTCTGAAAAGAGGAATGTCCCGACCGTGAAAATGGAAGAGAAAGACAAAGAAAAGGTTGATGTCAAGAAAAAGGCAGAGGTCAAAGCCACTGAAAAAATAGTGGGAAAACTACCTGAAACGGACAGTCTTGTCATCACAAAAAGCTATGGTACACGCCAACAGGCGCCAATAAACGCCACCGGTTCCGGGGCTATTGCGGGTAAGGAAAATGCCTCTACTTTTGCTGACAGAAACGAGGAAACAGTGCCACAGAAGGCAGTACAAGTGCCGCCTGAGCGCATCCCGGATTTGTTCCGGGACAAGCGCGTGGAAGAGTGGCGGGCTTCTGAGGCCGGCAGTTCCGGCAGGCTTGAGGATGATAAGGGACAGACTGAAAACGGTGACGACGTGGATACGGACGAACTGAACGAGGAACTGGAAGATTTGAACTGTGCCCGTGAAGATTATCCGGGCGGTGCAGCCGGTATCGGGCCGGAAGAGATTGACCTGATTATCGACCTCTGCAATGGCAAGGATATTCCGACAGACAAACGATTGTCCCTTTTAAGGGCGATCCACCATATCAAGGATACGCAGATTGAACGCTCGATACTGGAAAGCATCAATGGCAGCGACAGCCGTATCAGCAAATTTCTGGATGAAGCCGAACATTTGAATGAGGCTGCTCCGGACAGTGACTAACCAATTAAAAAAGGAGGTAACAATGGCAAGAAGTTATTTTGATACGGGTTGATGGCCCGTATCATTGTAAGGAGAGAGATTCGGTAAAAAACCAACAACAAAACGTATCATCCATGTTTATGACGTATTTCGATTCAAGTTGACAAACGGCGGTTTCCCCCTTATGACGGGAAACGTATTAACTCCCAGAGAGACAATCATTCCATTAACTTATCCATAAAACGACAGCGGCAATGACAAAAGGCTATTATGATTCGGGATGACAGGCCGTTCATGGCATTCACCCGGTAAGATAACAAGAACTATTCACCATTAAATTTTATCCGTATGAATATAGGACTGGTAGATGTGGACGGACATAACTTCCCCAATTTTGCGCTGATGCGCCTTTCGGCTTACAACAAGGCAAAAGGTTGTCAAGTAGAATGAGCGGAACCGGCGAGGCGCTATGACAAGGTGCTGGCAAGCAAGGTGTTCACCTTCACTCCCGACTATGATTACCGGCTACTGGATGCAAGGGAAGTGATAAAGGGCGGAACCGGGTATAATATTCCGGGCAGGCTTCCCGAAGCTGTGGAAAACAGCCGGATGATGGACTATTCCATTTACCCCGAATACCCTTTTTCGCTCCAGTTCTTTTCAAGAGGCTGCATCCGCAA
>ERZ791923.1249-NODE-1249-length-28964-cov-3.928500_pt1 | contig 28964 bp, 14 predicted proteins | sample MGYA00510133_ERZ791923 | MGnify/ENA primary metagenome ERZ791923 (study PRJEB30046, sample SAMN00792106) | human gut metagenome | study: EMG produced TPA metagenomics assembly of the A metagenome-wide association study of gut microbiota in type 2... | reverse complement strand
ATTTCTCGTCATACCGCCATAATTGTGTCTGTCTGAAAATCGGGGAGTATTATAGATCTCTTCTATCCTTTGGGATTTTCCGTTTATCGCGACGGTGAATATATAGGTTCCTGTAGTTCGCGTATGTTTGTTGACCGGCTGTTCTCTACCGGAATGCATACCTACACCGTGGCTTCGCTCTACCACGGGAATAATGAATCCTCTGTCAGTGAGGTGGCGATATCGGGTGAGCAGACAGGAATCCTGGCGACCTTTGACGATGTTGCTCCCATGGATATGAGAGTCCTGAGAGGGGGCATAATCGTTGACGACAAGGAGGTTAACATCAGCATTTACACATCCGCGGGCGCAACGGTCTATAACGGTCCCAACACCGGAAGGTTTATCGCTTTGACACCGGGAATGTACATCGTTCGCGTGGCGAACCGGGTAGCCAAAATTATGGTTAAGTAATTTGCATCTTGAGAAATAAGACACGTCATGCCGAGGCTGCGACAATTTAGATTGACGCAGCCTCTTTTAATACACCGTATGTATATCGGTGATTGCTGTAAGATGAATATTGCGCCGGAGCCGGGCACCGCCCGGTGGCTTCGGCGCGCTCTAATATTCGTTAATTTTTGGGAATTATTGTTGCGGGGGTTGCTTTCACCCGGTTTTTTTATTATCTTTGCATCGACTTTGAGCGCGTGTAGCTTTTGTTTAAGGTAATTATGCGGCTTCAGGATTTTCACCGGCTCTCCTCTCACGCCGCCTGCGGCGCCGACATACTCTGTATAACCCTTGCGTACACTCGCGTTTTACTTGATTTTTTCATAGGTTTTTTAGACTGATTTTATGCTTAGATTTCAATGTCTTGCCTTGGCTGCCGTAGTCCTTTCGGCTACCTTCACCGCCTCGGCCGTGCGCTCCCAACGCTCCCTGAAACAGTGGGATTTCTCGCGCGATTCCTTGAAGTGGGACAAGGTGATAATCCCCCACGACTGGGCTATCTACGGCCCCTTCGACCGTAACAACGACCTGCAAAAGGTGACCGTGGAGCAGAACGGCGAGACCGAAGCCACATGGAAGACCGGGCGCACCGGAGGCCTTCCATACGTAGGCAAGGGTTACTATAAGAACACTTTCGAGCTGGCCGACACCACCGGCCTCTCTACCGACCTTCTCTTCGACGGCGCCATGAGCCATGCCCGCGTCTACGTCAACGGCAAGAAGGTGGCATACTGGCCTTACGGCTACAATTCCTTCTACGTGAACCTCGACGGCGTGGTCCGTCCCGGCGTCAACACCGTGGAAGTGAGCCTCGAAAATCCCCCCGAATCCTCGCGCTGGTATCCCGGCGCCGGCCTGTACCGCAATGTGCATCTGCTGCAGACCGACCGCGTGCACATCCCCGTATGGGGCACGTACCTCACCACCCCGCAGGTTAGCAAGGACTACGCCACCGTGCGCCTCGTCACTGAAGTCAGCGGCGTGGAGAAGCGCGGCAAGGTGAACCTCAAGACCGAAATCAAAGACCCGCAAGGCCGCACGGTAGCCACCGCGCAGGGCGATTTCTACGCATATCCCGGCGTCCCCTTCACGCAGAACCTGCGCGTGGAACGTCCCGACCTGTGGAGTCCCGAGAATCCCGCGCTCTATACCGCCGAGACCACGGTGAGCCGCGACGGCCGTGTGTGTGACACCTACTCCACGCGCTTCGGTATCCGCAGCATAGAATATGTGGCCGGCGACGGCTTCTACCTCAACGGCGTGAAGACCAAGTTCCGCGGCGTGAACAACCACCACGACCTCGGCCCGCTCGGCGCCGCCGTGAACCGCTCCGCCCTGCGCCACCAGATGGAGATAATGAAAGACATGGGCGTCAACGCCATCCGCACCTCCCACAACATGCCGGCTCCCGAGCTCGTGGAACTTGCCGACGAGATGGGCTTCATGCTGATGATAGAGCCGTTTGATGACTGGGGCTTCCGTCCCAAGTGCAAGAACGGCTATGGCACCCTCTTCAACGACTGGGCCGAGAAGGACGTCGTGAACATGGTGCGCCACTTCCGCAACTCACCTTCGGTGGTGATGTGGTCCATCGGCAACGAAGTTCCCTCGCAGTGGTGGGAAGACGGCCTCTCGGAGCTGAAGATGCTCCAGGATATAGTTCACCGAGAAGACCCCACGCGCCCGGTGACATGCGGCATGGACCAGCTCGATGCCGTGGTTAACAACGGCTTCGCCGCCGCCCTCGACATCCCTTCATTCAACTACAAGACCAACCGTTACCACGAGATAATGGACAAGTTGCCGCAGGACTTCGTACTCGGCAGCGAGACGGCCTCCACCGTCTCGAGCCGCGGACAATACTTCTTCCCGGTGAAGAAAGGCTCTTCGATGATGCACCCCGGCAACCAGAGCAACAGCTACGACGTGGAGTATTGCGACTGGAGCAACATCCCCGACGATGACTTCGTGCAGGACGATGACCGCGCCAACAATCTCGGCCAGTTCGTATGGACAGGCTTCGACTATCTCGGCGAACCCTCCCCCTACGACACTGACGCATGGCCCAGCCACGTTTCCGTGTTCGGCATCGTGGACCTCGCTTCCATCCCCAAAGACCGATACTACCTCTACCGCTCGCAGTGGAACAAAGATGACCATACGCTCCACATCCTGCCGCACTGGAACTGGGAGGGACGCGAAGGTGAAGTGACCCCCGTATTCGTCTACACCGACTATCCGAAGGCCGAGCTCTTCATCAACGGCAAGAGCCAGGGCGTGCGCGAGAAGAACGACTCCACGAACATGAACCGCTACCGCCTGATGTGGATGGAAACCGTCTACGAGCCGGGCGAAGTGAAAGTGGTGGCATACGACGACAAAGGGAACGCCGTGGCCGAGAAGATGATGCGCACCGCCGGTAAGCCCGACCATATCGTGCTCACACCCTCGCGCAAGGAACTTAGCGCCGACGGCGAAGACCTTGTATACATCACCGTGCAGGTGGCCGACAAGGATGGCAACATAGTCCCCACGGACACTCGCCGTGTGAAATTCTCGGCCAAGGGTGCCGGCAAGTTCCGCGCGACTGCTAACGGCGACCCAACGAACCTCGACCTGTTCCATCTCCCCGAGATGCCCCTCTTCGCCGGTGCCGCCACAGCCATCGTGCAGGCCGGCGACAAACCGGGCACCGTGACCTTCGAGGCCAAGGCCCCCGGCGTGAAAGGCGCCAAAATCACAATTCCCGTAAAATAACCCGAAAGGACCCCGGACTTTGGACTAAGAAAGCCGAATTATCCCGAATAGTCGAGATAAATCCCGATTATTCCTGATTAATCCCGAAAGAAGAAAAATAACCTAAAATAAAAGATAACAATGGAAGAAATGCAGGAGAAAATCCGGAAAGTGTTTGCCGAACGCTTCGGTGGCGAAGGAACGCTCTACGCCTCGGCAGGTCGTATCAACCTTATCGGCGAACACACCGACTATAATGGTGGCTTCGTGTTCCCGGGTGCCATCGATAAGGTAATTATGGCCGAAATACGCGCCAACGGAATGCAAAAATGCCGTGTCTTCTCTATCGACATCAACCAGTACGTAGAGTTCGGTCTCCGTGAAGAAGACGCTCCGAAGGAGGGGTGGGCACGCTACATCTTCGGCGTTTGCCGAGAGGTAATCAAGCGCGGAGGCACCGTGGAAGGCTTCGACGCCGTCTTTGCCGGCAATGTTCCCCTCGGCGCCGGCCTCAGCTCGTCGGCCGCCCTGGAAAGCTGCTTCGCCTTTGCCCTCAACGATATGTTCAACGGCAACTCCATCGACAAGTTCGAGCTGGCAAAGATAGGGCAGGGCACCGAGCACAATTATTGCGGCGTGAACTGCGGCATCATGGACCAGTTCGCCTCCGTCTTCGGCAAGAAAGGGAACCTCATGCGCCTCGACTGCCGCTCGCTGGAGCACGAATACTTCCCCTTCGACCCAGACGGCTACAAGCTGGTGCTCGTAGACTCCGTGGTTAAGCACGAGCTGAAGGACTCCCCCTACAACCGCCGCCGCGAATCCTGCGAACGTGTGGCCAAGGCTCTCGGCGTGGAAACACTGCGCGACGCCGACATGAAGATGCTCGACGCCGTGAAGAGTGAAATCACCGCCGAAGATTACTTCCGTGCAAAATATGTTATCGAGGAGAAAGACCGCGTGCTGGCCGTCTGCGACGCCCTGCTGAAGGGTGACTACAAGACCGTGGGTGAAAAGATGTACGAGACACACCGTGGCCTCTCCAAGGACTATGAGGTGAGCTGCGAGGAGCTCGACTTCCTCAACGACATAGCCCGCGAAAACGGCGTCACCGGCTCGCGCATAATGGGCGGTGGCTTCGGCGGCTGCACCATCAACCTCGTGCCCGACGAAATCCACGACCGCTTCATCGCCGACGCCAAGAAGCGATTCGCCGAGAAGTATGGCCACGAGCCCAAAGTCTACGATGTGATAATCTCGGACGGCGCCCGCCGTATCTCCGAATAAACCGCAGGACACATGTCTGTTAAAGTAACGAAAAAGAGGGTGGAGACCCCCTTCGGGGAGGTCTCTCTCTTCACGCTTATGAACGGTCGCGGCGCCTCCGTTGAGCTTTCGAGCCTCGGCGCCGGCGTCCTGGCCGTGAATGTCCCCGACGCTTCCGGCAAGATAGAGAACGTATGTCTCAGCTATGCCGCCCCCGCCTCCTATATGGCCGACGGTCCCTGTCTCGGCAAGGTGCCGGGCCGCTATGCCAACCGCATAGCCGGCGGCCGACTCGCCGTCGGTGGCAAGAGTTATCAACTCGCCATTAACAACGGCCCGAACGCCCTGCACGGCGGCCCCACCGGTTTCCAGAACCACATCTGGGAGGCCGAGGAGATTCCCGGCGGCGTGCGCTTCACGCTCCATAGTCCCGATGGCGACGAGCACTATCCCGGCAACCTCACCGCAACGGCGGAATATACCTGGAACGACGCCGACGAGCTGACGCTCCGCCTCTCGGCTGAAACCGATGCCGAGACCGTGGTGAACCTTACGAACCACTCCTACTGGAACCTCGACGGCGCCGACTCCGGCAGTGTTCTGAAACACCGTATGCGCCTCCGCTCGCACCGCTACATCCCCACCGACGACACCCTCATCCCCACGGGCGAGAAAGCCCCGGTGGAGGGCACGCCTATGGATTTCACCGACTTCAAGGAGCTGGGCCGTGACATAGAGGCCGACTTCCCCCCGCTGAAATACGGCAAAGGGTATGACGCCGGCTGGCTGCTCGACGAGTGGGAACCGGGGCGCCTCATCGAAAACGCCGTGGAGATAGTGGCGCCGCGCAGCGGACGCCGCCTGCTCATCGACTCCGACCAGCCCGCGGCGCACGTCTATACCGGTAATTGGCTCGACGGCTCCCCGGAGAACCGCTCGGGCCGCAGCTACGAGGATTACGACGGCGTGGCAGTGGAGATGCAAGGCGTTCCCGATGCCCCCAACCAGCCCGTCTTCCCCTCGCAGTTCCTCGCTCCCGGAGAGAAATATTCACGTATAATCCGCTTTAAATTCCGCCCAGAATGAAGATTACAGTACTCGACGCCTTCGGTCTAAACCAGGGCGACCTCAACTTCAAGGAGTTCGAGAAATTCGGCGAGGTCGTGTGCTACGACATCACGCCGCAAGAGGAGGTGGTGGCGCGCTCGCGCGGCAGCGAAGTGCTCTTCACCAACAAGACGAAAATCACGGCCGAGATGCTGCGGCAGTTGCCCGAAGTGAAATATATCGGCATCCTCGCCACCGGCTTTAACGTGGTGGACGTCAAAGAGGCCGGACGCCTCGGCATCACCGTTACCAACATACCGGCATACAGCACCATGTCGGTGGCCCAGAAAGTCTTCGAGCTGCTGTTGGCCATCGTGGGCCGCGTCGAGCATTATGCCGAGGAGAACAGCCGCCTGCGCTGGGCACGCTCGCCGCATTTCTTCTACTGGGATTTCCCGCTCCACGAGCTTGCCGGCAAACGCTTCGGTATCGTCGGTTTCGGCAACACCGGAAAGGCCACGGCACGCATCGCCGACGCCTTCGGTATGCAGGTATGCCTCTTCACCTCCAAGGCGCAGGAGGAACTCCCTGACGGCTATGAGAAAGTTGAAACCCTCGACGAACTCTTCTCCACCTGCGACGTGGTGAGCCTCAACTGCCCTCTGACGGCCGACAATGCCCTGATGGTGGACGCACGCCGCCTGGCGCTGATGAAACCCACCGCCATACTGATAAACACGGCCCGTGGCGGCCTCGTGGACGAGGAAGCGTTGGCGCTGGCACTCGACGACGAGACAATCTACGCCGCCGGCCTCGACGTGATGACGCAGGAACCGCCTGCCGAAGACAATCCGCTCTTCACGGCGCGCAACTGTTTCGTGACGCCGCACATAGCCTGGGCAACGGAAGAGGCACGCCGCCGCCTGCTGACGGTAGCCTTCGACAACCTCGCCGCCTGGGCAGACGGCCACCCTGTAAATGTGGTGAGCTGAGCCGACGCTTGTTATAAGCCTTATAAGTTTTAGAACCGCTTAAACCGGAAGCAAGCCGAACGGCTTGCTTTCTTCGCTTACAGTTTCCAGGCGAGGCGCAGGCAGAGGGCCATCGAGGAGCTGCGCACGTCGGGGTAGTCGCGGTAGCGGGTGTAGCGCCAGTAGTTGGTGAAGGCCAGCGAGCCGTAGAAGTTCCCCCACAGCCGCAGCTGTGCCGTTACTTCCGTTACATTGAAGTAGGCCGAACTCTTGTCGCCCTGCACGTTCAGGAGCCGCTCGTTTACTTTCGAGAGGTCGGTGCCCGTGCGGTATCCCACCCAGGTGTAGAGGCGGTAGAATTCGTTGTTGACCGTCAGCGAGAATTTGTCGCGGTTGAAGACGAGGTGTCCTCCCAGCTTGGCCGCGAAGCCGCTGGCCCAGTTGTAGTTGCGGTTGTTTTCCACGTAGTGGTCCGAGAGTATGGAGCCGAGGATTACGCCGTTGAAGTGGGCGTAGGCGTCGAAGGTCCAGCGGTTGCGCTCCACGTCGCGGAACAGGATGCCGCCCCCTATCTCGGCCGGGATGCCGAGTTTGTAGGGGTTCTCGTCTGTGCCGGGCACCGTGTTGGAGTCGTAATAATCGAAGTGCTGGAAGAGGCCTATGCTCAGGTGCGTATCCTTCTCTTCGAGGTATTCGCGCGCCAGGAGCCGACCCTTTATACTCAGGTGCGAGAGCATGGGCTGGTTGCGCAGGAATTGCAGACCGCAGGTGAAGGTGAAATAGTCGAATGGCTTCTTGGACTTTATCTCGTAGCGGTCGCCGTATTCGAGGTCAATCCTCAGTGAGCCGCCCACGAGCGTGTGCTTGAAGCGTCCGCGGCATACCAGGGTCTTCATTCCGGCTGAAATCTGGAGCGCCACGTTGGGCGTCCCGAAGACGCGCCCGGAGGTGGGGCGGTGACTCCATATGTCGCCGGTGACCAGACGCGTGAATCCTCGCATGGGGGAGAGGATGAAGCCTGCGAACTCCCGCCCCACTCGGTTCATGCCGGTGGTGCGGTCGTCGAGCACGGCGTCGCTGGCGCGGAAGAATACCTCGCCGAGGCAGGTGCCGCCTATGGGGGTGGCTATGATGTCGTTGGTCGAGGGATATTCGCGTTCCATGAACATCTCCCACATGGCGCTCCCGCCGATTGCGAACATGGCCGACTGCCAGTAGTTGAAGCCGTTGGCGCGCCCGGCGTTGTAGTAGAGCGAGCCGTTGTAGGGATGCAGGAAGGTGTTGGTGCCCATGTTGTCGTTGTCCCACTTGAAGCCTACCTTGAAGTTCTCTTTGATGGAGTTCCAGGAGATGTATGCGAAGTCCCCTTTCTGGACGTATCGGTCGAAGGCCCAGAGCCCGAGGTTGAAGCCGACCACCTCGGCGGATGCACGCCAGAAGTGCCGCTTTTCGGCACGTGCCACGTCGGTGCTATCCGGCGGCACGGCCTTGGGTAGCTCCAGGCTTACCGGAGCCTGGGCCTGCGCTGCCAGGGCTGCTAATAATATGGAAACCAGTGCCGTCAGACACCGCCGTGTGGTATAATTCATAGTATAATTCATTCGAGGTGCGACAAAGTTGTTTCCTCAGCTTTGGAATTATAACAACTGAAAGGGGCAAAAAGGGCAAAAAAATCGCGGAAATTTGGCGGTAATGAAAATTATTAGTAATTTTGCACGCCAATTCAGCGGGATCGCGACCTGCTGAGCTTTAAAAACTATTTTTTAAACTGCAGATTAAAAAGAAATGAAACAAGACATCCATCCCAAAAACTATCGTGAGGTAGTGTTTAAAGATATGTCGAACGACGAAATCTTTATCACACGCTCTACGGTAGCCGCTAAGGAAACCATCGAAGTAGACGGCAAAGAGTATCCTCTGGTAAAGCTTGAAATCACCAGCTCGTCGCACCCGTTCTTCACGGGCCAGCAGAAACTGGTGGACACCGCAGGACGTGTGGACAAGTTCCGCAGCCGCTACGGAAACCGCAAGAAAAAATAAGCAAAGTTTCAGAACACTTGCTTAGGCAGGGACGCCTCCTAACGGACGGTGTCCCTGCTTTTTTTGTGTTACCAGAGAACGCCCGGGCATTTTCCCCGCACGCTTGGCGGCGTACGGGGTTACGGAAAAATATGCTTCCTGACGGAAGCGCTGGCGCAAGTCATCATACCGTGAAATGCACATTTATTTACTGCGTTACCTATAATAATTTTTTTGGAATTTTCTAATATTTGTTTTAACTTTGCGGTTGAAATTGAGACGAACCGAGAGGGGCTGAGGGGAAGCAACCCCTGTTTTTGTGTGTAAAAATTGGTACACAACTCTGAGAATTAGACCAATTTAACTGAATTTGATGATAAATAACATTTCGTTAACATATTGTTAGTATAAATTAACATTTTTTGGGGGTAAAAGCCATTTATTAGTATTAACTTTGCGCCAAAGTTCATAACAACCTCACCATACGTGTCCTGCGGGACGTAGTTCGGTGAAGATGGAATGTACGACTACAAATTTATATTGTAAGCTTTAGTAGTGTAAATTTTCGATACTCTTCGAGATTTGACCGATACATACTAAACCTGACTGAAAGAAACTTCTCGACCTGATAGAGGCAATGATACCTGACTCTACAGACCAGTCAAATATCAAGTCGCAAGGCCAAAGCAAATACGCATTTTCTTTCACCTCAGAAACGCTAAAATAACGGGAATGCGCATATCTGCATACTCACTTATTGAAAAGCACAGTTGCCTAATGGAATGTGGCCCGCTGCCATGACCACTGACTTGCAACCCCCTTTTATGTTTCGGAATTTTCTGCACGGAGTATCGAGGTGAACAAGGCTGCCTGTGAAAAAGATGTAGTGGGAATCCGGTTGTTTTCCGGCTCCCGGGGCTTGGAAACGCGCGACCCCTGCGGGGCGGGACACCTTAATATATTATTATATACTGTCCGGATTTCTGAATGTCTGCTTTTCTACGGTTGCCGGAACGCAGAACGAAAACTAATCGAAATATGAGACTTATTCTCTTAGTGCTCGCTATGATGGCGGCCACCATAGGTGCCTCCGCGCAGCTGGCAATAAAGACTAACCTGCTTTATGACGCGACGACCACTCCCAACCTCGGCGCAGAGGTGAGGGTCGGGTCACGCTCCACTGTCAATCTCGTGTACGGGCTGAACCCCTGGAAGTTCAGCAGCAAGACGCACGGCCAACGCAAGGCCGAGCACTGGGTGGTGATGCCCGAATACCGCTGGTGGACCTGTTCTCCTTTCAACGGCCACTTCCTTGGCGTACACGCTTTCGGCGGACAGATGAACGCACAGAACGTCAGCCTCCCGATTCCCGGTGGATTCTTCGGGGGCGACAACCTTACCAAGGAGGTGAAGCGTCACCGTTACCAGGGCGAGTTCGCCGGCGTAGGCGTCACCTACGGTTACCAATGGGCACTGGCGCGCCATTGGAACCTCGAGGCGGAAGTCGGCGTAGGCTACGGACACGTCTGGTATGACAAGTATTCATGCGAGGAATGTGTGGGCAAGGTCGGCTCCGGAACCACCAACTATGCCGGCGTCACCAAACTCGGTCTCTCCATAATGTACATTTTCTAAAAACAGCCTGACGATATGAGACGATATATAGCTTACACCACTCTCCTGCTGGCATTGGTTTGCGGCCTGGCATACGCCGGCCGTCCCATCGGTAAAATCTCGCCGCGCGACACCAAGGTTCGCAAGGTGGACAACGAGCTGGTGGTGAAATCCACCCTTAGCCTCGACTCGTTGCATCTCGGTGCCAACAACCAGATATACGTTACTCCTATTATAGAATCCCCGTCGGGCCAGAGCGAAGTGCTCCCCTCGGTGCTCGTCAACGGCCGCAACATGCACTACGCCTACGAGCGGGGCTCGATGCGCCGTGACAACGTGCCTGATTACAAGATAGGCTACGAGGTGCGCCGCCACAACGGCAAACCACAGAGCCTCGATTATAAGGCGAGCGTCCCGGCGCAAAGCTGGATGCTCGACCCTTCGGCTTCCATCCGCTTCGTGGTGGACACCTGCGGCTGCGGCCATGCCTACGGCTCCTCGGCAGGCACTCCCGAGCCGCTCGGTCTCAACCCCGCGCCCCGTATGCGCCTCACCTATATAACACCGGCCGTAACGGAACAGCCCGTGGCCATACACGAGGGGCAGGCACAGGTGCAGTATGAAGTGGACCGCACCGAGCTCCATGCCGAGCCATACGTCTGCCGCAACGGCCGCCGCATAGACAACCGCGCACAGCTCGCCGTCATCGAAGATTCCGTGCGCTACGCCCTCTCCGACCCCAATGTGGAGATAGCACGCATCAATATATGCGGTTACGCATCCCCCGAGTCTCCCTATATGCACAACGAAGAACTGGCCTCCGGCCGTTCCCGCTCGCTCTCCGAATATATAGGGAAATGCTTCCAACTTCCCGCCGACAAGAGTACTTATACGTCCGTGCCCGAGAACTGGGCCGACTTCCGCAAGATGGTAACGGATGCCACAGACATCACCGAGGCGCAGCGCCGCGACCTGCTCGAACTCATAGACCGTCCGGCCTACGGCGCTTCGGATTACGACGCCAAAGAACGCGAACTCAAGACTTCGCCCAAGTTTGCCGCCCTCTACCGCAGCAAGATTCTGCCCGATTGGTTCCCGAAACTGCGTTGCACCAAATTCGAGATACGCACACGCCTGAAACCGACCTCGGACCAAAAGCTGGCCGAGCTCATAGAGACACACCCGCAGATGCTCTCGCTCAACCAGATGTTCCGCGTGGCACGCCTCTACCCGGAGGGCTCGGCAGAGTTCAACCACGTAATAGCGATAGCGCGCAAGTATTACCCCGATGACACGGTTGCCAACCTCAACGCCGCCGTGGCGGCGTTGAAAGCCGGCGAGCTGAAAACGGCGTGCGAATACCTGTCCAAAGCCGGCGACAGCCCCGAGGCCGAGAACGCCCGCGGCGTGCTTGCCGCCGCAGAGGGTAACTTTGAGCAGGCCATAAAATACTTCGACGCGGCGGGCAACCTCCCCGAAGCCCTGAAGAACAAGGCCCTGCTCGAGGAATAAGAAAACCGACACATTCACGAAAAGAGATACGCGGACGCGACAGGCGTCCGCGAAGAGAAAAAAGAAACAAGTAACAATAACAAATAAACTTAACAAACAGACAAATGAATTTTAAAAAGTTATTAGTCGCTGCACTACCCGCAATGTTGCTTGCCAGTTGTGCATCGGACGAGCCCGGTGTCAACACCGGCGGCGAGTCCACCAAAGGCGGTCTTTACGCTACCATCAAGCTTGACGTGCCCGGCTCGAGAAGCGAAACAACCGAAACTCCCGGCGAGAATACAAACTCGAACGCCGGTTACGAGGTGGGCAAACCCTACGAGAACAATATCAACAATGTGACCATTGTGCTCGCAACCCTCGAAAACAATGTCTACAAGGCACAGGCCTTCGGCACTTACACAAGCAACAGCGCCGCTCCCTCTCCCACGGAGAACAATGTCTACACCATCCAGTTCCAGGACACCCTCATCGCGAAACTTAGGGATCAGACTGTACACATCTTCGCATACTGCAATACTACCCTCAGCGATGCTAATTTCACGCCGGGCGTAGACCTGTCTGTCATGGAAAGCAAGATGGAGTCGGCCGCCACAAACCAGGGAATCTGGCAAAAAAGCAACTTCATGATGGTCAACGCTCCCAACCGTGACATCCCGACATATGATATGCCGGATGAGAAAACCCTTCTCAACAACTACAACTCGCCTGAGAAAGCCCTCAATCTCGGAACAGTGGACGTGGCCCGCGCCGCCGCGCGCTTCGACTACAAACCTGTGAACGAGAACCTTTATGACATTAAGGACATCAATACAGGTGATGTAGTGGCTCAGGTAGAGATGGTTTCCATGGCTCCCTTCAATATCGCCAAGAGCTTCTATACACTTCCCCGTGTGTCTGCCGACGGCTCTGATAATGGCTGGGAAATCTGTGGTGACGAAGTTTATAACCGTGTTACCGGTGTCGGCAACTATGTTGTAACTCCGAATTATGCTGACAAAATAGCCAACAGCATCACAAGTCTTGCCGGGAATTATTACGAAGCATTCTCAGGCCTTGCAAACTATGAGGCTCTCACTATGTATGCTAACATCAAAGAATGGTATGCTACAGCTGACAATGACAACGATGAGAACTGGACAGCCACAGATAAGGACGGTTACAAAATCTGGCGTTATGTGACAGAGAACACCATTCCGCAAATTGACAAACAGCGTAAAGGTATCACCACCGGTGTCGTCTTCAAAGGTCGTCTCACCAACCCCGCCGAAGGCAGTCTCATGGCTTCTGCTATGAATAACCATAAGCCCATCTACTTCTACAACGGTACCTGCTACGGTGACATCGCAAATCTCCGCCGCGTAGTTGCCAACCTCGATCCGAGCGCTACTATGCGTCAGAAATTCGAGCAGGTATTCGCCGGCAAGAACTATCTGAAGTTTTCTACCAATGACCAAGGCGAGCGTGTTTATGAAGTTCTCGATAATGCCCTTGTGGATGCAACCTCAGCCGAAAACAACAGTACTTTCAAGATTATCCGTTCGTCTGCTGACAACCAGTACTACGTTTACTACGTTTACTACAACCGTCACAACGACAACGGCAACAACAACTCTATGGGTGTAATGGAGTTTGCCACCGTCCGTAACAACGTCTACAAACTCTCCGTCACCAAGGTATCCGACTTTGGCCACACCAATGACCCGAAGGATGATCCCGATCCCGAAAATCCCGAAGATCCCGACGAGACCCCGAAGACCTATTTCCAGGTTTCTTGCCGCGTACTCCCCTGGATCGTTCGCATCAACGACATCCCGTTCTAAGCAATCTTAACAGAAGATTCTAAGTAATCCGCACACACACATAACCGAAAAGGGGGAGCGGCCGGCGGCTGCCTCCGCTCCCCCTTTCTTCACTCTTGTTAAAAACAAATCCTCCCTCCGAAAACAACCGCACCTCTTTCCGCGATATTTCTCTCCACGCAGACACTACGTAAAAATCATTGACAAATGAATACCGATCTCTTGAAACGAATAGCGCGCTTAGTGGGCGCAACAATAGTCGCCTTTGCAGGTGTCGTTTCCTTTACCGGATGCAGCGCCATTATGGACGATGAGCCGGAACCATGTCCTGTGGGTCTGAAGATTCGTTTCGTGTATGATTACAACCTCGAACGTGCCAACGCGTTCCACAACCAGGTGGACTGCCTGACGGTGCATTTCTATGACGCCGACGGCAAATACGTGATGACACGCACCGAAACCACCGATGTGCTCGCCGACGAAGACTACCGCATGACCGTAGACCTCCCGCAGGGCCATTACACCATAATAGCATACGGCGGCGTGGAATGTGACAAGGCTTCATTCAGCCATACCAATGTGCCGGCCGAAGGTTCCGACATCTCCGAACTCGGAATGCAGCTCAAGCCCGAAACGCTTGAACCCGGAAATCCCAAAGGACACCTCCACGACCATTTCTACGGACGGCTCGAAGCCGACGTGAAAGTCTCTCCCGAACGTCCGCAGGTCACCGTCAAGATGATGAAGGACACCAACCATTTCCGCTTCATCCTGCAGCAGCTCTCCTACGAGCCGCTCGACGGCCGTGACTACGAGTTCAAAATTACAGATGACAACTCCCTGTTCGACTACACGAATATGCTCGTGGACAACGGACAGATAACATACACCCCGTGGTCTACGGGAGCAATAGAATTGGGAACCGCCTCCGACGGTTTCGTGGATCTAAAGGCCGCCGACAACGAAGGTCCCGACCAAACGTTGGTGAAGGTGGCATACGCCGACCTCAGCACGTCGCGCCTCATGCTCATGCGAGCGCCGCGCCTCTCGGTGGTCCACAAGGAATCCGGCGACGAGATAATCTCCATACCGCTCAACAAGTACCTGCTGGCCACGCGCAGCTTCCATTACGACTGGTGTGGCGACCAGGAATACCTTGACCGCAAGAGCGACTGGTCGCTCATCTTCCTGCTTGACAACCCGCGGCAGTGGCACACCGTAAGCATAAAGATAGACGACTGGGTGGTGCGCATAAACGACATCGAAGCCAAACCATAAGACGGCCCCCGCATCTCTTTTAACATCATACACACAACGAAACAAACACCGACTCGGGCACTATACTTAAGGACTCGACAAATGAAATTGAGAATAACAGACATAACGGCAGTATTGCTTGCGGCATTGCTTGTGGTGTCATGCACCTCCGGCGACGAACCCGAGGTGCCGGGTTATCCCGAGTTCAGCCGTATCGCGCTCTCCGTATCCCTGCCGGGAAGCGAAGGTGCGTCGCGCGCCGCCACGCGCGGCGACTTCGACAACTTCGACAACCAGCTCGACAAGTGGGGCAGGGAAGGGGAGAACATCGAAGAACTCCGCATCGTAATCCTTGACAGTAACGGCAATGTGGAAGTCAACGAGCACTATACCGACCTGAACAACATAACGCGCAGCGACGCATATACCTACCAGGTGCGCAACAACGACCGCAAGACCGTGCTCCTCGTGGCCAACGAAACCGGTTGCAATATCCATACCGACACCGGAGGGAAGATTTCCGTAACGGAATACTTCGACGGCCACCCCCGCAATTCATACATCGACGTGAAGAAGCTTGCGCTCTTCACGCTACACCTCGACGACAACCTCCAGGCCGACTCCCGCGGCAAGAACATGAACAAACCCCTCCCCATAACGGCGGTACACAGCGAACTCATACAGACCACAAAAGAGGAGGACACTGTGAAGCGCGAATATGTAATGCACCGCGCCGCCGTAAAGTTCAGCTTCCGCATCATTAACAAATCGGACTTCAACCACACCTTCGAGGGAGTGCGCGTCAGCCGCTTCTCCGACCGTGAATACTTCTTCCCCAACGCCGAATACGGCACCAACGACCTGGGCCATCAGGTAATGACCTCTTACAGTACGCCCGGTGACGCCGAAGAGACAGAATATAAATACGAAGGCTTCAACGTCTCCATTCCCAAAGGGATGACCGAGGCCATAGAACCCATCGCCCCCATCTATCTCCCGGAGGGTAAGACCGGCACCGACCCTTACAGCGTGTCGATAACGCTCAACGGCGCGCCGCTGGCAATCTGGGGAGCACTGAACTGGCGACGCCCCGAAGACCCGGAAACGTCACCGGGCACGCCGATGCTCGACCTGCCCCGCAACTGCCACGTAGTGGTAAACATAACCATCCTCGACGACAACACATACACCTTCGACGTCGATGTCCAGCCCTACTCCGTAGTGGAAGTGAAACCCTTCTACGGTCTTGAACGCGACGAGAACGGAAACATTATCGTGAGCCGTAACGAAGACGGAACCTACCAGGTTATCTCCAACGGAGAAATAGTGACACACGACTCGGACGGCGACCAGCTGCTCAAACAGTTCAGCGACGGCTCATGGTATTGCGTTGAAGAAGTGCTGAAAGACTATATCCATGATACATCGGAAGTCGACTACCGCTATTACTTCGAGAAAGACTTTGCCGGCGGCAATATGATAATAATGCGTCAGAAAAGTGTGGGAGGAACATATCACGGCGACAACCTCCCCGACTATGACCACAAAATGGATGACCGTGCCCTGTTCGTGCTAACCAAAACCGGAGACTTCAAATACATAGTCTACCATACAGACGGGAACGACCCTACTTATCAGGACACTGACATGAAGGGGGACTTAATCATTCAGGCAAACGGTTACCAGTTCCGTAATGTTGGCGAGATGCAGCATTACATCGGCACATACGTTGTGCGTCTTGCCAATGGCGATGAAGAACTGCGGTATTATAAGGACGGTACAAAACTCGACTGGGACAAAGGTATAGACGACCCTGTGATAAAAGACAAGACGCAGAAGCGCCGCAGCTTCGTGACACCTGTGAGCCGCGCACGCATACAGCAATTGCTTCAGAAGATGCGTCGCTACAATAAATTTCATTGAATCGCAATAAATAGGAATCTTATCAGATGAAAAGATATATCAGCCATTTATTCACTGCTGTGATGCTTCTCGCGGCATTGATTGTCTCGGCAGGCTGCTCCGACGACCGCTTCGACATACCCGACGGATATCCCGAAGGGGAGGTACTTCTCAACGTTGAGATGGATTTCGAGCCGTTCACGTTGCAGAGCGTTGGAAGCCGCGCCCACGACGGCGGTTCGCTCAACCGCCTCGACGACCTCTGTGTAGTGGCCTTCGACAAAGACGGAAACCTTATGGAAGGTTTTCCGGTAGAAATTTCAAAAGGGGAACATAATCTGGAGACAAATCTGATTCCCCGGGAAGATGCCGATGCCTCGAACAACCATAAAGGTGAGGAGAAGACATATCATGCCACTTTCCAACTGAAAGTGCCTTACGGACGTTATTACCTCTACGGTGTGGCCAACCTCGGCGAATATGATGCTTCCGGCAATTACATCAGCCGTACTATCGACGTGCTTCGCAAGGAAGGAGTGCTTACAGACCGTAAGACTTTTCTCGAAACTACCCAGGATTGGGACGAGGACATAATGCTCAACAACGGCGAGATGCTGGGCTACTTTACAGCCGGTAAACAGGCCTCGCCGAGCACAGGCAAGCAGATGAACGATAAGCCTGTGGACGTCAACAAGCCCGGACTTTCGCTCCATTGCTGGCTGCGGCGCAGTGCCTCGAAAGTGACGATAGACTTCGACGGCAGCGGCCTTGACAAGAACGTGAAACTCTATATACGCCGCGCCACCATCCACGACATACCGGTGTCGTGCGCCATCGGTGCGCCCAATGCCCCGGATGCCGCAAATGAAATCATCACTCATAAGAAAACAGACTATAGCCCCGACAATACCGCCGACCATATAGACTTCGGCCAGGGGGATGTCTACACCGCATGGCCCCTTATTACCAAGGATACACCATATATAATGGAGGGAGGCAAACGCAAGGAGTTCCATAACTACGACTCCCCGTCGCTCTTCCTCTACGAGAACATGCAGCCCGACAGCGACGATGACAAGACCAACAAGGAGCAGCACTCCAACGAACAGGGTACCGTCATCGGCGCCGACGATATGAAAGACAAGGTTGATTACGGCAGCTACATAGAAGTGGAAGCTTATTACGAGCGTACCAATCTTACCAACCAGAAATCAGAAGGCAAGATAATCTACCGCTTCATGCTCGGCAAGGACACTAAGAAGAATTTCGAGGTGGAACGCAACTACCATTATAAGATAACGATGTGTCCGCGTGGCTACGCCAACGACGTGGACTGGCACATCGACTACTACGAGAAGAGCGGCTTCGAGTACAAGGACCCGTACTATGTGTCGTACCTCTATAACCACGACTCTACTGTGCGTTTCCGTTATACACCGCCCGAAGGTGCCACCATAGACCACCTCGATGCCGAAATCATCGAAAACAACTGGTGGCCGAGCGACCCCAAAGCTTCATATAATACAGATGCTCAGGCGGAACAAAGCAAAGGTGAACTATATCCTGCGGGACATAAATATGCCGGTCGAATAAAATATCTTGGTAACGGCTTCTTGTCTCTTAGAGAAACGTCCAAACCGGTTATTAAATTCAGTGACCTTGGTGTAAGCTCAAATAATTGGGCAAAAGTTGAAGCAAATAAGTCTATGAATGACAATTACTTCTATGGAGATGAGTCAAAAGGTCTTAAGGATAGTAGTCAACGTAGATATTGGGCCGATGGACGCAACGATGGAACCGCAAAGGAGGCTTATTCTGTAAGGAAATTAGGTGAGTCCTACATGATAAACTTCCCGGTTTTCACGCGTGCCAAGAATCTTATAAAAGATTCTGGCTATACCGCTAATAATCCCTATGAGGGTGCATCGCGTCATGCCAAAATCAAGGTTACAGTCTTTTTTAAGAGGAAGGATGGCTCAACGGGACAAGAGACGAAGATTCTAAGTGTGGAACAGGTTCCCCGAATCACCAATCCCACAGGAATTTACCGTCGTTCCGGAAATAACGAGAATTTCGAGGTTGTTCTTACCCAAAAGGATGGTGACAATAGCAAGTCGTTCTCTGCTTTTAAATCCGACGGTCCCTGGATGGCCGAAGTTATTGGCGATGCCAACTTCATAAACCTCAATGGCCGAAGCACGATTAAGGGCAACAACGACGAAATACGATTCAATGTCCGGTTCAACAAGATGAACCGAGATAACAAGGTGCGAAATGCAGTGATCCGTATCCGTTATCACAATTACTCATGTGTGCATCTAATATTCGTGCGCCAGGGCTATTCCGCCCAGCAGATTGTCTCGGGAGGAAAATATTGGCATACCGGCAACGTTATAGCTTACGAAAACGGTACTTATGCCGAAGCGTTCGATCCCCGTGATGAAGGTTCTCTCTTCAAGTATGGCACTTTTACGCACGGAATTGACGTGAAGAGCAACTTCTATAATGATGATTGCACTACGCCTACTAAGGCAGAACTCCAGTCAATTGTCAATACACCTTTCTATGAGGCGAAAACCGATATAATGAAACCAAAAAAGGATGCGTTGACTTGGGGCGGCTATGATGCCAATTATCTTCCTGATAAATGTTTCGCAGCCAATTCCGGTGTCGCGGAAATGAAAGACTTTGAGGAACTTTACAACCGTGAACATGTATTGCAGGGATTCGGCGTGCTGTATGCCGATGGAGCCACAACCACTCAGTTTAGTTCCAAGAATGTATACGGTTATTGCCGACATGATGAAGGAACGGAGATACGCGGTATGTGTGGAATGTTCGTGTACTATTGGGATCCAGAGAACCAGAATGCCAGTTTTACGGCGCATAATTTATTCTTCCCTATCGGACGTTCCGGTTACGGACATCGTGCTCATTGGACCGGGCCGGGTCCGGACGAAAGTACTCAGCATGGAGCATTGAGATACGCTTGTAGTCGTGTTGACTTGTACGAAAACCTATGGATGCCTCTGTTCTATGACCTTTATCGACGTAAGGGTGCCATTTATTGGGCTCGCGCCGAGGGCAACGGTTATGATATCGGTTCTGAGGCTGACGTGGCAACATCAATCGGCCTTGATATAAATTTCTTCAACTTCGACGTCAACTCCATTAGTGTTGGTAATGTTATCAAGAGCAAACAGTGGGGAGGAACGCGAAATAATGAGACTTCCGACGCGTGCTTCGTGCGGCGGATCGGCCAGCAGGAGCGCGGTCCTAACGACAAGAATCCGCCGCGACCCTCCGGCAAGCGTTCACGACCGGTATAGAATTAGTAATGGGATTAATTGATAATTAGGATTCCCGGTCCTGAAACGGGAATTTGTTAGAGAATTTTTTAGGATTATGGGGTATATCCGCGCTTTCTTTCTTCACGCGGATATACTCTTTTTTTATTTCCTGATATAATTTGGTGTTCCGGCCTGATTTTGTTAATTTCGCAACGTTTTGAATTTTTTGACAGCGATGGAGAAGATTTTAGGCATTTTAGTGGTCTTGTTGGCGGTCGTGATGGCGGGGTGCGTCAAGGATGAGGTCAGCTATGACTCCAAGGTGAAGGTCGGTGACCGGTTGCCCGTTTTCTCGGTTGTGACCGACGGCGGCGAACTCGTCAGCAACGAGAGCCTGAAGGGCGCTCCGGCGGCCGTGATGTTTTTCCACACGGGTTGCCCGGACTGTCAGCGAGAGCTTCCGGTAGTTCAGGAGCTGAGCGGGATAATGCCGGAGCTTAGGGTGGTGTGCATCGCGCGTTCCGAAGGCGCGGCGGAGATCGCCTCATACTGGCACACCAACTCTCTGACGCTCCCTTACTCGGCACAAGAGGGGGACGGCGTCTACCGGCTGTTTGCTGATGCCGGGATTCCGCGCCTTTACCTCACCGACGCCGCGGGCACCGTGGTGGCGGAGTTCTGCGAAGAGTTCCCGCCGGCGGCGCGTATGGCCGCGCTTCTGCGCACCGATGCGGACGCCAGGTGCCATTTCCGAGATTAATCCCGCTTTGTCCCGATTAATCGGGATTCCCGGGCTTCTCCGGGCTACCGCCCACAGCCCCGGATTCCGCGAGATATCAGGCAGTTACGACCGCGAGGTTTCCCTTTTTGTCGGGATCCTTTACAAAAAATATAGATTTTTAACAAAATTCGTTTGGAGGGAACAAAATTTATTTCGTAATTTTGCGTTATTAAAACTCTGACAGAGAGATTCTATACTCTCACATTCCCGGCGCTTCCCGAAAGAGTGCCGGGAACAGCCTGCGGAACCGGTGTGTTTTTAAGGTTACGCGCCGTATTCCGCAGCTCCCTGACCGGGATGCGTAAATAACCCGAAATTATCGCGTCCCTACTCTTTGACTAAGCGGATGCGGCACACCGTGTCCCCGACCCTGCGGAAGCGCCGCGGCGTATGGCCGGTCTCTTCCCCCCCCCTTCCTCCGGACGGTTTTCAAAAACGGAAACTTACATTCCGCTTCACTGTGTGGATTAACTTTTTTTTATAATACATAACAATCAACTAACCAAGTACTTATGCACATTACGAGTATGAGACGCGCCATGGCGTTGGCCATGGGTGTAGTCCTGCTGAGTATCGGGGCATTGGCACAACCGGCAGCCCGCAAGGGAGTCGTGCGCATCAAGCTTCAGAGCGAAGTGGCCAGGAAGATAGGCCACCGCACCATGAAGAAGGCGCCCGGCAAACAGCTGGCCACCGGAGTCACGTCCCTCGACAAGGCAGCGGCATCTACGCGGGCGTACAGCATCCGTCCGATGCTGCCTCCCAACGACAAGTTTGCCGACCGCCGGGCAAAGTACGGGCTTGACAGATGGTATGTGGTGGAGTTTGACGAGACGGTCACTCCGCAGGAGGCGAAGCGCATCTTCGGCTCCGCCGCGGGTGTGGAAATCTCCGAGAACGTGGTCCCGATGTCCCTCAAGGAGGGCAACGGCGGCTTCCGCGAGGTATCGGGGCTCCCGCAATACGCGGCGGCCTCCTCGGCATACCCCTTCAACGACCCGCAGCTTCCCGGACAGTGGCATTACAAGAACTTCGGCACGCTGCCCAACGCGGTGGCGGGCGCCGACATCAACCTCTTCGACGCCTGGAACGTCACTACCGGTAATCCGGAAGTGGTGGTTGCCATCATCGACGGCGGCGTCGACTACAGCCACGAAGACCTGGCCCGCAACATGTTCGTCAACCAGGCGGAGCTCAACGGCATCGACGGCGTCGATGACGACGGCAACGGCTATGTGGACGACATCTACGGCTTCAACTTCTGCACCAACACCGGAGCTGTGTATCCCCACAGCCACGGCACGCACGTGGCCGGCACGGTGGCGGCAGTCAACAACAACGGCATAGGCGTGGCCGGCGTGGCCGGCGGCGACGGTAGCGCGAACTCCGGTGTCCGCATGATTTCATGCCAGGCCTTCGACTCCCGCAACGGCGTCCCCGACGGCGACTTTGCCGCCGCGATAGTCTACGCCTGCGAGATGGGCGCCACCATAGCCCAGTGCTCCTGGGGATGGGGCGCCGACGGCTATTACGAGCAGGCAGTGCTCGACGCCATCGACTACTTCACCGCCGAGGCGCAGAGCGACTACATGACCGGCGGCCTCTGCATCTTCGCCACCGGCAACAGCGGCCTGGAAGGGCAGTTCTACCCCTCTTGCTACGACAAGGTGGTCTCCGTGACCGCCATGGCCGACAACCTGCATCCCGCCTCCTACTCCAACTACGGCGACTGGGCCGACCTCATCGCCCCGGGCGGACTCTTGGACTACGGCGAGGCCGAAGGTGTGCTCTCCACGCTCCCCAACAACAAGTACGGCTTCAACGAGGGTACCTCGATGGCGACGCCGCACGTTTCCGGCATCGCGGCCCTCTTCGTCTCCAAATACGGTAAGACAACCAACATCACCACCGACATCCTGCGCATGCAGCTCCTCAACTCCGTGAACGACTTCTACGGAGTGGAGGGCAACGAGCAGTACCGCGGCAAATACGGCGTAGGCTACATAGACGCCCTGAAGGCCGTCACCATGGGCGACGGCGAAGCACCGTCGGCCGTCAGCGACCTCAGCCTCGCAGCCGCGCAGGATTACGTCCTCGCGTCGTGGACAATCCCCGCGTCGAGCGACAACATGGTGGCCTCGCACATCATATACTACAGCACGCAGCCCTTCACGGCCGACAACCTCGCCGGTGTGACCACCCGCACCGCCGACACGCGTTTCCTCAGCTCGGGCGACCGCTTCGAATATGAAATAAGCAACCTCAGCCCGCTCACCGACTACTATGTGGCGGTGCAGGCACTGAACCGCTACGGCCAGTCGTCGGCGCTGTCGTCCGTGCAGCACGTGCGCACCAACGCCGGTCCCGACATGACGCTCTCGGCCGGGAACGTGTCGATGACCTCCACCAAGGCGCAGCCTGTGGCCGAGGCTGAAATCGAGGTGGGCAACGAGGCCGAAGGCCTCCTGAAGTGGAGCACCACGACGGCCAACAAGAACGCCTCCGCGATGCCCTTCTCCGCAACGCGTCCCGCCTCGCCGGGGCAGAGCGGCGCATACAAGGGCACCATGAACGGCCGGAAGGTGAAACGCTATGCCCGCGTAAGCGGTGACTACGAGGCTTCGGACTATCCCAAGACCATCACCTATGCCGGCGACCTCTACGCCTACATCGGCGACAGCGACCGCTCGCTGCCCAACTCCATGGCACAGTGGCTCCGCGTAGACCCGGAGACGTATCCCGACGGCTTCAACCTCACCGACGTGGTGATAGACGGCTACTACGGCCAGAACCCCGTCATAGAGATTTACCGCGGCGAGACCGCCATCTCGCAGGCCACGCTCCTGGAGCGCGTCACCTACCAGTTGTTCACCTACGGCTCGCCCGTTGCACTCCAGAAGCAGATTAAACTCGCTCCCGGACAGTCCGTATGGATCGTCGTCCACTTCGACGGCAACCAGGAGGGTTACCCCCTGGGACTCTGCTTCTCCGACACCCCGGGTTGTGGAGCATACAGCTACATGTCGAACGACAAGGGCAAGACCTGGACGCAGCTCCCCGCCGCCCTGGCCGGCTCCCCCTACGAGGCCGACGCCGAGAACTTTACCTGGGGAATCCGCGCACGCAGCTCCAACCCCGACTGGAGCGAAGTGCTCGAACTCACCCCCGACAACGGTACCGTAAAACAGGGCGAAACCCAGAAAGTGCGGCTCCGCGCTGACGGCTCCAAGATCGTGAACGGCAACTATAAGTTCGACGTCACCTTCGAGACCAACGAAAGCGAAGACCCCGAACACTCCGTAGAGGTGGCTTACGCCGTGGAAAGCAACTCCCCCGACGTGCGCATGCCCAAGGTGGTTGACTTCGGTTCGCTGCTCGTGGGCCAGAGCAAGACCCTCACGGTAGAGGCCTTCAACCAGGGCTACGGCCCCTTCCGCGGCGGCCAGTGGAACGCCGGTATCTACAGCGACAACATCTCCTGCTCCTCCGAGCACTTCAAGGGCCCGGATTACGTGCAGAGCGGTTTCCCGGCACGCACCCGCACCACTTTCGACGTCACCTATACGCCGAAGAGCGCCGGCTCGCACACCGGAACGGTAACCTTCACCGACAATGAGGGCAACAAGGCCACGGTAGTGCTCCAGGGCGCCGCCACGGAGCCTGCCAAAGTGCAGGTGGAGCCGAAGATAATCGACGCCGGTACACTCACCGTTGGCGAGGAACCCGTCACCAAGACCTTCACGCTCTCCAACAACGGCAAGTATCCTTTGGAATACGTGTTCCCGAAATTCTCGGACGAGCAAATAGAGGGCGCAACTGCCAAGAACCACAAGCACGGTTACTCGGTATTCGCCAACGTCTCCGGCTACGAGGATTTCCAGTATGACGGCAACCCGCAGCTTGCCAACGCAACGAACATAGCATCCGAGTTCACTGACTATAAGCTCATCAGCGACGCAGTGCCCCTCGGATTCTCGTTCCCCTTCTACGGCAAGACCTACAACCGTGTATATATCACCTCTTTCGGCACGCTGCTCTTCAACCTGCCGGAAACGGCGCTGCGCACCCCGCTCAGCGAGACCTCGTCGTGCCTGCGCGGCACCGGTGCCATCTCCGTCTTCGGACAGGAACTGCGCACTAACCCGGACACCCGCATCAGCTACGCCAAGAGCGACGGCAAGTTCGTGGTTAAATACGAGAACGTGCTGGCCGTAGTCTACGGCGACGAGTACACTCCCGTCAGCTTCCACGTCGCCCTCTCGAGCAACGGAGACGTGGAGATGTTCTACGACGACATAGACCCCACCATCCTCTTCAACCAGGGAGCCGGCATTTACTGCGGTATGGCCGACCCCGACATGCAGGATGCCCTCACCGTGACCTCCATTGACGTGGCCGACTATATGGGCCTCGAAGAACCGACGGTGCAGAACCAGCTGTTCCGCGAGTTCGGAAGCGGCAAGGCGGTCTACTTCCAGGCTCCGAAAGCCTCGTTTATTCGCGCCCTCGACAAGCCCGCGGGCATCATCACCCCGGGCGAGACCGTTGAACTCACCGCTACCCTGGGCGCCGACGCTTCGATGGATGCCGGCGAGACCTTCAATGTGCTTCCCTTCGTAAGCAACGACCCGAATCCCGAGTCCACCTCCGTGCGCTTCAATGCCGTCATAGCCGGCGCCGACCTGCACCCCGTGGCCGAGATTGAGAAAGACCTCTACGACGCGGGCGACGTGTTCCGCACCTCCGAGGTCAAGATACCCGTAACCGTCACTAACGCCGGCCATGATGCCATGCAGATAACCTCCGTCTCCATGCGCGACGGCAAGATGACAGTCACCCCCTCCGAGCCGTTCGAGCTCAAGCCCGGACTGGCCAAGGACCTCATCGTCACCGTCCCGACCGCCGCGGAAGGCGCAGTCGAGGATGTAATCAACGTTGCTACCAGCGCCGGCAACCTCTCGGCCACCGTGCGTGCAAACGTCATCGGCTGCCCGCAGATCGGCCTCGGCTTCGAGTCTGTCGAGGAGACCGTGGCCAGCGGCACTCCGCTCGTCAAGAACCTCACCGTGACCAACAATGGCAACGAGACGCTGCGCTACGCCGTGGTTCCCGACCCGATGGTATCGCTCTCACTCCCGGAGAATGCCGGCGCCGTGACCTCTTACAGCTACCGCGCCTCCATCGACGACTCTTCGGTTCCCTCGCAGTGGGTGGACATAGAAAACGACGAGCGCACAGAGCACCATACAATGTCGTACTACAACCTGCACGACTATGTGGCCGTCGATCTGCCCTTCGAGTTCTCCTTCTACGGCAAGAAATACACGAAGATGTATGTCTATAACCGCGGCTTCATCTCGTTCACCGAACGTCATGACGACAAGCTGTGGCCCGAACCTCCGGGGGACTTCCCCGCCGGCTCACTCTATACCAACATCATAGCACCTTACTGGGGTCTGCACACCATGGACCAGACCAAGACCGCCGGTACCTACCATCTGGTTTCTGACGACCGTGTGGTGGTTTCATTCAAGGAATACGGCAATACCATGAATATGGGCGTCGACTTCCAGTGCGTAATCAACAAGGACGGCACCTTCCAGTTCTCCTATAAGGGGGACAACGCCGATGCCATCATCTTCGACACTTACGGCCTGGCCGGTATCGCCAACGAAGGCGGCTCGCAGTACATACAGTTGCCGTCGCGCCTCATCACCTTCGGCAACACCGTGCGCTTCAACCCCATCGTGGAATCGCCCCTTGCCCCCGGCAAGAGCGAGACCGTCAAGATGGACTTTGACACCCGCAAGATGGCCGGCGATTACTCCACGGTAATCAACGTGACCACCAACCAGCCGGGCCGCGAGAAGATTGAGATTCCCGTGAACCTCACCCTCACCGGTGAGGCCGACATAGTATGGCCGCAGGACGTTACCGTGGAACACACCATCGGTTACGCCAACACCGATTACTCTGACCCGATGGTACAGGCCGGCGCCCTCTATGCCGCTTACTTCGATGTCAAGAACGACGGTACGGCCAACTCCTATGCCTCGAACATTACCGTGGGCGGTCCTACCATCTACGACGAGTGGTTCGACATGGAAACTCCCGTCTTCATGCTGATGTACTACGCTCCTGAAATCGACTGGATTACCGGCGAACCCACCGGCAAGTACCAGTGGCAGCCCTATCAGGAGGGAATGCCCGTCACCTTCGGCGAAACCCCGGTACGCTTCGCCGTGCCGATGGTAAATCCCGAATTTGCAGGCACCGTAGGTACAACCGATGTCCCCGTCACATTCTACAATATGGAAGGGGAAGCGGACCACACGGTCAACGTCAAGTTCATCGTAACCCCGGCTCCCGCCATGACCCTCGACCGTCAGGAAATCTACGTGAAGGCCGACGACGAGAACCGGATGCTTCAGGAAACACTGAAAATAGGCAACGAAGGTGAATACAAGCTCACCTACGACCTGCGTCTCGACCCGTCCGGTATCGGCGAGGTTGTAGAAGACTGGGGTGGCGGCGGCATCGACCCGATGCTCAAACCCCGCAAAGCTCCGCTAAGCGACGAAGCCAAGCAGCGCCTCCGCGCTCCCATCGTCCCCGCCGAGAAGAGCGACAACTCGCTCGACTGCCCGCAGCAGTTCGAATACAACGACGCCCTATTCTACCCGGTTATCCCCGACACCCGTTCCATCTACAACTATGGCACGAACAATGTGTTCGACGAGTTCAAGACCTCGACCTCGTTCGTGGCTCCCGAGGGTGGTTTCAACCTCTCGCACTTCTATGCCCCGCTGTTCAACAACAATATGCCCGGCGGCGTGGACCTCAAGATCCAGGTTGTTCAGGGCAGCGACCCGGCCGGCGAAGTGGTGCTCGGAAGCGGTACATTCCATTCCGACCATTACGACGCCACCCAGACGCAGCTTAACGTAATGGAACTCGAACGTCCCGTTTACCTCAACGCCGGCGAAGAGTTCTGCGTGGTGGTTACCTATCCCAAGGAACTCACCCTGCCCACACTCCTTATCGCCAAGGAAGAGGGCGTCGTGGACGGACGTTACATGGCATGGACCGAGGAGGCCGGATGGTATGACGTGGCCTCGGTATTCGAGGACCAGTACGGCTCGCTCGGATACATCGGCACCTGCCTCGAAACCCGCGAAGGCCATCCCTGGATAGCCCTCACGGCCGACACCCCGGCTACAGGTGAAGTTGCCGTAGGAGCCGAAACTTCAGTGAAGCTCGACATCAACCCCGCTGCAGCTCGTATGGAGAAGGCCAACAAGGCCGTGCTCGTCATCAAGAGCAACGACCCCAACCAGCCCGTTGTAAACTATCCCATCGTGCTCGACCTCAACGGCAAGCCCGTCATCGACGCGCCCGCCAATAAGGTATTTGCCGCCGAGGGTGAAGAGACCCTGGTCAACGTACAGGTTTCGGACCCCGACCTCGACGACTATACCTTCTTCTTCTCCGGTATCAATGACTACTGCACCGTCCGCAGCGTCGAGAAAGACGAGACGGACGCAGCGGCCACCATCACCGAACAGGAAGACGGCTACCACGTCAGCGGCGCGACGATGCCGGTACGCATCACCGTGGCCATCACTCCCGACTACGGCTCCGCATCGGACAACCACTCCTTCTCGCTGACCGCCCTCGACAGCAAGGGCAAGCACGCCGAAGCTACGGTTGCCTACGCCATCGAGCACAAGAACCGCGCTCCGGAACCCACCGGCATCAACAGCATCTCGCTGACCGCCGGCGCCACTTCGGACGTCATCACCTACGCTTCGCTCTTCAACGACCCCGACGGCGATGAAATGACCTTCGAGTTCTCGATGCCCGACAAGCCCTACGCAGAAGCATACCTCGCCCCCAACGGCGTGATCTTCTACGGCAAGACCCAGGGCACTGTGGAAGCCACCGTCACGGCCAAGGACTCCTCCGGCGCATCGGCAGTGAAGAAACTCACCGTAAATGTAGGTGCCAGCGGCATCGATGGCATCACAGCCGACAGCTCCGACCGTCTGCTCACGGTATCGCCGAACCCCGTAGAGGGCGACATCAACGCCGCCTGCTACTTTGACGCCCGTGGCGCCAAGTTCAGCGTCTTCACTACCAACGGACAGCTCATGCGCACCGTTAAAGCCGACGTCACCTCCGGCACAGTAGTAGTAATTCCGGCCGAACAGATGGCACCGGGCATCTACCTGCTCACCGTAGAGACGCCGCAGCGCAACTACACTGCACGTATCAT
>ERZ791923.1246-NODE-1246-length-29003-cov-3.452121_pt1 | contig 29003 bp, 21 predicted proteins | sample MGYA00510133_ERZ791923 | MGnify/ENA primary metagenome ERZ791923 (study PRJEB30046, sample SAMN00792106) | human gut metagenome | study: EMG produced TPA metagenomics assembly of the A metagenome-wide association study of gut microbiota in type 2... | reverse complement strand
CCGGCTGTCCGGGATTTTCTTTAGGTATGGAATATGGCCTAAAAGGCAACTCCGTTTCGCCCGTATTTGCTTTGCGGCAGACTTTTGTAAACGTGTGCGAAGCTTGCCTCGCAACAGAGTCCTGGACCATAGGCGATCGTTTCGCTTACAGAAGCCTGAAGCAGCGACTCGGCAGCGCTTGCGCGGATTTTTTTTGCTTTTCCTTTTTTTATTTCGTGAGTTTTTGTAATTTTGCGGCTGTTAATTCCGCTTGTCATGGACAAATCTGAAATCTACTATAACTCCGAAAACGACGGGGAAAAGCCGAAAGACTGTGCCTCAAATCCGCAAAAGGAGGGACAAAAGCCCGTTGAGGGAGTTGCCAAAGCTCCGGAAGCCAAGGATGGCAAAGGAGCCAAAGAGGACGAAGCCGACGCCACGCAGCGGCGCCCGTTTACCTTCGACCGCGTGGTGCGCATCCTCTTCACCTGCGTAGTGCTGGTGGCGGTCTATTTCCTGCTCTCGACGCTGAAAGGCGTCCTCCTCCCCTTCCTGGTGGCATGCCTAATCGCCTATATGCTCGAACCTGTCGTCAAATGGAACATGCGGGTGCTCCACCTGCGGCGCCGTTTCCTGCCCGTGGTGCTGACACTGCTCGAAACCATCGTGGTCATCGGTGCTGCCGGTGCCATAGTAATCCCCTACATCGTGGACGAATCCACCGAAATGGCGGCTATGCTGAAAGCATACGCCAATGCGAAGATAAGCATACCCTGGCTCTCCGAGAACGTGCACCGCGTCCTCCGGCAATATATCAATTTCGAATATCTCGCCTCGCTGATGAGCCGACAGGAATGGCTGTCCCTCATAAAGCAGACGCTCACATCCTCGTGGTCGTTCCTGAGTTCCGGGCTGGCTTTCGTCTTCGGACTGCTGAGCTGGCTGATCGTATTCCTCTACGTCATCTTCATAATGATTGACTACGAGCGACTTATGCTCAGTTTCCGCCAGCTCGTACCCCACGAGCACCGGCGCCGCGTGTTCCGCATCTTCAACGACATCAAGAACGCCATGAACCGTTATTTCCGCGGCCAGTTCATAATCGCGATGAGCGTCGGCGTGCTCTTCGCCATCGGTTTCTCGATAATAGGACTGCCTATGGGCATAGTGCTGGGACTCTTCATCGGGGTGCTGAACATGGTGCCGTACCTGCAACTCATCTCTCTTCCGATAACGGCCATCCTCTGCATAGTGGCGGCCGCATCCGGGACCGTCGATTTCTGGGTGATACTGGCCGAAAGCATGGCCGTTTACCTTATCGTACAGTCCATACAGGACCTCGTGCTGACACCCAAAATCATGGGTAACGCCATGGGCCTGAACCCGGCCATTATCCTCCTTTCACTCTCTATCTGGGGCAGCCTACTCGGCTTCCTCGGACTGATAATAGCCCTGCCGCTGACAACGCTCGTGCTGAGCTATTACGACCAGTACGTAATCCAGCGGCTCAAAAAGAAACGAGAACGCGAAATCCTCGAGAAACCACTCGAAGCCCCATAATAACCAATAGCTTACAGAGTAAAGGAAACCTCCTTGAAGGCGTAAGTGCGCTCCTCGAAACGGTCGGTGAGAAGATGCAGCATCCCGTCGGGGTCCACCGCAGTTATCATGGCACGGAACGCCGCGCCGGTTGCCGTGTCGCGGAAAGGATGGAACTGTGCGTCCCCGCGCCAAAGACGGGTCATATATTCGGAGTGCAGCCCTTCCCCATCAACCTCTTGCAGCCGCTCTTCAAGACATCGGCAAAGCGATGCAAGCACGGCCTCCAGGTCATGCTCCCGGCCTGAGGATTGCTGCATGGAAACGGGATTCGGCGCATCGCTGAGAAACTCCCGCTGGTTTACGTTTAGCCCTATTCCCGCCACGGTGGATTCTATGTTGCGCCCCGCCACGGAATGCTCTATCAGTATACCGCAGATTTTCCGGTCGCCCACATATATATCATTGGGCCACTTCACTTTAGCCTCTATCCCGAACTCCTCCAAAGTATCGGCGACGGCGAGCGATACCGCCTCGCTGACAGCAAACTGTCGCCGCGCCGCGAATCCCTCCGGTTTCCAAAGCATCGAGACGGTGAGGTTTTTCCCCGGCTGCGATTCCCACGTGTTGCCCCGCTGTCCCCGGCCTGCCGTCTGTTCCCTGGCAGTCACCAAAGTAAGCGAAGGAAACTCCCCGGCGTGCTCCCGCAAAAAGCTGTTAGTGCTTCCGCAGCTTCCGAGTCTGATAATTTCCATAGTTTCAGAAAGTTATGCGGCGCGAGCCGTCGGAGAGGATTTCTATGTTCACTTCGGCTGTATCGTCGGGAAGAATCTCCTCCACACGTTGCGGCCATTCAAGCAGGCAGAGCGCGCCGGAATAGAGGTAATCCTCGGTGCCGATGTCGGCGGCTTCCGCTGCCGATTTCAGCCGGTAAAAATCGAAGTGGAACACCGGCCCGGAGTCCGTAAGATACTCGTTTATAAGGGAGAAGGAGGGAGACGCCACATCATCCTTCACACCGAGGATGCGACATATCTCGGCGATGAAAGTGGTCTTTCCTGCACCCATATCGCCATGGAAAGCGAAGACGGAACGCTCCGGATTTTCGCGAAACTGCCTGACGAACGCCTCCGCCACAGGACGGAGCCCTTCGGTATCGTGTACAATGAAACTATTCATAATCAAAGGGTTAATAGCGGCATGGGGTTACATTCCCAAAACCGCCACAAAATTAAAAAAAAATTCCCAACCGGCCTAACTGCCCGGCAAATAAAATGCACAACGGTTTTGCCGCTGCGCCCTTACATATATTTTGAAAGAATGAGGTCAATGTTTTCTGAAAATCCGGGCATCGACCGAAGCGCGGCCTGGACCGTGGGCCATCAGTAAGCCCGAAAATACCACAGCCGCAAGAGCCACTGTCAATGCCAGTGCCGGATTGGGCGACGTGGTGAAAGTGGTCAGGGAAAGGGCGGCGTCCACGAAGACGGTCAGCGCGCCGATGCGCGTGGCAATCCCCGGAGCGATGAGTATTATCGCCGCCGCAAGCACGAAGACGGGAAGCGTGGGCGTCAGGGTCTGAATCATCAAGAACGCCAATATGCAGACCGTCAGTCTCAATATGCACCCTACAATGCCGGGATAGCGGTGGGGATAAGGAGTGGTGCGCGGTTCGACAGAATCCATGGCGTGGGAGCCGGCGGCCACAGTTTCCACCGTCGCCTCGGTGACTTTCACTCCCGGGTGGTGCAACGCGCCGAGAGTCTTAATTCCGGGATTTATGGTTATGACATCTGCGTGGTTCATGGTTTCTATCTTATACTCAGTTGTTTACTAAACATCCGAAAAAGTAAAAATGTTTAGATGTCAGTAAGACTTATTCACAAATGCGTATAATTTTAACACTTCCACGGTTGGTTGTAGAAAAAATCATGCCGCGAAATTTGGCAGTTCCGCGAAATTTGTCTACTTTCGCGGTATGGAACAGAAGCGAGGCAAACTATACTTCAAATACGGGACCATGGGCTCGGCCAAGACGGCCATGTTGCTCACCACGGCCTACAACTTCGAGGAACGCGGCATGGGATACGTCTGCTATAAGCCGATAGTCGACACCCGCGAGGCCCGGAGCGTCATCCGTTCGCGCATCGGGATAGAGCGCGCCTGCCGCTGGATTAATCCCGAAACCGACATGTATGACGAAATCTCGCAACTCATGCACACCCACCCCAATCCTCCCGGTTGGGTGCTGGTAGACGAGGCCCAGTTCATGAGCGAAGCGCAGGTGGACCAACTGGCCCGTGTGGTCGACGACTTCGGCATAAACGTGCTCTGCTACGGACTTCGCACCGACTTCCGCACACACCTCTTCGACGGCAGCCGGCGCCTGTTCGAGATTGCCGACACCATCGACGAGATAAAATCCACATGCTCCTGCGGCCGCAAGACCATCGTCAATGCGCGCATCGACTCGCACGGCAACATAATCACCGAAGGACAGCAGGTGGAGATTGGCGGCAACGAACGCTACATGGCCGTGTGCCGCGTGTGCTGGCGCAGCAAGAAGATAGCCGGCCTCAAACGCGCAAGCCTACCCTTCGATGACCTCCCCAGCCTCGAATAAAACACTTCACACCCCAAAAACATCCCTTCACCGAAAAAACTACTTACAACCATGAATAAACAGGAAACCAAAAAGATAATAGGCCTGATGAAACGTCAGGTGGTTCCGGCCGTCGGGTGTACCGAACCCGTGGCCGTGGCACTGTGCGCCGCCGGCGCCTGCCGTATGCTCCCCAACAAACCCGTCAAGGTGCAGGTGCGTGCCAGCGCCAATATAATTAAGAACGCGATGGGAGTGGGCATCCCCGGCACCGGCATGATAGGCCTCCCCATAGCCGTGGCGCTCGGCGCCCTCTTCGGCGACCCCGGCAAGGGACTCGAAGTGCTCTCCTGTGCCTGTTCCGAGAATGTGGCCGAAGCCAAGAAGTTCATCGACTCGGGCGCCATCGGGATTTCCCTCTATGAAAACGCTCCCGCCATCCTCCACATCGACGTCACCGCCACCGACGGTTTCTCCACCTCCCACGCCGTCATCTCAGGCTCGCATACCAACTTCACCGTGGCCGAGCTCGACGGCACCTCCCTCATCGGAGAACACCGGGAGGGACAGCACGCTCAAAAGTGCGACGACACGGCGGACTACCCCGCGCTCGACATGCGCACCGTCTTCGAGTTCGCAACGGAAACACCGGTGGACCAACTCCGCTTCATCCTCGAAGCCAAGCGTCTGAACACCGCCGCCGCACGCCTCGCCCTGGCCGGACAGTACGGCCACTCGCTCGGCTCCACGGTGCTGACGCAAGGCCCGTCGATGCTCGGCGACGGGCTGATGTGCCACGCCATAGCCTACACCTCTGCCGCCTGCGACGCCCGCATGGGTGGCGCTCCCGTGGCCGTGATGTCCAACTCCGGAAGCGGCAACCAGGGGATTACCGCCACGATGCCGGTGGTCGTTTATGCCGAAGAGACCGGTGCCGACGAGGAGCACACCATCCGCGCCCTCACCCTCTCGCACCTCACGAGCATCTATATCAAACAGAGCCTCGGATGCCTTTCGGCCCTTTGCGGCTGTGTGGTGGCCTCCACAGGAGCCAGCGCCGGGATAGTCTACCTGATGGGAGGCGGTTACCGCCAGATTTGCGCCGCCATAAAGAATATGGTGGCCAACCTCACCGGCATGATTTGCGACGGCGCCAAGCCCTCATGCTCCATGAAGATTTCCTCGGGAGTCTCTACTGCCATGCTGTCGGCTCTGCTGGCCATGAACGGCCGCGAAGTCACCCAGGCCGAGGGTATCGTGAGCGACGACGTGGACACCGCCATCCACAACCTCACGAGCATAGGCCGCGAGTCGATGCGCGAGACCGACCGCCTCATCCTCCACATCATGACGCACAAGTGCTGACGAGCCTGCGCCCCGTCAGCCGCACCGTGCGGGGGCCGGGTGTTCAAAGCCCCTCCGGCGGTCCCGAGAACCCACGGCAGCCGGTGCCGATTTTGGGATTACGGAAATTTATTGTAACTTTGTAGGATATTTGCCCGCTGCATGGCTCGCCGGCAAATAAAGCAGCTACTTATGGTCAACAAGTTAGTAGAAATAATCGACACGCAGGCAGCCCGCTACGGCGAGCGCGAGGCCTACCGCTTTTGCTGGCGAAAGGACGGCGAATGGCTCCCCACGTCGTGGACCGAGTTAGCGGCGCAGGTCCATGTGGCCGCACGCGCCCTCGCCTCCCTCGGCCTGCGGGAGAAGGACACCGTGGCCATCTGCTCACCCAATACACCCCAAATCCTCATAACCGAGTTCGGCGCCTTTGAAAACCGCGTGGCCGTTATCCCCATTTACTCCGCCAGCTCGCAGGCGCAGTTCGACTTCATAGTGGGCAACGGCGAGGCCCGCGTCCTCTTCGTGGGAGACAGCCACCAGTATCCCTTGGCTTACAACTACTGGAAAACCAACCCACGGGCCGTGAGCCGTATAGTGGTGTTCAAGAACGACGGATTCGAGCTTCCCGCCGACGATACCGTCACCATCTTCTGGGACGACTTCGTGCGTCTCGGCATGGAAGCGGGCGACGATGTGCGCCGCCTCGTGGAACAGCGCCGCCGCAACGGCCTCCCCGAAGACATGGCCACGCTTATTTACACCTCCGGGACCACCGGCGAGCCAAAAGGCGTGGTGATAACCCACTCCAACTACGACGCCGCCATCTCCGCCCACCTCGTGGCGCTCGAATCGGTCAGCGACAAAGACCTTTCCATGGCTTTCCTGCCGATGAGCCACATACTGGAGAAGGCCTGGTGTTTCTTCTGCATCTTCCGAGGAATCCGGATAGCCATCAACTACGACCCGCGCGTCATAGCAGACACCATTCATACCGTGCATCCCAACGTGATGTGCTGCGTGCCCCGTTTCTGGGAGAAAGTCTACGCCGGTGTGAAAGAGAAAATCGCCGGTATGCCGAAGATACAGCGCCGGATGGTTTCCCGCGCATTGAAAACAGGGCGCCGGCGCAACCTCGACTATGTGCGGCTCGGCGCAAAGCCCCCCTATTTCCTCGAAAAGGAATACCGTTTCTGGGACCGCCGCGTATTTTCGAAAATCAAGCATACCATAGGCATCCCGGACCCGAACATCTTCCCGACGGCCGGCGCGCCGCTCAGCGACCGTATCTGCGAGTTCATGCGCTCCATAGGCATCGAGGTGACCATCGGCTACGGCCTGAGCGAAACCACAGCCACCGTATCCTTCTTCCGCCCGGTAGACTACGTGATAGGCACCGTGGGCAAACCGCTGAAAGGTGTGGAAGTGCGCATAGACGACGAGAGCAACGAAATCCTGGTGAAAGGCCCCACCGTAACGCCCGGCTATTTCAAGAATCCGGAAGCCAACGCCGCGGCCTTCACCGAAGACGGATTCTTCCGCACCGGCGACGCCGGATACCTAACCGACCAGGGCGACCTCGTGCTCACCGAGCGCGTCAAAGACCTCTTCAAGACCGCCAACGGCAAGTACATAGCCCCGCAGATGCTCGAAAGCCGACTGGCCGAAAACAAGTACATAGACGAGGCGGCAGTAATCGGCGACCAGCGCAAATTCGTCACCGCCCTGATTGTCCCCAACCTCTCGCAACTGCGCCGCTGGGCCGGGAAACACGGAATCGACGACGCCGACACCGGGACGCTCTGCGCCGACCCGCGGACCGTGGCCTTCATCATGCGGCAGGTGGACTCCGTGCAGAGCGACGTGGCCGAGTACGAAAAAATCAAGCGCATAACGCTTTTGCCACACCACTTCTCAATAATGAACGGCGAGGTGACGAATACCATGAAGGTGCGCCGTCCCGTGGTGGCCCGCCGTTATGCCGACGTCATTGAAAAGATGTACAGCTACTGAGCCACGTCCCCCTGATTTGAATAAACAGAAAAACAGATGATAACGCAAGAACAACTGAAAGAAACCTTAGAACGCACCGAGGCGCTGCGCCGCTACCTCGACATCGACGGCAAGAAAATCGAAGTCGAGGAAGAGGAGCTCCACACCCACGTGGCCGACTTCTGGGAGGACCAGAAAAAGGCTGAGGCACAGATGCGCAAAATCAAGGGATTGCATTACTGGATAGACTCTTACACCTCCATCGAGAAGCAGGTCGAGGAACTGCAACTGGCCCTCGAGTTCCTGAAAGACGGACTCGTCACCGAAGAGGAAATCGACCAAGGATACGCGCGCCTTACCGCCGACATCGAGAACCTTGAGCTCCGCAACATGCTGCGCCGCGAGGAAGACAAGCTCGGCGTGGTGCTGAAAATCAACTCCGGCGCCGGAGGCACCGAGAGCCAGGACTGGGCGCAGATGCTGATGCGCCTCTACCTGCGCTGGGCCGAGAAGCACGGCTACAAGACGTCCATAGCACAACTTCTCGAAGGCGACGACGCCGGAATCAAATCGGTGACTATCAACATAGAAGGCGACTATGCCTACGGCTACCTCAAGAGCGAGAACGGCGTGCACCGCCTGGTGCGCGTCAGCCCCTACAACGCCCAGGGCAAGCGCATGACCTCCTTCGCATCGGTCTTCGTCACCCCGCTTGTCGACGATACCATCGAGATTCACGTGTCGCCTGCCGCAGTGTCGTGGGATACCTTCCGTTCGGGCGGCGCCGGCGGCCAGAACGTGAACAAGGTGGAGTCCGGAGTCCGTCTGCGTTACCAGTACAAGGACCCCTACACCGGCGAGGAGGAGGAAATCCTCATCGAAAACACCGAGACGCGAGACCAACCCAAGAATAAGGAAAACGCCATGCGCCAGCTGCGCTCCATCCTCTATGAGAAAGAGTTACAGCACCGTATGGCCGAACAGGCCAAGGTGGAGGCCGGCAAGAAGAAGATAGAGTGGGGCAGCCAGATACGCTCATACGTCTTCGACGACCGCCGCGTCAAGGACCACCGCACCAACTACCAGACCTCGAACGTAGGCGCGGTGATGGACGGCGACATCGACGACTTCATCAAGGCATACCTCATGGAGTTTGCCGCAACGCTCGACGAATAATATGGCCCTCCGCTATTTCGCAATGATCGACGGGGAACGCCGCGGCCCCTTCACCCTCGACCAACTGGTGGAGGCCGGCGTCACGCCCGAAACATACGTGTGGTGCAAAGGGATGCCCGACTGGGTGCAGGCGCGCGAGGACGGCGAGATTTGCCGTTACTTCCGCCGGCGCATCTTCGACAGGATGCACCCCCAGGCTCCTCCCCCTCCAACCGCCGCCGATGCCCCGCAGGAAGACCCGCTCGCCGATATTCCCCTTGGTTTCAGGGGAATAGTTCGCCGTTCCGGCGAACTGCCGCAGAAACCCGCGGAACCCGTGGAACATGAACATGTGGTGCCTCCGCGCAGCCGACTCATAGACGCTATCATGGTCACTCTCCTATGCTGCCCGCTCACCGGTATCGTCGCGATATATTTCGCTTACAAGACCAACGAACTCTGGCTCAAGAACCAGCGCAACGAGTCGTATGACATGGCACGCAAAGCCAAAATGTGGATAGGAATAACCATCTTCCTCGGCGTGATGCTCAACGCCTTCGCCTTCCTGATGCTCAAACGCTCCGGAATGTAAGGCGCAGTAACCACTGCCTGCCTCAATAAACAGAATTATGGAATTTTTCGTACATCAAAACGGAGAGACAGCCGGCCCCTTCAGCCGCGGGACGGTGGAACGGATGAACCTTGACCCGGGGACACTGGTGTGGCACGAAGGTATGCCCACATGGTTGCCGGCTGCCGAAGTGGAGGAACTCCCCGACCTTTACCGGCCGGGCCCCGGTTCCGTCAGGCCGCAAGAGTGTGCCCCGCCGCAACCCGCATACTCCCCGGCGCGGCAAGGCTATGGCACGCCGCCGCCCTGCACACACCCCTCGCCAGGTGAGCGATATCCCTTCCGGGAGCCGCCGCACGGCACCCCTATCTATGACCATCCCCGTTGCATGACCCGCGCAATTATCGCCACTGTGTTGGCTTCATTGGGCCTCTTATCCGGAATCTCGGCGCCTTTTGTACTGCTGCTCGCTGTCCCGGCTCTGATTCTGGGAATCCTCGCTGTCACCAATACAAACTCCTCGGACAACGCCTTCGCCAACGGCAACGGGCCGCTCGGACATTCCCTCTATTCCCGTGCCAAGAATTATGCGAACATTTCCCTGTTGCTCTTTGCGGTATCGGTCATTCTGTTCATTCTTACCATATTCTTTTTCACGGCTCTGGCCATAAGCCTGCGCAGCATCTGAGAAATACTACAATTCACGAATTTAAAAAAATATCCCGCTATGAAGAAATCTTTACTTCTACTTACACTTGCCATCAGCGGCGCAATGGCCGCTAATGCCGAAGGTACAGGCGTTTACCTTACCGGAACGTTCAACGACTGGAACCACGCAGACCCTGCGTGGGAGTTCCAGCTTGAAGAGGACACCCCCGGATGGGCATACCTCGACATCACGACCCTGGGAGCCGGCGCGGAGTTCCGCATCGTGGGTCCCGACGGCCGCGAATACGGTATGAAAAACAACCGTAATACCATACGCCGCAACTCGCTGCACCTGATGACCCTCAACGGCGCAAACAATATGGTGGTGTGCGACGAAAGCCTCGACGGCGTGCACCTGATGCTCCAGTACGGCGAGTTCTTCACCGACAAGTATCTGGGTATCATCACACGCACCGACGAGTCGGAACTTCTCTACGGTGCCTGCGACGCCGAGAGCGTTACGCCGACTTTGCTTCCCGCCGGCGAGAACGGCCTTTACAGCGCTCCGGTTTCACTCACCACCGGATGGTATGTAATCAAGGCCTACCAACTGAGCAACGCCACGCAGACGGTCTGCAACTACGGTCCGGCCGAGGCCGACGCAACGCTGACACCCGGCGCCCCGCTGCAACTGGCCGCAACCTCCAACCTTACCCCCGCCCTCTCCCCGATTCCCGTGCCCACGGCCGGTGCCGGGGACTATAACGTGACGTTCAACCCTGCCGACCTTACTGTAAAAGCAGTGTCAATGACTGGCATCGGTGATATTGACACTGAGAGCCTTCCCGCCGAATATTACAGCATAGAAGGACTGCGCCTCGAACGTCCGGAAGGGCTCGTGATAGAGCGCCGAGGGGCCTCCTCGCGCCTCGTCATCAAGCGCTAAGACCACGCCTGAAAGCACTCAAAGATTTATAGGCATTATAAGCCTGATAAGCCATATAGGCCCGATATCGCCTGCCGCAGCTCCCACAGCCCGCGCCGACGTTAGCGGGCCTATCCGGCTTATTGGGCCTATCCCCTCTCCCGCCTGTCACCCGTCTTCTATTACCACTGCATAGATAATCTATACCAAGCGTTATTCTGTTAATTATAGTTAATTATCATTCCTTACTGCCGCTTTTCTTCGCATAATTCAAAAACTTTGTTTAAATTTGCAAACAACTTTGGGAACAGGCATGCTTATTCCACGCTACCACACGGTTACCTTTAATCCTTGAAATCAACTTACTGACTGATATGCGAAAATTTTACCTACTTACAGTTCTGACGCTCTTATGCCCGCTGCTGTGCGGCGCCCAGTCGTTGGAACGCTCACAAGCCGTCGCCCCGGGGAACGACCCGGCCAACTCCGGCCGCATCTTCCTGCAACGCGACGCCAAGAAACGCTCGCACCGCCCCCTCGGTGTAATCGCCCCCGTAAACTCGACGGCGGCAATCTCCGTAAATTCCGTTAAAGAACAAGCCAAAGCCCCGGCTTTCGCCGCAGGGAGGCGCCAGGGAACGCTGCAAGGTTTCCTCGGATACTTCTCCGGAGCCGCTAACAACACTACCCGCGGATGGTACAACATCACCGTCCCGGGCGCCACGCAGGTGTGGAAATACGAGCAGATTCCCCCATCATGCGGTTTCGTGCGCGACGGAAAAATCATCTCCTGGTACCACTATTCCACCACCTCCGGCGGCCTGGAAGGCATCGGCACGCGCACATACGACCTCGCCACCGGCACAGTGCTCTCCGAGCAGACTTTCAACGTTTTCGACAATCTTGACAAGATAGTATGGGGCTGCGCCTACGACAGCGACAACGACATAGCCTACCTCATCACGAGCAAGAGCGACAACGCCAACGCCTTCCAAGTGACGGGCTATAACCCCGAAACACGCGAGTACACGCGCCTGTGCGACTTCCACGACTTCTCATTCGTGGCCATGGCATGGTCGCCGGCCGACGGCAACCTCTACATGCTCTTCCCCGACGGCGCCCTGAAACGCCTCAACAAGGAAACAGGCGACCTGACGCTGGCTTTCTCCACCGACCATGAGGTGAGCGACTTCGATGCCGCAATGGTTTACTCCCCCAAGGACCACGGTATGCTCTTCCTGGCTTTCAACGCCGACGACGATTCCATAACCGAAGCAGGCGTCATAAATATGGAGAACGGCCAGGTTACGATGCTCGGCGAGATGGCCTTCGAGCAGCAGTGGAACATCCTCTACTGCCCGGACCCCTATTCCGCCGACAACGCCCCGCAGCAGGCCTCCCTCCGCAGCTGGGACTTCACCGGCGCCGCCCTGTCGGGCAACGCCCTCTTCAACATGCCCTCTAAGGACAACCTCGGCAACTCTCTTTCCTCCCTTTTCGTGGAAGTGACCGTCGACGGCGCCACGACGCCCGTCTACGACAAATCGGCCACTCCCGGCTCCTACATCACAGTGCCGCTGACCCTCACCGAAGGTGAACACAAGATACGCGTGCGCCCGTACATTTACAGCGGCATCAACAAAATCTTCGCCACGGCGCTGGTCCTCGACAAATATGCCGGCAACGACGTTCCCTCCACTCCGCAGAACGTGACCCTGACCAAGAACCGCGTCACCTGGAGCGCCGTCACCACCGGGGCACACGACGGTTATGTAGATGCCGCCGCCATGCGATACAACGTCTATATCAACGGCACCAAGATGAACTCGGCGCCGGTTGCCGGCACCGCGCTTGACATCAACCTCCCCGAAGGCGCCGGAATGTACACCGCCGCCGTAGAGGCTACGGTGAACGGCAAAACCTCCGAACAGGGTGCCTCCGAGGTGCTGATAGGCGACGGACCAATCTATCCTCCCTACTACCTCGGGCCGGCCGACGGCGAAAAGGATATGACCGCCGACATGATAAGCCTCTTCACCATCGTCAACAAGTACAACGAAGACCTGCGCGAATGGCGCTACGACGACCAGATTTACAACCGCGACGAGAGCGACGACCCCTCCGGCGGTTTCTACCACCTCTATCCCAAAGAGAGCAAACCTTCCGACGCATGGCTCTTCCTCCCGGCCACGATGTTCGACGACACCGAAGCCATGTACAGCTTTACGTTCGAGGCCTCGGCCAGCAACCACTACTTCGCCAAAGAGGAAACCTTCGAGGTGGCACTCAGCGACGAGCCTACCGCCGCTTCGCCCAAGACCGTCATCAAGAGCGCCACGAAAATACAGAAACGCTGGGAATTCACTCCCATCGAAGTGCTTTTCCAGGTTCCCGAAAAGGGTGCCAAATACATCGGTATCCACTGTATCTCCGAAGCTGACACCTACCGCCTCTACGCACGCCGTTTCCGCGTGAAGAAGACCTCCTCCACCGCTACGGCTCCCGGCAAGGTGCAGAACATAACCGTCGCCGCCGACCCGGAGGGTTATCTCCGCGCCGAAGTGGCCTTCGACCTCCCCACAACCGACATGAAGGGTGACGCCCTCGCCGCCTCTTCAGCTATTACCGCCACCGTTGCGACATCCGCCGGAGAGGTATCGGTAAACGGCAAGCCCGGCCAGCACGTTTCCGCCACCGTGGCCTGCGTGCAGGGCGACAACAACTTCGTTGTCACCGCAGCCATAGGCAATAACAAGGGCGAAGCAGCCACCGCCAATGCCTTCGTGGGCGTCGACATCCCCGTGGCTCCGCTGGTCAACCCGGTTATTTCCGCAGACAACATGGCGATGACGCTCGAATGGGAACAGTCCAAAGTGGGCCAGAACAACGGTCCGGTGCTTCCCGCCGAATGTGAATACGAGATTCTGCGCCACAACGGCTCGTCGTGGGTACACTACGCCGACGTGGGGCACGACACAAGCTTCACGTTCCGCCACTCCGGCTCCGGCCAGCAGATAGTGGAGTTTGCCGTGCAGGCACGCAACGCCGCCGGCGAAGCCGCAACCATGGCGACTGCCGGCGATGTGCTCGGAACCCCCTACGGCCTCCCGATGAAGGAAACCTTCGACTATGAAGGGGAGGACGTAAAACTCAAATATACCCCCTACTACATCCGCAACCTCAGCGAGCTATCCCCCTCGTGGGCTTTCGTCAATCCCACCGACTACGAGCAATACGGCGCCACCGCCAACGACAGCGGGATTGCCCTCTCATCCTATTATATGGGTGCCGGCGAAATCCAGTTCCCGAAATTCTCGACCGTCGGCCTCAACAACGTCAAGCTGACGCTGAACATGCACTTCGGTTCGGTAATGCCCGCGGAAGTGGCAATCCTGGGTTGCACCGAAGACATCAGCGACTATGTGCTGGCCTCCTTCTCGCCCAACGACGGCAACGGTTGGGAGGAACGAGTCGTCAGCCTCCCCGCCGCCATGCAGAACAAACCCTGGGTGGCCTTCAAGATTCGCATCAACGTCACCAACTACTCCACCTACTTCCTGCTCGACCGCTTCGAGGTTAGCAACTTCCCCGGTAACGACGTGGCAGTCAGCGACCTGCGCGGCGACCTCTACGGCAACGTGGGTGAAAAGCTCGACCTGCTTGCCACCGTTCGCAACATGGGTTCCGAAAGCATCGGCATCCCTGCCGCCACTTACGAGGTACTCAAAGGCAGCGAAGTGATAGCATCCGGCACACCGGAGGTTTCGGGAACGACCCTCCGTCCCGGCAACGAAACCGACTACACCTTCTCGCTCGTTCCACAGGCTTCATGGCTCGGTAACGCACGTGTGCGCCTCTCCATAGAGAGCAACGACGATGTGACAGACAACAACTCGGCGGAAACCCGCCTCCGCATCTTCTCGCACAATATCCCCGTACCGCAGAACCTCTCCGGCAAGGTAAACGAGGAAACCGCGAAACCCGACCTCAGCTGGGACGACCCGATGACCGTCTTCGGTGCCGAAGAGGTGGAAGCATACACCCTGCGCTCATCGATGGCCGGATTCAAGAACCTGGACCGCGACGAGCTCACGCCCTACGGTCTCAATGGTCTGAATTACCCCAATAAATATGCCGCGAAGGCCTTCTATGCCATCCCGATAGCTCTAATCGCCCAGTCTATCCCGCCGCTGGCCGGCGACTGCGGTGCCAATGTGCTGATGGTTTGTGCTTCCGGTGCCGGCGAAACAGACGACTGGCTCATCTCGCCGCAGGTGAAGGGCGAATCGGAAGTGCGCTTCAAGACCGCTTGCCTCTCGGCTGCCGACGGCGAGGAATACCTCCCCGAAAAACTCGAAATATGGTACAGCACGACTACCGACGCACCCGAAGCCTTCACAAAACTCGACGAAGCCGTCAACTCGCTGGTGGAATGGAAGAACTTCTCCTTCACGCTGCCCGCCGACGCCAAATACTTCGCCCTCCGCTACGCCATGCCGCAGAAAGGTTTCTGCCTGCTGGTGGACAACATCACCTATTCGCCGGCCGACTTCGGCGGCACAATACTCGGTTACAACGTCTATAACAGCAATGCACAGACACCGTATGCAGTGGCCGGTTCCCCCTGGACCGACGAAAGCTACGACGGTGAACGTCCCACCGCTTACGAAGTACGCACCCGCGTAAATCTCGGCGGCAGCGAACTGGAATCGGACCCGTCGAACCCGGTGCTCATCACCCCGAACAGCATCGGCTCAATCGGTCGTCACGAAAGCGCAGTAACCTCCGGCCGCGGTTTCGTGGAACTTAAAGGTCTTGAAGGCAACCGCGTCCGCGTAGCCAACGCCGCAGGCATAACCGTAGCCGACCGCGAGATAACCGCCCCGACAGAGCGTATCTCAGTGGCTCCAGGCGTCTATCTGGTTACCGCCGGACGCCGTACCTACAAAGTGATAGTGAAATAATCCCCACAACCCATTGATAACCAGAGGCATCCCCACCACAGGATGCCTCTGCGGCATTATGGGACGGAGGCATTCCTGCTTACGCTGAAAGCCGCGCCGGCGGCTAATATATCTCCTCCGGCGTCTCGGCGAATTGTTCTAAAACACTGCTATATTGGTCTATTTCTCATATTGCACGGTTCGGCAGTTGCATATAACGCCGTGCGTGATTACCTTTGCAACTTGAAATATTCCGCGCGGCCTCATCAATCCCATGCCTCTCCCGGAAAATGTTGCCGCCTTTACTTATAATAACTTAACACATGACAAGCGCAATACTTCTCAGCGCCACACTGCTTCTTGCCGGCTCCGACACGGTGCAGCCGCAGCCGGTGATGATAGAATATCCGGCCGCGGAGCAAGCCGTAAAGCAGGCCATGAAGGCGCAGGCCGACTCGGTGCCTGTCGTCCCGACGGCCACGGCATCCCCCTCGGCGTCCAAAAGCATAGTCCTTTCCCGGCAGCAGTGCATCGACATAGCCCTCCAGGACAACCCGACCATCAAGGTGGCCGACATGGAAATACAGCGGATGGACCTCTCGAAACTCGAGACACGCGCCGCCCTCTTCCCGTCGGTCGACTTTTCGGGCGCATACCAGCGTTCTCTGGCATTGCAGACCATCTCCATGAACATGGGGGGCCAGACACAGTCCATAAAGATGGGCAGCGACAACACGTGGAACTTCGGTTTTTCAGCCACGGTTCCGCTCTTCGCCCCTACTTTATGGAAATCCCTTAAAATCAGCGATACACAGATTTTAGCTTCCTACGAAACGGCCCGCGCCTCGCGACTGAACCTGGTGGACCAGGTGAACCAGGCTTACTATGCGCTCATGCTTGCCAAAGCCTCTTACGAAGTGCTTCAGGCCAACTATGAACTTGCGAAATATAACGCCGACATCTACTCCAAGCAGTACAGTTTCGGCACCGCCACGGAGTATGACGTGCTGCGCTCTCAAGTAGCTGTCACCAACCTGGAACCTGAACTCCTCGAAGCGCAGATAGCCATAGACCGCTGCCGGCTCCAGCTCCGCGTGCTGATGGGCATCGCCGACGACATAGTGATAGACCCCGACGTCACACTCAAGGACATGGAACGCGACATGTACGACTATGTGGCGCGCATAGACCGTTCGCTGGCCGGCAACACCGACCTCCGCTCCCTCGACATCCAGGCCGAGATGGCCGACCGCACCGTAGAGCTGCGCAAATGGGCATTCCTGCCGACGCTCGGCGCCTCGCTGAACATAAACTGGAACGCCCTGAGCAACGGCAACGCCCTGAAAAACCAGCAGTTCCATCCCTACTCGGTGCTGGGATTCCAGCTCAGCATCCCGCTCTTCCAGGGCGGCTCGCGATACTACGGGCTTAAACAGGCCGAAGTGCAGAGCAAGGAAATACGCCTTCAGCGCGAAAACCTCGTGAACGCCCTGAATATGCAGGTAGACCTCGCCGTGGAGAACATCAACAAGGAGGTACGACAGATTTCCTCGTCGGCCGAAGGCGTGCGCCAGGCCGAAAAGGCACGCTCCATCATGCAGAAGAGCTTCGAGATAGGGGCCGGCTCATTCCTGACGCTCCGCGACTCTGAAGTGGCCGAAGTCTCAGCCAAGCTCACCTATTACCAAGCCATCTACAATTACCTCATCTCTACGAGCGCCCTCGACCTGCTCCTGGGACGCGAAGAAGAGCTGCGCAACATAGGATATTCATTCCCCATCAATCAGCCCAAGAAATGAAAAAACTCAGCATATACGCCGCCGCGCTGGCACTGCTCATCCCCCTGGCCGGCTGCAACAAGGACCAGAAAAACAAGGAAGCCCTGACCTCCGAAGACGAAATACCCGTGGTGAAAATAGCCGATGTCACAACCCAGGACGTGGCACAGGTGGAAAGCTACACCGCCACCGTGGAGGCCGACAAAGTGAACAACATCTCGGCCGCCATGCAGAACCGCATCAAGCAAATATTCGTGGAAGAAGGCCAGCGCGTGTCGCAGGGCCAGAAGGTGGTGGTGCTCGACGACGTCAACACCGACAACTACCGCATACAGGTGGACAACGCCAAGGCCAACCTGGCCAGCATACAGCTCGACTACAACCGGGCCCTTGAACTCTACAAGATAGGAGGAGGCACCAAGCAGGCCGTAGACCAGCTCAACACGCAGGTCATCAACGCCCGCAACGTACTGGCCTCGGCCGAGCGCACGCTGCGCAACGCACAGGAGAACACCGTGCTCACCTCCCCCATCTCCGGAGTGGTGACGGCGCGCAACTACGATCCGGGCGACATGACCGGCACTCTCCCTATCCTCACCATCTCGCAGGTGCAGCCTGTCAAGATTGTGATAAACGTTTCTGAAACTGAACTTTCCAGCATACGCAACGGTATGCCGGCACAGGTGACATTCGACACTTACGGCGACCGGGACTTCCCCGGCCGCGTGACGCTCATTTCTCCGACGGTAGACGCACAGAGCCGCACCTTCGCCGTTGAGGTAACTCTCCCCAACAGCGACGGCAAGATACTCCCCGGCATGTTCGGCCGCGTGCAGCTCGACCTCGGCCATGCCAACCACGTGGTGGTGCCCGACAAGGCGGTGGTGAAACAGGCCGGCTCCGGCAACCAGTATGTCTACGTCTACAAGGACAACGGCACGGTGGAATACTGCAAGGTGGAACTGGGACGCCGCCTGGGCGACTCCTACGAGATTATCTCCGGACTACCCGAATCCGCAAAAGTGGTAATCACCGGCCAGTCGCGCCTCGCAAACGGCAAAAAAGTGCGCGTGGCCAAATAAACAGACTGTTAACCAACGGTCTACAAATCCTCCAAGCTTAAGACAAAACTACACTATGAGTCTATACGGAAGTGCGGTAAAACGCCCGGTCATGACGTCGCTCTGCTTCGTGGCCGTAATCATACTCGGCCTCTTCTCGGTGGCCAAACTCCCCATCGACCTCTACCCGGACATCGAGACCAACACGCTGATGGTCATCACCATGTATCCGGGCGCCAGCGCCGAAGACATAGAGCAGAACATCACCAAGCCCCTGGAGAACACCCTCAACTCCGTGGAGCACCTCAAGCACATCACCAGCCAGAGCCGCGAAAACACTTCGGTAATCACGCTGGAATTTGAATACGGCTACGACATAGACGTGCTCACCAACGACGTGCGCGACAAGCTCGACATGGTGAAATCCTCGCTTCCCGACGACTCCGAAAACCCCATCATCTTCAAATTCTCCACCGACATGATTCCCGTCTGTCTCCTTTCGGTGCAGGCCGACGAGAGCATGGCCGGGCTTTACAAGATACTCGACGACGCCGTGGCCAACCCGCTTGCGCGTGTCGACGGCGTGGGTTCCGTCTCCATCTCCGGTGCGCCGAAACGCGAAATCCACGTCTATGTGGACCCGCAGAAACTCGAGGCTTACCACATCAACGTGGAGACCATCTCGCAGATAATAGGCGCCGAAAACCGCAATACGCCGGGTGGCTCGTTAGACATCGGCTCCAACACCTACGCGCTGCGCGTGCAGGGTGAGTTCGACGATACCCGCGAGCTGGAGAACATCCCCGTGGCATCGGTGGAGGGACGCACCATCTACCTCAGCGACGTGGCGCGCGTGGAAGACTCCCTCGAGGAGCGCACGCAGCAGACATACATAGGCGGGGAACAGGGAGCCATGATAATCATCCAGAAGCAGTCCGGCGCCAATTCGGTGCAGATTTCCGAAAAGGTGATGCAGATGCTCCCCAAGCTGCAGAAGAACCTCCCCTCGGACGTCAAGCTCGGAGTCATAGTCGATACCTCCGACAATATTCGCAACACCATCGCCTCGCTCGAAGAGACCGTGCTCTACGCCCTGCTCTTCGTGATGATAGTGGTCTTCATATTCCTGGGGCGCTGGCGAGCCACGATGATAATCATCATCACCATCCCGGTTTCGCTGATTGCCTCCTTCATCTACCTCTACGCCACCGGCAACACGCTGAACATCATCTCGCTGTCGGCACTGTCCATCTCCATCGGTATGGTGGTGGACGACGCCATCGTGGTGCTCGAGAACGTGACGACGCACATAGAACGCGGCGCCGACCCGAAACAGGCGGCCGTCCACGGCACCAACGAGGTGGCCATCTCGGTAATAGCCTCCACGCTGACGCTGATAGCCGTGTTCTTCCCGCTGACGCTCGTCACCGGCATGACGGGAGTGCTCTTCCGCCAGCTGGGATGGATGGTCTGCATCATGATGGTCATCTCCACCACCTGCGCCCTGTCTCTGACCCCTATGCTCTGCAGCCAGTGGCTCCGCCGGCAGACCAACCATTCGCGCCTCTACCGAATCCTGTACCGGCCCGTCGAGAAAGCACTCGACAAGTTCGACGACGGCTATGCCGCGCTGCTGCGCCGCGTGGTGGCACACCGCACCGTCACCGTCATCGTCTGCCTCGGCATCTTCGTCGGCTCCGTATTCCTGATGAAATACGTTGGCACCGAGTTCATGCCCACGCAGGATAACGGGCGCCTCGGCGTCTCGCTCGAGCTTCCCATCGGCTCGCGCGTGGAAGAGGCCAACGACGCCCTCGGGCGCCTCGACGAAATGTGGCGCAAGAAGTATCCCGAAATCATCGTGTCGAGCTACACCGTGGGCCCGGCATCCTCCGACAATACCTTCGCCTCCCTCTCCGACAACGGCGCGCACATAGCCTCGATGAATATCCGCCTCTCCGACCCCGGCGACCGCGACCGCGGCATCAAGGAGATTGCCGACGAGATGCGCAAGGACCTCAAGGAACAGTTCCCCGAGTTCAAGAAAGCGCAGGTAAACGTGGGCGGCGGCCGCAACGCCGGTATGGGAGGACAGTCGACGGTCGACTTCGAGATTTATGGCTACGACTTCGCCGAGACCGACTCCGCGGCACGCCAGCTTTCGCAAATCCTGCAAGGAATACCCGGCACCGCCGACATCAATATCTCACGTTCCGACTACCAGCCGGAATACCGCGTGGAGTTCGACCGCGAAAAACTCTCTCTCCACGGCCTGAACATGCAGACGGTGGCCACCTATCTGCGTAACCGCATCAACGGCGCCACGGCGTCGCGATTCCGCGAAGACGGCGAGGAATACGATATCAAGGTGATGTACGACCCCGCCAACCGCCAGCGCATAGAAGACATCGAGAACATCACCGTGATAACCCCCTCCGGCGCACAGGTAAAGATAAAGGAACTCGGCCGCGTGGTGGAACACTTCACCCCGCCGACCATCGAGCGCAAGGACCGCGAACGACTCATCACCGTCTCGGCCGTCGTGGACGGCGCGCCGCTGAGCGAAGTGGTGGCCGAAGCACAGCTTAAAATCGACGAGATGCACCTTCCCACCGGCATCAGCATAGGCCTGGCCGGCTCCTTCGAGGACCAGCAGGACTCCTTCGCCGACCTCGGTATGCTCGGCATCCTCATCATTATCCTCGTCTACATCGTGATGGCGGCGCAGTTCGAGTCGCTCACCTATCCGGGCATCATCATGACATCGCTGCTCTTCGCCTTCTCCGGCGTCTTCCTCATACTGTGGCTCAGCGGACACACGCTCAACGTCATGTCGATGATCGGCGCCATCATGCTTATCGGTATCGTGGTGAAGAACGGCATCGTGCTCATCGACTACATAACGCTCAACCGCGAGCGCGGCATGAGCATACGGCGTGCCGTAATCGACGGCGGCCGCTCGCGTCTGCGCCCCGTGGTGATGACCACTCTCACCACCATCCTCGGTATGGTGCCGATGGCCGTGGGCAGCGGACAGGGCGCCGAGATGTGGCAGCCTATGGGTACGGCCGTAATCGGAGGCCTCACCTTCTCCACCATCCTGACGCTGCTCTTCGTGCCGGTGCTCTATTGCTCGTTCGCCGGACGCGGAGTCAAGAACACGCGCCGCAAACTGCGTAAGGCCGCCAAAGCCGGCGACGCCAAGAAGTCAGACAAGAAAAACCCTGCAAAAACCGAAAAGAAATGAAAGCCATCTTCATAGCATACGACCAGGCACACCACGATAAGATTATCGATGTCCTGACACGCGCCAACTGCCGCGGCTTCACCGGCTTCGGCACCGTCTCCGGACGTGGCTCGGTGAAGGGCGACCCGCATTACGGCACTCACGCATGGCCCTCGCTGGCCGGCGCTATCCTCACCATAGTGGAAGACCGTGCCGTGGACGGAGTCCTGAAGCAGCTACGCGCCATCGACGAGGAGAAGCCCCTCCTCGGACTCCGAGCATTCACCTGGAACATCGAGCAGACCATCTGAGCCGCCGGAAAAATCCATAACCGCGCTAATTCCAGATTAATATTGATTAATCTTGATTATTCATGATTAATCAGGAATAATCAAAATAAACCCGATAAGCACGCAGAAAGCTTATCGGGTTTATCAGTATAATCGCGACCCTAACGAAACTACACCGAAACTTCCATGTTAAAAATAAAATTAATTAATTTTGAACGGTTATTGCAACCGCAATGACCCACTATATTTTTACTAACCTCTATTATAAACATGAAAAAAGCACAGACAACACTGGCATCGTTAGCCATGGCCATGGCTATGTTGCCCAATGCGGCCACAGCCCAGATACCACAGCTCAACGGCATGGTGGTATCCTCAAACAACGAGACACGTACCGGGCTATGGTCGCTGCCAAAAGAGCAGGGCGGCGAATGGACCATGAAATTTGCAATCGAGCAAGGTTACGCCACCATCTACAACGGCATCCTAAATCCTGACGACAACATCTATTACGAAACGAGATGCAACGCCAAGTACGGTTCCCCTATCATCTACCTTGATGCTTATTCCTTGGAAACCGGACAAAAACTATGGACCAATTACCCTAACCTGACATTCCTCCCCTACGACCTTACCTACAATCCATACGACGCACGGATATACGGCCTGTTCTCCAACAGCACGAACACGGGGATGGTATTGGCCACCGTTTCCTACGCAAACCAAGCCAACGAACTGACCCCCATCTGCAATCTGGAAGGGACTTGGGTTGCCATAGCGGCGGCCGCCGACGGCAGCTTTACGGAATACAGTCTGAAATAGACGGAATGAACGGTCTGCTGCCGAATGTGGTTTCATCGTCGCTCTACAAGATAGACCGCTTCACCGGTGCTACCACACTCGTGGGCGAAACGGGACAGAAACCGCTCCTTACCGGCTCGGCAACCATTGACCCGCGCTCGGGACGCATGTTCTGGACGGTAGGTCCCGACGGTCAGTCGTCATACCTCTGCGAAGTGGACCTCGCCACAGGGGCCGCGACCAAGATTATGGACCTGGACTATAACCGGCAGGTCACCGGTTTGTATGTAGAAACTCCGGAAGCAGAGGATAAAGCTCCCGCAAAGGTACAGAACGCCGTTGCCACATTCAACGGAGGTTCCCTATCAGGGACGATATCCTTCACCGCCCCCTCAACCCTCTTCGACGGGACTGCCGCCTCCGGCTCCCTCGCTTACAGCATTATTACCAACGGCGAAGTAATAGCCTCCGGAACCACGACACACGGAGCCGCCAACCAGGTGGACGTCACAGTTCCCGAACGCGGCAAGTACACTTTCGTGATTACGGTGAGCAACTCTGTGGGTTCCTCTCCCAAGGAGAATATCGAGAAGTTCGTGGGATTCGGCACTCCGGCGACTCCTGCCAACGTGACCGCCGCAAACACCGGCTCGGCTATCGCAGTAACATGGGATGCAGTCACTGAATCTACCGACGGCGGTTATCTGGACCCCTCGCAAGTGAAATACAACGTTACGCGCCTCCCGGACAACACCGTAGTGGCAGAAAACATAACCGCCAATTCGGCACAAGTAAACGTCGACAATGATGCTCCCATAACCTCTTATACCTTCACCGTTACAGCTCTTAACAACGGTGTGCCTTCAGAATCCGGCATTTCCAATCCGGTGGTAAGCGGCTTCGCGGTGCTTCCCTGGTCCGAAGGCTTCGACAGCGAAGACGTCACAGGATTCTTTACCGTACTCGACGGTAACGGCGACGGCAAGAAATGGAGCTATTACAACGGCCTGATGCGGATGGGATACAACACACAAATGGCAATGGACGACTGGCTGATAACCCCGCCGATGCGCGTACAGGCCAACTATTCATACCGCGTGACCCTTAAAGCCCGTTCGGCCAACACACGCTATCCTGAACGAATAGAAGTGAAATGGGGCAACAGCAATATAGCGGCAGCCATGACCCATGAACTCATACCCTCCACCGACCTCACCGAAGATGGCTTCTACACCCTCGAGGGTGTAATAACCCCCGCTGAAAACGGCACCGCCTATATCGGTATCCACGGCATCTCGGACGCCGACACCTATTATCTGGAAATCGACGACATCACCGTAGAAGCCGGACTCAACACCCGGGCACCGGCCGCTCCCGGTTCCATGACCGTAACCCCGGACGCCAACGGCGCACGCAAAGCCGTCATCTCCCTCACCGCTCCTGTAAAGAATATCGACGGCAACGACATCACGACGCTGTCCAAGGTGGTAATCAAACGCGGCCAAACCGTTGTCAAAGAGTTCCAGAACCCGGCCCCCGGCGCATCCCTGACAACAGAGGACGTCCTTGACCGTGCCGGAGACGTTACATATTCGGCATACGCCGTCAACTCCTACGGAGAGGGCCAGGCCGCCACAGTAACAGTATTCATAGGCACACCTCTTGCCAAAGCCCCGGCCTCAGTCGAGTTTGCCGAACCTACAGACGGCGAAGTGAGCCTAACCTGGCCTCCGGTCACCCAGGCTGAAAACGGCCAGTCTATCAGCAGCGCAAACGTGCGTTACAATGTCTATGACGTCACCGGCTCTTCACCGGTACTGATAGAGGGCGGCATCGAAGGCACGTCCCATACATTCCGCGCCGTGGCCGAAGGTGACCAGAAGTTCGTGCAATATGCCGTCAGCGCGGTGACCGACGGCGGCGAAAGCCAAAGCGCCTCTACCGGGATATTCCCGGCAGGAACTCCCTACACCGACTTCAGCGAATCGTTTGCCGGCGGAGAGAACAGTACCATCATCCGTACCGAACGCCTCAATTACGGCACGTGGGCTCCTACGGCCGACGATTCGGAAGTGACATCCCAGGACGGAGACGGCGGATTCATGGCAATGACCGCATACTTCGGCGGATACAACGGCGCTTTCAGCACCGGCAAAATCAGCCTTGACGGCATCAGTGCCCCGGCTCTGAACTTCTACAGCTACACCCCGGACAACCTCAACGCCGACTCCAACCCGATAGAGGTCTTCATCTCGGCCGACGGCGGTGACTGGGAATCCGTATTCAGGAAAACGGTAATCGAAATAGGCGCTGAGAAAGGCTGGCATGAAGTGGAGATTCCGCTGAACAAATATGCCGGCAAGGACATCTGCATAAAATTCTTCGCAGAAACCTCCGAGCGCCCCTACACATCCACTTATATCGACAATATCCGTGTGTTCGGCCAGTCCCCCGTCGAGCTGGAGGTCAACGACGTCAACGCTCCCGCATACATACGCACCGGCGACTCCTTCGGCATGGACGTTACTCTCCGCAACAACGGCACCGGCACCGCATCCGGTTATGACGTGCAGATATTTGCCGGAGACCGCCTCTGTGCCGAAGCCACTCCCGCCGACATCGCTTCCGGCGACTCACGCACGGTGCACTTCGACCTCGTGATGTCCGCTCTTGCCGATGCCGAGACGATAGCCTACAAAGCCGTGGTCAACCATGCCGACGACCCGCGCGACAACAACAATTCCCTTGAAACAGCCATAACACCGGTACTCTCGGCCCAACCGGCTCCCGAATCGCTGACGGGCACAGTGGCCGATAACATGGCACTACTCGGCTGGGCAGCCCCTGCCCCCGCCGAGTCTGCTCCCACCGTTTCGGACGGATTCGAAAGCGCACAGGCATGGTCGCAGAGCGCACCCGGCTGGATATTCATAGACCGCGACAAAGCTCCTATTTGCAGCTTCGGAAACGCCGAAATCCCCGGAGTCACAGCAGGCACCACCACAGCATCGTTCATCACTTTCAGCACCGAGGATACTTTCAAGGATAACCCCACCCTTGCAGCCCGCAGCGGCAACCGGTACATCATGGCAATGGCCCGCTATGACGACGCTACAACCGACGACTGGGCAATATCGCCCGAACTCAGTTGCGACGCACAGACGGTTTCATTCTACGCAAAAAGCTACAGCTCAAGCTATCCCGAACGTATCGAGGTCTACTATTCCACAGGTTCGTTCAATCCCGACGATTTCGTATCGGCCGGCCTCACGGTAGCCTCCGTACCCGCTGAGTGGACAAAATATGAAGTCGCTCTTCCCCGGGGCGCACGCTACTTCGCCATACGCTCATGCGCTACCGGCGCTTTCATGCTGATGATTGACGACGTCACTTATCAGGCGGCTTCTTCGCACAACATCAGCCTGCTGGGATACAACGTATACCGCGACTTCACGAAAGTGAACGACTCCCCGGTAGCCGTGACATCTTACTCCGACCCCATCCCCGACGCGGGACTCCACTCATGGATTGTCACCGCCGTCTATGACCGCGGGGAATCAAGAGGCTCGAACGTACTGACGGAACTGGTGACAGGTATCGACGACGTCCACGCAGGGATTTCAGTATATACCCGCCCGGGACGCATCTGCATCGACGGCGCCCAGGGAATGAAGGTAACCGTTGCCGCCACCGACGGCAAACTCATCCACAACGCCGCGGCCCCCGCATCCCTCACAATCGATGTTATGCCCGGAATATACACGGTAACCGTAAACGGCAAGACATCAAAACTACTTGTAAGATAATCCGGCCAATCGTTTGATTGACAACAACTTTAAAGGAATTTCCGATGGCTCCGGCTGTCGGAAATTCTAATTTTTAAGCCGTGATAATAGCAATGTCGGAAAAATTGATTAAATTTGCAAACAAAACAAGATTATTATGACTGGAGAAACAGACAACACCTCGCGGCTGATGCAGGTGGTGGCGAGCGCCACCAAGTTTTGCAGCACTGTGGAGAACGCCGCGCAGTTTGAAAAGGAGGAGTTCGTGCGCGACATGACCGAAATCCTTCCGGAACTTTACCTTGACTTCGCAACCCTCGAAGTGCCGCAGCTCGAAGAGGGTTTCTACACCTCCGACTACGTGGACGAGGATTACTACGAGTCCATGCGCCGCGGCATGGAGGGCGTCCTCGGGCCCGACGACATGTACCTCGACGCATCGGCCGACGACATGAAGTACAGCGACACACCGATAGCCGTCTCCATCTCGGAGTCGCTGGCCGACATCTTCCAGGACCTCTACAACTTCGTGTGGGCGGTGCGCGAGACCGACGGCGCCGTGCTCAACGAAGCTTACACCAATTGCGCCGAAAACTTCCGCGGCGTGTGGGCCGAAAAGCTCGTCAGCGTGATGTGCCCCCTCACGCGGCTCCGCTTCCACGGATTCCAAGACAATTATTAAAATCTGATACCCGATATGATACAGAGACTTTTGAAATACCTCGACAGCTCCACCTGCAACTTCCTGGCAGTGGACTGCATACGCCGCGAGCTCGACGGCCGCGGTTTCAGCGAACTCAAAGAGTGCGACAACTGGGAACTGCGTCCCGGCGACCGCCGTTACGTCATCAAGAACGGCTCGGCCATCATGGCCTTCATCGTCGGCTCCGGCAATCCCGCAGAGGCCGGATTCCGCATCATCTCTTCGCACAGCGACTCCCCCTGCTTCAAAATCAAACCCAACGCCGAGATTTACGGCGAGGGAGGCATGGTGTCGCTCAACGTCGAGAAATACGGAGGCGGCATCCTCTACACCTGGTTTGACCGTCCCCTCTCGATTTCCGGCCGCGTGATGCTCCGAACCGCCGACCCGCTGAACCCCGAATGCCGCCTGCTTGACATGCGCCGCCCCGTGGCTTTCATCCCGCATCTCGCCATACACTTCAACCGCGCCGTAAACGAAGGCAATCCCCTATCGGTGCAGAAGGACATGAAACCGGTGGTCGGCTACTTCACTCCGGAAGAGATAGAACGCCAGAAACGCGAAGGCGGCATCGTGAAGATGACCGTCGCCAAGGAACTCGGCGTCGATGTTTCCGACATACTGGAATATGAGCTGTGCCTCTATCCCGCCGAGCCGGCGGCGCTCTGCGGACTGAACGACGAGTTCTTCCAGTCGGCTCGCATCGATGACCTCTCGATGGCTTTCGCCTCGCTCGAAGCGCTGCTCACCGCCGCCGACAACAAGGAAATCACTCCTGCAACACGCGTGATGGCCGTCTTCGACAACGAGGAGACCGGCTCCGGCACCAAGCAGGGCGCCCACTCGCCGCTGCTGCGCTCCATCATGGAACGTCTCTGCACCGTGCTCGCCCCGGGCGACGCACAGGCTTTCCCGCGCTCCGTGGCACGCTCCTTCATGATTTCGGCCGACGACGCGCACGCATGGCATCCCAACTACAACGAGAAATACTGCCCCACCAACCACGCTCTGATGGGCGGCGGTCCGGCAGTAAAAATCAACGCCAACTGCAAGTACATGACCGATGCCGACGGCGCGGCCGTGATGAAGGCGCTCTGCGAGAAAGCCGGCGTCAAGTGCCAGTACTTCGTCAACCACAGTGACGTGGCCGGCGGTTCCACCTTAGGCAACATCCTGACGGGCCAGCTGGCCCTGCGCGGCGTGGACATGGGCGCCCCTATATGGGCCATGCACTCCGCCCGCGAGACAGCCGCCGTAGCCGACCACATAGCCACGGTAGCCCTCTTCACCACCTTCTTCGCCTAAACCAGCACACATATATGGAGCGCAGGCCTCCCGGCCTGCGGGAAACAAACCGCGCAGCCAAAGGGCCCGGAGGCCGGGAGGCCTCCGATGTACGTATGGAACGGGGGCATTCTTGCCCCCGCCCTTAGCCGCGCCGGCGGCTGGCAGAGGGTATCGGCGGAGGCAGGAATGGCGGCGTTCACGGAGGCCGGGAGGCCTCCGCCCCCTTGGCTGCGCTATACATACAAATTGTCCCAAATGTCGGATGTTAAAAATTTTAACGAAGAGTTGCAACCGTTGCAACCCATTTTTGCCCTATAATTCCCTATGATACACATATACCCCCCTTATACCCCCTTATATGTATATATTCTCTC
>ERZ791923.1221-NODE-1221-length-29507-cov-3.267147_pt1 | contig 29507 bp, 19 predicted proteins | sample MGYA00510133_ERZ791923 | MGnify/ENA primary metagenome ERZ791923 (study PRJEB30046, sample SAMN00792106) | human gut metagenome | study: EMG produced TPA metagenomics assembly of the A metagenome-wide association study of gut microbiota in type 2... | reverse complement strand
AAAGCAAAGCTACTGGTGTTTACCCGGTTAGTCAGATCGTCACGCTCATTCAAGGTGGTATCCCTGAACGATACGAAACGGACCAAATCGGCACTACGGTCCACAAGTTCGGGTCCGGAACTACGCAAAGTATAGGTAATATTGGTCCGGTTGAGCAAATTGATATTTCCGGAAACGCTTAAATTCGAAAAGGCCCCGGCCAAACGGGAATCCAGATTGATATAAGCCTTCCCATAGATCAGCGAAGTCGGATTTTTCTTTACATTCACGACCTCGAAATTACCGGCTTTTACAGATATATCCATATTCATCCGGTCGAACGGAGTCAGGGTAATCGCTCCGTTCAGCACCATATCACTTTTGTTAGGAGCAATAAACCGATATTGCCGAAATAAAATCTTCCCGTTGTCTACAATCAGGCGGGTGGTATCCAATCCGAATGTGGTACCCAACATCACCACATCGGCTTTTCCATTACGAAAGCCCAATCCACCGTTCAAATCCGGCCGGTCTACCGTTCCACGAAACTGTAATGCGCCGGTCAACTCGCCCTCCAGTTTCATCAGATCTTTCGGAACAAAAGCGTTGACCATATACAAAGGTAAAGAAGGTATATCTACGTCCAGCATGACCTCCCGGTTGGTCTCGGATGTAGCGAAAGTCCCCTGCACTACCGCCCGGCGGATGCTGTCGATTTTCAACTCGAAATCTACGGCATGATCGGTTAAATGATCCTTTCCTGCATACTGCAGATCCAAATCGAGGGTACCCATCCGCTGTTCTTCATAAAACAGATTATTCACTCCGATATTTCCCTCGGCACCGAAGGTTTTACGATCGGTATACAACAATAAATCCGTATGCAGGATACCGCTCAGATCGGGTAAGAACGGTGATATTTCGGTCAATTTTTTCAGGTCTATACCGGTAATCTCCACCTGTAACCGATCCGTCCTTTCTCCTTCATCAGGCAGAGACTGCAAACTCACCAATTTATTCTGGTAGGCCATCCGGAGATTGGCATCGATCTTCCAATCTTTATAAACCGTTACTTTATTATCGGCATTGACAATCCACCGGCTATACCCCAGAATAGGAGTCATCGGGAAAAAGCTCACCGTAAAAGCACTGTCCAGCATCACCAGATTGATACCCATATCGAATCCGACTCGTTGCCGGGCATCTTTTTGTTTCAGTTCGATCCGGAATTGATTCCCCTGCATTTTTCCGGTCAGGTTGATATTGAACAGTCCCTTCCAGGCCTGGTCGGAACTACCGGCTCCCAATGCATACACCAGACTCTTGCCGGTCTGCCAGATACCCATCTGTACCGAATCGAGACGTACCGTCCCAAAATAGGGAGCCGTAGCCGTGATCCCCATCCGGATACCTGACCGCTGACGGGAAACGATATCCAGAGAAAGCCGACGAAATCCCATATTCCTGGCCTTCAAAAATTTAGCGATCGCATTATTTTGATCACCTTTCAAGTGCATACTAAAAACAGGCAACTCCGCTTTGATCTGTTCCATATCGATATCTTTACCGGCGATCTGCTTCCCGACAATCCCTGCAATTTTCCCAGCACTCTCCCCAAAACCGGCCAAAGAAGTATCGGCCCGGAAAGTTAACTGTAAATCACCGGTCTTTACATCCAGTGTCGTCTTCTTCAGATCGCTGGCCATATCGATATCCAGGCTTCCCAAGGTATAAGTCTTCCTGCTATCTGCCATGCTCAGGCTATCGAAGCGGGCTTTTAAAGCATAAGCGGAATGTTCCCCGATAAAACCTTGCAAATCTACTTTCAGCCCCATAGTCAAAGGTTCCTGCATCAAATGCAGGGCCTGCAGATCCACCTTGCCGATATAACCACCCAAACCGACCTGATACTGTTGTTGCAGCGAATCTCCCCGGAAAACCAAATCCAAAGGAGCATCGGGATCTTTACTAACCATAGTCCCCCGTAAATGCGTCTTATCCAAGGTAGCCTGTAAAGTAATATCTTTATATTCGTGCTCTTTATAAAACAACTGACGGATTCCGGCATTTACCGAGGTCTTTGCCTGAGGCCACGAAAAATACCGGCCTTCCAACCGGAAATTGGCCGAGGCGCTTCCTAACGAATCGACAGTCAAAAAGCGATCGAGTGGGAAACGGCTCAGGGTCAATTCGCCGTTATATGTCTCCCGGTTCAAATCATAACTCCCGTCGAGGGTCATACAACCAGCAGCGGAACACAAGCGCACCAAAGCCTCCAAAGCTCCCTGATTAGCCTTCAGATTCGCCGACCAGGATACATCGGCCGGGATCTTCACGATTCCTTCTTTTAAGAAAACATTAGCAAAGGTAGCGTCCGGCATCTCCGCCCGCAAATCGATCACCCCACTTATTTTTTTCAGGTCCCGGTAGGATTGCAGTTGTCCTTTTCCAGTCAACCGGAATTTTCCGGTCATACCGGCATCCAGGCGGTCGAACCGGACTCTGTTTTCATCTATACTGAAAGTCGTATTCAAATCTACCTGACTATGTTTTAAGTCCTGAGGGATTCCGTCATAAAAGGGAGTAAGATCGGCCAGCCCAACCCTGGCATTCAGCTGAACGATCAAGGGTACCCGTTTCATCAGATTATTCATCGAAGTATCGGCCCGGGCTGTCAACTCGATCTTGCTATGAGCGGTGCGGATAAATGCCCCCCTCAATGCTGTCCGGGCCGAATCGAGATCCACCTGTGCCTGCATCTGTTGCAGCTGTATTCCGTTTTGCTGTACAGCCCTCAGATCTACCAGGTTTCCCCGCACAACCGTTCCCCGGTTATATACACTGTCGATTTGTACGGCAATACCGGACAGCACCAAATCGGTTTGCCCGGCATCGGCAGTCTTCATACTAAAGGCACTGTTCTCCAATTGTAATCTCCCTGCACGTATCAGCCAAGGCTGGCTACCGGACGGTTCGGTGACCGGTGTCCCGGACGATTGTTCCGTTCCCATCTGCATGTCACACCAAGCCCCTCCGACAGCGACAACATCTATTTCGACGGATTGCCCCCTCAACAAAACTTTTCCGCCAGTCAGCGAACCGTCCTTTATTCCGGCCCCCAGGTAAGGCAACCCCTCGGTATACATGCGATAACCGACGTCCCGGATCTTTATCTGCCTGACTTCGATCCCCCAATCCAAAGGATTACTCTGCACTGTATCTTCCACTGTTCCGGCTCCGGATTTCAAAAAAACATCCCCTTCTTCCAGGCTAATCTCAGCGACTATCAATTTTTTCCGTTCCAAATCGATCCGTCCCTCCTGCACCCCCAAATTCCCGACAGCCACCTTCAGTTGCATACCGGTAGTATCGCCGGCTAATCCGAACTTCACCTGTCTCAGACCTAACTGTTCGATACCGAGTTCTTTACGAAATATCCGATCGATATTCACCCTAAGCCGGATCGCCTCTGCAGCAACCAGGGTATCTCCGGCAGTTTTCCCGGCATACACATCGTCCAAAACCAGATCAAAAGGAAAACCCAAACGGAAATGCCCGATCCGGACTTCCAAGTCGTAATGCGAAGCAGCATAACGTTCGGCTTTGCGCAAAAGGAAATCTTGTACAGGAGGTAAATAAAGCAAAAACACGATAAGCAGTAGCAACCCTAAAATTGCTAAAATCGTTCTGCCCAGATATTTAAAAAATCTTTTCATGCTTAAGCTTTATTCTTCGCAATTACCATTATCCAGATCGTAAAAAAGCGCTGCAAGGCCTGCCTCCTGCTATTCCGTAAAGTCTTTAATTAACGAAAAAAGATCCTTACGGGTTGCACGAACCGATCAACATTGTTTCGGCTTCGGCAATCGCCTGAGGAGTCCCTAAATCTAAAAAACGTCCTTCGTAAAAATACATCAGTATCGGGTGAAGCCTGGCCTGTGACAGATATTCGTCTATAATCGAAAAGCCCCCTTTTCCTGACATACGTTCTAAAAATTCCGGGCTCACCACCTGCACTCCACAGAAAGCATAGTTCCGGGAATCCCAAAATTCTTCATCTACCGGTTTTTGTTCCCCTGTGGCCTTATTTTCCCATCCTTTCAGCATCCCTTCACGATTAAATCTCAATCCTCTGCCTTTCCCGCCGGTCCGGGTAACCAAGGTCGCATCTCCCTTATTTTGCCGATGAAAGCGGAGCAAGGCAGGTATATCGATATCTGAAAATATATCTACATTATGAATAAGCACCGATTCACCCGGGCAGAACAACTCCCTGGCTTTCAGAAGTCCGCCCCCGGTATCGAGTAATTTCTCCCGTTCATCGGAAATCACGATATCCCAATCGAAAAAATGTCGTTCGCACAGAAAAGCTTCTATCTGGTCGGCATAGTGATGCACGTTCACCACAATACGCTGTACATCCGCCGCTATCATTTTCCGTATGACATATTCAAGCAAAGGCTTACCGGCTACTTCCACCAATGCTTTGGGCCGATCGTTCGTCAAAGGCTGCAAACGGGTACCCAATCCCGCTGCAAATATCATTCCGTTCATCTAAATATTTATCATCTTATTTTTAATTGCATACATGACAAGCGCAGCAGTATTCCGGCATCCGGTCTTACTCAACAGATTCGCCCGATGTTTATCCACTGTCCGCTTACTGATAAAAAGTTTATCTGCAATTTCCTGGTTGGAAAGTCCCAGGCATACATGATACAAAATCTCGAGTTCTCTCTCGGATATTTCATTATCAGGGGTTTCAGGTTCCGGTTTATGTTGCCCGCCATCACGCATATTATTGAGAATATTCACCAGCAACTCCTCGGAAAAGTAATTCTCACCGGCGGCGACAGCCCGGATTGCCGCAATCACTTTTTCTATACCGGAATTTTTGAGAACGAACCCCTTTACTCCGACATCGACCATTTTATAGTAATACTGTTCATCCCCGTACATAGACAACACGATCACCTTCAAATCCGGCCTGATCCGCAGAGCCTGTTCCGTAGCTTCTATCCCGTTCATCTCGGGCATTTCTATATCCATCAACACCAGGTCACAATCTACAAAGGAGAGGTTTTCAATAAAGTCGCGTCCATTGGAAGCTTCGTAAATATGGTGTACGAAATCCTGGGTAGACAAAAGCAATTTCAATCCTTCCCTGAATAACTTATGATCGTCAACAATATAGATTCTTAATTTTTTCAAATTCTTTGTGTCCATGAATCGATAAACATTTACATCCGTAACTGATAAACAAAGATAAAAATAAAGTCAGAAAGTCAAAAGACTTTAATAAAAGCGTTGGCCCGCATCCCTTTTCCATGCTCGCTGACAATCTCGATATCCCCGTTACCGGATTGCAGCCGGTAACGCATGTTATCCAATCCCATACCGGTATGTCCGGAAATACGGTTTACATCGAATCCGATACCGTTGTCGGTATATTCTAAATATAATATTCCTTCTTCGAGTTGTAAATCGATCGTCACTTTCGAGGCTGCAGCATGCCGCAATGTGTTGTTGATCAACTCGCAGATAACACGGTAGACCACCACTTCGATATTATAATTGAAACGTTGATTTTCGAGATTAGTAGTAAAATACACCTTAAAATTATCGGCTTGCCGCATCCGTTTTATGAATGCCTCTACCGCATCTTTTAAGCCAAAATTGTTGAGGATATGCGGGCTGATATTGGCCGAGATGTCCCTGACCCCGCTAATCGCTTCATCCACAGCCTGCCGCAAATTCTGCTTTATCTTTTCGTTGACTTCACTTTCTTTATTGGTATCCAACCCCGAGACCAGCATTTTGATCACACTCAGCAAAGGTCCCAGCCCATCGTGCAGCTCTTTCGCAAAACGCTGCCGTTCTTGCTCTTCCGTGCGGATAACCGCTGCCAGTACCCGTTTCTCTGATTCGCGCCGGATCTCATCCACTCTTCGCATAAATTGAAAAATTTTCCGGATATAAAATACTCCGATCAGGAGGACCAAAGCAATGATAAAAGCCAGAACCTTCTGTACAATAGCCAATTCATCTTCCATTTCGGGATAAATCGTAGGCCATAAATCGAAGACCCTCGACACCACCATCAACAAAAATCCGATGGAAATCAGAATCCAGGAAGCATTGAATTTTGTCCGCTTAAACAAGCTAATGGCAATAACGGCAGCAGCAACCTGTAAAAAAAGCGAAACATAAACGAGAATAGTGGACAACATAGTAAGTTCATTAAAATTAAAACGGATATCCGATAGCTATATTAAATACAGATTTATTAAAACCTCCATTACGATTCAACAACACAAAACGTTGCCCTTCGGCCTGCATCGGATCATGTAATTTCAAACCAAGATCAAAACGCAACAGAAAGAAATTGACATCCAACCGTAGTCCGGCCCCTGTTCCGACTGCGATTTGTTTATAAAATCCGGAGGACAACTTCGTACCCTGACGATTCTCATACCGATTGATATTCCAGATATTTCCGGCATCGATGAATAAAGCTCCTTCTAATAACCAGAATAATTTAAACCGATATTCCACATTGGCTTCCAACTTAAAGTCCCCTACATTATTCGGATATTTATCCGGCGGAGCATAAGATCCCGGTCCCAAAGTTCTCGCCTGCCAGGCCCGGATATCGTTGGCACCTCCGCAATAATAAGCCTCTTCAAAAGGCAAAGCCTTCATGTTACCGTAGGGATAACCACAACCCAGAAACAACCGGTAGACGACCGAATTGGCTTTATTCAGGTAATGATTGAACCGATATTCACCGTCGGCTTTGATAAATTGGGCATACCGGACACCCAGAATTTTATAAAAACGTTCTTCCTCGGAACCGGATTTTCTGGCCCCTAAAAGTTTATCCATAGCCAAAAGAAAATTCCCGGAAGTCTCCAGATTACCCCGGAAATAATTAAAACTTTGTGCAGAATTGACCACCTGGTCGGTAAACACAGCCGAAAAATTCGCCGACAGAATCATATGGTTGGTATAGGCACTTTTGATATATTCATTTTTCAATTCACTGATAAAACTCGAATCGACACTCGGCATCAGCACATAATTCAGATCGATGAGATCGAAATTATACCGCCATTTATTATCTGCCCGCCGCCAAAGGTAACCGAACTTAGCACTAGCTACACGGCGTTTGTAAAACTGTGTATTTTCCTGACTGAAGGAGAGAGAGATCGAAGTTTTAGGAGCAAAATTACGGCGGAATTCATCCATACGAAAAACCGGCATCCAAAATTGAGGCGTCACTAACTTCAATTCCGTACCGACTTCGGTGGTACTGAAAATTTCATTTTCCTTCAATTTCTCTTTTTTTAAAGCCCCCCATACACTCAAGGTCAGATTCTCCCCTCCATGAAACAAATTGCGGTGATTATAAGCAAAGTTACCTCCGACCCCGATATTCCCGGAATTGTTGGTCCCTTCGAGAAAGACATTATAAGACTGCCGTTTGAGCGGAGTAAGCTGCACTTCACAAAACAACACCGGCTCACCGTCTTCCTTTTGCTCTTCCCGGAAAATAATATTGATAAATTTAAACAGATTCAAGGCTTGCAGGCGGGAATAGGAATCAGCCACTTTACGGACATCATAAAATTCTCCTTCCTTGAACTGGATCGTTTCCTGGATCACCTTCGGCTTAATCTTCATATGGCCACGATAAACAATCCCATATTCACCGTAACGGGTATGCCGGTAAAGCGAATCGAGTCCATTGGCCATCAGCAGGGGATCATAATCCAAATTTACCTGAATGTGCTTTATTTTATATTTGCGGTAAGCCATACTGTCGGACACACTGTTGACGATGCTCAGCAAAAGATGAGCCTGTTCCGGATTACCGCTCCGCGAGGTATCGGCATAATAATGAATAAAATTCTTTGAAAAATTATAATACCCGTTTTGCCGGAGCATATGAGTGATCCGTTCCCGTTCATCTTCCAATATCTCTATATCCATCGGCATTTCCTGATGCAACAAAGTGTGATTGGTATCCCGCAAAACCAATTGTACTAACGGAGAGCTTTCGGGTAATCCTCCGGCCCGGAAACTACTGTCTTCCCGGAAAGTAAAATCTTTTACCCGAGTCAGCGGACCGGGATAAATCCGGTACACAACATGGGCCTTTTTCTTTTTAAACCAAACGGAATCCGTCACCTCAGCTTTATAAAAACCTTTATTGTTCAGGTACAATTTCAACTGGGTCACACTTCTGTCGGTCAGGAAAGGACTATAAATCACAGGAGCTTCACCGATGGAACGCAACCATTTGTTAAAGCGCTTATTCTCATTCTTCCCACTCAGGTTATAAAGTCCCAGATGAAAACGAGCCACTCCCAATATCCGCGTATTAGGACGTTGCCGCACCGTTTTTTTCAATTCAGAAAAATTCACCCCTTTCTCTTCTACCCTCACTTTCACCTTATTCAACAGATATTCATCTTTCCCCACATAACGGGTAGGCGAACACGATACCATGACCAGCATAAAGCCCGTCAATAACAAAATTCCCCCTCGCTTTTTCAGTAAGCTGATGAACGGTTGGCTGATAAAATATTCCGAAACAATCTTATATGGAACCCACTTCTCCAAATCTCAAAAAATGTTACTACTTTTGCACAGCTTCTGAATTGCTCTTTATTCAGGATTAAAACCACGCTAAAACCGATGTAGAGGCACAAACCATGTTAAGCAAACAGGTAACAAAAATAGTCCAAAACCTTGAAAAAAAGAAATTCAGGGAAAAATATAATCTCTTTAAAATCGAAGGGGAAAAACTGGTCGGAGAACTGTTGCATTCTCCCCTGAAAATCCATTCCCTGATCGCTTTCCCGTCTTGGCTCGAACAAAACAAAAAAGCGTTGTCAAACGTAAATATCATTGAAGCCGATGAACGGGAAATGCATGGGATATCCAACTTCCAATCTTTACCCGAAGTCATCGCACTGGCCGAAATACCTGTCCATATCTATCGGAAGGAAGAGGTTCTCGATTCTTTATCCCTGGTATTGAACGGGATACAAGATCCGGGTAATTTGGGTACCATCCTCCGGTTGGCAGACTGGTTCGGAATCGGAAACATATTCTGTGATGCCGATTGTGCCGGTGTTTATAATCCCAAATGTGTACAAGCCAGCATGGGGGCCATCTTCAGGGTCAAGACGTTCTATACGGATCTCCCTGTTTTATTGAGCGAACTGAAGCAAGAAGGCCTTCCTGTCTTTGGCACGTTTTTAGATGGGAAAAATATTTATACGACAGCATTAAGTACCCGGGGCCTGATCGTCATGGGGAACGAAGGAAAAGGAATTTCAGCAGAAATAGAAGCGCTGACCGGACAGAAACTAACGATTCCGAGTTTCGCCCGGAATAGCGAATCGACCGAATCGCTGAACGTCGGAGTAGCTACCGGTATTATTCTGTCGGAATTCAAGAGAAGGATGTAATCAGCAATTTAAAATAAAACGAAATGAAAAAGATTTTTACGTTATTATGCATCTGTTGCCTGGGTTTCGGAGCGATGGCCCAATTACCGATCAATCTGGGTGTTCACGGCGGGATTTCCAGTAACCGGATAAAATTCAAAGATATCCCCCAGGCTATCGGGACACAAGCCAATACTGGCTATATGGTCGGCGCATTTATGCGCGTCAATCTGGGAAAACTCTATCTGGAACCTGCTTTAAACTATTCGCATAAGAGAAGTGTGATAGAAGAAAAGGCACAGGCACTAGGAGAAAATCCTGACAACTTCGATCTGAAACTCAACACGTTCGATATTCCGATTATGTTGGGTTTCCAAGTATTGGATTTATCTATCGTTAAACTACGGGCCTTCCTCGGACCGGTACTTTCCGTCGGGAAAGTAAAAAACCTGAAAAAACTAGGAGATATCAGTACCGATAAAACCAACTGGCACGGTAAAGTCGGCGTCGGGGTAGATGTCTGGAAACTGACCTTCGATATCGATTATGAAAAAGCATTCAAAAATTTAGGTCATGAACTGAAAGCTCCCCGGTCGTTCAATTTCACCCTGGGACTAAAGATTATTTAAGACCACATTTAAAAATAGCCCACTGCCCGTCCCTGTGGGCTATTTAAAACGTTAGCACATTTTTTCCCCGGCATTCATTTGTTTTTTCAAAATATTTCCTATTCCTTTGTTTCGTCAATTCAATCCTTAAGAAAGATTGTTTGAATTATAAAGAGGAGTTGAGAGACTGGGCTCTATGAAACTCCGACAACCTCCGGAACTTTCCGAAAGGTGCCAAAACCCGGCCTGATAACAGGAGTTATAATTTAAAACAAAAGTAAGATGAAAAAAGCAGATTATTTAACCCACATCACCGACCGGAGAAACCGGAATCTCAAATTCTTCTCTCTTTTTGTATCTTCTATGGACATGCGCTGCATGCGCTGATCTTTTATACCCCCTATTCCGATTTACCGGCTTACGATATTACCAGGCAGTAGTTGGCAAGCCCCGTTAATAAACATTCGGTTTAATGTTTATTTTATAGTGGTATAGTCGAATCCGAACTATATCCTGACCAATTTAAAGGGTAAACGCCCCAGACATGAAACGCTCATTAAAAAACGACAAAATGAAAACTTACGCAGAAATCAATGAAAAGATAAAAAAAGGGACTGCCGTAGTACTGACAGCCGAAGAAGTATCCGAATTATCCAAGATATTATCACCCAAAGAAATTGCAGAAAAAGTAGACGTAGTAACCACCGCCACTTTCGGAGCGATGTGTTCTTCGGGTGCATTTTTGAATTTCGGTCATTCCAATCCCCCAATCCGGATGGAGAAGATCGAATTGAACGGCATCCGGGTTAGTGGTGGACTGGCAGCGGTAGATACTTATGTCGGCGCTACAGATTGTAACCCATCCTCTCCGGCTTATGGCGGAGCCCATATCATCGAAGACCTGGTCAATGGTAAAGACATTACACTGGAAGCCTGGGGAAAAGGGACGGATTGTTATCCCCGCAAACATATAAAAGCTATTATCAACAAGAATTGCATCAATGAAGCTATCTTATACAATCCGCGAAATTGTTACCAAAATTATAATGTAGCGACCAACACCACCGATCAGATCAAATATACCTACATGGGTACGCTGCTTCCTAAGATGAGGAATGCCTCTTACAGTTCTGCCGGTGAGCTATCGCCCTTGCTTAACGATCCGGAATGCCGGACCATCGGGTTGGGAACTCATATTTTCCTTTGCGGTACAGACGGTTATGTCACCTGGAACGGCACTCAGTTCAACACTTCCAAAGCGGTAAATGAACACGATATTCCCACTAGTAATGCCCGTACGATAGCTGTTGTGGGTGACTTGAAAAACATGAGCACCCAATACCTCCGGGGGGCCTATATCGAAAAATACGGTATCACCTTATATGTCGGAATCGGAATTCCTATCCCTATTCTGGACGAGGATCTGGCGAAAAGGGTGTCTATCCGGAATGAACAAATCGAAACGACTGTCGTCGATTATGGGAATGGCAATCAAATTCTGGGAAAAACGAATTATGCCGCTCTACAAAGTGGTGCTATCGAAATCAATGGCCATAAAGTAAGAACAGCGCCCCTTTCCAGTCTGGCCAAAGCCCGGGAAATCGCAGATTTACTGAAAAGCTGGATTCAGAAAGGTGAATTTTTACTCACCGAACCGGTACGGCCAATGCCTGTACAAGCCAGCCTGAACGGATTGAAAGCCATTGAAGATTAAAATTTAAAACCTTGTCAATTAGAAACATCATGATAAAGAAAGTTGTATTATCCTTCCCGGTAGATGCTACCGACAGATCGCTGACCTATGACCTGGTCAAATTATACGATATCCGGATCAATATACTGAAAGCCGAAATACAAGCCGGGAAATCCGGTAATCTATTAGTCGAACTCGAAGCCGATACCGACAAACTGGACCAGGGTATCGCCTATTTAATCGAAAACGGAGTTACGGTAAGTCCGGTATCCAGTAAAGTATCGTATGACGCGAGCCTCTGTATCGATTGTGGCAACTGTGTATCGGCCTGCTTTTCCCACGCGTTGACCATAGGGGCTCCGGATTGGAAACTGCATTTCAATCCGGAAAAATGTATTGCCTGCAAATTATGTTTGAAAGCTTGTCCTCTCAAACTATTCCGGATCGAATTTGCCGAAGCCTGAATTTACCCTATGCCGTATGGAATATATCGATCGCACCTATCGCAAGCATTTCCGCCAGGATCGCTGGAGCTATTTTACCATAGCTTATAAAGAAACCGATCTGTGTATCGGCGTGGACCGGGGTTCCTGGCAACCGGAAATACCGGTCTGTGCAGAACGATTTGTCCGGGAATTACGGACGGATATGGACCGCTGGATCGGTTCACACCCGGATTATGCCCAGGCTTTAACCCCCTTTCAGGCAAGCGGGGATGCTCCCGGCATATTCAAAGAGATGTCGCGGGTAACCCAAACAAGCGGTATCGGCCCGATGAGTGCCGTAGCCGGCGCCGTCGCTCTGAAAGTAGGGGAAAACCTGAAAAAACGATTCGGTATAAAAGAAGTGATCGTCGAAAACGGAGGGGATATTTATGCCGACCTCTGTCAGGATATGGATATTTCGGTATTTGCCGGTTCTTCCCCCTTGTCTGAAAAGGTCGGTTTGCATATCGAGGCAGCCTATGCCCCCCTCGGGATTTGTACCTCTTCCGGAACCGTCGGTCCGTCACTCAGCTTCGGTAAAGCCGATGCAGTGATGATTGTCTGTTCAGACGTAATGCTGGCCGACACTTATGCAACCGCTTTCGCCAACACGATTCAGACAGCGGAGGATGTTCAGACCTGCATCGAAAAAATCAGGGAGCAGGAAGACATACTGGCCGCCATTGCGATCAAAGACGATAAATTAGGTATATGCGGTAATTTTGAACTCAAACTTTTTTGAATTGAACGAACGTACAACTATGATACAAGACGAAATCAAGAAGCGGATTCTGATCCTCGACGGAGCCATGGGAACAGCTATCCAGCAATACGGTCTGACAGAAGCCGATTTTCGCGGTAGTGAATTTATCTCCCATCCGGTAAACCTGAAAGGCAACAACGATATCCTGAACCTGACCTGTCCCGAAGTGATCCGGCAGATTCATCGGTCGTATATCGAAGCAGGAGCCGATATTATCGAAACCAATACTTTCAACTCGAACGCCATCTCACAAGCCGAATATCGGGGAGAAAAGCTCGTATACCGCTTAAACTACGCGGGGGCGAAATTAGCTGTAACGGAAGCCCGTGCAGCTTCACACCAGGTATATGTAGCCGGCAGTATGGGACCGACTTCCAAGACATTATCACTATCACCGGATGTCAACCGGCCGGAATTCCGTCCAGTGGACTTCGATACCCTGGTCTCGACTTATGCAGAGCAGGTAAGCGGATTAATCGACGGCGGAGTAGATCTCTTGTTAGTGGAAACCGTTTTCGACGGTCTGAATGCAAAAGCAGCCCTTTATGCCATTACCCAGGTACAGGAAGAAAAAAGGACTTCACTCCCTGTCATGTTATCGGCCACCATCAACGACAGAAGTGGGCGGACGCTCACCGGACAGAGCCTGGAAGCACTTTACACCACCGTATCCCATTACCCGCTGTTCAGTTTCGGATTGAATTGTTCGTTCGGGGCCACCGACTTATTGCCGTTTATCGAACGCTTATCCAAGACGCTGCCTTGTCCGTTGAGTATTTATCCTAATGCAGGTCTTCCCAACGAAATGGGAGAATATGATGAAAGCCCGGAGCTAACGGCTTCCTGTCTGAAACAGATGGCCACAGCAGGTTTACTCAATATCGCGGGAGGGTGTTGCGGTACTACTCCGGAGCACATCCGGGCCATACGTGAAGCCCTTCAAGCCATTTCTCCCCGACAGCTACCGGTTATCCCGGCCCAGCTTGTGGTAAGTGGTCTGGACAAGGTCGTAGTCGATAAAGCCCAAAATAACTTCATCAATGTCGGTGAACGGACCAATGTTGCCGGTTCCGCTAAATTTGCCAAACTCATCCACGCCAAAGCTTATGAAGAAGCTGCCCGGATCGCCCGGAAACAAATCGAGGACGGGGCATCGGTTATCGATATCAACATGGACGATGCCATGCTCGACAGTGCTCTCGAAATGTCCACTTTCGTCCGTTATATCAGCAATGACCCCGATATTGCCCGGGCAGCCCTGATGATCGATTCTTCGGATTGGAATACCATTTTAGCAGGACTCAAAAATGCCCAGGGGAAATGTATCGTCAATTCGATCAGCCTGAAAGAAGGAGAGGATCTGTTTCTGGCAAAAGCCCGGGAAATACATCATTTGGGAGCTGCTGTCGTCGTTATGGCTTTCGACGAACAGGGACAAGCCGTCACTTATGAACGTAAAATCGAAATCTGTGAGCGGGCTTACCGGCTCTTAACCCGGCAAGCCGGTTTCCGTGCGGAAGACATCATTTTCGACGTCAATATTCTGGCTATCGGAACAGGCCTGGAAGAGCACAATAATTACGCCGTCGATTTCATCCGGGCAATAGCCTGGATCAAGGCCAACCTGCCGGGATGCCGTACTTCCGGCGGAATCTCCAATCTCTCGTTTTCTTTCCGGGGAAATAACCCGGTACGCGAAGCCATGCACTCCGTATTTCTCTACCATGCGATCGAGGCAGGCATGGATATGGGCATCGTCAATCCGGCCATGTTACAGGTATACGATGAGATAGAACCTCAATTACTGGAAGCAGTAGAAGAGGTGGTATTGAACAAACACCCGGAAGCCACGGAACGCCTGATCGAACTGGCCGAACAAATCAAGGGACAGAAAACCGCAGACGGAAAGGCTATAAAAAATGAAGAATGGCGCACCCGTACGTTATCCGAACGCCTGAATTTCGCTCTGATCAAAGGTAATACGGAATATCTGGAAGCCGATCTGGCCGAAGCGCTGACCGTTTATGCCTCCCCCGTCGAAATCATCGAAGGTCCCCTGATGCAGGGGATGGATAAAGTGGGGACACTATTCGGTGAAGGAAAAATGTTTTTACCCCAAGTGGTAAAATCGGCGAAAGCGATGAAAGCAGCTGTCGCAATTTTACAACCGGAGATCGAAAAACACAACGCCGGTACGGGAGAAAATATTCAGCGCCCTAAAGTTGTCCTTGCGACTGCCAAAGGAGATGTACACGATATCGGTAAAAACATCGTCAGTATCGTATTGACCTGCAACAATTTCGATGTCATCGACCTGGGGGTGATGGTCGATAACCAAAAAATCGTTGCCGCAGCCAAAGCCCATCAGGCAGACCTGATCGGAGTCAGCGGACTCATCACTCCTTCCTTGAGCGAAATGGAAGCTTTGTGTGAGTTACTACAGAAAGAGCAGCTCCGGATTCCGCTTATCGTAGGCGGAGCGACCACTTCAACCGTACATACCGCTGTAAAACTGGCCCCCCGATACGATTATGGCGTCATCCAGGGGGGAGATGCCTCCCGGACTGCAGGGATCATGAAACGGCTACTATCCGACCGGTCGTCCTGCCTCGCACAAGTGAAAGCAGAACAGGAAAAAATACGCGGGCAATATTATCATAAACAGGACCGTTTGCTTCCCTATACAGAAGCTCAGGCCCTGGCTCCTGTCTTTGACCGGGAAAGCTACCGGTTGCCTGCCAGTTTCGGGGAACACAATCTGTTGGGAAAAAATATGGACTTGCAGGACCTGATCGCTAAAATCGATTGGACTCCATTTTTCCATTTCTGGGGATTCAAAGGTAAATTCCCGGAAATCATTCATCAGCATGAAGAAGCCGACCGTACTTACCAGGCCGCACTGGAAATGTTGGGCACCGTTATTGCCGGCAATGAATTCGAAGCTTCGATCGTGGTCAACTTCTTCGATGCCTATGCAGAAGATGACGAAATCGTATTGGATAACGGTCACCGTCTCCCCATGTTGCGTCAACAAAAAGCGGGGCAAGAATGCCTGAGTTTATCCGATTATATCTGTCCCAAGGCTTACGGTACTTCCCCCCTCGGGTTATTCGCCCTGAAAGTTGCCGACAAACAGGGTGGTTGTGACTGCCACGACTTCGGCCATCTGCTGCGTGAAAGCTTATGTGCCCGGTTAACCGAGGCTTTGGCCGAATTGATGCAGGAACAATTGAGTGAAGGTTTGTCCCTGATCCGCCCGGCCTTCGGCTATTCGGCCTGTCCGGATCATTCACTGAAAAAAGATGTCTTCGACCTATTGGATGCACCGTCTAAAATCGGGGTTTCCCTGACCACGTCTTATGCGATCTATCCGACGACAAGTCTTTGTGGTATGCTCATCGCCCATCCTGCTGCCCGTTATTTCAGCATTGGAAAAATCGGCGCAGACCAGTTGACGGACTATTGCACGAAGCGGGCGATCACCCTGGAAGAAGGAAAAAGATTATTAGGATTATAAAACCGGGCAAGCCTATGCCCATAACCAGTACATCATGACTAAAGTAATCGATATTATCAATCAGAAAAAGGCACCTTTCGCTTCGTTCGAACTGGTGCCTCCATTGAAAGGAAGCGATATCAACAAACTATACGGAGCCATAGAACCTCTGATGGAATTCGCCCCTCCCTTCATCAATATCACCTTTCACCGGGATGAAGTGGAATTCCGCCAAACGGCCGACGGTACCTTTGAAAAAGTGACCATCACCAAACGGCCGGGATCGGTAGCCATTGCAGCAGCGATAATGAAACGGTTTCCTGTAGAAGTCGTCCCCCATCTGATCTGCGGAGGAGCCAGTAAACATCAGATCGAGAACGACCTGATCGACCTGAACTTCCTGGATATTCAGAATGTAGTCGCTTTACGCGGAGATGCTATCCCCGGCCAAAAATATTTCGTTCCCGAACCCGACGGCCACCGTTACAGTTGCGAACTGGTGGAACAAATCCACAATATGAACCGGGGAATTTACCTGGACGAATGTCTGAAAAATGCCGTACCTACTAATTTTTGTATCGGTGTCGCCGCTTATCCCGAAAAACATTATGAAGCCCCGAATATAGACATCGATATCGAAAATCTGAAACGCAAAGTAGATGCAGGAGCCGATTATATCGTTACTCAAATGTTTTTCGACAATACCCGGTTTTATGAATTTGCAGCCAAATGCCGGGCCGCCGGTATTACTGTTCCGATCATCCCCGGCCTGAAACCCATCTCGACGCAAACCCACATCGAAATGCTCCCCCGGGCTTTCAGTATCGACCTGCCCCAGGAACTGATGAACGAAGTCCGGAAATGTAAAGACAATAAAGCCATCTATCAGGTAGGCATCGAATGGTGTACAGCCCAAAGCAAGGATTTATTAGCCCACGGTGCCCCGGCTATCCACTATTATACCATGGGAAAAGCCGACAACATCCGGGAGATTTTAAAACGTACATTCTAAAAGAAATACAAATGACAGATCGATTCGCCAGATAACAAATTCAGCCAATCCATCCGTCATTTGTATAAAAATCTGTATCCAGATCATCTGACCCTCTTCAACAACCCGTTACGGTCGTAGTAGTCCCTATAGCTCTTATTATTGAGCCAATCAAGACTGATCGGTCGGTTATAGCGTTGCTTTTACGGTTGTCGTTACAGGGAGTTTGCATTCCGAGTGGTCGCATGCCTGATAACGGATTTTCGCGCCAACCTCACCCTTCCCGTTGCCTTTAAGCGGCTGACGGAATTCTACCGTATCGACGTAATACGACGTTGCGTTCGATGTCGGTTGAAACGGAGGCATGATCATGTCACCGTCGGCTTCGACACCTGCAGGATATTCCATTTCGATTGTAGTCAGTATATACGGATCTGCCGGATCGAGCCTGGCATAGATGTGATAGCCGGGGTGAATTTTCATGGTCAGTACATATTCCTTTTTACCGTCGGCACGGGTGTCGATACGTGCGGCAAGTGCAACGGGATTGTCCTTATCGGTTGCGAGATTGTCATTGTTCGCAGAAACCGGGGCTGCGGCTTGCGCCGGAGCAGTTTCGGTGGCGAGAACGGAATAGTCATTGGCGTCTTTTTCGTTCACGAGCCAAAGATAACCACCGGCTTCGGTAAAGAACATCTTCGGGCGATTGGTGTCAAGCCAGTTGCGCCACTCGGCAGGAGTCGCGAAACGCTTGAGCGTGTAGCGTTCAAGGATAGTCTTGCCGTCGGGATCGCCTTGTTCCATCAGTTCTATCGCTTTGTCGAGCAGACGGATATCGTTGTTGGGAATCCCGAGAGCGCGCACTTCCGGATCTATGACAAGTTCGTAGCCGCGCAAGTCGGGACGCATATATGGAGCGTTTTTGTCGTAATAGTTCGCATAGGCAGCTTCATCGGTTCCGAACACTTCATAGAGCTTCGGATTACGTTCCTTCAGATATTGTCCGAAAGATTTTTTCACTACCGGAGGCATCTGCGACATATCGAGATACATGGCTTCAGACATAGTAAGTTCCTCACCTTTGGCTTTTTTTTCGACTGCAACAGCATGAACGCTGTCTATCATTTGGCGAAACGTCAGCTCTTGTTCGTTGATACGGTCGTTCGCTTTGCGTGTGCAAGCCCATTTTGTCATCGGCAAATGATCACGGGTGGCGATTCCTTCCTTCATTTTGCGTGCAATGGGTTTCTGTCCGTTGAACTTCGATGCATAAACAATGGAATTGAGCAGAATCGCCTGTCCGGCAGGAGTAAGACGCTCGGGATCGGCAGCAAAACCGAAGTGAAACAGATTCCCATGACGGCCGATGGCAACGGCATCGATGCTCTTTCCGCAGAGACCGCCCGAAATCACTTCCGTGTCGGGAGAGTCGAGATAACCGCCGGGACGGCTCACCATGCCGATGCGGCAGCTACCCGAAGCAATCTCCTCTTCAGTCCATTTGGAATGCATGAGCAGCATAGGCATTTCTTCCGGAAGCGATTCGCCCATCATTTCGGCGACTTCAAGAGCAGGAGCGGCTGTAGGGTGCATCTCTGTCGTCATGTCCACTTTGAACGGCCCGTTGAAAACCGGGTGATCGTTCTTCATGCCGAGAGCATAGTTATCGAGACAAAGGCAATACCAGTCGTTTTTATTTCCGAGACTGCGGCCGAGATCTTCGCTCATATGACCGATCATGACTGCGGCGCGGTCGAACGATTCGGGCAGATAGCTGTCGCGCTCGCCTTTCATGCGGTCGCCTTTCCTGAAGGGAACGGTTCGCCCGTCGAAAACCGTAACGTCATAGGCGGCCGACATTTCCGGAGTGTAGTCCTTCCCTTCTATCAATTTCACGTTCGTGAAGTTCTTTTTCAGGAATTTAGTGAAGTGCGCCATGCGCTCTTTGACCGAAGCCGCAAGCGCTACGGAATCGACACTACCGGGGGCCATGAGCATCGGATCCATGTTGGCGGTACCGCCGACGTAAAGAACGCTCAGTTTTACTTTTGCCGACAATCCCGAAACGGCCAGCATGCCGACAAGAATCAGTGAAAAAAGTCTTTTCATTACATTTGATTTTATTGGTTTAAAAATTCTTCCTACCGGTCGGAAGATTAAATTATTCTGCAAAAATTTCGGCGAGGATTGAATCGAGCTCCTCGTCGGTCCCGATCTTGCCGATGATTGTTCCGTCAGCAGCGATCAGATATTTCGTAGGTAAATAGTGGACAGCATACTTGTCACTTTGGTCGTTCGATCTGTCGAAACCAACGAATTCGCCGTTCTCATCCGTGAGCGTTTTAAGTCCGCGCAAAATGTGGTGATAGTTCTGCATGCCTACTTTACTCCCGGCGATGAAGTTTTTCCATTCGTCTTCAGAAGAATCGTTGTCGGCCACGCAGAAAACTTCAAATCCTTTGTCATGGTATTTGTTGTAGAGTTCCTGAATGTGGGGAAGCGAAGCAACACATGGTCCGCACCAGGTGGCCCAGAAATCAACCAGAACAACCTTGCCTTTCAGATCGCTCAGCTTTATTTCCTTGCCTTCGGGATTTTTATTGATCAGGTCGGGAGCCGGTTTCCCGGGCAGCACGGCCTCGAGGGCTTCGAGTTCTTTTTTAGTCCCGGCAGCTTCGGACTGAACCTCGGGAGCAAGAGCGTCATAGAGTTCTTTCATCGTCGGGTAGTCGAGGTTTCCCTGAATCTGCATAAGAACCGAAGGAGCTACGAACGACTTGCCGTTATTGCGGATAAAGTCAATGCTTGTTTGCTGCATACTTTCCCTGAGGATCTCGAGCGAATCACGCAGGGTGGCATTGTCCGGATCGACTTTTATCGACTCATGAAGACGGGTCATCTGTTCCGTGAACGGTTGGAGTGAGTTTTCATATGCTTTTTGTTCGTCGGCGAACCGGTTATGGCGACATTGGAGAAGTCCGAAACCATAAGCCCTGAAATGACGATTTCACCCGGTTCCACAAAAAGACCCACGCGAGTTTTGTTCTCCCAGTTCCGTGGGTCGCCCATCATAAGGGTCGCCCCGATTGGAGTTTCCTGAATGCCTTCGAAAATAAAACGTCCGTTCCCGATCACGGCTGTATCGACCGTTGCAGTCGAACGGTTGGCTGAAATTCTGTAAAGATAGATTTCCCGGCCGTCGGCATCGGAAATTTTGCCGCTTACGCAGAAATGGCCGGCCGGCTTTGAGTTGCAGGCACAGAACAAGGCCGTTACACCTGCAAGAAGAATGATTTTTTGTGCTTTCATTTGATTTAATTGATTTTCCGGGGGTGTGTCAAAAACTGGCACAACCCCGATATTCTGTCAGACACGGTTGTGGGTCCTATAGATCCGAACCGATCGATCATCAGTTCTGGGTAACCGGATAATTGTGTTCGAAATTACCGTTCTTTTCCATCAGATTCTTCGGGAACGGGAACACCCAGATGGTTGATTCCGGCTTCAGGGTGTAGGTTGTGCCCGAGTATGTCCAACTGATATCCTCTTTGTAGTCATCGAGCAGTGTCCAGCGTTTAAGAGTAATAAAGTCATAAATGTTGAACACATTCTCGCCATGGGCAACTTTCCTGAGCATCCCGATGGCTTCGGTTTTTGTCGTCACCGAGCCTTTCAGCGCATGATAGTCTTCCGGGAAGAAGCGGCCCACGCGGATTTTGTCGAGATAGTCCATTGCGTCGTCGATCAGGTTGTTGTTGATGGCATTCTCGGCGAGAATCAGATACATCTGCGGCACGCTCAGATTTATTCGTCCGACGCGGTCATTTCCTTGTACTCCGTAGCTCATGGAACCTTCGGTAACCCCAAACATACTTTCCAACGCCCCCTTTACCACCTGAGAGGTCGTCTCCCAGCTACCCATCCACATCACGGTGTGATAGGTGGCAAACCAGTCTTTCTGAATGTTCTTCTGTTCATAACGTTCGTAGTAGCGCGGTGTAAGCCACGAGAAAAATTCGACATCGGTATCAGTAAAATAGTCTTGGGCAAGTGCCAGTTGGGGCGTCTCGAATGTTTTTACCAGAATTCCCGCACTGCTCGGTGCCTCGGTGCAGTAGTTGGCATAGTCTGATACCGAGCTGTTAACCGCAAGCGCTTTCTGTGCCTCTTTTGCAGCTTCGCCGGGCTGCTGCATATACATCAGCACATGAGCTTTGATCGCATGCGGACATGCGGCGTTGAAGCGCATTCGGTTTACAGCCGACTGCGGAAGCGCATTCAGCTCGATCGCAGCATCGAGGTCAGCGAGAATGTATTCGTAGACCTCTTTCTGAGTAAGCTGTTCGATAGGTTGTTTGATATCCTGTGTTTCCAGAACATATGCGATAGATTTCTCGGAGTCAGCCGTAGCCGGATCATAGGCTTTGGTAAACTTCACGGCAGCGAGCCAGTGGAAATAGGCGCGGATCGTCAGAGCTTCGGCTTTTAGTGCCGTTTTCTTTTCTTCGGAACCTGTCGCGGCATCCACAAGACTCAGAATAGGATTGGCAACTGTTCCGATATAGTTGTAGCAATTTGCATAATAACTGTCGCTCGAAGTCAGGTCTACCTGTTCCAAAGCATGCCCCGCCTCGTCGTATTTCAGAAGGATCTGGGTTGTTGTCTTAACCGGATTGGCAAGAACAGTCCCTACGTTGCCGGGATAATACTGTACCGAACCGCATACACGCTGAATATCGGCAATTCTGATATTATACTCCTGGTTGAGAAGCATCTCGAGCTGGTCAGTGGTGGAGAGAAGGTTCATTCCTTTCTGGTCGATTTCTGTGAAATCGGAACAGGAACTAAGCACCGAAGCTCCCACCAGAAAAAGACCTACGATATATCTTGTTTTCATTGTCATGTCAAAATTAAATATTACTAAATGTTAGAGACTCAGGTTCACGCCGAACATATACGATGCCTGTTTACGGATTCCGAGTGTCTCGGGGTCGATTCCGGCGTTGTTCTTAATCCAGAGGGCTTTCGGGTCGTTGATCTGAAAACGGAGTGAAATCTTACTGATACCGACTTTTTCCGTTAGGTGCTCAGGAAGATCATAACCGATAGTTATATTACGGATTTTCAGGAAATCAGCGTCATAGAGACAGTTTGTCGCCGTACGACATTCACTGCCCAGTGACGTAGAGGCATATTCGCCGATACCCGGAACATCGGAATGGTTTTCGGGAGTCCAGGAATTGAGATAGACAATGTTCAGCGGACTGTCCCATGACGATTCGAACACTTCCGATTTGGGCTGGGCGAACATTTTGTGGCCACCGTAGTAGACAAGGAGAAATCCGAGACTCAAGCCATTCCAGCGCAGCTGATTATCCATTCCGACGATCGCTTTCGGATCGGACTGACCACCGAATTCAAGAACGTCGACGCTAGCACTACTTGCGTTGTGCGATGTGTTGCCATTCTCAACGTAATACATCGACTGGCCCACCAGACCCGGCCGGTCATCGATCCCAGCGAAACGATAAGCCCATAGCGCATTTACGGGATAACCGGTCTTATAAGGTAAGCTGACGAGATCATAGGCGCGAGTGGCAGGATTCTCCACTTCGAGAACCTTGTTCTTATTGTAGGTTACGGTGAGGTTGGTTGTCCAGCTGAATCCACGGCGGTTTCCGGGAACAAACCAGTCATAGCCGATGGCAAGCTCAATACCATTGTTCCGGATTGAGGCCACGTTGGCAACCATCGATGAGAAACCGGTTGTCGGGTCAAGAGTGATCGGGGCAAAAATATCCTTACCGGTCTTCACGTAATAGTCGAGCGATCCACGCAAACGATAGCTCATAAAACCGTAGTCGAGACCGACGTTGGTCGTCCGGTTCTGCTCCCAGCGCAAGTCAGGATTGGCGGGCGATGAAATGGAGGCGACAGGCAGATTGGTCGTTGAATTTATGTCGCCCGACGATGCCGTCATGTGAGAGGTAGCACCTTGATAGATATTACCGGTAACACCGTAGGAGAAACGGAGTTTCAGGAAATCCATCCAGGACAGGTCGCGGAGGAAACTCTCGTTGTGGGCGTTCCAGCCTATACCTACCGACCACAGGGGTCTGCCACGGAACTTGGCGTCGAGACCGTAGATGTCGGCATAGTCTTTTCGAAACGAACCGAAAATGTTATATTTGTTATCATAGGTGTAGGTTGCGTTGAAATAACCCGAACCATAGCGATGGCGAACTTCTTTCACGATTCCCATTCCGTTTTCAAGATAGGGTGTGAACGCGAACTGGTTGCACGGGAAAGGAGAGCCGTTCATTTGAAAGTAAGGCGAATTGCTCATCTGCGATAAAGTTCCGAAATCAACAGTATGGGTAGCACTGCTTTGAAGCTGTTCGTCATATCCGAGAACAAGCGATTTGTCACCACTGGTTTTCGTCTCCCGGAATTCCAGACCAGCGATAGCCGAAATCTCGTGCTTGCCGAAAGTGTTGGTGTAGTTCAGCTGGCCACGGGCAGTCCAAAAGTTTCCGCTGGTATGAGTAGTCTGAAGAAATCCACCGGTTTCGGGAGTCATATAAACGAGCTTGTGGCTCTCTGTATCCATTTTGGCGTACGCATTCTTGATTGTGCGTGCGGCGTGACTCTCCTGTGTCGCATGTTGCTGGACGTTCTGAGAGTTGACTTCATATACGAACTGGGTCTGAGCCGTAAGTCCGGGGATAATCTTAAAGAGAAGATCGCCATGGTAGCGCATTTCCTGACGGCGCGTCTTTGTCTGGTTATCCCTAAGCTCGTCAACGAGGTTGAATCCGAGATCTTCCATGCCTTCCTGAAGGGGCATGTATTCATTGCCGCAGTACCATGAATAGAGTTTCTTAACGGAGCCGTCGGCATTATAGAACGACTGATACTGGGCATAGGAGAACGGGTCGAGATTAACGTTGTAATCGTTGCCATACTGCTTTATATTGGCGTATACGCCGTTTACCGAGAATGTGGCCACGAGCCATTTTGCAAGGTCGCAACTACCTTTGTAGTAAACGTTGAGCCAGTTGCTCTTATGCTCTATGATGCCCATGTTGTCAGTGCGATAGTTTATCACTAAGTTGTTGCGGAACTTGTCGGAACTACCACGGAGCGAGAGGTTATACTGCTGCATGACCTGGCGACGATAGATGTTGTCGGCGAAATCCTGTGCGAAGTTGTTTTTCGACAAATCAGCGAGAATGTTGTCGAGTTCGGAGCGACCGATATTGCCCGCCGCGTGCTGATACCAGGCATAGGCCACGGGGTTTATCTGAGCGCCGTCGGTAATGTTCTTTCCGAAATTCTCTATGACTTTGTCCCGGGTCATACTCGGATCGTCGGCATACTTGCGGTTGAAATAATAGTCATAGTATTCGCTGGCGCGTTCCACCTGTTCTTCGGCGTTCATCAGGAAGTTATCATGATAATCGACATTCTTGTTTTCATACAAGGTTATGTTTGCCTGGAAGTCAATGTCGATCTTGCCTTTGTTACGGGCATTCTTGGTTGTTACAACAATGATTCCGTTTGCGGCGCGCGCACCGTAGATAGCCGACGCTGCAGCGTCTTTCAGAACGTTCACCGAAGCGATGTCATAGGGATTGAGGTCTTCGATAGAGCCTTCGACCGGAAGACCGTCCACAACGAGCAACGGAGCCGATTCGCCATAGAGCGTACCCGTTCCGCGGATAATCGGTTTGCCGCCGTAGGTCGACAGACCGGCAACGCGAGCCTCAAGATTCTGGATAAGATTCGGAGTGTAACGGTCACTAAGTTTTTCGGAGGAGATGGTGGTTACCGCCCCGGTCATTTTCTCTTTCTTGACTTCCTGGTAACCGGTAACGATAACTTCTTCCATTTGAGACACATCTTCCAGCATGACAATATGTAACACTTGCTGACCGCTTAAGACTACTTCTTGCGTTTTCATCCCCACAAACGAAAATACAAGCGTCAGTCCCGATTCCTCCGGCACTGTCAGAGTGAAATTTCCATCCACATCACTCACCACTCCCACGGCAGAACCTTTCAGCAGAATGGTTACTCCCGGCAACGGACGTCCCTCTTTGTCTTTTACATTCCCGGTAAGGGTGATTTTTTTCTGAGGAACATCAGGTTGCCTGAATTTCGGAGAAATCACAATGATATTGTCTTCCAACCGATACCATAAACCTGTATTTTTCAGGCATACAGCCATAATCTGTCCAAGATCACAATCTTGCATATCTACACTTACCTTTCCGGTCCGTTGTAACATTTCATTACTGTACACAAAATGATACCCCGTCTGTTCAGTCAGTTTTTCAAACACTTCCTGCAAGGAAACCTCGTTTACCGAAATACTGATTTTTACTTGTGAAAAAGCATTGCCATAGACAGTAGAAAATCCTATCAGAAGGAAACAAAACAGCAATTTCATAGTCAACCACATTTTCCAAACTACACCGGAAGCTTTTCCGACATCGGATTCTTGATTTTTTTTCATAGATTTGTCGTGTTTTAATTAAGTGAATAATGACCCTTCGCCAAAAGGGCGTTATTTATTATCGACAGGAAAGTGTTAGCGCGCTTTCCTGTTTTTCTTGAGTCAATCCCGTCTCACCACAACCGTCCGGCCTTTTACTTCAAATTTCACACAAGCCGCATATTCAATGATTTCCAACACCTTATCCATATTTTCGTATCTCGGCAAATTAGCTGTCAAATGTAAATTCCGGATTTCATCGTGCATGACGAACACTTCGACATCATACCAGCGTTCCAGGTCTTCCAATACCTCCCCTAATAATTTATTTTCATATACAAAACGGTGCTCCTTCCAACCGACATAATTCATGACATTCACAGAAGCCACCCGCAGTCCTTCATCCGTTTCGGCGGCCTGTTGGCCGGGCCTGATGACAACCTGCTGCCGGTGCCAATTGCCCGCCACCTGCCCTTCTATCAAAGTCGTCTGACGCTTAACGCCGGGGTAAGCCGACACATTAAACGAAGTACCCAGTACCTTTACTTCCATATCCCCCAAAACGACTGAAAAAGGTCGCTTCACATCTTTCGTCACTTCGAAGTAAGCTTCCCCCTTTAACACCACTTTCCGCTGATCTGCTGAAAAATGGTCCGGATACATCAATTCCGATGCAGCATTCAACCACACCCGGGTACCGTCGGCCAAAACCAATTTGTATTCTCCTCCACGGGGTACCGACAAAGTATGCCATTGTATCCTTTTACCGTTTTCCTGTTCATGATAAACCCGTTGTTTTCCATCATTTACAAAATTCTCGCCTTTCAATTGCTGGCATCCCCTATCCACTTCTAAATCCACGCGACGTCCATCCGGTAAGACCAACTGCGCTTTTGAACTACCTGGACGAATAGTTTCAACCATCGAGACAGGCTGCTCAGATTTTCCGGTATTTTTATATTTTATCATCCAGGCAAGCCCTATCGCTATCAGTACCAATGCAGCATACGGCAATAAATACCGGAAAGGAACACGCTTCCTCCGTTTCATCGCTACTTTCACCCGTTTCCAATCTTTCCGGGAGTCGTATTTCATATATTCTTGCCATTCTGTTCCTTGATATGAACGGGCCCCGAGGCTTTCATAAAACGAGCGGTTGTCTGCACTCTCTTCCAACCATTCTTCCAGTTCGGTCATTTGCTGTTTATCTGCTTCTCCGTGCCAACAAAGCAAAATCAAACGGGCAATTTCCTGAGGAGTATATTTTTTAGAGGTCATCTTTTCTTCATTTTCTATTAAAACCGGTGAAAGAAGCAAAAGGATGACAAAAGATGAAAAAAATAATCAAAATATTCCGAAAAGTTTTAGAGCGACCATTATTAATGCAATCAATAAAATATAACGTATGTACTTCGCTCCCCATTTCACACTCAACCGGGTCCCGATCCAGGCTCCCGCCATGTTACCGCAAGCCAGAATCAAACCGGTACGCCAATCTACCAAATCATACCAGATAAAAATAACGAGTGCCCCGAAAGTATAGATCAAGATAAGCAATACTTTTAAAGCATTTGCCTTGAGCAAATCGTAACCACATCCCAATACCAAACCACCCAGCATAAAAAAACCGACACCGATTTGTATAAAACCGCCATAGAAGCCGATCCCCCCAAATATCAAAAAACGTACCCAGGGCTGCCGGGCTTTTGCTTTTTCAATATTAGATTTCACCCAGGTATTGGGATCCAGCAAAATCATAAAAAACATCACCACCAATAATCCCCCGATCATTTTTTGTAAAACGGCAGCCTGGATGTCGACAGCCGTAAAAGCTCCCAAAATACTTCCCAAGGTAGTGGGGAGCAGTAAAGGATAATCCGTTTTAAAATTCAATATTTTCTTCTGTCGAAAAGTAGCTGTCGAAACGATATTTTGCAGAAGAATAGCCACTCGGTTGGTTGCGTTAGCCACATGGGGTGGCAAACCGAGAAAAATCAAAAACGGAACCACCAACATCGAGCCACCTCCGGCGAACATATTGATAAACCCGGAAGCAAAACCCAATAAAACGAGATATAACATGCTGTTATCATTCATGGAATTCAAAATTAATGGTTTTATTAGAGAAAATTCTAAGATAAAGTCATAAATTTGATCGTCGAATTATCAGAGCCAGACATGAATCCGGAGATCACAGATCAAACGCTCGTTTTACAACGACTCAAAGAGGGCGATGAAAAAACTTTCGAATTGTTATTTCATCGTTATTACGCCGCATTATGCTTTTTTGCCAATAAAATATTAAAAGATGAAGAAGCAGCAAGAGATGTCGTTCAGGAAGTGTTTATTCGTTTCTATGAGAAAAGCTATGATTTCCCAAACCTGATCGCTCTGAAATCATTCTTGTACAGCTGTGTACAATCCAAAGCCCTGAATGCTTTGGAGAAGCAAAATACCCGGACATTTTTAAAACAACGTCTGGACACTCCCAAATATGAAGAAGCCACCTATTTCCGCCACCAGATCGAAGCGGAGATATTCGAAGAAATTTTTGCTGCCATTGAAGAATTGCCTTCCGAATGCCGGCGGATTTTCAAAATGAGCTACCTGGAGCACATGGACATCCGGGAAATTACAGAAAAATTACAAATTGCCGAATCTACTGTAAAAACACAACGCCAACGGGCAAAACAATATCTCCGCAAACGCTTAAAAAACTTGTACACTTTAGTTATTTTCCTATTTTTCGAATAAAAGATCAGCCTACCGAACGCAAAATATCGATCACGATCGGTTTTAGCCCGCTAAAGAAAAATTCGACAGCAATCACCATCACGATCAGCCCCATCAACCGCATCATCACGTTATTGCCGGTTTCGCCGAGTATCTTGATAATCCGGGAGGAACTTCTTAAAATAAGATATACCAAAGTAATCACCACAGCTACGGCGATGACCATAATCATTTTGGTTTCCCAATCGGTAGCTTTGTTCCACATAACGATTGCGTTGGTAATCGCACCAGGGCCACATAACATCGGAATAGATAAAGGCGTGATCGAGATATCGTTGACATAACTCTTCACTTCCGATTCTTTCACCTTGGTTTTCACCAAACGGGCCTGCAACATATCCATCCCCATAATCAAGAAGATGATTCCTCCGACAATCCGCAGACTATCGATGGAAATACCGAAAAAACGGAATAACAAATCGCCTGAAATAGCAAAAAACATCATGATGAGAAAAGAGACCAAAGAAGCCCGGCGGGCCACTTTTCTACGTTCTTTTTCATCCAGCTCCATCGTCATGGTCATAAAAACCGGCATCGCTCCTAACGGATTGATCAACGTAAAAAACGAGGTAAAACAAAGTAATCCAAATGTAAACATCTCTATTCTATTTTATCGTGAAGAGCCGTATCCGTCTTCTTCTTTCAGTGCGACAAGATAACGTTTTTTATTGTTTTTTATAAATATAAGGTAGAATTATTTTGTTACTTATTCGTCTTCGGTGTTCGTGTTTGGAGACCCGGTCG
>ERZ791923.1217-NODE-1217-length-29554-cov-6.056578_pt1 | contig 29554 bp, 23 predicted proteins | sample MGYA00510133_ERZ791923 | MGnify/ENA primary metagenome ERZ791923 (study PRJEB30046, sample SAMN00792106) | human gut metagenome | study: EMG produced TPA metagenomics assembly of the A metagenome-wide association study of gut microbiota in type 2... | reverse complement strand
GATTTTGAAATCCGAGCCACTAATTTTAAAAAGCAAGGCACATATTTTTTGCCCCGTGAAAACCCTTTTGAAAACCGCCCCGGAACGCAGACAAAATGCAGACAACCCTCCGGCGGTGGCGCGGAACAAAGTCCCTGCGGGCACGAAACCGTTTACCGGCCTCCCGTAAACGCAGACAAATATCACGCCTTTTCCGTGCCGCGCGGTTCGGCGGCGACGATGCCTGCCTTGCGCGGGGCGAAGCGGCGGGCTTCGGTGCGCCCTCTTACCTGTTGCACGAGGTTCAGCACGCCTGTTATGGCAAAGCCCGTAAGCAAAGCTGCCACGGCGAGCAACAGGAACGTAACGTTTTGCTCTACGAACAGCAGCAGGCCCGATTGCGCCCCGAGCGAGAATGACTTACATATTTCGGGGTGGGTGAGTATCAGGGCTATGGAAGCCCCGCCCATGAGGATTCCGGCCACGAAAGCTGCGAGCATGGCGTACTTGTAGCGCCTCACCTCGCGGTCGTGCATTAGCTTTATGTATTCCACTGCGGCGAGCCTGCGCTCCAATTTTTCCATGAACAGGCGGCTGCTCCCGAGCGTGGGGTTGAAGCCGTCGAATATCTTTTTCAGTTCGTCATTCCTTTCCATAGTCTCCGAGTTTGGATTTCAGTTGCATTCTTGCACGCGACAGCTGTTTCTTCACCGCGTCGTCGCTGCTGTCGGTAATGGAGGCTATCTCTTTTATCGAATAGCCTTTGATGTAATAGAGCAGTATGGCCGTGCGCTCCTTTACGGGCAGCGCGGCAATGGCTTTGTACAGGTCCTGGTACTCGTAGGCGCGGTCGGCGGCAAAGGTGTCGTCCTGCACGAGCGTGGCCTCGTCGAGTGTGTCGGATTGTTTGCTTGCGCGTTTGCGGTCGAGGAACGTGTTGTAGGCAATTTTGCATATCCACACGCCGAACTTCCCTTCGTCGTTGTAAGAGGATGACGACAGGTAGGCCTTGACGAGCGCGTCCTGGGCTATGTCGTCGGCCTCGTCGGCGTTGCCGCAGCAGAGCGCGAGCAGGAAGCGCCTCAGGTGCGCCTGCTCACGTTCCACGTAAGATATGAATTCCCCGCGCTCCACGAATCAGTTCTCCTTTTCCGCCGTTGCGGGCTGTTCCGCGCCGTCCTGCCGCGCGTTGTCGCCTTCTTCGGGCGCGCCGGCTTCGGTTTCGCCGCCTTTATCAGCAAGGCCGAGCTCCTCGGCCATGAACCTGCGGCTTATGAAGTAGGAGATGAGGAATGCCGCGCCGACGAGCAGCAATACAGCGCTGACGAAAGAGTAGGCGGCTAAATCATTGGTATTGCTGCCGCCCTGGATTGACATGAGCAGGGCGTATATGCCGAACGCTATGCCAATGCCCATGAGTATGAACGAGGCCAGCAGTTTTCCCATCAGCCTTTCTTTCAGCGCCGTGCGCGTGGTTTTCGTAGGTTTGCCCGTTTTGTCGAACAGTCCGAGCAGTTTTTCGGCGTTTACGTCAGAGCCTTTTTCTATCGCGGCCAACATTACTTCCGTGCGGCGGTTGGTTTCGTTTGTTTTCTTGCGCATTACGAGCCATACTACAAGTACGGGCAGAACTACGCATACACCCAACGGTATCAGGATTTCTACTAAGAATTGCATTGAATACATGTTTCTTTTGTTTTTGGAGTTTTACGTTTCGTTTTCTTGAGCTTGCTCACATATAAAACGATGTTGCAGGGCGAAAGGTGACACGCGGACGCGGATTTTTCATGAAAAAACGGCTTTGCAGCAAAAAACTTCCCGCGTTGTGCGGCATGGCGCCTGGCAACGCGGGAAAGTGCGGTTGTTTCCGCCCGTGCGGTCAGAGGTCTTTGAAATAAGGCGCTTCGCTTGTGCGCGTGGGGTGGTTGTTCTCAATGTAAGGCCAGCCGTCGCGCCACTGCACCTTGTCGATGAACACCACGCGGCCGAGGCCGTCGTTGTCGCGCAGGTAGCCGTGGTAGGGAATCCATGTGTCGCCGTTGTCGTCCACGACGAATTCGGCGTTGTGCCCCGGTCCGGCCACGAAGTCGTCGCCGGTGAGCAGTGTTTCGGCCTGGTTGTCGAGCATACGGCCGCCGCTTTTTGTTACATACGGGCCTTCGAGCTTGTCGGAGCGGCCGTAAATCACCTGGTACGTGCTGTTCGCGCCCTCGCAGCACGAGCCGTTGGAGCCGAACAGGTAGTAATAGCCGTCGCGCTTGAACACATAAGAGCCTTCCATGAACGTGCCTGCTATCTGTACTTTCTGTGCTCCCGGTTTTATGCGCAGGCCGTCGTCGGTGAGCTCAATCATGTATATTCCGGCAAAGCTGCCCCAGATGAGGTAGTTGCGGCCGTTGTCCTCGATGAAGAACTGGTCGATGGAGTTGTTCACGCCCTGTGTGGCGGGGGTGAGGATGACGCCGCGGTCGATGAACGGGCCTTCGGGGCGGTCGGACGTGGCAACGGCCACGCCGCTCTTGATGTTGCCCTGTCCCCACACGCCTATGCCGTAGTAGAGCACGTATTGGCCGTTGATGTAGTTGATGTCGGGCGCCCACATGCCGGCGCTCTGGTTGCCCGACTCGCCCGTGCCGGGGCCAACGCATTTGGGGCGCGAGGCTTCGGTGAACGCCGTGCCCACAAAAATCCAGTCGATGAGGTTGCGGGAGCGGTAAATGGGCATGTTGTGCGTGTCTTCCGTGCCATAGAGGTAGAAGAAGCCGTCTTCCTCGCATTTTATTATCGTGGGGTCAGGCGTGGAGTGCGGTATGACGGGGTTCTGGTATGTCTTGCGCCTGATGTTGTCGTCGGCTGCGGCGGTGCATACGCCCGCCGCGAGCAGGATGGCGAGCAGGAATGTCGGTTTGAAAGGATGTTTCATGATTGTTGATATGTTGTTTGGTTTGTTGCCATTCTTTTGGCGGCCAATGGATTGTGGCTCATTGCAAAGGTAGGAAAATGCAAGGGGAAGGCAAAAGATAGCAGGTGTTTATTTGCGTCAGGCCGTTGGTTGGCAATAATGGATACGCGATGATTCGCGTCTTTACCATGTTGTTTCAATTTGTTTCCCGCCACCGCCGGAGGGTTGTCTGTATTTTGTCTGCATTTCGGAACGGTTTTCAAAATAGTTTTCAGGGTGTAAAAAATATGTGCCTTGTATTTTAAAATATGTCTGACATATTTCGAATTATGTCAGACATATTTTTCGTTTGCTCCAATGTGTGTATAACGCACTGAAATTTAGTTTTCAATTTTCCGTACCCGAAAACGGTAGATTCAAAGCTAATTGTAAACAAAAACCTCGGGGCTTCCGTATGGAAGTCCCGAGGTTTGCATATCGTTGCGGCGGGGCAGCGTTTGCCGTTCATGCCCGCCCGTGTGGCGTAATGTTATTGCTGGTCCTTGAAGTAGGGTGCAGCGCTCGTGCGCGAAGCATGCCCGCCTTCGAAGTAGGGCCATCCGTCTTTCCACTGCACCTTGTCGAGGAACACCATGCGTCCTTCGTTGGCGCGGTCGCGGACGTAGCCGTGGTATATCATCCACGTATCGCCGTTGTCGTCTTCGATGAACTCGGCGTTGTGGCCCGGTCCGGCCACGAAGTCATCGCCCTCGAGGATTGTCTCGAACTGGTTGTTGGTAGCAAGGCCGCCGCTCTTGTTTACATACGGGCCTTCGAGCTTGGTGGAGCGTGCCACTACCACGCGGTATGTGCTGTTTGCGCCCTCGCAGCAAGAGCCGGCCGAGCCGAACAGGTAGTAGTAGCCGTCGCGCTTGTAGATGTACGTTCCTTCGGTAAGGCTGCCGGCAAGCTGTATCTTTTGTGCTCCCGGTTTAATGCGCAGGGCGTCGTCGGTGAGTTCCATCATGTATATGCCGTTGAAACTGCCCCAAGCGATGTATTTTTTGCCGTTGTCTTCGATGTAGAACTGGTCGATTGAGTTGTTCACGCCCTGAACGGCTGGCATTACCACGGTGCCGCGGTCTACGAACGGGCCTTCGGGGCGGTCTGCGGTTGCTACGCCGAAGCCGCTGATGTCGCCGTGTCCCCATACGCCGATAGAGTAATAGTAGACGTACTGGCCGTTGACGTAGTTGATGTCGGGAGCCCAGAGCATTCCTTTGCCCGTGGGCGTGAGGCTCTTGGGGCGGGTGCTGCTGTTGAACACCGTGCCCACGAAGCTCCAGTCGATGAGGTTTTTGGAGCGGAAGATAGGTCCGTTGCCAATGTCTTCGGTGCCGTAAAGGTAGAAGAAGCCGTCTTCTTCGCACTTGATTACCGTGGGGTCGGGCACTGACCTTTCTATCACTGGGTTGTTGTATGTCTTGCGTTTGATGTTGTCGTCGGCTGCGGCATTATATGTGCCGGCTACAAGTAGCGCGGCGAGCAGAAAAGCTGTTTTTATTGTTTTTTTCATTGCTTTTGTTTGCTTTAGTTACGTTGTAATTTTTGTGCCGGCCGGGCAGGGCGTTTCCCCTCCCACCGGCGTAGGGTTTTTACTTGCGGCGGATGAGTACCTTCTTGCCGTTGTGTATGTAAATGCCTTCTGAAGGATTCTCGACGCGGATACCTTCGAGGTTGTAGTAAACGTCGTCTTCTTCCTTGTTGGCTTCGATTCCTTCTATGCCTACGGGGTTCTCAGTTGAGATGTACCACTTGGCAACGTTCCAGCCTCTTTCGTAACGGTAGTTGGTAACGGAGCCGGAGGGGCAGTACATTGTGTCGACCCTGGAGAATGTGTTTGTCTCCACTTGTATCGGTTCGTCCCAGCCTACGAACAGTTTGCCGATGTTCGAGCCGTTGAATGCGTTGGTGCCTATGCTGGTGATACTTTCCGGCAGGGTGACGTATCCGATTGTTCCGCAGTCGGCAAATGCCGATTCGCCTATGGTGGTAACCTTATCTGACAAGTCGAAGCCCTCAAGTCCGCCTGTGCAGCCCTGGAAAGCGCCGTCGCCTATGGAGGTTACATTCTCGGGAATGTTGACATTCTTGAGCGAGGTGCAGTAAGCGAACATATAGTCGCCTATGGCGTCGATGCTGTCGGGCAGTGTGACGTTAGTGAGCGACGAGCAGTAGCTGAATGTTTCTTCGCCGATGTATTTTACCGAGTCGCTTATGTTCATTTCCACGAGCGAGGTGTTGCCACGGAAGGCGCGGTCGCCTATGTATTTGAGCGAATCGGGCAGGTCGTACTGGCTGATGTTGCCGCAGTAGGCAAAGGCGTCGTGCCCTATCTCTTCGATTTTAGGCGAGAGCTGAATGGAGTACATCGAGGTGCAGGCCATGAATGCTGCCGGGCCTATTATGCGGCATTCCTCGGAGTATTCCATGTTGGAGAACTTGTCGCAGCCGTAGAAAGAGGCGTGGCCCACTTTGGTGTACGCGCCGTTTGTCTTGAGGGTGGTAAGGCTGGTGCACTGGTTGAATATGCCTTCGGGTATGTCGCCCTGGTAGTTGGACATGTTTACCGCTCCGAGGCTTGTGCAGCGCATGAAGGCGTTACGGCCTATGTTTTTCACCGACTGGGGTATCACAATCATCTTGAGCGATGTGCAGGCGTGGAAAGCGCCGTCGCCGATAGTCTCCAGTGTGGAGGGGAAGTTGATTGAAGCGAGCTTTTCGCAGCCGCTGAATGCGTAGTCGCCTATCTCCGTGTACTTGGGGCTGGTGAACTGCACGGAGTTGAGTGCGTTGCAGCCCATGAAAGCGCGGTCGCCTATTTTTACAACTGTCGACGGGACCGAAACCAGGGTAAGGCCGGTGCAGAAGCTGAACGCGTCGTTTCCAATGCCGGTTACGCTGTACGTCTGGCCTTCATAGTTTATTGAAGACGGGATTCTCACGCCGCTCTTGTACACGTCGTTCTCGTCGGCGGGTTCGGCTACTTCGGCCGTGCCCGTTTCGGGGTAGAGCGTGAAATAAAGTGTGTTTACCTTAACTGTGGTTTGTGCGAATGCCCAAGCCGGCAAGGCAAGCATCAGCGCCAGCACCAGCAGAGCCATGCCGGATGTCGCGCCTGTGAGTGATTTTTTTGTTTTTTGTAGAGATAATTTATCCATACTTATAATGTGTTTGATTGTTGTTGCTGTTGTTGTTTTTGTTTTTCACCGGCTTAGGCGGAAAAACCAAGCACTATACGCTGCAAAGATAACTCTTTTTTAATATAAAGTGCAGACGCTTTTGCGTTTTGATAAATTTTATGGTTTAGTTGTAATTTTTTTACGAATGTAAAAATCCGGTTCCGCGATTGACGGATAAAGTGTTGCAGGAGCGGTTTTCTACATGCCCGAACATGGCGCGGCGCGGGGAAGCATTGTCATCACCCTTGCAGAAGTTCGATTCATCGCGCCTTCTCAAATGAACCGGCACGGGCGCGATAAATAGCGCTTATGCGATGTCGGCAATAATCGGGAATATTGTCGTTTTCGGGCGGGGAAAATTGAAAACTAAATTTCAGCGCGTTATACCCACATGGGAGCAAATAAAAAATTAGTGGCCCGGATTTCAAAATCCGGGCCACTAATTTTAAAAAGCAAGCCACTAATTTTCGCGCCCCTGAAAACCCGTTTGAAAACCGGGCGGAAAACGCAGACAAATACGGTTGCGCGGGTTTTGCGTCGTGGGGCAGGGCGTGCGTGCGGCCTACCTTACGAGCACTTTTTTCGAACCTACTATGTACACTCCTTCGGGAAGCCCCGAGGTGGCCGAGGAGTGGTCGGCATTCCTGCGGACGACAACGCCGTCGGTGGTTACGACGTCAACAGTCTTGTCGTTGCTGTCGGTTTTTACGGTTTCAATGTCGTTTATAACGCCGTCCATCTGGTCGGTGCGGAACGGCAGCACGGGCAGATCGTTCTCGCCATAGAGGTTGCCGTTTGGAAAGTCGGCCCAGTTGTAGCGCACTGAGATTGGAGCGCCCGTGAATGTGCCGCTTACGCTTATGGTGCTGTCGTTCTCGAGAGTGCAGCGTCCTTTTACGAACGAGCCGGTGGATGTCTGCATTATGAAGCCGCGCGGCTGCGCTGCTTCCTTTACGGTGAGCGGTGCGGAGAACGTGAGTACGGCCTTGCGGCTGGTGAAGCTGTAGGATTGCAGCTCGGGAGCCTTGTCGATGATGTCGGTGAAGCCGTATGTGTTTTTAAGTGCGACCAGCGCGAGGCGTCTGCCCACTTCCTGCTTGTTCTTGGGGTGTATGTCGTCCACATCGCCAATGTCCACAGCCGTTGCCATGCCGGTGTTGTCGAGTTCGAGCGCCTTTTGCTGTTCCCAGCGCAATGCGGCCCACTGCGAGCCGGGCTGCACTTCAACGGCCTGCTGGTGGCCGGCCAGTTGCACGAAGTAGAAGGGGAAATCGTCGTTCCAGATGTCGCGCCAGTTGTTGATAAGACCTTTGAAGAGGGCCTCATACTTCATGTAGCCGCTTACGTTGTTCTCGCCCTGGTACCATATTGCTCCGGCTATGGGCATAATGCGCAGCGGGTGAATCATGGCGTTGTATTCGAGCGTGGGCTGCTGGAACTGTTCTGCTTCGGGGTTGCGCGCAAGTATGGCGTCGCGGTCGAAATTGCATTCCTCGTAAAGGTTGAGCGTGCTTTCGAATCCTCCCACGGCCTTTGCCGTCTCGAAACTTACCCACGACTCGCATGGCGTGCCGCCCCATGCGCTCTGCACAAGGCCGATGGGTACATCGAGCTTCTCGTAGAGCGCGCGGCCGAAGAAGTATGCCAGCGCCGAGAAGTCGGCCACGGTAGAGGGTGAGCACGCATGCCATCCGCCGTTGTTGACCGGGACGTCTTCCTGTGGCGAGAACGCCATGGTGCATGACACTTCGAGCAGTCGTATCATGGGATAGTTGGCGTTGGCCACTTCCTGTTCGTAGTTGAGCACGCAGCCCCATCCCTGTACGGGCATGTCCATGTTGGATTGTCCGCTGCAGAGCCAAACCTCGCCCGAGTACAAGTCGTTGAGGAGGGTTGTCTCGCCGTCGTTGAAACGTATCCAGAACGGTTGCTTGCTTGCGTCGGGAACTTCGAGGCAGAAGGTGAACTTTCCTTCGTTGTCGGCCTTAAGTTCAATTTTCTCGCTTTGCAGGCTGAGGGTTACGGTTACGTCTGCTTCCGGCGTTGTTTTGCAGGGAATGGATACCACTGTGTTGTGCTGCAGCACCATTCCGCTTGTGAAGAAAGCGGGCAGTGTTACCTTTGCTGATGTGGGAAAAGCAAGCGATACTGCGGCAGTGGCCAGTAGAGTTTTGAATTTAGTCTTCATGGTTTTCTTATAATGTTTATTGTGTTGCTTTTTCGTTGGAGTGGGTGCAGCACGTGGTCGGGCGTCGGCCGGTTATCCTACTGTTCCTTCGAGCGACACGGAAAGCAGCTTCTGTGCCTCGACGGCAAATTCCATAGGCAGTTTGTCGAGCACGTTTTTTGCGTATCCGTTTACTATCAGTCCCACGGCGGTTTCGGTGTCAATGCCGCGGGCGTTGCAGTAGAAGAGTTGTTCTTCGGAGATTTTCGAAGTAGTTGCCTCGTGTTCCACTACTGCCGAGTTGTTCTGCACGTCGATGTAGGGGAAAGTGTGTGCCCCGCATTTGTCGCCCAGCAGCAGCGAGTCGCACGAACTGTAGTTGCGCGCTTTGTCGGCGTTTTTGGCCACGCGCACCAGCCCGCGGTAGGAGTTCTGGCTCTTGCCGGCCGATATGCCTTTGCTTATTATCGTGCTTCGTGTGTTGCGCCCGAGGTGTATCATCTTCGTGCCGGTGTCGGCCTGCTGGTGGTTGTTGGTCACGGCCACGGAGTAGAACTCTGCCTGCGAGTTGTCGCCCTTGAGCACGCACGAGGGGTATTTCCATGTTATTGCAGAGCCGGTCTCGACCTGCGTCCATGACAGTTTGCTGTCGTTGCCGCGCAGCGCGCCGCGTTTGGTTACAAGGTTGTACACGCCGCCGCGCCCGTTTGAATCGCCGGGATACCAGTTTTGGACGGTGGAATATTTTACTTCGGCCTTTTCGTTTACGATTATCTCTACAATGGCGGCGTGCAGCTGGTTCTCGTCGCGCATGGGGGCGGTGCAGCCCTCGAGGTAGGACACGTAGCCGCCGTCGTCGCACACGATGAGTGTGCGTTCGAACTGTCCCGTGCCGCGGGCGTTGATACGGAAATATGTAGAGAGTTCCATGGGGCAGCGCACGCCTTTGGGTATATATACAAAGGAGCCGTCGCTGAACACGGCGCTGTTGAGGGCAGCAAAGAAGTTGTCGCGGTAGGGCACCACCGTGCCGAGGTATTGCCTTACGAGCTCGGGGTGGTTCTTGACGGCTTCGCTTATGGAGCAGAATATTATGCCGAGCTGCGAGAGTTTTTCCTTGAACGTGGTTTTGACGGAAACGGAGTCCATAACGGCGTCGACGGCCACTCCGGCAAGCACCATGCGCTCTTCGAGCGGTATGCCGAGCTTGTCGAACGTCTTGGCGAGTTCGGGGTCTATCTCCTTTTTGCCGTTGCCTTGTGTTTTGGGCGAGGCGTAGTAGGAGATGGCCTGGTAGTCGATTTCGGGCATGTCGATGTGCCCCCATTTGGGTTGTTTCAGGGTCTGCCAGTAGTGCAGCGCCTTGAGCCTGAAGTCGAGCAGCCATTCGGGTTCGCCTTTCTTTGCGGATATGGTGCGTACAACGTCGTCGTCGAGCCCTTGGGGTATTATTTCGGTGGATATATCGGTGGTAAAACCATATTCGTACTTCTTTTCGGCTATGCTGCGGACGAATTGGTTTTTATTGTTTCCTTCGTTGTTTTCTTTCATTCTCGTTGTTGTTTTTTCTTTCTGTGGCTGCACTTGCATGCGGCACGTATGAGGTGCGCCTCGGGAGCAGGAAAAAAATATGTCTGACATATTTTAAATTATGTCAGACATATTTTAAAATACCTCAGAGATATTTTAAATTACCTCAGACATATTTTTTCAGTGCAGCTTTATCCTTGTTTTGCAGTCCGTGCCGGGCAGGCTGTTCTTTTATCCTGCCTGCGGCGTGAATAATGCAGTGTCGTCGTTATCCGGGCTTCTGTCTGCGTTGTTGTTCCTGTTATCGTTTATGTATTCGAACATCTTGCCCAAGGCGTCCTTGACGGGGTTGTAAAGCACCGAGTCTTTGGTCTTTTCGGGTCCGGTGATTCCTATTGCGCTCATTACATTGAATATGCAACTCATCAGCACAAGGTATTTCATTGTGCTGAGCGCTGCGCCCAGGATGCTGTTTGGCAGCCCGAGCTTCATTCCCTTGAGGGCCTTGGTAAGGATGTTTGCTACCATGCCGAGCAGTATGGGCACTACTACCCAAATCAGTATGAACGCTATAACGTCGCTCACACCTGGCGAAGCGCCTATTTTCGGAGCGAGGTATTCTCCGAAGTTGGAGTAAAGAGCGGCGGCCAGGAAGAGTCCCACAAAGAAACCTATCATCGAGATGATTTCCTTGAGGAATCCGGCGCGCCAGCCCCGGTAGACTGCCCATATTGCAAGCAGCAGTATTATGAAATCGATGAATGCCATGTTGTTAAAGCTCTGCCTTTACTTCGACCTCCTTGAATGTTTCGATTATGTCGCCTTCCTTGATGTCGTTGCAGTTTTGCAGGCTTATGCCGCACTCGTAGTTGGCTGCCACCTCGCGCACGTCGTCCTTGAACCTCTTGAGGGCTGCGATGTTTGCGGTTTGTATCACTATACCGTCGCGTATGAGGCGTGCCTTGTCGGAGCGCGACACTTTTCCGTCGGTAACGAATGCTCCGGCCACGAAGCCTACCTTGCTGATGTGGAATACCTGGCGCACTTCTACTGTGGCGGTCACTTCTTCCTTGACAACAGGTTCGAGCATTCCCTCCATTGCGGCTTTTACTTCGCCTATCGCGTCGTATATAATTGAGTATAGTCGTATGTCGACGCCTTGCTGGTCGGCCTGCTTCCTTGCGAGCACGCTCGGGCGCACCTGGAAGCCTATTATGATGGCCTGCGAGGCTGCGGCGAGCGATACGTCATTCTCCGAAATCTGTCCTACGCTCTTGAGTATGACGTTGACCTTGATTTTTTCGGTAGAGAGCTTTTCGAGCGAGTCGCTCAGTGCCTCGACTGAACCGTCCACGTCGCCCTTTACAATAAGGTTGAGCTCTTTTGTGCCTCCTCGTGCAATGCGTCGGCCTATCTCGTCGAGCGAGAGTACGGAATGTGCGCGCAGTGCCTGCTCGCGTTGCAGTTGTTCGCGCTTCAGTGCAATCTCGCGTGCTTCCTGCTCGGTGTCCATTACGTGGAATATGTCGCCGGCCTGCGGTGCCCCGTTAAGACCGAGCAGGGTGGCTGCCTCGGCCGGGCCGACAGTGTCGATACGTTGGTCGCGCTCGTTGAATAGTGCCTTTACGCGCCCGTAGTTCGTGCCTGCCAGCACGATGTCGCCCACGTGCAGCGTGCCGTTGCTTACCAGGATGGTTGCAACGTAGCCGCGTCCGCGGTCGAGCGACGATTCGATTATCGTTCCTACGGCCTTGCGGTTGGGGTTAGCCTTGAGGTCGAGCATGTCGGCTTCGAGCAGCACTTTTTCGAGCAGTTCGCTTACTCCTATGCCTTTCTTTGCCGAAATGTCCTGGCTTTGGTATTTTCCTCCCCATTCTTCGATGAGGAAGTTCATGTTGGCCAATCCTTCTTTTATCTTGTCGGGGTTGGCGTTTTCCTTGTCTATTTTGTTTATTGCGAATACGATTGGCACGTTTGCCGCAACGGCGTGGCTTATGGCCTCCTTGGTTTGCGGCATTATGTCGTCGTCGGCCGCAATGATTATTATGGCCACGTCGGTAACCTGTGCTCCTCGGGCGCGCATAGCGGTGAATGCCTCGTGTCCCGGGGTATCGAGGAATGTGATGTGACGCCCGTTCTCGAGCGTGACGTTGTATGCTCCTATGTGCTGGGTAATACCTCCGGCCTCGCCGGCGATGACGTTGGTTTTGCGTATGTAGTCGAGCAACGATGTCTTTCCGTGGTCAACGTGTCCCATAACGGTCACGATAGGTGCGCGTGGAACCAAATCTTCCTCGTTGTCTTCTTCCTCGGCAATGGCTTCGGACACTTCGGCGCTGACATATTCGGTTTTGTATCCGAACTCTTCGGCAACGATGTCGATTGTCTCGGCGTCCATTCTTTGGTTTATGCTCACCATAATGCCTATGCTCATGCAGGTAGCTATGATTTGGTTCACCGGAACGTTCATCATTGCTGCAAGCTCGTTGGCCGTAACAAATTCCGTAAGCTTGAGTATCTTGCTCTGCGAAGCCATTTCCGAAGCAGCTTCTTCGGCGTTGAGCCTTGCGTTCTCGCGTTTCTCGCGGCGGTATTTTGCGCCTCTCGAGTCTTTCCCTTTGCTTGTAAGGCGTGCCAATGTCTCCTTAACCTGCTTTGCTACGTCCTCATCCGAAACGTCAGGCTTCAGCGGCTGGAGCTTGCGTATTTTTCCTTTCTGGCGCTTGGCGTCGTTGTTGGCGTTGCGCTGCTGGTTGCGGGAGTCTTGCTGGCGTGCTCCGCCGTTGCTGTTTACTTGCTGCCCTACGGCGTTTACGTCCACGCGTTCCTTTCCTATCCGGTTGCGTTTTTTGCGTTGTCCGCCTTGTGTGGCGGCTGCATTCTGCTTGTTCTTTTCTTCGCGTTCCTTGCGCTTTTCTTCTTTTGTTTTTTTCTTCGGGCGCATGGATTGGTTTATCGAAGAAAGGTCTATTGTCCCCAATACTTTCGGGGTGGAAAGTTCTACCTGCGGGTGAAGCTGGAAGATACCGTCCTTTACTGTGCCGATAGCGTCGGCTTTCTTTTCGGCAGTGTCGTTTGCGCTTGCCTGTTGTTCATTGGCTTTTTCTGCTTTTGTCTCAGGTGCGCTGTTTTTCGTGCCTTCTTTTTCTTTTTCGGGACTGCCTGCTTCTTTTCCGGTTTCTGTTGCGGGTTGTTTTTCCTCACCTGCTTTTGCTCCGGGGAGTTTTGTCTCCTCATGCTGCTGTGCTGGTTCGGCTTTCTTTTCAGTTGCCGGCTGGCTTTCCTTGTTGCTTTTCCCGGCCTTCGGTTTTTCTACGGCGGGGGCGGCGGCTGCTGCTTTTGTTTCTTCAGCAGGCTTTTGCTCTGCCTTTTCCTGTTTTTTTGCAGGTTCCGGTTTTGCTTCGATGTCGATTTTGCCTACTGTTTTAATTTTAGGCATTATGTCGGCAGGGATTTCGGTTTTTATAACTTCCGGTTCTTGCGTTTTTTGCGGCGCAGGTGCTTTCTTTTCTTTGCCCTGGTGTCCAAGGATAAGCTTTTCGGCTTCCTTGCGGAGGTCTTTGTCGGCGCCGAATTCTTTTTTCAGGATTTCGTATTGTTCGTCGGTTATTTTCTCGCTTGGCGAAGCGTTTACTTCGAAGCCTTTCTCACGCAGGAAGTCGACTATTGTGCCGATACCTACGTTAAATTCTCTTATTATTTTATTTAGGCGTATACTCATATAAATTTATTCGTCCTCAAATTCTGCTTTCAAAATGCGTAATACTTCATCAACGGTAGATTCTTCGAGGTCGGCCTTTTCAACGAGCATTTCTCTCGGTGCGTTGAGCACTGCCTTGGCGGTGTCGAGTCCGAGTGCTTTTATTGCGTCGATTACCCACTGGTCGATTTCGTCGGAGAATTCGTCGAGGTAGATGTCTTCTTCATCCTGTGAGTTTTCAACCTCGCGGAATACGTCGATTGTGTAACCGGTAAGCATTGAGGCGAGTTTGATGTTCATTCCTCCGCGCCCTATTGCGAGGGACACTTCTTCGGGTTTCAGATATACTTCGGCCTTTCTTTCTTCGGTGTTGAGTTTCAGGCTGGAGATTTTTGCGGGTGCGAGCGAGCGTTGTATGAACAGCGATTCGTTAGCCGTGTAGTTGATTACGTCGATGTTTTCGCCTCGCAGTTCGCGTACTATGCCGTGTATTCGGTTGCCCCTTACGCCAACGCATGCTCCTACGGGGTCAATGCGGTCGTCGGCGCTTTCTACGGCAATCTTTGCGCGTTCGCCAGGTATGCGTGCTGCGCGTTTTATTGTTATCAGTCCGTCGGCTATTTCGGGCACTTCGGCCTCGAGCAGCCTTATAAGGAAGTCGGGCGACGTGCGGCTCAGGTAGATTTTCGGATTGTTGTTGGCGTTGTCCACGCGCAGCACTACGGCGCGCACTGTTTCGCCTTTCCTGAAGAAGTCTCCGGGTATCTGTTCGCTTTTTGGCAGGAGCAGTTCGTTTCCTTCGTCGTCTACGATGAGCATTTCGTTTTTCCACACCTGGTAAACCTCGCCGCTCACTACCTGTCCCACGCAGTCCTTGTATTTGTTGTAAAGGGCGTCGTGTTCCAGTTCGAGCACTTTGCTTGCCAGTGTCTGGCGCAGTGTTAGTATGGCGCGGCGGCCGAATTTTGCGAAATTGATAGGTTCGCTCACTTCCTCGCCTATTTCGTAGTCGGGGTCGATGGCGTGTGCGTCGGTCAGGGCGATTTGTTTGTTGGGGTCTTCAACTTCGTTGTCGGCTACTACTTCGCGGTTGCGGTAGATTTCGAGGTCGCCCTTGTCGGGGTTTACTATTACGTCGAAGTTCTCGTCGCTGCCGAACATTTTGGCAAGCACGTTGCGGAAGCTCTCTTCGAGCACGCCCACGAGCGTGGTGCGGTCGATGTTCTTCGTTTCCTTGAACTCGGCGAAGGTACCAATCATGCTGATTGCGTCTTCTTTCTTTTGTGGCATTTTATGTATTGTTTTTATTTTTCTTCGTCCTTGTCGGTGTGCGGCGTGCCGCCGCGTGTTTATTTGAAGTTTATCACGGCGCGTGTGGAGTTGACGTCGGCAAATGCGAGCGTGCGGTCCTGGTCTATCATTTTTGCCCGTTTTGCTCCTTCGGGCTTGAAGCGCACCTTGGTGGTCATGGTAAAGCCCTCGCCGGATATTTCCTTCAGTATGCCCTTGAGCTTTTCGCCTGCGCGTGTCTGCACTTCCACTTCCTGGCCCACGTGGTTTTCGTATTGGCGAAGCACTTTGAAAGGCTGGCCTATTCCGGCGCTTCCCACCTCGAGTTCGTAGTCTTCGGTGTCGCGGTCAAGGTGTGCTTCGATGTACTGGCTCAGCTGCACGCAGTCGTCTATCCACACGCCGTCCTTATGGTCTATTTCGACTACAATGCGGTCGTCTGGGCTGACTGTCAGGTCGGTAAGGAAGTAATCCTTGCCTTCAAGCCATCCGTTTACGATGGTTTCAACTTTCGATTTTTCTATCATATAGCTCTTGGGTTATTAACAATAAGTGAGGAACTTTTGCAAGCCCCTCACCCTTGTACGCTGCAAAATTATTATTTTATTTTTAATATACAATGTGTTGGAGGGCTTTTTTTGCATACATGCGGCAAAAATTAGCATAATCGTAACTTTTTTTGCCGATTCCGTCCGTGTGCGGCGGCGTGTGCCGCAAAAATGCCCGCCTTGTCGCGGTTTTCACGGCATGGTTGCGTGCGGCGCAAGGGGCGTTCCGTTTTTGTCCGCATTTTGGTGGTAGTTTTCAAAAGAGTTTTTATGGGGCAAAAAATTAGTGGCTTGCTTTTTAAAATTAGTGGCTCGGGTTTTAAAATCCGAGCCACTAATTTTTTCCTTGCTCCCGGGCGGGGTAAACGCGCTGAAAATCAGTTTTCATTTTTCGGGCGCGGAAAACGCCGTTTTCGGGCTCCGGTTTTACACTCCGGCGTCGCGTTTTTTCTTGAAGATTTTTTGCCGCGCGTTGTGCCGTTCCGGCAAAAGGTGTTACCTTTGCAGCCGATAAGCACGAGAGTGGATAGATTTGTACTGCTTGCAACCACTAAAAAACAATGCTAAAACGTCGGCCCCGCCGGGGATTCCTGTTGTACATGGTTTTTGCGGTTTGAGCTTTCAAGCCTTTTTGCTCCCGAATGCTTAAGAAAACATATTATTAACGGCACGCAGATTGTTCTGTGTGCGCAAAAACCTAAAGTAATGGCTTATTTATTCACTTCCGAATCAGTATCCGAGGGTCATCCCGACAAGGTGGCCGACCAGATTTCGGATGCCGTGCTTGACGAGTTGCTCGCATACGACGCCAACTCTAAAGTAGCTTGCGAAACATTGGTTACCACCGGACAGGTGGTGGTTGCCGGTGAAGTAAAGACAAAGGCTTATGCCGATTTGCACGAAATCGTGCGCAAGACGATAGGCAAAATCGGTTACACCAAAGCAGAGTACAAGTTCGAAGCCGAATCGTGCGGCGTGCTCAACGCCATACACGAGCAGAGCCCCGACATCAACCGCGGAGTGGAGCGCAGCGACCCCATGGAGCAGGGCGCCGGCGACCAGGGAATCATGTTCGGCTACGCCACCAACGAAACCTCTAACTACATGCCGCTCACCCTTGCGCTGGCCAACAAGATACTCACCGTGCTGGCCGACATACGCCGCGAGGGAAAGGTGATGACATACCTGCGCCCCGACGCAAAGAGCCAGGTGACCGTGGAGTATGACGACAACAACCGCCCCTGCCGCATAGACACCATCGTAGTATCTACGCAGCACGACGACTTTATCGCGCCCAAGGACGGCAACCAGGCTGCAGCCGACGAGGCAATGCTGGAGCAGATACGCCACGACGTGATTAACATACTCATTCCCCGCGTGGTGAGCGAGATAAAGACCGACGCGGTAAAGAAACTCTTCAACGACAACATAAAATACTTCGTCAACCCCACGGGCAAGTTCGTGATAGGCGGCCCTCACGGCGACACCGGCCTCACCGGCCGCAAAATCATAGTCGACACATACGGCGGGCGCGGCGCGCACGGCGGCGGCGCATTCTCGGGCAAGGACCCCTCGAAGGTGGACCGCTCGGCCTCGTATGCAGCGCGCCACATCGCCAAAAACCTCGTGGCAGCAGGAGTGGCCGACGAAATGCTCATACAGCTGAGCTATGCCATAGGCGTTGCCGAACCGATAAACATATATGTCAACACCTACGGCACATCGCACGTCAGCATACCCGACGGCGAGATAGCAAAGAAAGTGGGCGAGATGTTCGACCTCCGTCCCAAGGCAATCGAAGACCGCCTCAAGCTGCGCAACCCCATTTACGAGGAAACCGCTGCCTACGGCCATTTCGGCCGCGAACCGCAAACGGTGAAGAAAACCTTTACAAACCGTTATGCAGGCGATAAAACCGTGGAGGTGGAACTCTTTACCTGGGAAAAACTCGATTACGTCGACAAGGTGCGCCAGGCCTTCGGCCTTTGATAAGGCGCACGGGCATTAGTCCCGACTTGGAAATACCCGCCCGCACCGGCAGCAGCGAACGCCGGTGCGGGCTTTTCCGTGCCGTTTGCCGGGGCGGCGGGCGGTGCGCGGTGTATATGTGACGGTTGTATGGCGGCGGAATGCGGAGCTTGATAAATGTTAAAACGCGGTCTGCGTTTTTCTGTTAAATAAGGGTACTGTTTTTTCGCCTCTCTGAGCAAAGAAAAAAAGTAAGGCACATATTTTAAAATATGTCCGACCTATTTCAAAATTTCTCAGACCTTTTTTTCGCCCCCTGAAAACCCGCATGAACAAAGGCCGGAACGGGATATGTTAAATGCGGACAAAAACCGATGTCCGCCGGGCTGCGTGCCGCTTGGCCGGTGGAGGGCATGGCATTCGCCGTGCGCAGGGTTGCGCACCGGCACTGCCGCGTCACGATTCTTATAAGACGCGGCCCGGGCGTGCAGGTTGGCGATAAATTCGTACTTTTGCACACGTATGCAACGGTACGGTTTTCATAGCAAACGTATATGACAGAGATAAAAAGCATAGCGGTGTATGCCGCGTCGAGTTCGCAGGTGCCGCAGCCTTTCTTCGAGGCCGCCGGAGCGCTGGGCGCGCAGATGGCCGCCAAGGGGATACGCCTTGTCTACGGGGCGGGAAAAGTAGGGCTTATGGGCGCGCTTGCCGACGCCTGCCTTGGCGGCGGGGGAACGGTGACGGGCGTGATTCCGCAGTTCATGGTCGATAACGGCTGGTGCCGTGACGGGCTTACCGAACTGGTGGTTACGCCCGACATGCACGTGCGTAAGGAAACAATCGTATCCATGGGCGACGCCACGATAGCGCTGCCCGGAGGGTGTGGCACGCTCGAGGAATTGCTCGAGATTATAACCTGGAAACAGCTCGGCCTGTACAGCAAACCTATAATAATACTTAATACGTGCGGCTTTTTCAACCCGTTGCTCGAGATGTTCGACCGTGCAATCGACAACCGCTTCATGCGCCCCGTGCACCGCTCGCTTTGGAGCGTGGCCGCCACGCCCGAAGAGGCACTGCAGCTGGCCGAGACCACGCCGCCCTGGGACACGGGCATATCCAAGATGGCGCAGATTTGATACCAAACCCCGAAAAAAGGAGTAAAGAGCAAGATGTTTTCAAGCCAGCAACAGTCGGTGACAGATAGCGCGGCGGTGTATTCGTTCGAGGACACCGCGCAGGCCGTTGTTGTCCGGAAACCCACCACGCCGCGCGAAGTGCTCCGGCTTCTGCCTGCCGACGCAACCCCGGCGCAGCAGGATTCGGCCATACAGGCCATGCTCGACATACCGCCCGCCGTAATATCCTCACGGCCCGACACGCTCAACCTTCCGGGCCTCGAAGGTTCGCCCGCCAAGGTGGATTTGTCGCGATACAGCTATAAGGACAACTTCTTTTCCGGCTCCGAGTTCTTTCACCCCGAGCTGCGTGTGACGCAGATAGGCATGGCTGCCGAACCTATGCCTTACCGGCTGAGAGACGATGATTTCGTAACCGGGGCATTGCTCGTGAGTTTCTTTCTCGTGGCTCTCTTTATCGTTCGCTCAAGCCACATACTGCTCGAAAAAATAAAGGACTTCTTTTACGTGCGCGGCAACGACGACAACATGCCGGCGGTAAATACCGACAGCGAACTGCGTAACCAGGCACTGCTCGTAATTCATACGTCGTTCGTAATAGCAATACTATTTTTCGATTACACACAGCAGGCACTGACGCATGTGTTCAACTCCGTGTCGCCTTACATACTGCTCGGCACCGACGCGGGTATCTGCCTTTTGTATTTTGCAGCCAAAATGCTTGCGTATCATTTCGTGAACTGGGTGTTTTTCGAGAAAAGGCAGCGCCGCAAATGGATGGAAAGCTATGTGCTTACCGTTATGATGACGGGGCTGGCCTCGTTCCCGCTCGTTTTGCTGCTGGTGTATTTCGATTTGCCATTCAGAGTGGCCGGAACAGCTTTCATAATTATAGCAGGACTGTCGAAATTGTTGCTTTTTGTAAAGTGCAAACAAATATTTTTCAACTTAACTTACAGCATATTCCACTTATTTTTGTACTTTTGCACCCTGGAATTGATACCCATGCTTTTGCTATGGCGCATTCTGGTTTATTGCAACGAAATATTGGTAGTGAATATTTGAGATAATGATTAAGAAAATATTAGTTTCTCAGCCGCAACCGAGTTCGGCAAAGTCTCCTTATTACAATATTGCAGAAAAACATGGCGTGGAGCTTGTCTTCCGTCCCTTTATAAAGGTGGAAGGCATAGATGCCAAGGAATTCCGGAAACAGAAGGTAAACATTCTTGACCACACCGCCATAGTATTCACTTCGCGCACGGCTGTGGACCATTTCTTCCGCCTTGTTACGGAGCTGCGCATTACCGTGCCCGAAGACATGAAGTATTTCGGAATTTCCGAAACGGTTGCGCTATACATACAAAAGTATGTGGTTTACAGGAAGCGCAAGGTTTTCTTCGGCACTACGGGAAAACTGCCCGAGCTGATAGCTGTAATGGCCAAGCACAAAAGCGAGAACTACCTTATCCCGCTGAGCGACGTGCACGACGACCATATACAGAAAATGCTCGACGAGAAGAACCTCAAGCATAGCGAATGCGTGATGTACCGCACGGTAAGCAACGATTTCACGCCCGACGAGAAGTTCGACTACGACATGCTGGTGTTCTTCAGCCCCGCCGGAATACAGTCGCTGCGGAAGAACTTCCCCGAGTTCAACCAGGGCGACATACGCATAGCCTGTTTCGGCCCCGCTACGGCCAAGGCGGCGAGCGACGCCGGGCTTCGCCTGGACTTGGAGGCACCAACGGTGAAAATGCCTTCAATGCCGTCGGCTCTCGACCTTTACCTTTCGGAAAACGAAAAGTAAACAATTCTTCATAAGCTAATAAGCACATAAAGGTGTCGGCATTGTTTGTGCCGGCACCTTTATGTTTTCATGCGCGTGCCGCAGGACGGGACGCATGTGCGGCACAGCGGGGCAGGTTTGCGGCAGGAAATCCCTCTTGCCGGATGTGCGGGAAGCGAGGTCGTAAATGTCCGTTTCGGGGCGGGAAAAAGTGAAAACTGATTTTCAATGCGTTTATCCCACATGGGAGCAAATAAAAAATACAAGGCACATATTTCGAAATATGTCTGACATATTTTAAAATATCTCAGACATATTTTCCGCCACCTGAAAACCCGTTACGAATTTGCCCTAAAAATGCGGACAAAAAAGGCCGCAACCGGCCGTTGTTCCGCATGTACCCTCATTTTCCTGCCGGCGTTCGGGCCTTTCCCGGCAGGGGAGGTCGAGAAAACTTGCGTTTTCGTTTGCCGTTGCGCCAGTCTTTCATTACTTTTGTAATCAATGGAATTGAAGAGGCATACATTCCGCAAGCGCGAGCGCCTGAGGTTGCGCAATGAGATAGACGCGCTTTTTTCGGCGGGGAACAAGTCGTTCTCGGCCTATCCCGTGCGCGCCGTATGCAGGACAACACCGTTCAAGGGCGTGGAGGTATGCGTGCTGATAAGCGTGCCGAAGCGTCATTTGCATTGTGCTGTCGACCGCAACAGGGTAAAAAGGCAGTTGCGCGAGGCCTACCGCCTGAACAAGTATATCGCGATAGACGCTGTGGCGGGTTACAATTCGGAACGCAGCGCTGACAACCGGCTTTCGCTGAACATAGCGCTCGTGTGGCTGTCGAAGGAGAAGTTTCCCACAAGTGAGGTTGAGAAAAAAGTGAGAAACCTGCTGCACCGTGCGGCCGAGAAATACTTCCTTGCGGATAGCGCTGGAGCCTTGGCCGGCGAAGCGGACGGGTAAGTAAGGCGGTGCCGTTTTTCACGGGAGCTTGATTATGTAAAACAGGCTTGTGCCGCAATGTTTCGACATGGCGGCGGCAGTTTAAAGAAGCATACGAGGAATGAAGGTAGCAAGTGTGATAAGAAACGTATTCACTGCATTGCTTGTGGCTCCCATACGGTTTTACCAGCGTTTCGTGTCGCCGTACACGCCGCCTTCGTGCCGCTTTGTGCCTACCTGCTCGCAATATGCCCTGGAAGCCTTGCGCAAACACGGGCCGGTGAAAGGTTTGTACCTTGCCGTGCGCCGCATTCTGCGCTGCCACCCTTGGGGCGGCAGCGGTTACGACCCGGTTCCCTGAGCGCGTGGCGCTGTTTCAGTCCATTCCCAGGAATCTTTTTATTTTGTGCAGCGGGATACCGAAGTTGAAAGTGCTGTTGCCGTATGTGTTTGCAAAGTTCACGCAAACAACGTCGCCAAACATGTTAAGCACCGGGCTGCCGCTCGAGACATCCATAACGGGAAGGGAATATCTTATCCAATGTTCGTCGGGGTCTTGCAGTATGCTCCCTTCGTACACTCCGGCTTTGAGAAGCTCGCCGTCGGTTGCGGCATTTGCATTCTTGCCGTAGCCAATCATGCACAGGTCCGTGCCTCCTTTTAGCCTGCGTGCCTCGTTGTCGGAGCGCAGGTTGAGCATTGCCGTTTCGAACATGGTACGTTTGCCGCGGTTCTTATCGAGAAAATGGAAAATGTACTTTCCTTTCGGGGTTTCTTTCGTTTTCAGCTGTATTACCGCAAGGTCGGTGTCGTCCAGCCCTGAGACCTTGGTGATGTTGCATTCCTTCAGGTAGTCGCTTTCGGTGGTGTCGCTCTTGTGGAAAGCCACTTTTACGTTGCTTGCGCAGTTTATTATGATTTTGTCGTAGCGTATGTCGTCGAGCCGACTGATTACCTTTTTGTAGCTTTTGTATGAATTGCCCAGCTCTTCCAGTTTCAGAAAAAGATATTCGTCGCCTTTGGCCGGAGCAGCCCTGTGTGCGCTGGCGTATTCCCTGAAAGCGCGCAGTTTTTCCGACACGTTGTTGTATTGTTCTGCCGTTTGCGCCTCGGCCTGCGTCATGAAGTCCTTTATCTGGGTAACCGACGCTTCGAGGCTAACCCTTGCTGTTTCCTGGTCTATTTCGGGGCGGACTATGTGGCGGTTGGTAAGTATGTCTCCCTTTTTGTTGATGAAGAATCCCGTTCCGTAAACGGTTTGGGCGTTTTTTGTTACCGTGTCGACGTTGTCTGTAAGGTTCAGTAGGTTTCCTTTGCTGTTAATGCCTGTGAAGTAAAGGAATTTTCCTCCTATGTTCATCGAGTAGTAGTATCTGTTGGCTACGAGCACAACTCCCGACGCGCTTTTGCGGTAAATGCTCTTTGCGCTTTTGGGGCGTTCGCGGCAGCCGGCCAGTATTGCGGCCGAAAGCAGCAACAGCGTAAAGATGTACACGTTTGTTTTTACCATTGTTTTTGTCAGCATTTACCGAAAGTGAAGTATCGAGACGCAAAAGTAAACTAATTTTTTTATTTTTTCACGTTTTTGCGTGTTTTACAAGGAACATCTGCAAAAATAACGGCGATATTGCGGTAAATGATATGTGCATTTGCCTTTTTGGGGCAAAGAAATTTGTTTTTGCAGGTTTGCACTGTGTGCCTTCCGGGAGCAAGAAAAAAATATGTCTGACATATTTTGAATTATGTCAGACATATTTTAAAATATCTCAGAGATGTTTTCCGGCAGCTCAGTCTTCTATCAGGTTGTTTCCTGTCATTTCTTCGGGCTGCGGCAGACCCATGATGTGCAGAATGCTCGGTGCAACGTCGGCCAGTATTCCGTCCTTTACTTTTGCGTTCTTGTTTTCGGTTATGTAGATGAACGGAACGGGGTTGAGCGAGTGTGCCGTGTTGGGCGTGTCGTCGGGGTTGATGGCGTTGTCGGCGTTGCCGTGGTCGGCTATTATGATAGCCTCGTATCCGGTGGCCTGTGCGGCGGCTACTACGTCGTGCACGCAGCTGTCCACAGCCGTTACGGCTTTTGAGATAGCTTCGTAAACGCCGGTGTGTCCAACCATGTCGCCGTTGGCAAAGTTAACGACGATGAAGTCGTATTTGTTCTCCTTTATCGAGGCCACGAGCTTGTCTTTCACTTCGTATGCGCTCATTTCGGGCTTGAGGTCATAGGTAGCCACCTTGGGCGAAGCCACGAGCGTGCGTTCCTCGCCGGGGAAGGGTTCTTCGCGTCCGCCGTTGAAGAAGAACGTTACGTGTGCGTATTTCTCTGTCTCTGCGGTGTGCAGCTGTTTCAGTCCTTTCGAGCTGAGGTATTCGCCGAGTGTGTTGTTTACGTTTTCTTTGGGGAAGAGGATGTGCACATTCTTGAAATCGGCGTCGTAAGGCGTCATGCAGTAGAACTGCAGTCCCGGAATGGTGGTCATTCCCTCTTCAGGCATGTCTTTCTGGGTGAGAACGTAGGTTATTTCGCGTGCGCGGTCGTTGCGGTAGTTGAAGAAGATAACTACGTCGCCTTCCTTAATGCGTCCGTCAACGTTGGCGTTTACGAGCGGCTCCATGAATTCGTCGGTGTTCTTGTGCTCGGGCGTGTCGCTGTCGTAGCAGTCCTGCATGGCTTCTACAAGGTTGTCCACTTCTTTGCCTTTGCCGTGCACGAGTTGGTCGTAAGCCACCTTGACACGGTTCCAGCGTTTGTCGCGGTCCATGGCGTAGAAACGTCCTATTACCGTTGCTACTGCGCCTATGGTGTTGTTGCAGTGGTTTATCACTTCTTCAACGAAGCCTTTGCCGCTGCGCGGGTCGGTGTCGCGTCCGTCCATGAAGCAGTGCACGTAGGTGTTGTCAATGCCGTATTCCTTGGCTATGTCGATGAGTTTGAGCAGGTGCTTCAGCTCGGAGTGCACGCCGCCGTTCGAGGTGAGGCCCATGATGTGCAGGTTTTTGCCTGTTTTCTTTGCGTATTCGTAAGCCGATATTATTTCGGGGTTTTTAAGGATACTGCCGTCGGCGCAAGCGCGGTTTATTTTTACGAGATCCTGGTAAACAACCCTGCCGGCGCCTATGTTCAGGTGTCCGACCTCGGAGTTTCCCATCTGTCCGTCGGGCAGTCCTACGCTTTCGCCGCATGCGAGCAGTTGCGAGTGGGGATAGTTTGCCGTCAGGTAGTCCATTGTTGGGGTGGGGGTGTTGTAAATCACGTCGCCTTTGCCGTGTTTTCCTATGCCCCAGCCGTCAAGGATAATCAAAAGTGCTTTCTTTGCCATTTTTCTGTGGGTTTTTATAGTAGATAAAATTTTTCCGACCGTAAAATTACTACTTATTTTGCTTGTAGTAAGCCGCTTGTTGCGAAAGTAGGCTATTTTAACAAAACCGTAGCCGGTTTGTAAAACGCTGTTGTAATTTGTCCGTGTTCCGAGCGGGAAAATTGAAAACTAATTTTCAAAGTGTTATATCACTCTCGGAGCAAATAAAAAATATGTCTGACATAATTCGAAATATGTCGGACATATTTTAAAATATCTCAGACGTATTTTCGCGCTCTTGAAAACCGGGGCGGGAACGTTGAGAAAAATGCAGACACAAAATCCAAAACGGTCATTAGGTAATTAAGTGGTAACGTCGAGTGCGGTCTCTTCGCCAACTTACGCACTTCTGCCGTCTTCTGTCCTCCCGCCCGGCTTCGCCGTAGCCCGCTACGCCTTCATCCGGGCGGGAAGCTATCTGTCAGGCATAAGCACGCAATTTGACGAAGCCTGACGACCGGTTTGGGCTAAACGGACACGGCTTGTTAGGGCGGCGTAAAAAAGGAATCCCGCATGCAACAGTGCACGCGGGATTCGCTGTTATGTTCCGGTGTCTCTGCCTGCCGGCGGCAAGTGGCTTTAGCCTGCATTTTTTGTGGCAGCGCCGTTTCGTTGCTGCCTGTTGCCGGTAAGGCAGCACCTTATGCGTCGATGTTTGCGTAGGTGGCGTTCTTTTCTATGAACTCGCGGCGCGGGCCCACGTCTTCGCCCATGAGCATTGAGAACACGTAGTCGGCGTTGGCGGCGTTCTCTATCGTCACTTGTTTGAGCAACCGCTTCTCGGGGTCCATGGTGGTGTCCCACAACTGCTCGGGGTTCATCTCGCCAAGACCTTTGTAACGTTGCGTGGCGACTCCCTCTTCCGTTCCGTTGTTGTACTTGTCCATGAATCGCCGGCGGTCGGCCTCGGTGTAGCAATATTCTTCAATCTTGCCTTTCTTGCAGCGGTAAAGCGGCGGCGTGGCAATGTACAGGTAGCCGTCTTCGATAAGTTTGGGCATGTAGCGGAAGAATAGCGTCATGATGAGCGTGTCGATGTGGGAGCCGTCCACGTCGGCGTCGGTCATGATTATAATCTTGTGGTAGCGCAGCTTGTCGATGTTGGCTTCCTTGCTGTCCTGGTCAACACCGAAGCGCACGCCTAACGCCTGTATTATGTTGTTTATCTCATCGCTCTCAAAGGCTTTGTGCCACATGGCTTTTTCCACGTTCAGGATTTTTCCGCGCAGCGGTAGTATGGCCTGCGTTGCGCGTGCGCGTCCCTGTTTTGCCGAACCTCCTGCCGAGTCTCCCTCGACAAGGAACAGTTCGCACTCTGCCGGGTCTTTCGACGAGCAGTCTGCCAGTTTTCCCGGCAGGCCTCCGCCCGACATGGGGCTTTTGCGCTGTACGCTTTCGCGTGCCTTGCGTGCGGCAATTCTGGCAGCGGCGGCGAGCACTACCTTGTCTACAATCATCTTTGCCTCCTTGGGGTGCTCCTCAAGGTAGTTCGACAAGGCTTCTCCGACAGCCGAGTTTACTGCTCCTGCAACTTCGCTGTTGCCGAGCTTGGTTTTCGTCTGTCCTTCGAACTGCGGTTCGGCCACTTTCACCGAAATGACCGCCGTGAGCCCTTCGCGGAAGTCTTCGGGCGCTATTTCCACCTTGGCTTTCTCGATTTGTTTGGCGGCTGTCTCCTCGGCGTATTTCTTGAGCACGCGGGTGAGCGCCTGTCTGAAACCCTGAAGGTGCGTTCCGCCTTCGATGGTGTTTATGTTGTTTACGTATGAGTGGATGTTCTCGCTGTACGAGGTGTTGTACATTATGGCGGCTTCGATGGGTATACCTTGTTTTTCGGTGCTGAGGTATATTACGTCGTCGAACAGGTGTGAGCGGCTCGAGTCGATGTATTTTACGAATTCGCGCAGTCCCTTTTCGCTGTAGAACACTTCCTGCTGCGTGTTGCCCTCGTCGTCGGGGCGCATGTCGGTGAGTGTTATTTTCAGTCCTGCGTTCAGGAATGCGAGTTCCCTCATTCTGTTGGCCAGGATGTCGTATTTGTAAACCGTTGTGGTGAAAATCTCGGGGTCGGGCCAGAACTGTTGGCGTGTGCCGCGCAGTTCGGTTTCGCCCACTACCTTTACGGGGTACAGTGCTTTGCCTTTGGCGTATTCCTGCTGGTATATTTTTCCGTCGCGGAACACTTGCGACATCATGTGCGTGGAAAGCGCGTTTACGCACGACACGCCCACGCCGTGGAGTCCGCCGGAAACCTTGTAGGAGCCTTTGTCGAATTTTCCGCCTGCGTGCAGCACGGTCATTACTACTTCGAGCGCCGATTTGTGTTCTTTCTTGTGTTCGTCTACCGGTATTCCGCGGCCGTTGTCTTGTACGGTAATGGAGTTGTCTGTGCCGATTGTTACTTCGATGTGCGTGCAGAATCCCGCGAGCGCCTCGTCGATGGAGTTGTCTACTGTTTCGTAAACCAAGTGGTGCAGTCCCTTTTCGCTTATGTCGCCTATATACATGGCCGGGCGTTTGCGTACTGCCTCGAGCCCTTCGAGTACTTGGATGTTACTTGCGGAATAGTTTTCTGCACTGTTAGTTATGTTGTCCATTGGTTTTAAATTTTCGTAGCTACAAAGATACTAAAAATAGCTGAAATCCGGTTGCAAAGTGGGTAGAAAAAGCAGGCTTGCGTGGCAGTCTTTCCGTGCGGGCGGATGAGCTTGTCCTGCCCGATGTGCGTTGCCGCTTGCCGTGCGTATGTGGTGTGTATATATGCAAAAAGCGAGCTATCTCCTTTTACAGAGTAGTCCGCCTCAAATAACCTAAAAACAAATTGTATGAAAAACTTACTGCAACGAATTAACGTGCTTGCTGACAGCCGACTTCAAGTTTGCTGCCTTGTTCTTGTGTATTACGTTCATCTTTGTCAGCTTGTCGAGAAGGTGCTGAACTTTGGGCAGCATTTCTGCGGCCTCGCTTTTCTCGGTAGTAGCTTTCAGTTTACGCACAGCGTTGCGCATGGTCTTGGCATAGTAACGGTTGTGCAGACGCCGTGTTGCTGTTTGGCGTATTCTTTTGAGTGATGATTTATGGTTTGCCATCTTCGTATTTATTCTTTTAATTGTAGCCGGTAGGAGAGTCGAACTCCTCTTTAGAGAATGAAAATCTCTCGTCCTAACCGATAGACGAACCGGCCGCCTGGTTTGCGAACCGCAGAAACACGTTGCTTCTGCGATTGCGAGTGCAAAAGTACAACATTCGGCCATACCGGCAAAATTTATTTCGGATTTTTTTGCCTGTCATTAAAAATTATTGCCTCGTGCGTAATTTCCGGCCTGTTTGTGCGGCGTTTCGGGCGGTGCAGACGAGGTGTCGGGGATTAAACGCACCGCAGGGCGCGGATAGTGTTAAAACCCGGCGTTTTTTGCAGACAAATAACGACATATATAACACTTTGATTTACAATGGGGTTACAGAGGGTCAAAAAAAGGTCGGACATATTTTGAAATACAAGGCACATATTTTAAAATTTCTCGGACATAATTTCGATTTTCTCCTACCTTGTAAATGTTAACAGGTGTACCGGAGGCAGACAAAGGCGGCCGGGTTGCGACATAACGAAAAAGTGAGTAATTTTACGGTTGCAAAAACAGTTTGTGCGATGTTGGTACGTTCCAAGGCAGTGGTGCTGCGCACGGTAAAATACAATGACGCTTCGGTAGTGGTCGAGACCTATACCGAGGCGGAGGGGCGTGTGGCTTTTCTCGTGCGTGTGCCCAAGACACGCCGCGCCGCGGTCAAGAGTGTGCTCTTTTCGCCGCTGGCGCTGCTGGAACTGGAGTGGAACGCGCGGCCGGCGGCCGGATTGCAGCATGTGCGCAATGCCAAGCCTTATGTGGTGTTTGCGTCTATACCATACGACCCTCCTAAAACGTGCATTGCCCTTTTCATTGCCGAGTTCCTGTGTGCCGCCCTCAAGGCTCCGCAGCCCGACGAGGGTGTGTTCGGGTTCGTGGAGACATCGGTGCGCTGGCTTGACGCAGTGGGCGACGGATGTGCCAATTTCCACCTGGTGTTCCTGCTGCATTTGTCGCACTATTTGGGTGTGCGGCCAAATTTCGAGGGTTACGCCGAGGGATGTTACTTCGACCTGCAGAGCGGACGCTACTGCACGCTGCACCCGCAGCACAGCCATGTGCTCGAACCCACCGAGGCGGCACTGTTGCCCAAACTAATGCGCATGAAATACGCCACGGCGTCGCGCTTTGCCTTTACGCGCAGCCAGCGCAGGCGGCTGCTCGACGCGATAAACGAATATTATTCGCTGCATTTGCCGTCGTTCCCCGGTTTGAAATCGCTCGACGTGCTGCATGAGGTGTTCGGATGACGGCGCAAGGCATTCCCCTGTCCCGACATGCTTTGTTTTACGTGCAAAAAAGGAAGCGAAGGGCTTGAGGTTAGCCGCGTTCTTGATATATTTGCATATCAATAGTTTCCGGTTTTTATGAATGTCAAGATAGAAGAAAGTTGGATGAACGTCCTGGGCGGCGAGTTCTCGAAGCCTTACTTTACAGCGCTGGCACAGTTCGTGCGCAACGAATATGCCGCGGGGCGTTGCTATCCTCCCGGCTCGCTTATTTTCAATGCGTTCAACCTGTGCCCGTTCAACAAGGTAAAGGTGGTTATCATAGGGCAGGACCCGTATCACGAGGAAGGACAGGCTCACGGGCTGAGCTTCTCGGTTACCGAAGGCACGCGTTTCCCGCCGTCACTCGAGAACATATTCCGCGAGGTGCACGACGACACGGGCGCGCCCGTGCCGCAGAGCGGCGACCTCACGCGGTGGGTGCGCCAAGGGGTGCTCCTGCTCAATGCCACGCTTACCGTGCGCGCCCATCAGGCCGGCTCGCACCAGGGCAAAGGCTGGGAAACGTTCACCGACGCCGCCATACAGGCCCTTGCCACGCACCGCGACGGAATAGTGTACATGCTGTGGTGCGCGTATGCGCAACGCAAGGGCGCGCTCATC
>ERZ791923.1216-NODE-1216-length-29564-cov-3.867566_pt1 | contig 29564 bp, 26 predicted proteins | sample MGYA00510133_ERZ791923 | MGnify/ENA primary metagenome ERZ791923 (study PRJEB30046, sample SAMN00792106) | human gut metagenome | study: EMG produced TPA metagenomics assembly of the A metagenome-wide association study of gut microbiota in type 2... | reverse complement strand
GGCTGTCGCTCTTTTGTGGATTGGCGAATTGGTCGCTTATTTATTTCCGAGGGCTTTGGAGAGGGCCTCGTAGTCTTTCGGGTTCTTTGTCTGGTCGATCAGCGAGAGTGCTTTCTCATACTGTGCGCGGCCTGTGGCATTGTCGCCGTTCTGCAGGGCTATGTCGCCGAGCAGGCGATAGGGGCGGAAGTTGTTGGCGTCCATCGAGATTACGCGGTTGGCATATTCGGTTGCCTTGGCGTAGTCGGCTTTCTTGGCGGCATCGTCTTCGTTACCTAAGGCGCCGGCATAATAGAAGAAGTTGGCGGCGGCCATATAGTCGTTGGCCGAAGGTTCCTTGGCGCTCTGGATGTATTTCTCCATCAGCTTAGCTGCTTCGGGATAGTTTTCCTGATAGAGGCAGTTGTATGCCATGCTGCGGCTGTAGGAAGTTACGTCCGGGAACGACTTGATGGCTTCTTCAATCACTTTCTTTGCAGTGTCATAGTCTTTCTGGTCAGTGTATGCCATCGAGAGCAGGTTGTAGTCGATCTGCGAGAGGGAGTTGAGCTTGGGATCTGCTTCATGCTTTGTCCAGAGTTTCTGGGCCAGCGGGAAGAGTTGCTGAGCCATATCGTCGAGCTGTGCGGCGTTCATGAACTGGAAGCGCTGGGCCGTGAAGTTGTCGGGGTTGGTTGCGAGCAGCTGTGTGGCGTAGTCGTAACCTTTCTTATAGTCGGCGCCGTAGAAGAGAAGGAAAGCGTAGCGGTCTTCGTCGCTCTTGAAGTGCGACGGGTTCTGCACGTATTTGCCATACTGCTCGGCGGCTTTCTTATAGTTGGCCTGGTCATAGTAGAAGTTGGCGAGTTCGCGCAGACCTAGTGCGGAGTTGGGGTTCACGCGGAGCAGTTCCTCGAGTTTCTGGATGGATGCGCCGGGATTGAAGTTGCGCATGATGTTGGCATACTTCACGTAGGCGTCTGTGGCCTGCGGGTTGTAACTGATGGCCATGTCATATTTTGCGGCGGCTTCGTTGATGTCGCCATTGTCGAGAGCAACATCACCTTCGAAGCGAAAGATTTCCGGTTCCAGGATGTTGTGCTTGCGGGCATTCTTCATTGCCTTTTCTATCTGCTTGGCGTATTTAACCGCGCCGTCGCTGCCCGACTCATAGTAGGCACGGGCTATGGCAACATCTACCGAGGCGTCTTTCTTGTTGAGCTTTTCGGCTTTCTTGAAGTATTCTTCTGCCTGCTTGAGCTGACCCTGCTTGAGGGCGAGCGACCCGAGGCCTATGTAGTTATAGGGGTAATTGGGGTTGATCTGCAGTCCGTCCTGGAAGTACTTTTCTGCCTTTGCCATGTCCTTCATCTTGATGTTGAGAAGTCCGAGGTAGTAGTTGGCAATGGCTTTGTCAGTTCCGGGATTGTTGTAATTGCGTTCGAGGAGTTCCAGCGCGTTGTTGAACTGGTCGGCCTTGTAGTATTCCACACCTTCGGCGTGGGTCTGGGCAAACATTCCCAGCGATGCTCCGGCAAGACAGAGCGACATGATGAATTTCAGTTTCATATCGGTTTATTTTGAATACTTTCGTATATTGTTATCTCTTGTGAATACTGTTATGTTTCCGTGAAGATTGACCTTGTATTATCTACGGAAAAAGGCGTCTTTTTATTGTATAGACGCCTTTTTTATTTCTTAGTTTAATCCGGTTTTTGCCATTTTCACTTGTTGTTTACCACGTTTACCACACGCTTGTGCATTTCGTAGGGAAGGATGCCGGTCATGGTGATGATTTTCTGCCCCACGAATCCGGTGACGAAGGCAAAGAAGCTGTGTGCCACGGAGCTATTGGAGGCTGTGGAAATCATGTATACCTTGCGGAACAGCGGATATTCCCCGGTGGCTATATATGCCTGGTAGGGTTTGTAGGCTATGGGGGTGAAGTCATTCTCTTCGGTGGGATTGCTTATGGCCAAGACGTTGACTTCGGTGGTGAGTTCGCGCGCCACAGTATCGGTCTCGTTCTTATATGACATAACGCGCTTGTCGAGGGGAACTTTCTTTGCGTTCTCGAGCGAGTCGCCCAGCCACGAAACCGAAATCACTCCGATGGCGTTGGGGTCTTTCTTTATATAGTCAAACACCTGGGCGTTGTTCTTGACGGCCTGAGAGTAGGTAAGTTTGGAGATTTCCCCTTTCCCACCGAGGAATCTGTCGCGCAGGAAACTGACGGTGGAGGACCCGGCGTTGTCGAAGATTAATTTGATACGGGTCGTGTCCTTACCGGCGATTTGGTGCCAGCGGGTTATCTTGCCGTTCATTATGTCGCGCACTTCGTCGAGCGAAAGCTCATCCACGGGATTGTCCTTGTTGGTAATGAAGGCCACGGCATCGACAGCGATGCACTTCTGGCGCACTATTTTTTTGAGCTTAGCCTTGACGTATTTTATTTGGTCCTTAGTAAGTTCGGTGGTGGTGATGGCGATGTCGGTCTTGTCTTCCATAATGGCGTTCAGGGCCTCGGTCTCGCTCACATAGTAAGGTATTACCGAAGTCTTGGGGTAAGTGTACTCGAAGACTTCTATCTCTTCGCCGAGGATGTTTTTGAAACCGTCGTCGCAATAGACGGTTGCGGCACCATCGACGTACTCGCCACGTTTGGTTTTCTGACACGAAGCCGCCGCGACAAGCAGCGTGGCGGCCATCGCGATCGGCATTAGTTTGATTGCTTTCATTGTCTTGATCATTACTTGGGTGTGTGAGGAGGAAGTCGGCCGGACGCCCCCGAAGGGAAGGAAAGCGGGCGGTCAATTGCTGCCTTTGTACAGGCGGTATCCGCGGAAGATGCCGTAGAGGATGAGCAGGGCGCCCACGGTGTAGGAGATGGCGTTGCTGTCGATGCTGAAAACGTCGAAGAAGAAAAGGAGGCCTACGCCGATGTAGATCAGCACCATGAAAATTCCGAACCAGAGACGCATCGCTTTCGGTGCCCCTGGATGATTTCTGTTTTCTGAACCGTTCATAACTTTGATATTTTACGTGTGTTTTTGTTAAAGGAAACAGAGTGGAAACGGGAGGGAGATTTTTCTTGTCTGTTTATCATTTTAACAAATCCGGCGGCTGTATGTTCACACTTCACAGCTTTTTGCAAAGCCGGTAGCGCTCTTTGCAGCCCATGTCACTTCTTGGCGGAGAGGGAGAGGTAAGGCGTGCGGTCGGTTTCCATGAAGAAGATATCTTCGTAGCCGGCGTCGGTGGCCCGCTTCAGGAACTCGTCGGCCTTCGCACGGTTGCCGGACTGCGCATAGTAGACGGCGGCCGATACGAGCGCCGAGGGGGAAGAATCGCGCGCCAAGGCCTTTTCGAGAGTCGACTGGCCGTCAAGCGTCTTTCCCGAAAGGGTTTCGGCCAAAGCCTTGCAGCCGACTTGCGGGAAGGTTGTGACGGATGATTTTGCGGCGCGCTGCAAGTCAGCTTTGGCTCCCTTGTCATCGTTGAGCATGTATTTCTTTACGTAGGAGCGTAGCAGCAAGGCGTCCACCGCTTCGGCATCGTTAAGTACAAGCTCGTTGAGGGCGTCCAGGGCCTGCTTACTTTCCCCGGCAGCTATCGCGGCCTTGGCTTGTGCCATCAGCACTTCGGGGTCCGGGTTGGAGGAGTTATATGCCTTGGAGGCAGAAAGAAGGGCCGATGCGGGGGAACCGGAGGCTATCTCGGCGGCCGACTTCACCAGCAACGCCTCTACGGGAATATCGCCTCCGGCAGCCATCGTGATGGCACGGTCGGCATAGCTACGGGCTTCGGCCAGCTTGTTGAGGTGAAGGCAGACGCTGGCGAGATGCGAAAGCAGTCCGGCGGTAGGTTCCGTTGCCTGGAGCGATGTCAGCGCTTCGTAGGCATCGTCATAGTGTCCGGTCTGCGACGAGATGACGCCGCGGATGTATTTCAACGTCGGCGCCGATTCCCGGCTCTGGCTTTCGGCATATTCAAAGCCCGACTTGAATGCGGGATAATCCGTGTCGGCCACACGGCGCAGCGAGTTGATGGGGCGCATGGAACCGTCTGCCATCGAGAATCCGGTGATGTAGTTGATTACGCCCTTTTCGTTATTCCCCATTTCGCAGAGGACGTCGCCGATGCGGCAATAGGTGGTGGCCGACGAAGGGGCGGCTTCCTTCATGTCGTTGATATAGCGGTTGGCGTCGTCGAGGGCGCCGCGCTGCACCGAAGCTCGCGCCATGCCGTACATGGCCTCCTGCGACCGCGATTGCAGCCTTAGCAGCGACTGGAACGTGCTGAAGGCTTCGTCGCTCTTCTTCTGTTCGAGCAAGATGTTGCCTTTCTTATAAGTCTCGGCAAAAGATTTCGGGTCGATTATGAGCGCCTTGTCGGTGTATTCCAGCGCCTTGTCGAGGTCGTCGAGACCGATGTATATGTCGGCTTTCAGCGAATAGAGGTGCATGAGCATGTCCGGCTCCTTGGAGGGAGTGAGTTTCAAAGCCTTGTCCACATCCTCCATGGCGGCCTGATAACGGCCGAGGCGGCAGTATTCCACTCCGCGGCGGTAGAGCGTCACGTAGTCGTTCGGGTCCTGGCGCAGAGTTTCGTCGTAAGCGCCGAGGACTGCACGGGTTATCTCGTTTATCTGGGCGGTTGCAGCCGTGGCCGTCAAGAGGGCGGTTGCAGCAAGTATCAAGTGCTTGAGTTTCATCAGTCGTGGAAAATTGTAGGTTTACTTAAATTACGGCTTGGCGGATGCGCACGAGGCGACGGAGCAACTCCTCTACCTTGCCGAGCGGCAGCATGTTGGCGCCGTCACTTTTCGCCACAGCGGGGTTCGGATGTGTCTCCATGAAGATGCCGTCGGCGCCGGTGGCTATGGCGGCCGAGGCTATGGTGGATATAAGCGCGGGGAGACCGCCAGTAACACCCGAGGCCTGGTTGGGCTGTTGCAGCGAATGGGTTATGTCCATGATTACCGGACACTTGCATTCGGACTTCATCACCGGGATGCCGCGGAAGTCAACCAGCAGGTCGGTGTATCCGAAGGTGGTTCCGCGCTCCGTTACGCACACCTCGTCGTTACCGCTCTGCCGCACTTTGTCCACGGCATGAACCATAGCGGCGGGTGAAAGGAACTGTCCTTTCTTGATGTTCACCATTCGGCCTGTGCGGGCGGCGGCCACGAGCAGGTCGGTCTGGCGGCAAAGGAAAGCTGGAATCTGGAGTATGTCCACGTAAGGGGCCGCCATAGCGGCTTCGGCAGCTTCGTGGATATCAGTGACAACAGGGATGTCAAGTTCGCGGCGCACGTCGCCGAGTATCCCGAGGGCTTTCCCGTCGCCGATGCCCCTGAAAGAATCGAGGCGGCTGCGGTTGGCCTTGCGGTAGCTTCCCTTGAAGACGAAGGGAATCTGCAGCGACGCGCATATCTCTTTCAGGCGCCCTGCTGTCTCGAAGGCCATTTCGCGCCCCTCGATGACGCACGGTCCGGCCAGGAGGAAGAAGTTGCGTGCGGGCGACGACTCCAGATAACGGGTCATTCCGCACTTCTGTATTTTGTCGAGAGTTGGTGTTTCGTTATTCATTACTGGGATGAAAGTTGGTTAATAACATGGATGGCTGCCACGGCGAAGAGCGCGGCCGTCTCGGTGCGAAGCCGAGCGTCGCCGAAGGTCACGGGAATGTATCCGGCCTTGCGGCACATCTCCACCTCTTCGGGGGAGAAATCACCTTCCGGCCCTATCAGCACGCAGACGTCGGAGCAGGGCCTCACCTCTTCGGTGAAGAGCAGACGAGGCGTGTCGGCATCGCAGTAGCCTAAGTATTTTTGCCCGAAATCCTCTTTCAGGAAGTCGGAGAGCAGCGTAATGGGAGTAAGCTCCGGAAGCACCCCTTTCAAACTCTGCTTCATGGCGGAGACGAGTATCTTCTCCACCCTGTCGCAGCGCACCTCCTTGCGCTCGGAACGGCGGCAACGGAGCAGCACTATGCGATCGATGCCCATTTCAGTGGCTTTTTCGGCAAACCATTCGAGCCGGTCCATATTTTTTGGCGGCGCAATGGCCACGGTCACCCTCCCTTTCCACGGCTTGAGCAAATCCTCGCGCTCCGCTATTTCTATATGCGTATGCTTGGCGTGCGGCTCGGTGATGACGCATCTGAAACGGTGTCCGCGCCCGTCGACCACGGAAATCTCGTCGCCGGCGGTGAGGCGCAGTACCCGGGTGCAATGTGCCGAATCCGACTCCGGCAGGGTAAGCGTTTTCTCTATTTCAGGGGCATAGAACTGTATCATACCTCGCCGTTGCCAACCATCCCTTCGGGATTGGGTTCCACGTCTTTGTCGGTGTAATTTCTGGTCTTCGCAGGGTCGTTCTTGTCATGGAAGATGAAGAGGAAAAGCACAGCCACCACGAGGGCGTAAGCTGCAAAGATGAACCAACATTCCCGCCAACCGGCTATCTGATCGGCCTGCGCGGCATTAAAGTCCACCAGCTTGTTGACCACGAAATTGCCGGCTATCCACGTTCCGAGCGAGGCACCGATGCCGTTGGTCATAATCATGAAGAGACCTTGCGCCGAAGAGCGCATCTTCGGGTCGGTTTCCTTGTCGACAAACAGTCCGCCCGAGACATTGAAGAAGTCGAATGCCACGCCGTAAACTATACAGGAAAGTATAATCCAAACCAGCCCTGAGCCGGGGCCACCTATGCCGAAGAACCCGAATCTTAGCACCCAGGCAAACATTGACATCAGCATTACGCCTTTGATACCGAATTTCTTGAGGCAGAAAGGAATGGCAAGAATGCAGACGGCCTCCGCTGCCTGCGATATGGCGGTGATGGCAGTGGCGTTGTCGCGCATGGCGTCGCCGAACGACTCTATGAAAAGAGTGCCGTAGCTGTTGGTTATCTGGAGAGAGACACCCAAAAGCATACTGAAGATGAAGAAGAGGGCCATCTTCTTGCGCTTGAAGAGCTTGAAGGCGTTGAGGCCGAGCGCTTCGGCAAGGGATGTCTGTTTGGCATGGTTTACCGGGCAGTGCGGCATAGTCAGAGCATACGCACACATTATCAGCGAAATAACACCTGAAGTGAAGAACTGGGCATATGTATGCTGGAAGTTAGTGAAATTGACAAACAGTTCGGCACAGATAAAGCCCACCGTTCCGAGCGTACGGATGGGCGGGAAATCTTTCACCGTGTCATAGCCCCCCTTGACAAGGGCATTGAACGCCACGGAGTTGTTGAGCCCGATGGTGGGCATGAAGAAGGCCACCGACAGGGTGTAAAAAGTGAACAGGGGGCCAAAGCTGACGGCATCGCCCGAGGTGTGGCAATACCATCCGGCCAGAATCATAAAACCGCCGGCCAGCAACTGGCATACACTGAGCATCTTCTGCGCCGGAACCCATTTGTCTGCTATTATACCTACAAGAGCGGGCATAAAAAGCGACACAAGTCCCTGCACGGTGTAGAACCAGAATATTTTGTCACCAAGGCCTGCCGAGCCGAGATACATCCCCATCGAAACAAGATAGGAACCCCAGACGGCAAACTCCAGGAAGTTGAGGATGGCAAGGCGTAATTTAAGATTTTTCATGTCTTAGCCGGAGAGAGGGTTAATTATGACGGAATGTGTTTATGTGTAGCCGACGATACTGATTACATAAGAGTCAATTATGCCGGGTACATAAGTAATAACGCATGAATATATCTAAATGCTCGAAACGGGCTTCAGAATTTTCATACCCAGGGGTTCTATAATTGGCAAAGTTAACTAAAATGTCGGTAACAGTAAAAACATTTATGTTAAAAAATGCTTAGTTGCACACATCCGCCACATCCGTCGCATCAATAACCATCACCCACATTGTCCTCCGTCACACTTCCGGGTCAATATATCTTTTCATCAGGGGGGAATAAGCGTCGATACGGCGGTCACGCAGGAAAGGCCACCACCGGCGCACGTTTTCGGTGCGGACCATATCAAGTTCCACCACCTGTTCGGCCGACTGTGTGGTGGGTGCCATATAGAGTGTCTCCCCCTGCGGACCTGCCACGAAGCTCGAACCCCAGAAGTCGATTCCCGAGGTGACGCCCGAAGGGTCGTCCTCGAACCCAACTCTGTTGACGGAGATGACGGGAATGCCGTTGGCCACAGCATGGGAGCGCTGAATGGTAATCCACGCTTCGCGCTGACGTTCCTTTTCATCCTGCGTATCGTCGGGGTTCCACCCTATCGCCGTGGGATAAACCAGCATTTCCGCGCCTGAAAGTGCCATGACGCGCGCCGCTTCGGGATACCACTGGTCCCAGCATACGAGCACCCCGAGCCGGCCGAGCGACGTCTGCACGGGACGGAACCCGAGATCGCCCGGCGTGAAATAGAATTTCTCGTAGAAACCGGGGTCGTCGGGGATGTGCATCTTGCGGTAAGTGCCGGCCACCGAGCCATCGGTATCGAAGACTACGGCCGTGTTGTGGTAAAGACCCGGGGCGCGGCGCTCGAACATGGAGGCCACAAGCACCACGGAGTTATCGCGTGCCGCCTCGCCGTAAATGTCGGTAAAGACGCCGGGAATGCTGTCGGCGAGGTCAAAGTTGTCCACATTCTCGGTCTGGCAGAAGTAGAGGGAATCATGCAGTTCCGAAAGGACGACCATCTGCGCGCCGTCGGCGGCGAGATTCTCTATGGCGCGTATGTTGGCTGCGCGGTTGCTGTCAACGTCATCCTTGAAAGTATGTTGCACTATCCCGACGCGCAACGTGCGGTTGTCAGTATTCATAAACGGTGGGATTAAAGATATTTTCGGGAATCTGCATCGTGGCACAATGCAGAGAACCGTGCTGAAGCAGAAGCGAGCGGCACGGCACGGGCACTACCTCATGTTCAGGATAAGCCACACGGATGGTCTGGCAGGCCAAAGTATCCTTCTGCTTATCGCCATATACCGGCATGAAGAGATGGGTCGAGGTCACCAGATAGTTGGCGTAAGTGGCCGGGAGGCGGTTTCCTTCGCTGTCGAACACCGGCGCGGGCATCGGTAACTCCAGGAGGTTATACGGTTCACCTTCGGCGGTGCGGAAGAGAGTCAGCTGCGCGCGCATCTTCAGCAATTCCTCGAATTGCGGGTCGTCCATGTCGCGGCAACCGGTGAAGGCGATGGTATTGTGCGGGCAGAGCCGCGCCAGGGTATCGATGTGCGAATCGGTGTCGTCGCCGATGAGGGCGCCGTGGTCGAGCCAGAGCACATGGTCGGCGCCCAGTCGCTGCGCGAGAATTTCATTCAGCTCCTCCTTCGATTTACCGCCGTTGCGGTTGGCCGAGCAGAGACATTTCGTGGTGGTCAGGATGGTGCCCCGTCCGTCGCTTTCCACGGAGCCGCCTTCCAGAATGAAGTCGCGCTCGTTGCGGTAAATGGCCGGTTCTATAAAGTGGCGGTTGCGGAGCCCGAGGTTCACGAGGTTGTCACGGTCGGAGGCGAATTTCAGGCCCCAGGCGTTAAACCCGAAGTCGAGGGCGCGAAGCCGCCCGTTGCGTTCCACCGTCAGCGGACCGTAATCGCGCGTCCACGTGTCGTTGTATTCGCACTCTATTATGTGGAGACGTTCCGGGAGGACCGAGAAATAAAGCTCCACTTCTTTGCGTGAATGTGCAAGCAGCACGACCCGCAGCCCGGCGCCTGTGAACGCGCGTATAATCTCCACATATTCAGGCAATACCATGTCGAGGACATCTGACCAGTCGGTGCATAGATCGGGCCATGCCATCAGCACGCTTTCGCAGCCTTCCCATTCGGCGGGAAATCGTATATCGTTCATTGTCAGCAGGCTTTGAACGACATATCGAGTCCCTTTACGCTGTGTGTCAGAGCGCCGACGGAGATGAAGTCAACCCCCGCTTCGCCGTAAGCACGCAGGTTCTCGAGTGTGATACCGCCGGAGGATTCGGTCTCGGTGCGGCCGTCCACGAGCTTGACCGCCTCGCGGGTAAGCTCCGGGGTGAAGTTGTCGAACATGATACGGTCCACACCGCCGATTTCCAGGATGCGGCGTATGTCATCGAGCGAACGGGCTTCAACCTCGATGGGTATCTTCTTCCCTATCTTTTTAAGGTAAGCGTGGGCGCCGTCAATGGCTTCCTTGATGCCTCCGGCAAAGTCGATATGGTTGTCTTTGATGAGAATCATGTCGAAGAGGCCGATGCGGTGGTTCTTGCCGCCCCCTATGGCCACGGCGTCTTTTTCGAGCATACGCATTCCGGGTGTTGTCTTGCGTGTGTCGAGAACGCGTGTGTGGAGACCTTCGAGTTCGTCCTGATAACGACGTGTCATCGTAGCCACGCCGCTCATGCGCTGCATTATGTTGAGCATGGTGCGTTCGGCAATCAGGAGCGAGCGCACGGGACCTTCGGCTATGAAAGCCACGTCCCCTTTCTTAACGAGGTCGCCGTCCTTGAGGAAACGTTCCATGCGGATTGTCGGGTCTATGCGGTGTAGGACTTTCTCGGCAACGTCAATGCCGGCTATTATGCCCTCTTCCTTGCAGAGCAGGCGCGAACGGCCCATGGCCTCGGCCGGAATTGTGGAGAGAGTGGTATGGTCTCCGTCGCCTACATCTTCGGCGAAAGCAAGCGTCAACAAATCATCTATCAGTTCGTCTTTTGTCTTCATATCTTGTGTTACTGCGTTATTATTCTTAACTTTGTGCAAAGTTAGCGAAAATTATGGATATAGCATTAATTGCGGTAGGAAAAACCGCCACCGGCTATGTGCGCGAAGGTATTGAAGAATACCTCAAGCGCCTGAAGCATTACATACCCTTCACCATGGAGACGGTACCCGACGTCCGCGGCGGGAAACTCAGCGAGGAGCAGCAGAAACGCCTTGAAGGAGAGAGGATTCTGTCGCTGATTCGCCCGGCCGACCGCGTTGTTCTGCTTGACGAACGCGGCGCCGAGTACACTTCCGAAAAATTCGCCGAGCGGATACAGAAGGACATGGCGTCGGGCCTTAAGCGGCTCGTCTTCGTCATCGGAGGACCTTACGGATTCTCGCCGGAAGTTTATGGTCGAGCCGACGGCAAACTTTCGCTCTCGAAGATGACCCTCAACCACGAGATGGTACGGATGTTCTTCGTTGAGCAGGTTTACCGCGCCATGACTATTCTCCGCGGGGAGCCTTATCACCATCGCTGACCCGCTCGTCGTCGTTCTTGACCGTCTTATCGTCGCCCTTGGACGGGTTCTCCCCTTTCTTGCGGGATTTGCCGCCGGTGAAAAGGCGTCGCCATGAAATCTTCTGTGTGAAGGAGAGCATCACGAGCACCGCTATCATGCAGAGATAGATGGCGGTTACCTCTTTTGCACGGTCGGTGAGGTCGAGGTGTAACATCGAAGCGTCGGTGGTTTGCGGAGAATCCAATGTATCCTCGCCTGGAATTGCCGACAACGTGCTCTTCCATTTGATGAGGCCGTCTTCGGTGTAAACCACGCTCGGATTGCCGCGCGCAACCTCTTTAATAGAAGTGTCTTCGGCTGTATATATCGGGTAATCGGTCAGGGATAGATCCTTCCAGTTGGCTATCTCTTCCGGCGAACCGGCCATTACGGCTATAAAATCGGTGTCGTGGGCTTCGGCCCATTTCTTCAGCGCGTTGATTTTCCAAGTCGGGGCTATCGACACTTCGGAGAGGTCCGGCACCATGAGAATGAGCCGTTTCCCTTCGCGGCTGCCGATGGCATCGGACGTCATGTCGGTGTCCCCATCCTCGGTCCATATGTGGAAATCGCCGGCTGTTTTCATGTCATTGGCGTTATCCTTGGGAGCGGCCACGGCTTTGCGGTCAACGAAGGTCCAACCGTCGGCCTCGTCGGGGAGTGTATCGGTTTCGGAGAACTCCTTCTGTACGCCCTCCTTTTCATATATAAAGGTGAAATGCTCGGAGGAATTATCGGCGTCTGCCTTTGTCAGAAGCGAGCCTACGGGATACGGGCGAAAGTCGATGAGCGGTTGCACAGAGTATCCCACTACTCCGGCGGCGATTATATAAATGGCAGAAATGCAGAAAAGCAGCCATTGCAATGCCGGTGTCACAAGCCAGTGGACGCGGCGGTTGTAGATTATCAGCCAGACAGCGGCCGCCGTTATCGCCACGTTTTTCCAGAAAGTGGCCCAGTTGGAGATTATCCACGCATCGCCGAAGCAACCGCAGTCAGCGACAGGCGATTTCAATGCTATCCAGAACGTGAGTGGCAACATCCCCGCCATGAAGAGCATCACCAGAATAGGTGCGCCGCGGCGGAAACTGCCTGTAACCAGAAACACTCCGGTAAGGAACTCCAAAGCGAAGAGCAGGAAAACGCCGGTCAGCAATACGCCGTCGGAGAGTGCCGGCAGCGGCATCACGTTCACGTAATCCTGCATCTTGTAGAGCGTACCCCACGGGTCGATGCCCTTTACGAAGCCGGAGAAAATAAAGATTCCACCGACGGCGAGCCGGAGTATCCATGTGATTATGGTTTTATAGAGCGGGAGGGGACTGATGGTTCCCTCGTCGCGGAATTTCTCTTTCATAACCTTTCAACAATGCGCGCTTTCAAATGGTTTTGCGCTCCGCCACGCCAAGCTTTATCAGAGCGAAGACGGCATAATTGAGCATATCCATATAGTTGGCGCGCACACCTTCCGAAACGAGCGTCTTGCCATCGTGAAGTTCTATGCGTCGCGTGCGCATCAGCTTCTGGAGGATAATGTCGGTGAAAGAAGTCACCAGCATATCGCGCCATGCCTCGCCGTAATCGTGGTTCTTGTCGGTCATCAAGGAGGCGGAAGCGTCGAACCATTTGTCATAGAGTTGCATGACGCGCTCCGTCGCCATCTCGTCGCCGGTTCCTTCGGCGAGCTGAATCATGGCTATTACGCAATAGTTGATGATGCCGATATATTCCGGCTCGATGCCTTCGTCGACACGGCCATGTCCGCCCATCTCTTCGAGCGAGCGGATTCGGCGCGCCTTGATCATAATCTGGTCAGTGATGGAGGAAGGTCTCATCACGCGCCATGAAGTGCCGTAATCGCACATTTTCTTATAGAAAAGGTCGCGGCACACCTCCTTGACGGCGGCAAATTCCTCAGCAGTCTTACTCATATCAAAAAAATTACGCCGCAAAGATAGTCAAAAATTCCCGGATAAGCAAAAACCGCCGCCGACACGTCTTTGATGGCGCCTTTAGCTAATCTATATTCAGAAAGGCAATGCTTAAATTTATGATATGTATGAGGGACTTGTAATTGTGAGTTAAATTTATATCACATAGAACTTTATGGTGTCATGCTTCGCTTGCACTCGCAGAACCGCACAGAAAAGCAATCTGAAAAAGAGCCGGGTAATCGCTGAACCGCTCTCGCATCGCTTCGCGAGCCTTGCAGAACGAACAGACCGACCGCAGAAGTTGACGCAGTGTTATTTAGGGACATTGCCAAACTTCCGTGGAAAAGCTAAACGGAAGTTTGGCAATGTCCCGTTTAATTTGAACACTTACTTATTTATTTACGCACTACGTCCCGGTTTGTGACGAATGACCATTCTGTTATTTTCCACGGTTGAAAAGTATCGGCAGGATGAAGTAGCTGCGCACGGGCACGCCGTTCATCTTCCCCGGTATCCAGCGCGGCATCTTCTCCATCAACTCGATTGCCAATTTGTCAAGCTCGCTGTCAACGCCTTTCACTACTTCCGGATTGGTGACCGTACCGTCTTTTTCTACCACAAACTTGACGATGACACGCTTCTTTTCTCCCGATTCCTTGATATATTCCGGATACTCAAGATTATCGTCAACCCATTGCATGAGTGCTTTCTGTCCGCCGGGAAATTGCGCAGGCAGTTCAGGATTAAAGAAACAATCGGAACCCTTCTCTTTCTTAGTGTCATCGCCGTTATATACTTCGGGATAGGCTTGCGTGCCGCTTATAGGCTCAGAGGCTCCCGTTTTCTCTACCATGGCATTTCCGTCTTGATATACATCGGATATTACTCCATAGCTTGCGGCATTTTCTTCAATCTCTTCTTCCGGTATTTTGAAGGAAATGGGAAGGATAAAGTAACTTCGTACAACTTTCCCCGCATTTTTACCGGGAATCCATTTCGGCATCATCCCTACCACGCGCAATGCTTCTGCGTCAAGGTATTTGTCAACGCTTTTTACCACACGTGCCTCACTGACGGAGCCATCGGCATTGACAATAAACTGGACTATTACACGTCCCTGAATATTGTTTTTCCATGCCTCCTCAGGATAAGCAAGATGACCTGCGAGCCAATTCATAAGTGCTTGCATTCCTCCGGGGAACTGCGCCTGAACTTCCGTGACGCTGAAAACCGGTTCATCGTCGGCATTGTGATTTACAACCACACACTGAGGGTCATATTCCTGCTGTTCTTCCTGTGACAACACTTCATTTTTCACCTCACTCTTATCAATAATAGCGATTTGGGTTGCTTGTTCAATAGCAAACACTTCTTCTTCAACCTGCGTATACTTTTGTCCCCCGTTTCTTTTCCGGTGTTTTTTCTTGTGGTTTTGGGTTTGGGTTGTCTTTGTGGTTTTACGCGACGAGCGGCTCTTCTTGGCTGATGCGTCAAATTCGGCATAGCCGAAGCACAAAAGCAACGCAAAAGCTACAGCGCCGCCAAGTTTCACGATGCGGCTGAACCCTATGGTTCCGATCGGCCGCTGATTCTTTCTATTCTTCATAATTCCAAGTCTAACGAAGTGTTTAGGTTAATTTAAAGTGGATTTTCCTCATCCGATGATAAAGACATTTGCTTACGCTTATTTCTGTCAGCAAAGTTAAACTTTTCTCCGCATTTATGCAAATTAATTTTTCTTTTTCAGTATTTTTATCACATCATCGCTTACGGAATTTTTCTCGCCATCTTATTTTCCTCACCGCATACCTCTATCATTCAACTACTTGCGCGATAGTGGAATATTTTCGCCGTCATCGGGGTTTGCAGATATGGGGATTATTTCTTAACTTCGCGGTAAAATTCTGATACCGAAGATGTCAAATAACCCTTTGCTTGAACGTCTCGAGGGACTGCGTCCCCGCTTTGAGGAGGTCTCCACGTTGATAACGGACCCGGCAGTAATCGGCGACCGGCAGCGCTACGTGAAGCTGACCCGCGAATACCGCGAGTTGCAGAGGCTTATGGACGCCACCGACCGCTACCGCTCACTGCTCGGCACAGTGGAGGAGGCGAAAGAACTCCTGCAAAGCGAGGAGGACGAAGAAATGCGCGAGATGGCGCGTCAGGAAATGGCCGACGCCGAAAAGCAAATCCCCGATGCAGAACAGGAGGTGAAGCTGCTGCTCATACCCTCCGACCCCGACGACGCCAAGAACGCGATAGTGGAAATACGCGGAGGTACGGGCGGCGACGAAGCGGCCCTCTTTGCCGGCGACCTATTCCGCATGTACCAGAAATTCGCCGAACAGCGCCATTGGCAGCTCGCCGTCTCCTCCTATTCCGAAGGGGCGGCCGGCGGCTTCAAGGAGATTGTCTTCTCCCTTACCGGCGAAGGGGTTTACGGCGTGATGAAGTATGAAAGCGGCGTGCACCGCGTGCAGCGCGTTCCCAGCACAGAAACGCAGGGACGTGTCCACACCTCGGCGGCAACCGTGGCCGTGCTCCCCGAGGCAGAGGAGTTCGACGTGGTGATCAACGAGGGAGAAATCAAATGGGACACTTTTCGCTCCGGTGGTGCCGGCGGCCAGAATGTGAACAAGGTGGAGTCTGGCGTTCGCCTGCGCTACAACTGGCGGAACCCTAATACCGGCGTGGTGGAGGAGATTCTCATCGAGTGTACCGAAACACGCGACCAGCCCAAGAACAAGCAGCGCGCACTGTCGCGACTCCGTACCTTTATATATGAAAAGGAGCACCGAAAGTATCTCGAAGACATCGCATCGCGCCGCAAGACAATGGTAAGCACCGGCGACCGCTCGGCCAAAATCCGCACCTACAATTTCCCACAGGGCCGTATCACCGACCACCGCATCAATTTCACCCAATATAACCTCCAGGCGTTCATGAACGGCGACATCGGCGAAGTGATAGACCGTCTCACTGTGGCCGAAAACGCCGAACGACTGAAAGATTCAGCACTTTGATATAACCTAAAGATATGACAAGGAAAGAAATCATAGACCATATCCGCGAGTCACGCTCCTTCCTTTGCGTGGGCCTCGACACGGATCTCAAGAAAATACCGGAACACCTCCTGAGCGAGGAAGACCCGATGTTCGCCTTCAACAAAGCCATTGTCGACGCTACGGCGCCCTATTGCGTGGCTTATAAACCCAACATCGCTTTCTACGAGTCGCTCGGTGTGGACGGATGGCTGGCACTACAGAAAACCGTGGATTATATCCGCCAAAACCATCCCCGCCATTTCATCATCGCCGACGCCAAACGTGGCGACATAGGCAACACCTCAAAAATGTATGCCACCACCTTCTTCGAGAAGATGGATTTCGACAGTGTTACGGTAGCGCCATATATGGGTTCGGACAGCGTGAAGCCGTTCCTGGACCACTCGGGGCGCTGGGTGATACTGCTGGCGCTGACCTCCAATCCGGGGTCGCACGACTTCCAGTTCATGGAAGATGCCGATGGTACACCGCTGTGGCGCCGCGTCATCGAGACGTCTCAGCATTGGGCCGACGAGGAGCAGTTGATGTATGTGGTCGGCGCAACTCAGGGCCGCATGTTCGAGCAGATACGCCGTGCCGCGCCCCGCTCCTTCCTCCTTGTGCCGGGCGTCGGCGCGCAGGGCGGCAGCCTCGAAGAAGTGTGCCGCTACGGCTTCAACGACGATTGCGGACTGCTGGTCAACTCCTCGCGCGGCATCATATACGCCTCAAACGACAGCGACTTCGCCGAAGCCGCCGCAGCCGCCGCAAAAGAACTCGCCGGCAAGATGGCCGACATCCTCGATGAGCATAACTTCTGATATTTGCTAAACACTTACTCATAAATCACTAATTGCAAGTTTTCCCTTGCATGACTGAATCCCCGCACCGGAGTTGAACCTCACGGCGCGGGGATTTGTTCTTAACTTAAAAAAGAGGGGCATCTTCCCCTCTGCAATTCAAATTCTTGAAACTATGAAAACACTATCTGTTATCTGCTATATCGTAGGGTCGGTTCTTATCCTTGCGTCCTGTTTCGTATCCGGCGCCACTCTCTGGTGGCTGGGCGGCGCGGCAATATTAGTTCTTATTTTAGGCTGTATCTTCCAGTATAACGGCTCCAAAGAGAACGTCTACGCGCGCCACGACCGCAATCACTGATTCATGGAGCGCAGAAACCCGTCGGCTCGCGCCAGCGAGTCGGGTTTCCCTATGTCTATTATATGCAGCGTCTTGCTGATATGACAGCCGATGGGCAATGAGCGACACTCCGAGAGGTAAAAATCCATTATCGGGAACACCTCTTTCCATCCGTCACGGCGCATACGCTCCACTGTCTGTGGCCCTACCACATGGATGCCGCTGAAAGCCTGTTCCGTCATATCCTCCACCGGTAGGAATCCGGCGGGACGGTATTCCCCGCTGTTGAGGTTGTGCCATCCGGCAAGGTTGCCATGTGCGTCTGCCACAAGCTTTCGCGACGATTCGCGGAGGCTCGTCAGCAATGTAGCGGCACGGTCAGTGCTTTCGTGCGCCTGCATCAGTGCACGTAGGTCGGCGTCACTGAGTATGTCAACATTATGAATCAGCACCGGTTCCGGAGTCTCGAAAAGCATCCCGGCAGCATGGAGCAGTCCGCCGCCTGTGTCGAGAAGAAGGTCGCTCTCGTCACTGATTCTTATCCTCACGCCGTAATCGTGTGCCGCAAGGAACTCCTTTATCTGGGAGGCGAAGTGATGCACGTTGACGGTGATGTCATCGAATCCTTGCTCCTTGAGGCGCAGGATTACCCTTTCAAGCATAGGCACGCCATTGACCGGCACTAACGCCTTGGGGTGTTCCAGTGTCCAGGGTTTCAGCCGGGTACCCAGACCGGCTGCGAGTATGAATGCCTTCATATAAAATAAGTATGTGTTTATTTGTCGTGCTTTACCTCATGGCGGATACCGTGCTCGCGGTGGTTGACTATCACGCGCGCCGCTGGATACTTCGCGGCGATGTGCGACGCAGTGTGTTCGGCACTATACACGGAGCGATGCCGTCCGCCGGTACAACCGAATCCTATCTGCAACGATGTGAAGCCACGTTGCAGATAACGCTCCACGGCGGGGTCGGTCAGCTGCCAGGCCGCCGCGAGGAAAGGCTGAATCTCGCCGCGCTCTTCCAGGAAGTCTATAACGTCTTTGTCGAGGCCGGTGAGCGGTTTGTAACGGTCATAACGTCCGGGATTGTGCAACGCCCGACAGTCGAACATGAAGCCGCCGCCGTTGCCGCTCATGTCTTCGGGATAACCTTTCTTATAAGAGAAACTGAAAACCTCCACCGTCAGGCCATCACTTTGCCATGCGGCGAAACGCGGGTCGTCCACTATTTTGCGGCATACCCTTTCCAGTTCGGGATAAGGTGCGGCCACGCGGTCGGCCAGCAGTTCGGAAAGGTTGGCAAGAGCACCGGGAATGCTCGTCACGAAGTGCGCCTTTTTCTGTATCAGTCCGCGATAGCCGTAAGCGCCGAGCACCTGTAGCGTGCGGAACAGCGCGAACAGGGGTATATTCCGCAGTATTTCAGCCTCGTCCACATCCCTGAGCCGCGCGAACTCCGAAGCATAAACCTCAAGATAACGCTGCCGCTCTTCGGGAGTGAACGCCGCCCTCGCCTGCCAAAGGAACGACACCGCGTCGTAGAGGCACGGTCCCACTCTTCCTCCCTGGAAATCAATCCAATACGGTTCGCCGCCGCATATCATCACGTTTCGGCTCTGGCAGTCGCGGTACATGAAGCCGGTCATCTCAGGGGGCATGGTGCAGAGGTCGCGGGCCAACGCCTCGAAGCAGTCCTCGAGCCGATTCTCGTCGAAGACCGCCGACGTCTGCTTCAGGAACATATATTTGAAATAGTTGAGGTCCCACATCACCAGGCGCGTGGAGAACGGCGCGTTGAAGGTCATCACCTGCCACTCCGCTGAGGGAAGTGTCTGCATTCGTACCAAAGACCGCAGACATTCCTCCACGGCTCTGTCACCATCCGGAGTGTGGAGTATGTCGAGCAGCGAGACGGTGCCAAGGTCCGTCTGGAGATACATCATCCTGTCGGAGGAAACGGCCTTTATCTCCGGCACGCGGCAACCCTTCTTCCGGAAATAGGGGGCAAGCGCCAGGAATGCTTCGTTTTCACGGCAGTCAGTGCCCTTGACACCAATCAGCGTGTGGCCGGCTTTGTCGGTCAGGCGGTAATAACGGCGGTCCGACCCGGCTGCAGGAAGCGATTCGACAGTCGCAGTCTCGAACCCGACAGTTGTCGCAAGCTGCCCCAGTTCCTTTTCTGTTTCTCGTAAAGTTGTTCCCATTATCGTCAATATATTAAAGAGGAGCACGGTTTTTCCCATGCTACACCTTTCAAACTGCAAATTTACTATTTTTTCGACAATTCCCAGTCGAATGCAACATTTTTTAATACCGCGGGAGGTGTAAATTCCGGAATTTATTTGTAACTTTGCACTCAGCCAATAGAAAATTTTAACGTTAGAAAAAATGGCAAAGATAGAAAATTACAATTTCGCAGGTAAAAAGGCTCTCGTCCGCGTGGACTTCAATGTACCCCTCGACGAGAATGGTCACATCACAGACGACACCCGTATTCGCGGTGCCCTCCCTACTCTTAAGAAAATACTCGATGACAGCGGCAGCCTCATCATCATGTCGCACATGGGGAAACCAAAAGGCAAAGTCAACCCCAAACTCAGCCTCCTCCAGATCAAAGATGCCGTCAGCGAAGCCCTCGGTCGCGAAGTGGAGTTCGCTCCCGACGCCGCAGACGCCAAAACTATGGCTGATGCCCTCAAACCCGGACAGGTGCTCCTGCTCGAAAACCTCCGCTTCCACCCCGAAGAGGAAGGCAAACCCGTGGGAATCGACAAATCGTCGCCAGAATACGAGGCAGCAAAGGAAGATATGAAAAAACACCAGAAGGACTTCGCCAAGACCCTTGCCTCATACGCCGATGTATATGTTAACGACGCTTTCGGAACTGCCCACCGCAAACACGCATCGACAGCCGTCGTGGCCGACTACTTCGACAAAGACAACAAAATGCTCGGCTTCCTCATGGAGAAAGAGGTAAAGGCTGTCAACAATATCCTCAACAACATACAACGGCCCTTCACCGCCATCATGGGCGGCTCCAAGGTATCCACTAAAATAGGCATAATCGAGAACCTCATGGACAAGGTGGACAACCTCATCCTCTGCGGCGGCATGACCTACACCTTCGCTAAGGCACAGGGTGGAAAAATCGGCGACTCCATCTGCGAGGAAGACAAACTCCAGCTCGCCCTCGACATCATAGCCAAAGCCAAAGAAAAAGGCGTAAACCTCATCCTCGGCAGCGACTGTGTGGCTGCAGACTCCTTCAGCAACGACGCCAAGACGATGGTTTGCCCCTCGAACGACATCCCCGACGGCTGGATGGGACTCGACGCCGGCCCCGACTCCATCATCGCTTTCCGCAACGCCATCGTCCCCTCGAAGACCATCCTCTGGAACGGCCCCGCCGGTGTCTTCGAGTTTGAAAACTTCACCCGCGGTTCGCGGGCCATCGCCGACGCTATCGTCGAAGCTACCGACAAAGGCGCCTTCTCGCTCGTCGGCGGCGGCGACTCCGTTGCTTGCATCAACAAGTTCGGCCTGGCCGACCGCGTTTCATACGTTTCGACCGGTGGTGGTGCATTGCTCGAAGCAATCGAAGGCAAAACCCTCCCCGGCATAGCCGCCATTGAAAAATAACCGTCAAAATACCTGAAAGATTCGGCTAAAGCCACGGGACAATCGATAAGACACAGCAAATTCCCCGTTAAAAGCAGAAATAATCAGCAAAATCCAATACACGGAAGAAGAGGATTCCAACAATCCCCTTCTTCTTTTATTTACCGTATAACTCAATCCTAACCGCTAAAACTTTAAACTATTACTTTAATAATAGGCCAAATCATCCGACCTCCTTTTGAATACGGTCGGGTGCCCGGGCGTCTCGCTCGAAAAGCCGCTAAACCTGCGCAGTAGTTCTCAAAGTCCTTTGGTTCTGTGAACGAACTTCAACTCGCCGCCCAAGTTACAGTCCGAATTTTTCGTAAATGTGCCGTGCGGCTTGCCCCGCAAAACCGCACGATCACCCAAACCATACAAAGACTTATTCCTCCCGAAACTTTCCCCGCACTATTCTTATCTCGATGAACCAACTCTCAAACAGTCTAAATAATTAAAATAGAACTTTAAAAACTATCCTCTAATTTACTTATTACCTTCATATTAATATCGATTCACCTATTATTTAGACTAAAGTTTATTACAAACCAGTGAGAAAATATTTAGACGTTTTTTTACTTCGCTAAAACAATACAAGCCCTTCCTATCCGTTTATAACTCAAAGCCGACGCGGCGCCGGACAAATGTATCCCCTCGCACCACCCAGCCGAAGTCTCACCGACTTCATCGCTTCACCACGGCAACCGGCTCTCTCCAGTCAAGAAATTTTTCTTTGGTAAGGAGAAAACCCACAATTAAAAATATGTTTTACAACATAAAATAAGAAAATTCTCATATTATTACGGTGATATAAACAAAATTAAAAATTTACAACACATAATTTTGAGGATTTTTTTGACAAATCATATTGATTTAAATAAAAAATATTGTAACTTTGCAATGTCAAAATGAGTCACGACTAATCTTGAAGGCCAGCCTGCCTCGGTCGTAATGAAAAAGACGGCCTCACACAGGTAAAAACTGAACAATGCTCTCCATGTCCCAGGTCAGAAACAGAGAGGGAGAACTCATCCAAGGCAAGCCCAAAATAACAAATCTTTTTTAACATACAAACTTAAAGTAACATTATGGAATCTCAAAACCCGAAACCTCAGGCCACAAAGCCTGTTGCAGCTTCCAAACCCGCCGCAGCCGTTAAGCCTGCCGTTAAGCCTGCAGCAAAAAGCAATGAAAAGATCAGCAACGTTCGCGGTATCCGCAACGCTTTCCTGGTTATCCTCGCTTGTGCAGTTGTGGCTGTTCTCATCTTCCTCTTTGTAATGGGTTCTCCCTCAAACTTCGAAGGTGAAGATCCCTCGAACGGACACCCTCTCAACCTCCTCGGTACCGTCTATAAGGGTGGTTTCATCGTGCCTATCCTTATGACACTGCTCCTCACTGTAATCGTGCTTTCTATCGAACGTTGGATCGCTATCAGCTCCGCAGCCGGTAAAGGCAACACCACCAAATTTGTTGCTGACATCAAGGCTGATCTCGCCAAGAATGACATCGACAAAGCCATGCAGCGTTGCAAAACTCAGAAAGGTTCCGTTGCTTCTGTAGTTTACAGCACTCTCGTGAAGTACAAAGAGATGGACAAAAACACTGTCCTCAGCAAAGAGCAGAAACTTACTACTCTGCGCAACCAGGTAGAAGAGGCCACCGCACTCGAGATGCCTTCGCTCTCCCAGAACCTCCCTATCGTAGCTACCCTCACGACTCTCGGTACTCTCGTCGGTCTGCTCGGTACTGTAATGGGTATGATCAAATCGTTCCAGGCTCTTGCAGCTTCCGGTTCGCCTGACTCCACCGAGCTTTCTACCGGTATTTCCGAGGCCCTTGTGAATACAGCCTTCGGTATCTGCACCGGTGCCTTCGCCGTTATCTCTTATAACTTCTTCACAAACAAAATCGACAACCTCACCTACGCTATCGACGAAATCGGTTTCTCCATCGTAGCATCTTTCGCTGCCACTCACTAATTGCGAGCCCGAACGAAGTTTATTCGAACTCTAATTTTTAAAACCGATTTAAGACAATAGCAATATGGGAAGAGTAAAAATCGCAAAAAAGAGCACATTCATCGACATGACCGCGATGAGTGACGTTACAGTGCTCTTGCTTACCTTCTTCATGTTGACTTCTACCTTCCTTTCCAAGGAACCCGCCACTGTCATCACCCCTTCTTCCGTTTCGGAAGAAAAGGTGCAGGAAACAAACTATGTGCAGGTTCTTGTAAGCCCGAAAGGAAAAGTGTGGCTCTCAATGAACAACGACACATCGCAAGACTACTCCAACGAGAAGATGCGTATGGCCGTACTTGACAAAGCCGCGGAAATCTACAACGAAACCCACTCGAAGAAGGTTCAATTCAACCAACAGCAGAAGATGGCATTCGCCAAACTCAACTCCTTCGGAGTGCCGATGGCTCAGATGGGCGAATTCCTCGATCTCGCTTCACAACCCGAGGGACAAACCAAGATGGACAACTGGCTCGCCGGCGAGGATCCAAATCCCAACCACGTGACCGGTATACCCATTTCCTGGAATCAGGATAGGGACCATCCCAACGAGTTCCAGATTTGGATGAAAGCTATGCGTCAGTCAGACAACCCAAACCTCGCAGATGCCATTAAAAAAGGAACAGGCGTGGCTATCAAGGCTGACCAGAACACGGCTTTCGACGTAATCCACATGGTTATGGATAACCTCCAGACCATCTACATGAATAAGTTTACCTTACTTACAGCTCTGAAGGGAGGAGAAGAATAATTATGGCAGAAGTTCAGCAAGACAACGGTGGCGGCAAAGGCAAAAGCCACCAGAAAAAAATGACCATCCGCGTTGACTTTACGCCTATGGTCGACATGAACATGTTGCTCATAACATTCTTCATGCTCTGTACTACGATGATTAAGTCTCAGACTCTTAACATCGCACTCCCGTCGAACGAAAAAGTAGACAATGTTGAAGACATGAACCAAGCATCAGAAGACGATGCCGTAACCATTATACTTGATGCCAAACGCAAAACAGGCTCTTTCGACGTCGACAGCGTTAACGGCAAGGTGGTAAACGAAGTCTACTACTATTTCGGTAAACCCGCCAACGGCGCAGACATCAACTCCGCCGAGGCTCTTGCAGCTAACAACAACCTTCAAAAATCGGAGTTCCTTTCCGACCAGGGAATCAATTCCGACGGAACCCCGAAGGCCCGTGGCATCCGTGAAATCATACAACAGCGTAACAAAGAAGTGCTCAAGGAAATCAATGCTCTGAAGAAGCAATTCAAAGAGGGCAAGTTCGGCAATATGGAGACCAAAGAAGGTCGCGAACAAGCCCAAGCCAAGTATGAACAGGAAGCTGCGAAAGTTCGCCGCAATGACAAACTCAAGAAGCCCGTCATCATCATCAAGTCTACACCCCAAGCCTCTTACGGCTCACTCGTGGAGTTGCTTGACGAGATGCAGATCAACTCAATCTCTACTTACCAGATTGACAACATGACCAAGGCCGACTCCGTGATGCTTATCGACTATCAGAACCGTCACCAAAAGTAATGTTAGATTTATCAACCTCTAAAGCAATCAGAAAATTATGGCTAAGAAATCAGTAGATCTAACCTCTCTTGAGTGGACCAACCTTATATTCGAAGGCAAGAACAAAGACTTCGGTGCTTACCAGCTCCGTCGTAAATCCGACAAGCGACATAATCTCGCAGTCCTCTATACCCTCATCGGCCTCGTTATTGTCGCACTCCTCGTTTGGGCTCTAAGCGTTTACAACAACTGGCAAGCTGAACGTGCTGCGGCTGAAGCCAAGGCTAAACAGGAACAGATGATGGCTGCAATGCTCGAACAGGAAAAAGAACAGCCCGAAGAAGAGCAACCTGAAGAGCAGAAATTCGAACCCGAAGTTCCCGAAGTTAAAGAAGAAGTACTTCAAACTGTTCAGGTAACGCAAATCGCCATCGTTGAAAAAGCTGCTGAAGATAAAAAAATTCTCAGCAACGAAGAACGTACTGAAACTCAAACGACTTTTGGTACGCACAATCAAGAGGGCGTTGATGATCCTGACAAGGTTAAAGAAGCCGAAAAATTAGTTCAGGTTGTTCATCACGAAGAACCGCCAAAACCTGTTATTGAGGAAAAGAAAGAAGAGCCTAAACCCGACAAGATTTTTACCGCTGTTGAACAGCAGGCTCAGTTCCCCGGTGGTCAGGCAGCGCTCATGAAATGGCTCAGCAGCAACCTCCGCTATCCGGAACGCGCTCAGCAGAACGACATCCAGGGTCGTGTAATCGTTAAGTTCGTCGTTAACGCCGACGGCTCAATCGAGCAGGCTTCCGTAGTGAAGGGTGTGGACAAAGACCTTGACAACGAGGCTATCCGCGTAGTCAAGAGAATGCCCAAATGGCAGCCCGGTAAAAACAACGGTGTTGCCGTTCGAAGCTACTTCACACTCCCCGTTACCTTCAAACTTCAGAAGTAATAACTCATCCCTCATAATCACAAAAGGAGACAACCCTGCGGTTGCCTCCTTTTGTTTTCCATGTGTCCCCTACCGCAAATTTATTCTGCTATAAATTTGCGTTTCCCCGGAACTTATACTACCTTTGCAAAGAACACAACAACGACAACGAATGAGAATTTTCAAAAAATGGTTCAGTAAAAAGCATTATCCCGACGGCAAATCCGCTCACGAAAGCTTGAAGAAACCTTCAGGCAAAACCGGCCGTGCCGCAAAGAATATCCCGGAACTGACATCGTTCGAATTCATTTCAGATTACCAAACACTGGTTGATGGAATCACAAAAGCCACAGAAAGCCGTCGCTCCATTAGCGTAATCGTCGTAGACAAAAACACCACCGGTTGCTACAGTTTCCGTCTCCGACCCGGTGACGGCTACATAGTGAAAGCCGACAACGGCAACCCCGACAACCCTACCATCCCAGAAATGCCGATGCGCATAGTCTCCGTTACAGCCGATACCATCGAACTCCGCGGCTTCCCCGTAGAAGTAAAAACAACCGTCGGCTGGCAACCAATAGACAACTCCGACTACGGCCTCACCATCTTCCACGACAGCGAAGGCCACACCACCAAATGTATGGTTCACCGTTTCTCACAACTCCTCGAAATAGAATATACGCAAATCTCCACAGCCTCATCGCCGGGTACGTGTCCCGTAGTAAAACCCGCCACGAAAGCAGAAGAACTTACCCGTCAGGCAATAGCACTCGAACAACGAGGATACATGGAGGAAGACATCCTGGAGATGCAGCATAACATCTGGAAAGCCATCGTAGAAGAACCGCTGTCCCTCCACAAGATTTCCGACACCCTCAACGTTTCACGTCAGTTGTTTATCTTGCTGACATCCGGCACCGTCAAAGCCCTCCCCGACCGCAGACAATTAGCCGCTCTAATATTTCTCCTCACCCACAACCTCAAACCCGAAACCAAGCTTCCGTTCAAGACCCTGAAAATTCGAGCCGAAACAATAATCCATGACAAAGAAGCCTTCCGCAGCCTGATAGAACGAAACTTCCAGGAAGAACAATCCACCGACGGCGACTTCAAACTCCAAGCCATAACCTACCATATCCTGACTTCCTGCGAAGTGCTCCAAGCCCTTCCCAAACTATATTACGAACTCAAATCCCTGAATCAGAAATTAGAAACCGGAGACTTCGTCCCCTACACAAAAGCCCAATTCACCGAAACCGGCCAACACCTCCAAACTTGCCTACACACCCTCCTCCAAAGCAAAGCCAAATCCCAAAACCTCGATTTTTAAACCCGACTGCAAAAAGCTCGCCTTACTGCACCAGCCTTTTGTAAACGCCCCGGTGGCTTGCGGCCGAAAACCATTGCCCGAACCCTTCCTCAGCATTACCCCCTATCACGACAACAGGTTCAGTTCAGTCTCTCCGCCAGTGCCTCCATAAGCCTCCGCATCTTTTGGGTAAACTCTAAGCAGTGAAAATCGGGGATGCCGCGCAATGGGCACATGCGGCGGACGACCTGAACCTTAACCGCTAAAATTCGCAATTCCACAACGCATCGCTAAGATAACCACTACAATGCCGGAAGGCGAGTAGAACAGCCATACAACGCTATCTTTATACTTCAGAATCCACATTTCCTTACTGCGTTTTCTGCAAGCGCATGGTGTCACTTACCGCCCCCTCTATGGTCTGCAAACTGAAGACGCGGTCAGCGTCGCAGGATTTTGCGCGCGCAACCGTTGCGTAGCTCTATGTAGGGACCGCTGGCGGGAGGTGCGGAGAGCTCCAGACCTTGGAGCGTTATATAGCGGATGGAATCGCACTGGTCTGCGGGAACCGTCTCTATTCCGCTGTCCTGTCGCGTAAAAGTGGCTTCGCACATACGGCTGGGCTGTTTGCCCCATTCCCGGGCATAGGCACGCAGGGTTGTAGTCGTCGTCAACGTCAGCGGAGCTATGTACTGAGTGAATTGCGAGGGGTCATCTGTAAGGTTATCGGTGTAGTAGATAACGGCACCGTCTGTGGCACTCAGGGTCACTTCCGTGGAGATTTTGAAGGTGCGCTCGCCCATGATTTGCGGCTCCCGGCTCACGCACTGGCCGTAATGCAGCGGATAGAGACGCAAGTAGCCGTCGTAACACGAAACAGCTACCTGCACATCGTAAATGCCGGCCTCCGTTGAAGGCACTTCGCTGTATTCGTTGACGAACGTATAGCTGCGGTCGCCGCATCGACCGGTAAAATACTGCTTGTCGCCGGGCGCCGGAGTGGATTCGGCAAAGATGACGTCACATAGTTCGACTACACTGTTGACCATCGACCGATCTACGGCATCCACGCGGTTTACAGTAACCGTGGCTCTGCCCGACGGTGAAGGCATCGCGCCGTAAGGAATGAGGATGTCGAGGCCATGCTCCACACTATGGCGTGCCGTCCAGCTGCCCGCTATGATGTCGCCACGTAAGTATTCTGCAGCGCCACGTATCAACCCGGCGTATTGCCCATGCTCAACGTAAGTGTCTGCGCCGGCGACATACGTCACCGTCAGCGGGAAATCCACGGAGCAAAGCGTGCCCTCCTCCGTTTTCAGTATGGTGTCCAAACCCTTGTAACTGTCTATTACAGTGAGGGTATAGTTCGCTTCACCGGCCGCAAAAACGGAGGTTTCTTCACATCTCGCGGTGATGACCGTCGTGCCTGGTGCTATTACAGTTATCATGCCGTCCGCCGTTGCCACATCGGCTACCTCGGTATTGGAGGAGGAATAAGTAACCATAGCATCGGTGGCTTTCGAAAGTATCGGCGGCGTGAAATCGCCGCTCAGCGCAACGTAACATTCCGTTTCGGAGAAACTCATCTCCGGGTCGCGCAGTTCCGACACTGTGCCATCGTAGCTTACCGTCATCGTTATGATAGTGTTCTGACTCAAAAGATTGAAATCAATGTCGCACTGCGCGGCATTGATCGGAAGAGTGATCTTCTTCATAGAATAGATGGTTTCATCCTCGTCGTTGACCCTCAACCTTGCATTCGCGGAATACATCTCGAGTACTACAGAAGTGATTTGGCGCCCGCCGGCCGAAATGCTGACCCGGTTGCCTGAATTTGGCATTATCGAAAGACCGCGTTCAGTAAGCCTGAAACCTGTGCGCCATTCTGATGTAAGAACCACATTGATTAACCCACAAGATAGCGAACATCCAGAAGACAGAAAACCATCATCCGAAGCATAAGCCACCCGTTCCAATCCGTAATCCTGTCCCTCAAAATCAAACGAATCAGTCAGTATAGAGGCGGCAGCTCCCGTCGACATCGCAAACAAGAATACCAATAGAATTAGCATTCCAAAAGGCTTACGCATCGATAGAGAAGGGTCTATTGCTAAGGGTTTTCTCATGTTCAATAAACGTTTCATAATCAAAAGATTTTCAGGTTAGAAAATGTGGAATATTGATTTGCAAAGATACCTCAAAATTCCCTTATCACCAAATCCACATTCAAAAAAATAAGAAATTAGCTTTACGACGAGCTTAATAAAAGTCTACTCCAAACAATCGCATCCTCTCATAAGACACAGAAATATGGAGCGCCGGCCTCCCTGGCCTGCGTTAACAAGTCCTTGTCCAATCACAGATCGCAGATATCCTCCGGGGAAATAAGGAAACATCCATAGCAATCCACATAACAATAGGGCTTATATCACAGCTCTTACCGAGAGGCCATACCGGGCAATCGCAAAAGTATATGGAGCGCAGGCCTCCCGGCCTCCGTTAACCGCGTCCTTGTACGATGGCGGTTCGCAAATCCATTCCGTAGAAACAAGGGAATATCCATAGCAATCCACAAACAATTAAAACTGATATGTCAGTTCTTACGCAGGCCGGGAGGCCTACGCTCCATATCAAGGGCTTACTTCCTCCGTAAAAAAGAGACGGCAATTTTGCTGTTTATGTTATTTATGGCCATATGAGAAAAGAGACGGCAACCGGTGTTGTCGTCTCTCTGTAAAGGTGGCGGTTGCCTGCTCTTCCGCTTTCGCCCAAGATATCAACCCGGTCATCGGCACGA
>ERZ791923.1196-NODE-1196-length-30053-cov-3.383226_pt1 | contig 30053 bp, 24 predicted proteins | sample MGYA00510133_ERZ791923 | MGnify/ENA primary metagenome ERZ791923 (study PRJEB30046, sample SAMN00792106) | human gut metagenome | study: EMG produced TPA metagenomics assembly of the A metagenome-wide association study of gut microbiota in type 2... | reverse complement strand
CGGAAGTAAAGCCCTCGTCCGCGTCGGCAATCAGAATTTTAATGCAGTTGTCCATTTTCGACTCCTCTCATTATATGTTTCAAATTTGCCTGGCCAGACATAAAAACTTGTTACGATGGATATAAATTAACACATTCCAACAAAAAATTCAAGTTTTTTCAAACTGCTTTTGCCACTTTTTGTGGACAAAATTCGACAAAATTGGACAGACCTTATCCGAAACTGTCCGTTTTTGTCGAATTTTAAGATGAACGGCGCCAGATCCTCGGCTGAAAACTTCCGGATTTCGTCCGGCAAGGCGCTTTTTTTCGGATACCGCGCCTGCCGGCGCAAAACGGAGCCGTTCGGGCAAGGCGAATGGCGGCGGCTAAAAAAATGTCAACGCACACAAAAAATGTTTTGAAATCTAGCAGTTTTTCGTGTATAGTAAAAGATGACATAAGGCGGCTGATATACCGCCGTCTTGCCGCGGCCGACGGGCGCGGGTTACTTCAGCGAAAAGGAGAGTGGGACGATTGGAAGAGCTGCTTCGCATGGAGCACATCAGCAAACGGTTCGGCAATTTCTATGCCAATCAGGACATCAATTTCTCGGTCGCAAAAGGTGAGGTACACACCCTCCTTGGAGAAAACGGCGCGGGCAAATCGACGCTCATGAACATTCTCATCGGCCTCTATCAGCCGACCGAGGGCAAGATTTTCCTCAATGGGCAGGAGGTCCGCATCGATTCTCCCAGTCAGGCGGTCAAGCTCGGCATCGGCATGGTGCATCAGCACTTCATGCTCGTCGAGGCAATGACGGTGTTCGACAATATCATCCTCGGTGACAAGCACGCAAAGGGCGTCTTCATCGACCGCGCCGCGCGCCGGAAGGAAATTGAAGCGCTGTCCGAAAAATACGGCCTCGACGTGCAGCTCGACAAGCTTATCACGGATATTTCCGTCGGCGAGCAGCAGAGGACCGAAATTCTCAAGGCGCTCTACCATGGGGCGGAGCTTCTGATTCTCGACGAGCCGTCGGCGGCGCTGACCGATATCGAGGTCGAGGGCCTGTTTGCAATCATGCACAAGCTGATTGGAGAAGGAAAATCCATCATCTTTATCAGCCACAAAATGCGCGAGGTGCTGCGCATTTCCGATCGTATCACGATCCTGCGCCTCGGCAAGGTCGTCGGAACGGTCAATCGCGCGGATACCGACGGGCAGAAGCTCGCAAACCTCATGATCGGCAAGGAGCTGACCGAGTCGCAGTATGAAAAGATCGACGCGAGCGGCGCGGAGGTCGTGGCCGAGCTCGATCATGTGGATTTCAACAAGGAAAGCAAGCACAGCGGTCTGAGCGATTTGTCCCTGAAAATCCATGCGGGTGAGATTGTCGGCGTGGCGGGTGTGGACGGAAACGGTCAGACACAGCTGGCCCAGCTCATTACCGGCGTTCTCGCGCCGGACGCGGGCGAGGTCCATCTCAAGGGAAAGCGCGTCGCGGTCTTTGACCCGAACGGCTTTATTGAGCACGGCGTGTGCCATGTGCCGGAGGACCGGAATTTGCAGGGGCTGATCGGCGACATGTCCATCGCGGAAAACCTGGTTTTAAAGGACGCGGACGACGCGCGGTTCAGCAAGGGCCGCGGCCTGCTTCTGAAAAAGCGTGCCATCGGCGACTATGCCAGGCGGATGGCCGAAAAATACGACGTGCGCTGTACATCCGTTGACCAGAGCGTGCGCTCACTTTCCGGCGGCAACCAGCAGAAGGTCATTCTCGCGCGGGAGCTGGAGAACGATCCGGCGCTGCTTGTTATGGCGCACCCGACGAGAGGCTTGGATATCGGCGCGACGAGCTTTGTGCATGAGCAGATGATCGGCGCGCGCGAAAGAGGCGTCGGCATTTTGCTCATCAGCGCGGACTTCGACGAAATTCTTGAGATGTCCGACCGCATTGTCGTCTGCTTTGAAGGCAGGATTATGGGCGAATTCTCCGGCAAGAACCCGCCGGTGGAAGAAATCAGCCTTGCCATGACCGGCAAGTGAGAGGAGGCGCAGTATGGAAAAACTGAGAAAAGCGTTTGGCGCGTGCCTCGTGCCGCTGCTGTCGATCCTTTTGGCCTTCCTCGTTGGCGGTATTATCATGGCGGCGCTCGGCGCGGACCCATTCGTTGCGGTCAAGTTCCTCTTCCAGGGCGCGTTCGGCACGAAGGCCGGTATCGGCACGACACTTACAAAAGCAACGCCGCTGATGTTTACCGCGCTTTGTGCGTGCTTCGCGTATAAATGCGGCGTGTTTAACCTCGGCGGCGAGGGTCAGTTCCTGATGGGCTCGATGGCGGCGTTTTTAACCTGCTACTTTACGGGGCTCACAGGCTTTGCCGGGATTGTTCTGGCGCTTCTCGCGGGCGCGCTTGCAGGCGGTATCTGGGGCATGATCCCGGGCGTTTTAAAAATCACGCGCGGGCAGAACGAGATGATCATCTCCATCATGCTCAACTATGTCGCGACGCTTCTCATGGGCGTGATTTACACCAGCTGGATCCGCGACGCGTCCGTTCCGCAGACGCCTGCCATCGACGAGGCGGTGCATCTTCCCCGCATTGTCTCCGGCATGCGCTTTACGTGGGGCCTAGTGATCGCAATCGCGGTCGGTCTCATTCTCTACTATGTTCTTTTCTGGACAAACGCGGGCTTCCGGCTGCGCGCAGTCGGCTATAACATGACAGCCAGCCGCTTTAATGGCATTCCCGTCGGGCGGTACATGCTTGCAAGCTTTATTGTCTCCGGTACGATTGCGGGTCTCGGCGGCAGCGCGGAGCTTCTCGGGACGCAGTTCCGACTCATCAACGGCTTCGGCGCGGGCTACGGCTTCGACGGCGTTGCAATGGCGCTTATCGGGCAGCTGCATCCGATCGCGACGATGCTTGTGGCGCTGTTCTTCGCGGTTTTGCGTGTCGGCTCGACGACCATGCAGGCGGCAACCGGCGTTCCGACGAGCGTGTCGGATATCATTCAGGCGCTTGTGATCGTCTTCTCGGTCGCCGGTATGGCGCTGACGAAGCTTCCGGAATTTGAGGCGTGGAAAAACCGCGTCTTCGGCAAGAGAAAGGAGGGCGCGGCGTAATGGATTGGATTTCGAGCTTACTTCTGGCGACCGTCCGTCTGGCAATTCCGGTGCTGCTCATCTCGCTGGCAGAGCTTTATGGTCAGAGAGCCGGCATGGTGAACATCGGCCTCGAGGGCCTGGCGGCCATCGGTGCGCTGGTCGGCTTCCTCGTGTGCTACATCACGGGCTCTAATTGGCTGGGCCTTCTGTGCGGCGCGCTTGCCGGTATCGCGGTCAATATGATCTACGCGTTTTCGACCATCACGCTCTGCGCGAACCACACGGTCTACGGCATGGCCATCAACATCTTCGCGCCCGCGCTCGCGTCTTTTATCTACCGCGTGTATTTTGGCACGGGCTCCGACCTCAAGCAGATCGTTACCATGTCCTCGGTTGCCATTCCCGGCCTTAAGGACATTCCCATCATCGGAGGCCTCCTTTTTGACCAGAGCCCGATGGTCTATCTGACGCTGCTGTTTGTCGTCTTCACTGCCGTCTTCTTCGGCCGGACGCGCGCGGGCCTGAGCTATAAGTCCGTCGGCGAGCATCCGCAGGCGGCCGCGACGCTCGGCATCAACGTCATCGGGGTCAAGTACCTCGCGTGCGTGATTTGCGGGGCTCTGTCCGGGATCGGCGGCGCGTATTTGACCACCTGTTACTCGAGCACCTACACCGACGGCATTGTCGCGGGCCGCGGCTTCATCGCGCTGGCGGCTGTCATCTTCGGCCGGTGGAGCGCGGGTGGGATTCTGCTTGCCTGCCTGTTCTTCGGCTTCTGCGACGCGCTGCAAATCAAGCTGCAAGTCTCCGGCATCGCCGTTCCGTATCAGTTCTTCCAGATGATCCCGTACCTCGCGACGGTGCTTGTGCTGAGCCTCATCGGCGCAAAGCAGGCAGGTCCGCGGGCAAACGGACAGCCCTACCGCCGCGAACAGCGGTAACACGGTAACAGCGCCACCTCTGGCGTCGTTATAAAAATTTTCTTACGGAGGGAAACACATGAAAAAGTTACTCGCCCTGCTCCTGGCAGCTGCCATGCTGCTGACGTTCGCCGCCTGCGCAAGCAAGCCCGCGGAAACGCAGACGCCCGCGGAGACGACGACCGAAGAGACCGCCGCTCCGGCTGCGGAGACCGAAACCAAGACTGAAGAAGCGCCTGCCGCTGAAACCACCGACGGCAAGACCTACAAGGTCGCCATGATCTGCGACTCCAGCATCAACGACGGCGGCTGGGGCGCGGCTTGCTACAACGCGATGATCGCCGCGGCCGAGCGCAAGGGCTGGCAGGCGGAGGTCACAGACTCCATCTCGCAGGACGCTTACTATGATTCCATCGTTGCCTACTGCATGCTGGGCTACGACATGATCTACGCCCCCGGCAACCAGTACACCGATGCTGTCCTGCAGGCGGCCGAGGAGTACCCCGACATCGCGTTCGCCCTTCTGAACGGCGCTGCCGACACGCCTGAGAAGGCTGTCAACAAGAACGTCTCCTCCCTTCTTCCGAACGCCCAGCAGATCGGCTGGATCGCAGGTGCACTGGCTGGTCTCATGACCGAATCCGGCAAGCTCGGCTTCATCGGCGGTATGGAGCTTGACACTACGAAGGGCAAGATCGCTGGCTACGAAGAAGCCGCAAAGTATGTCGGTGAAAAGGAAGGCAAGGAAGTCTCGCTTTTGAACGTCCCGTACGCCAACTCCTTCTCCGACGCTCCGAAGGGCAAGGAATTTGCCACCGAGCTCATCGCCCAGGGCGCTGACGTGTTCTTCGGCGACGCTTCTGCCGTTGACTCCGGCGCGCGCGAGGCCATCGACGCTGCTAACGCTGCCGCGGGCGAAATCAAGATCTTTGACATCGGCCAGCCTGCCGACATCCTTGGCCAGAACGAGTGCATCATCTGCTCGCAGGTCACCGATAACTCCGCGATGGTCGCCGCTTCCATGGAAGCTGTTGAGGCCGGTACCTTCGGCGGCGAAGTGCTCTACGGCACGCTCCAGAACGGCACTCTGTCCGCTGGCGCTCTGAGCGACCTCGTTCCCGCCGACGTGCAGGAGAAGTACCTCTCCTACATCGAGGAAATGAAGAACGATACGTTCATGAAGTAATTTCGCAATGAAAAAATGGGATGCGCTCCGGCGCATCCCATTTTTCTATCTCTTTCTGTAAAACTACGCTTGCGTGCGACTCGTTTATGCGGGGTTCTCCGATAATGGCAGGTCATTGAGCGCGTATGGCGTTTCGGGAAACTGATGGCGACAGTTTTCGATCACTGTCAGCGCTGCATCCAGCCCCGCCTGATTTGCCGCGGCGGCAAGCTCCTGCGCCAGCGGCAGGCAGTCTTCATCGTCCGCGCCACAGAAGATCCGAAGCGCAATGTCCTTTTGCCGAAGCGCCTGCAAAATGGCCGCCTTGTGCTCCTGCAAGAACGGAATCCACGGGCTTTGCAGAATCAGAAGATCGCAGCGCGCCGGGGTAAACGCAATAGCGCGCAGCAGCATATCGCACCCGGCCGAAAAGCCGCCGCACGCGATTTTATCGTAGCCTGCGTCTTGTACGGCATCCAAGGCGTTTGCGACCGGAAGGAAGGATGTGTCATCGTAGCTCCAGCGGAACGTTCCGTATCCGTCCGGCTCGGCGCTTTGGATGGTCTCCAGCTGCCAGCGGTCATCTCCCGCCAGAATCGGGGCCCAATCCGACTGCGCTGTCTTCGCGTTCTGCGTATTGCCGTGGACGGCGAGGAACAGATAGTCGGCCGTTTTCCCGTTCCACGAAAAAACAGACTTCGCCGCCGAGACAGCCTCCTGATAGCGCGCATCAGAGCGTGCTTTCAGCGCGAGAAATTCCGGGCTGCCCTCCAGCTGCGCAAGGTCGTCGTCCACCAGCACCTCCGGGCGGTACCACCAGCCGTTCTTCTCGATGGCCGTTCGGAGCCAGCCGAGCGCCGCATCCTGCATCCCTGCCCCACCCGCCAGACAGGCCAGAAAATAGAGTGTCTGCGGCCCAAAGCCTCCGGGCTCCTTTTCATAGGCGGCCAGCAGGAACTGGTATGCCTGCGCATAGTCCGTTTCCGAGATGGACAGGGTTTCTTCTAACAGATCGTTTTCTTTTCTTTCGTCCAAATATGGTCCTCCTTTTTCGTATGAATCTATAATGCTTTATCTATAATGAGCGATATACAACAATCATACTACAAAAGGAGCCCACTGTCAATGCCGCTGCCTGGGAAAATCAGGCTTCCGTGATCCGATCGATTGTTGCCTGCTCTTCGTCGGAAAAAGCGGTGTTCTCCAGCGCCTGGATGTTATCGAGAATCTGAGACGGCTTGGACGCGCCGATCAGAACGCTCGTTACGATTCCGTCGCGTAAAATCCAGCTGAGCGCCATTTCGGCGAGCGTCTGTCCGCGCCCGGCGGCAACCTCGTGGAGGGCTTTGATCTGCTGCAGGCGCTTTTCGGTCAAATCTGCCGCATGCAGGAAGCGGGGGTCTTTTTTGATGCGGCTGTCTTCCGGGATGCCGTGCAGATACCGGTCGGTCAGCATGCCCTGCGCCAGCGGGCTGAACGCGATGATGCCCTTTTGCAGCTTCGCGGCGGTGTCCTTCAGGCCGTTATGCTCGATCGTCCGGTCGAAGATGGAGTAGCGGTTCTGGTTGAGGATGAACGGGCAGTGCAGGTCGCTTAGAATTTTGCAGGCTTTTTCTAATGTCGGGCCGTCATAATTGGAAAGCCCGACGTAGAGCGCCTTGCCAGATTTGACCGCCTGCGCCAGAGCGCCCATGGTCTCCTCAAGCGGCGTGTTGGGGTCCATGCGGTGGTGATAGAAGATATCAACATAGGGAAGGCCCATGCGCTGTAAGCTCTGGTCGAGGCTTGCAAGAAGGTATTTTCTGCTGCCCCAGTTGCCGTAAGGCCCGTCCCACATCTCGTAGCCGGCCTTTGTGCTGATGATGAGCTCGTCGCGGTAGTGGCCAAGCTCTTCGCGGAGAATGCTGCCGAGGTTCCGCTCGGCGCTTCCGGGGTTGGGACCATAGTTGTTCGCGAGATCAAAGTGCGTGATCCCGTGGTCAAAGGCCGTGAAGCAGAGCTGCTTCATGTTTTCAAAGGGCGATGTGTCCCCGAAGTTGTGCCAGAAGCCGAGCGAAACGGCGGGAAGCAGGAGCCCGCTGTTTCCGCAGCGCGCATAGCGCATGGACCCGTAACGTGTTTCCTGTGCCTGATACATATGGATTCCTCCTGATATATGATTTTCTTTACATATCCTAGCGCTTCAAGTATACTTGAAGTCAAGAGGAAAATCGAAAAATTTCGGGAGGAACGAAAAAAATGAAGGAATATACGATCCGGGAGCTGTCGGAGATGTTCGGTCTCCCTGCGTCGACCATCCGGTACTATGAGGACGAGGGGATTCTGACCAACGTCGGAAGAACGCCGTCCGGGCAGCGCATTTTCACGGACGGCCATGTGAACCGCCTCCGGACCATCTGCTGCTTTAAAAACACGGGGATGACGATCGCCGAACTCAAGCAGTTCTCCGCCTATGAAGCGGACGAGCCTGCGCATCTTGACGATATTCTGATGCTTTTGCGGCAGCGGAAGGCTTCCGTGACGGCGCAGCTTGCGCAGCTGCAGGAGGATTATGCCCACGTGCTGCGAAAGATCCATTACTACGAGGACATTCAGGAAAGCCTGCGCCGCAACCAGCCGCTGCCGCAGTGGAAGGATTACAAGCGGCGGACATATGATGAATAGAAGCGCGCTGGCAGAACGGAGCCGCGCCGGCCGGGAGCGCAAAAAGCCGCCCTTCTGAATGGAAAATTCAGAGGGGCGGCTTTGCTTGTTATGCTGAAGGGATTCCCTTGCCGCGCTGGATGGAAAGAAATTCACATCGATCCAGCAAAAAATTCAAGTAAAATGGGGAAACAAGCAGTAATACGAAGAAAATAGTTGCTAGTTACTCCCATTCGATGGTCGCGGGGGGTTTGCTGGTGATATCGTAGACGATGCGGTTGATGCCGCGCACTTCGTTGACGATGCGGACCGACACGCGGTCGAGAACGTCATACGGGATCCTCGCCCAGTCGGCGGTCATGAAGTCGGATGTGGTGACGCCGCGAAGGGCGAGCGTATAATCGTACGTCCGGCCGTCGCCCATAACGCCGACAGAGCGCATGGAGGTCAGAACTGCGAAATACTGGTTCATCTGGCGGTCGAAGCCGGCTTTGGCCACCTCGTCGCGGAAGATGAAGTCCGCCTCGCGCAGCGTGTCGAGTTTTTCCTTTGTAATGTCGCCGATGACGCGGATGGCAAGGCCGGGGCCGGGGAACGGCTGGCGCATGACAAGGTACTCGGGAAGGTCGAGCTCTCTGCCAAGGCCGCGCACCTCGTCTTTGAAGAGCATGCGCAGCGGCTCGATGATCTCCTTGAAATCAACATAGTCGGGAAGGCCGCCGACGTTGTGGTGGCTCTTGATGACGGCGGAATTGCCGAGGCCGGACTCGATCACGTCGGGGTAAATGGTACCCTGGATGAGGAAATCGACCTTGCCGATTTTTTTGGCCTCGGCTTCAAAGACGCGGATGAACTCCTCGCCGATGATCTTGCGCTTGGCCTCGGGCTCGGATACGCCCGCAAGCTTCGAGAGGAAGCGGTCCTCGGCGTTCACGCGGATAAAGTTGATATCCCACTTGGAGAACGCCGCTTCGACCTCGTCGCCCTCATCCTTGCGCATGAGACCGTGGTCAACAAAGACGCAGGTCAGCTGATTTCCGATGGCCTCGGCCATGAGCGCGGCCGCGACGGAGGAGTCTACGCCGCCCGAGAGCGCCAGCAGCGCCTTGCCCGAGCCGACCTTTTCGCGGATGGAGCGGATGGCGTTCTGTCGGTAATCGGCCATGGTCCAGTCGCCGGTCGCCTTGCAGACGCGATATAAGAAGTTGCGAAGGATGACAGAGCCCTCTTCGGTGTGGTTGACCTCGGGGTGGAACTGCACGCCGTAGATTTTGCGCGTCTCGTCGCAGATGCCGACCGTAGGGCAAGCGGCGGAGTGCGCGCAGAGGGTAAAGCCGTCCGGCACCTTTGCCATATAGTCGCCGTGGCTCATCCACGTGATGCTGCTTGGCTTGAGCCCATGGAAAATCTCACAGGAGGTATCGAAGAAGGTCTCCGTTTTGCCGTATTCGCGCGCGGTGTCATCCTGCGCGGCGGTTACCTTGCCGCCTAAGTTGTGCGCGATGAGCTGGCAGCCGTAGCAGATGCCGAGAATCGGAAGACCGAGGGTGAAAATCTTCGGGTCAACCTGAGGTGAACCTTCCGCGTAGACGCTCTGCGGGCCGCCGGTGAAGATGAAGCCGATGGGATTATACTTCATCAGCTCGTCAAGCGGCGTTGTGCAGGGCTTGACCTCGCAGTATACGTTCGCCTCACGCACGCGGCGCGCGATGAGCTGGTTATACTGCCCGCCAAAATCCAGAATCAATACTACCTGTGATGCCATGTCTCTCCTCCTAAAACTGGGTGCTAATCTGTATTATCGCTTTGCCGCCTCCTCGAGAGAGGCCGCAATAAAGCCTTGGAACAGGGGATGCGCCTTGTTGGGGCGCGATTTGAACTCCGGATGGTACTGCACGCCGACGAAGAACGGGCGGTCCGACAGCTCCACGGTTTCAACTAAACGTCCGTCGGGAGAAAGACCCGAGAGCGTGAGCCCCGCGTCAGTAAGCGCCTGCCGGTAGTCGTTGTTGAATTCGTAGCGGTGGCGGTGACGCTCGGAAATCTCCAGCGTGCCGTAGCAGCGCTCCATGGTCGTACCGGGCCGGATCTCGCACGGGCACGCGCCGAGACGGAGCGTGCCGCCCTTGTCGATCTCATCGCTCTGGCCGGGCATGAAGTCGATGACCTTGTGCTTGCAGATTTCATTAAACTCGCCGGAGTCCGCATCTTCGATGCCGGCCACGTGGCGGGCGAATTCGATGACTGCGACCTGCATGCCGAGGCAGATGCCGAAGTAGGGAAGACGGTGCTCGCGCGCGTACTGCGCCGCTAAGATCATGCCCTCGATGCCGCGGCCGCCGAAGCCGCCGGGGACAAGGATACCGTCTACTCCATGCATTGTATCAGCGAGCGAGTCCTTCGTCAAGTGTTCCGAGTCAATCCACTCGATATGAACCTCGCTTCCGAGCGCATAGCCCGCATGACGAAGCGCTTCGGCAACGGAAAGATACGCGTCATGGAGCTGCACATACTTTCCGACCAGGCCGATGGTGACAGACTTGCTTGCACCCTTTTCGCGCGCAACCATCTGCTCCCACTCGGTAAGATCGGGTGCGGGTGCGTCAATCTGAAGCTCGCGGCAGACGACGGAGGAGAAGTTGGACTTTTCGAGCATCAAGGGTGCTTCATAGAGGCACGGGATCGTAATATTTTCAATCACGCAGTCGGGCTTTACGTTGCAGAACATCGAGATTTTCTGGAAAATCGAGGACTCGAGCGGCTCGTCGCAGCGGAGCACGATGATATTGGGGTTGATGCCCATGCCAAGAAGCTCCTTCACGGAGTGCTGCGTGGGCTTGGATTTATGCTCGTCCGAGCCACGCAAAAACGGCACCAGCGTGACATGGATAAAGAGGCTGTTCTCCCGTCCGACTTCGAGGGAAATCTGCCGAACCGCTTCGATGAAGGGCTGCGATTCAATGTCACCGATGGTGCCGCCGATTTCGGTAATGACCACATCGGCGTTCGTCTTCTTGCCGACGCGGTACACAAAATCCTTGATTTCATTTGTAATATGCGGGATGACCTGCACGGTCGAGCCGAGATACTCGCCCCGGCGCTCTTTATTGAGGACGTTCCAGTAGACCTTGCCGGTTGTGAGGTTCGAGTATTTGTTGAGGTCTTCGTCGATGAAGCGCTCGTAGTGGCCGAGGTCAAGGTCGGTTTCCGCGCCGTCTTCGGTCACGTAGACCTCTCCGTGCTGATACGGGCTCATCGTGCCGGGGTCGACGTTGATGTAGGGGTCGAGCTTCTGCGCCGCGACCTTGAGGCCGCGCATTTTGAGAAGCCGGCCAAGGCTTGCGGCCGTGATGCCCTTGCCGAGACCCGAGACCACGCCGCCGGTTACAAAGATGTATTTTGTCATAACTGCTTCCTCCGCATTTCAATTTCTCTGGTTCAATCTATGTTATTTGTAGGTTGCAAGGATATTTTCCGCGATGGTTCTGCGTGTGACGCACCGGTCCATGGCCTGCCGCTCAATGAACTTGTGCGCCTCGTTTTCTGTCATTTTGAGCTGCTCGATGAGCACCCACTTCGCCCGGTTGACAAGCCGGATCTCCGCCATCTTCTCCTCCAGCGTCGCAGTTTTCTGCTCCATGCGGCGAAGGCGCGCGCGCGTGGCGCAGAGGAGCTGGAGCGTGGAAGAAAAAAGCGCAGGGGAGGTCGGCTTCTGGAGCGTCAGAACGCCGCTCTGACAGACGCGCGCGGTCACGTCCGGGTACTGCTCGGCGCGCACGAGAAGAAGAACGCCCGTCTGCGTGCTCTGGCAGATATCGAGGGCGAAATTCGTGCCGAATTCGTCTGGCAACGGCGCATTGATGATCAGAAGATCGTAGCTGCGCTCGAGAAGACATCGCCGGGCGCTTGAAACGTCCGGGGCCTTCGTGATGGGCGAAAAGCTGCGCTCGGGCAGGAGCGGGAGCACAGAGTCCATAAATTTTGCGGACGCGGAGACGAGCAGCACGCTGTAGCTTTGCGTTACGCTATCCATTTGTGCGCGCCTCCTTTCCGGGGTGGGGTAGCATCAACGGGTGTAATAAGCAATAAGGGACTCGGGGAGGTATCGACGGGCAAATTCGCTTGCGCGCGCTGCCTGCCTGGCCTCGTCGAGTGTTCCGGGGAGCTTTCGGTAGCTTGCGGTCACCTGCTCGGGCGCTGTGAAGAGGTTCACATCGGCGGGCGCGGGCAGGGAAGACGCGGCTCTCACGCCATCAAGTCCCGCGTAGATGAGAAGCGCAAAGGCAAGATAGGGGTTACATGAGGGGTCCGGCGAGCGGAGCTCGGCTCTTCGGTATTCGCCGGAGGCGGCGGGGATACGGATGAGCTGTGAGCGGTTCTCACTCGACCACGAAATATACCGCGGGGCCTTGCGGCAGCCGAGACGGCGATAGGATGCGTCCGCGGGATTCAAGAACACGGTCAGATCGTAAACGTGATCGAGGATACCTGCCATGACCTGCGGCATAACATCCGCGCCGCTTGACGACTTCACGGAAAGGTTGATGTGCATACCGCTTCCGGGCGCGTCCGGCAGTGGTTTGGGTGAAAAGTCGGCGCAGAGGCCGTTCCCGGCGGCAACGGTCGAAACGACGCTCCGGAACGTGACCGCGTTGTCGGCGGCGGTCAGGGGGTCTGCATAGCGGAAGTCGATTTCGTTCTGCCCGGGGCCCTCTTCGTGGTGCGAGCTTTCCGGGCGGATGCCCATCTGCTCAAGGGTCAGGCACGCCTCGCGGCGCACATTTTCACCCTTATCCTCCGGCGCAACGTCCATATATCCGGCGGTATCATACGGAATCTTCGTAGCCGAACCTGCCTCGTCCAGCCGGAAAAGGTAAAACTCCATCTCGGGGCCGAAGAAGAACGTGAGTCCTTCCTTTTCCGCCTCCTTCACAGCGTTTGCAAGAATCGCGCGCGTGTCCATCTCAAACGGCCGGCCGTCCGGGTAATACACCGAGCAGAACATGCGCACCACGCGCCCGTGCTCGGGCCGCCACGGCAGAATGCAGAGCGTCGATGCGTCCGGGCGCAGGACAAGGTCGGAGTGTACCTCGCCGCCGAAGCCCGCGATGGCCGACGCGTCGATGGAAATGCCGTAGGCAAACGCGCGGTCCAATTCGTCCGGCATGATCGAGACGTTTTTGAGCCGGCCCATCACGTCACAGAACGTCATGCGGATGAACTTCACGTCCTCCTCAATGACATATTGCAGAATTTCTTCCTTTTCGTAAACCATATGGAAACAACCTTTCCTAAAAAAGAGGGCGCTCATCCGGACAGGTACCGCCCCCGCCCGAATGAACGCCGTTGCTCATTCTACTATCTCTTACAATATTAAAAGTAATTTTATTACAGCTTTTCATATGTGCCATATCATAGCATGCCGGAAAACGGCTGTCAATCCGCTTTGCAGGCAGAAATGACATTTCGTGCAATCAGACAAGACAGACACTGAATTTGCAGCCTGAATTGGCGGAAAATGATGAAGGGCAAAGTGCAAAATGCAGGAGCGAAAAAAATTCCTGCAAATTTTCAAAAATTCTGCTTGACAAACGAAGGCCGCATGCGTATAATGCGGAGCATAAGGCAACGGCGTCTTTGAGCAATGGGGCTCAGAGGCGTCTTTTCTTATTTTGCCGGAATCAATGATCCCCTCGTAAACAGCCGATGAGATCATAGCTTCCCGAACGATTCGTTTTTTTTTATACAGAATACAGGTAACGAGGAAACCGGGGCAATGGCGTCTTTTTGGGATTTTGACGCCTTGCCTCGGCTTTTATTCATACGAAAGGAGTGGCGTAACATGCAAACGGTTTCTGATTATTTCGGAAGTCTGGTGTTTGACGACAGAGTCATGCGCGCAAGACTTCCGGCCAAGGTCTACAAGTCCCTCAAAAAGACGATCGACGAAGGGGTGAGTCTGGATAATCAGGTGGCCAATGCCGTAGCCGAGGCCATGCGCGACTGGGCAGTCGAACACGGCGCGACGCATTTTACCCACTGGTTCCAGCCGCTGACCGGCATTACCGCCGAGAAGCACGACAGTTTTATTTCCCCGTCGCCCGACGGCGGTGTGATCATGGAGTTTTCCGGCAAGGAGCTCATTCAGGGCGAGCCGGATGCGTCCAGCTTCCCGTCCGGCGGCCTGCGCGCAACGTTTGAGGCACGCGGCTACACCGCTTGGGACCCCACGTCCTACGCGTTTTTGAAGGGCAAGACGCTCTGCATCCCGACGGCGTTCTGCTCGTACGGCGGCGAGGCGCTCGACAAGAAAACGCCGCTGCTGCGCTCGATGCAGGCCATCAACAAGCAGGCGATGCGCGTTTTGAAGCTCTTTGGCAACGAAGACGTGAAATGCGTCAGAACCTCCGTCGGCCCCGAGCAGGAATATTTCCTTGTTGACCGCGAGATGTTTGACAAGCGCAAGGACCTCGTCTTCTGCGGCCGGACGTTATTTGGCGCGAAGCCCCCGAAGGGACAGGAACTCGACGATCATTACTTTGGCTCCATCAAGCCGCGGGTCGCGGAATTCATGGAAGACCTCAACGAGGAGCTTTGGAAGCTTGGCATCCTTGCCAAGACCGAGCACAACGAAGTCGCCCCGGCGCAGCATGAGCTGGCCCCTATTTATACAACAACCAACATCACAACCGATCACAACCAGCTGACGATGGAGATCATGCAGAAAGTTGCCCTCCGGCATGGTCTTGTGTGCTTGCTGCATGAAAAGCCCTTCGCGGGCGTCAACGGCTCCGGCAAGCACAACAACTGGTCGATTGCGACCGACACAGGCGTAAACCTTCTGACGCCGGGCGAAACGCCGTATGAAAACGCGCAGTTCCTGCTCTTCCTGTGCGCGGTCATTCAGGCCGTCGACGATTATCAGGATTTGCTGCGGCTCAGCGTTGCGACGGCTGGCAACGATCACCGGCTCGGCGCAAACGAAGCGCCCCCGGCGGTTGTGTCGATCTTCCTGGGAGACGAGCTGACCGCGATTTTAGACGCGATCGAAGCCGACGCACCCTACAACGCGGCAGAGAAGACGGTCATGAAGCTCGGCGTGCATGTGCTTCCCAAGTTCCTGCGCGACACGACGGACCGCAACCGCACCTCTCCCTTTGCCTTTACGGGTAATAAATTTGAGTTCCGGATGCTTGGCTCGGCCAACTCCATTGCCTGCACGAACATTATGCTCAACGGCGCTGTCGCGCAGTCGCTCAAAGGTTTTGCCGATGAGCTCGAGAAGGCAGATGACTTTGAAGGCGCGCTGCACGATCTCATCCGCCGCACGATTCACGCGCACAAGCGCATCATCTTCAACGGCAACGGCTACGACGACGCATGGATCAAGGAAGCAACCGAACAGCGCGGCCTTCTGAACTTAAGAACTACGCCCGACGCGATGCCGACGCTGCTGGAAAAGAAAAACGTCGACATGCTGACCGGCCTCAAGATTTTCACGAAGGCAGAGCTTGAGTCGCGCTATGAGATCATGATGGAAAACTACGTCAAGACTGTCACCATCGAGGCGCAGACGATGCTCGACATGACGCGCAAGGAGATCCTGCCCGCCGTTGCCGGCTACACGAAGGAGCTCACCGAGACACTGGCTGCCAAGCGCACGATCCTGCCGTCGCTGCCAGCAAAATACGAAACCGGCACGATCACAAAGCTCTCCTCGCTTCTCGACCAGATCGACGCGGCGGCAGACGAGCTTGAAAAAACGACGCTCCAGATCAAAGCCATTGACAGCGTCACCGAGTCCGCGTTCCAGATCCGCGACGCGATGCTCCCGAGAATGGCGGCGCTGCGCGTGGTGTGCGATGAGGCAGAGCCTCTGACCGCTGAACGCTTCTGGCCGTTCCCGACGTACGACAAGCTTCTGTTTGGCGTGAGATAAATTTGTTTGTCCAATTTATTTTGATTTATTTTTTAGAAGGAGGATTCTTATATGAACCGCAATGTGAACCGTTCCTATGAGCTTGAAAGCCCCTACCAGTTCATCAACCCCGCACATTCGTTCCTGATGGAAAGCGTCCACGAGCAGCACGATTTTTTCGATTCCTGCTTCGCCAAAGATGCAGAATTGTATCTTTCCTGTCTGGATACCAGCGCGTGGGACTAAGACGCGCCGGGCACAAGACAAGATAAATAGAAGATCCAAAGGCGTTTGAGCTGGGAAAAGTACCGTAAAAGGCTGCTGACAGAGAGCGTGGGCAAGGTGGAAGCCGCGCAGTAAGCGTTACGCGAAGAACACCCGGCGAGCCGCAAGCTGAAAGGAAACATAGTTTCTCAGTAGGTGCGCCGGGCCTGCCGCCCGTTACCCAGGCAGAGCGTTATTAGACGCGACAGAGACAAAAGATAGGTGGCACAGCGAGACAGCACTTGCCCTATCGAATGCTGATTCAAAATTCTGGAGGATTTTATCATGTGTTCGATTATGGGTTACTGTGACGTTTGTGCCGCCTTTTCTGAATTTCAGAAGGGTTTTCTGAAGACCACCTCCCGAGGCCCCGATGACAGCCGCATCGTCGATACCGGCAAGGGCTTACTTGGCTTTCATCGCCTTTCCATCATGGGCCTCACGCCCAGCGGCATGCAGCCGTTTGAGCGCGATGGCAGCTACGTCGTCTGCAACGGCGAGATTTACGGGTTCGAGAAGCTCAAAAAGGAGCTCGAGAAGAAATACGAGTTCGTCAGCGGCTCGGACTGCGAGATTTTGCTTCCTTTGTACTTTGAGCACGGCGTGGACATGTTTAAAATGCTCGACGCGGAGTTTGCGCTGATTCTTTACGACGGACACACGAAAGAGTATATCGCCGCGCGCGACCCCATCGGCATCCGGCCGCTCTACTACGGCTATGACAAAAAGGGCGTGATCGTCTTCGCCAGCGAGCCCAAGAACTTAGTCACGCTCTGCGACAAGATCATGCCGTTCCCTCCCGGACATTACTACAAGGACGGCAAGTTCGTCTGCTACTGCGACATCGCAAAGCCGGAAACAGTTTGCCACGATGATCTGGATATGGTCTGCTCCAAGATTCACGATAAGCTCGTTCGCGGTGTCGAAAAGCGCCTCGTGGCGGATGCGAAGGTCGGGTTCCTGCTCTCGGGCGGCCTCGATTCGTCGCTCGTCTGCGCAATTGCTGCGCGCGAGTCAGATGCGCCGATCCGCACGTTTGCCATCGGCATGAGCGAGGACGCGATTGATCTCAAATATGCCAAGCAGGTAGCAGACTACATCGGAAGCGAGCACACCGAGGTCTATATGACAAAGCAGCAGGTGCTGGACAGCCTCGAAGAGGTCATCCGGATGCTGGGCACGTATGATATTACGACCATCCGCGCGAGCATGGGCATGTATCTTCTTTGCAAGTGGATCCACGAAAACACCGACCTGCGCGTAATCCTGACGGGTGAAATTTCCGACGAGCTGTTCGGTTATAAATACACTGACTTTGCGCCCTCTGCCGAAGAATTCCAGAAGGAGGCCGAAAAGCGCATCCGCGAGCTTCACATGTACGACGTGCTCCGCGCCGACCGCTGCATCAGTGTCAACTCGCTAGAGGCCAGAGTCCCGTTCGGCGACCTCGATTTTGTCAAGTACGTCATGTCTGTCGACCCGGAGCTGAAACTCAACAAATACGGCAAGGGCAAGTATCTGCTCCGCCACGCGTTTGAGGGCGACTATCTGCCGCACGACATTCTCTACCGCGAAAAGGCTGCGTTCTCCGATGCGGTCGGCCATTCGATGGTGGATGATCTCAAGGAATTTGCGGAAAAGCAGTATACCGACGAGGAATTCGAGGAGAAGCGCAGAAAGTATACCCACGCGCAGCCGTTCACGAAGGAATCGCTTCTGTACCGCGAGATCTTCGAGCGCTATTATCCCGGCCAGTCCGAGATGATCGTCGATTTCTGGATGCCGAACAAGACGTGGCCGGGCTGCGATGTGAACGACCCGTCGGCGCGCGTACTTTCAAACTATGGCGCAAGCGGGAAGTGAACCGCTTCACACGATCTTAACGGCACGCTGCGAAATCCTGAAAAAAGAAATTCTTAGGAAAAGTTTACAAATGGCCGAAAAAAGCCGGTTTTTCCATACAAACAGTGCAAAAACCGGGGAATTCACAATTCGTACAAAAATATTTATATATTTTTTACAGCAAAACACTTGAATTGATGCTAGTTTTTGTGTAAAATACAAATGCAGTTGTTCCTCTCTGGAGAGCCTCTTACAAGAGCGCCGAAGGTGTAAGGCGGTTCGCCGATCTCTCAGGCAAAAGGACAGAGCAATGACCTTGCTACGTCCTTTCCGCGACTCCCGTCCCGCAAGGCGGAAATAATCAGGAAAGGATGGACGATCGGGGGATCGTCCGAAGGCAAAATCTATGCAGGCAATCATTAGTTTTATCACCGGCACCCTTAACACTGTAGCATGGCTGTACATCTTCCTGCCGTGCACCATCCTCTTTGGTCTTTATCTGACCATCCGCAACCGTGGTCTTCAGTTCACGAAGTTCGGCTACGTGATGAAGAACACACTGGGTAAAATGTTCCAGAAACAGGAGGCAGGCGAGGGCGCAGTCACGCCGATGCAGGCTGTCTCCACGGCGCTGGCGGCTACGGTCGGCACCGGCAACATCGTTGGTACCTCCCAGGCCATCGCCCTCGGCGGCTATGGCGCCATCTTCTGGCTCTGGCTGGCGGCCTTGCTTGGCATGATGGTCAAGTACTCCGAAGTTCTGCTCGCAATCAAGTACCGTGAGCGCGACGCGAAGGGCGACTGGGTCGGCGGCCCAATGTACTACGTCAAGAACGGCCTCGGCAAGGGCTGGCAGTGGGTCGGCATCCTGTTCTGTATCTTTGCAGCCATCGCCGCTTTCGGTATCGGCAACATGTCGCAGGTCAACTCCATCGTCGGCTCCATCAACAACGCTGTCGACGCGTTCATCCCGTCCGCAGCTGCGGAGCGCGGCACGCTGAACCTCATCCTCGGCATCGTTTTGGCTGTCCTCGTCGGCATTATCCTCTTCGGCGGCATCAAGCGCATCGGCGCTGTCGCGGAAAAGCTCGTCCCGGCTATGGCGCTTCTTTACATCGTTTTTGGCGTTACCGTTATCGTTGTCCATGCAAATAATATCATCCCCGCGTTCGGCAAGATCTTCTCCACCGCTTTCAATCCGCAGGCCATCGGCGGCGCGGCTGCCGGTATTGTCCTGAAGGAAACCATCGTCTGGGGTCTTCGCCGCTCTGCGTTCTCCAACGAGGCCGGCCTCGGCTCCGCTGCAATCGCACACTCCGCGGCTGACACCCCGGGTCCTGTCCAGCAGGGTATGTACGGCATCTTCGAGTGCTTTGCCGATACCATCGTTATTTGCTCTCTGACTGCTCTTACCATCATCTGCTCCGGCGTTGAGATCCCGTTTGGCGTCAAGCCCGGCTCTGAGCTCATCACCGCCGCATTCGCAACCGTCTTCGGCGATAAGATCGCTTCTACGTTCGTCGCGGTTGCTCTGACGCTCTTCGCGTTCACGACGATCCTCGGCTGGTCTCTGTACGGATCTCGCTGCTTCCAGTATCTGTTCGGTCTGAAGGCTGCTTCGGTCTACAAGGCTTTGTACGTCGTCATCATCGTTGTCGGCGCTGTTTCCTCCATCGACGTCGTGTGGGATATCTCCGATACCTTCAACGGCCTGATGGCTGTCCCGAACTTCATCGCCTTGATCGCCCTGTCGCCTGTCGTCATCAAGATGACGAAGGAATACTTCTTCAACAAAAAACCGGCATAATAAAAACACTTACCTTAAAATCGCAGCATCTTTTCGATAGGTGGAATAAATTGCAGAAAACGGCTCCGGGATTTCCCGGAGCCGTTTTTCGTGGATTGAAGGGAGAGATTCTGAGCTTTGCAGGAGCCAATGCCCACGACCCAATCGGCAGTACGCTTTCAATTTGCAGGGGTCGATGCCCACATCGACCCGGCAGACAGAATCGTTTTTACGAAAGTCTTTGGCGAATTCGTTCGTGCCAATGGGGCGATGTGGGCTGTCCGCCCCATGGGAAGTTACGAATTTGCCGAAGATTATCGATCGGAAATTATGCGGCAGCGGTTTCCTTGGACGGAAGCTGGGCAATGACGATGGCGATGAAGATGACGAGGCAGCCAAGAAGCTCGCGCGCGCTCAGTGCCTGTTGGAGGATGATCCAGCCGAAGAGGACAGCGAAGACCGATTCCAAGCTCAGGATCATGCTGGCAAGCGTGGGGGGGACAAGCTGCTGGCCGAGGATTTGCAGTGTGTAGCCTATGCCGCCTGAGAACACGCCCGCGTAGACGATCGGGAGCCACGCGCTCTGGATAGCCACCCAGCTCGGGTGCTCCAGAAGGAGCATGGGAAGAATGGAAATGGCGGAGGCCGTAAAGAACTGGACGCAGGACAGGCGCACACCGTCTAAATCGTGGCACGTGCGGTCGATAAAGAGAATATGGCACGCGAAAAAAACTGCGCACAGAAGCGTCAGCCAGTCGCCGACATTCACGCCGGAAAGCCCCTCGCCGCCCGCGCAGAGTAGATACAGCCCCGTGAGCGCGATAATCGCGCAGACCCAGTTCATGAGCTTCACACGGAGCTTCACGAACAGACCGAGGAAGGGGACGAGGATGATATACATGGTGGTGATGAAGCCGGATTTTCCGACCGTCGTGTGGATGATGCCGTATTGCTGGATGATGCTGGCCGTGCACAGAAGAAGGCCGCAGACCACGCCGCACAGAAGCTGCCGCTTTGCCGTCATTCCGGACGGGCGGACGGAGATTCCCTTTTTGTCGCGCAGGAAGATGACCGGTACAAGCACAAGGCCGGCGAGAAAGTATCTTGCCGCCTGCATGGTAAAGGGCCCTACATAGTTCATGCCCTCGCTCTGGGCGACGAACGCCGCGCCCCAGACCATGGCGCAGAGCAGAAGCATCAGGCTGCCGCGGGTTTGCTGTTTCATGGGTCAAGTCTCCTTTGTGAAAAATCTGCATGAAAACAGCATAATTATACGGCATTTGCCGATAAAAGCAAGCGTGCGCGCAAAAAACCGGCAGGTAGTTGTGAAGCGGACCGAAATGTGGTAGACTATTTGTACAAATTGTGTGACAGGAGGCTATCGGATGGCAGAGAAAATCCGTTCGCGCGAGGAAATTGCACGCGAAGATACATGGGCAATTGAGGATTTGTACGCGTCGAACGAGGCGTGGATACAGGATTTGGAAAAACTGAAGACGCTTGGCGCAAAGCTTCCGGAATACGCCGGGAAATTATCTGCGAGCGCGCAGACGCTGCTGGAATATCAAAAGCTGGGCGAGGAAATTTCGGTGCTGCTGGACAGCCTCGCGAACTACGCCCAGCGCAAAAGCGACGAGGACACGAGAAACGCCGTCTATCAGGACCTGACCGGCAAGCTCACGAAGGTTTGGGTGCAGCTGGGCGCGGATACGGCCTTTGAGGTGCCGGAGCTGCTGTCGATCTCCGATGAACAAATGGAGAAATTCTATGAGGAAGTGCCTGAACTGAACCTCTACCGGCGGCACTTTGATTCCATCCGCCGCAAACGGGCGCATGTTTTGTCAGAGAGCGAAGAAAAGCTGCTGGCCATGGCGGGCGAGATGGCGGGAACGCCGGAGGAGGTCTACGCCCTGTTCGCGGACGCGGACCTCACGTTCCGCCCGGCGTTGGACGCAAACGGCGAGGAACACCCGATCACGCAGGGAAGCTATATCGCGGCGATGGAGTCGCCCGACCGGACGCTCCGCAAGAATGCGTTTGAGAGCTTATATGCCGGCTTCGGCGCGTATAAAAACACGGTGGCCGCCATGCTCGCCGGGCAGGTCAAGCAGCTCGAGTTCTTCTCAAAGGCGCGGCACTACACTTCCCCTCTGGAAGCGTCTTTGGACGCAACGGAGGTTCCTGTCAGCGTATACCATGAGCTGATCGAAGCCGTGCACCAGAACATGGACAAGATGCATCGGTACATGCGGCTTCGCAAAAAGCTTCTGGGCGTCAGCGAGCTTCATATGTACGATCTCTATACGCCGCTGGTTGCCGCGTCGGAGGAGCGGATTCCCTTTGCAGAGGCAAAGAAGACCGTCGCGCAGGCGCTTGGCGTCATGGGCGAGCGGTACGGGAAGATCTTGCAGGAGGGCTTTAACAATCGCTGGATTGACGTGTATGAAAATACCGGCAAGCGCTCGGGCGCGTACTCGGCGGGCGCGCGTGTGCATCCGTATGTGCTTCTCAACTATACGGGAACACTTGACAGCGAGTTCACGCTGGCGCACGAGATGGGGCACGCGATTCATTCGTACCTGTCCAACAAGACGCAGCCAATCGTGTATTCCGACTACGTGATTTTTGTGGCTGAGGTTGCGTCGACCTGCAACGAGGCGCTTCTCATGCAGCATCTTCTCAAGACAACGACGGACAAAAAGCAGCGCGCCTATCTCATCAACCATTTCCTCGAGCAGTTCCGCACGACGCTTTACCGGCAGACGATGTTCGCCGAGTTTGAGCTCAAAATAGCGGAACTAAGCGCGCAGGGCGTGACGCTGACGGCGGATGTTCTGTGCGAGGAATACCGGAAGCTCAACGCGCTCTATTATGGAGAAGACGTGGTGCTCGATGAGGAAATTGCGCTCGAGTGGGCGCGGATCCCGCACTTCTACTATAATTATTACGTCTTCCAGTACGCGACAGGCTATGCGGCGGCGATTGCGCTCTCGGAGGGCATTCTGAGCGAGGGAGAGCCCGCGGTCAAGCGATACCTCGGCTTCCTCTCCGGCGGATGCAGCAAGAGCCCGATCGAGCTTTTGAAGGGCGCGGGCGTTGACATGACGACGGCAGAGCCTGTCAACCGGGCGCTTGCGATGTTCTCGAAGCTGCTTGACGAAATGGAGGCGCTGACGGCGTAAATGGAAGAGCTTTTTCTGCCGGTGTTGCACAGCTTTGAAAATAACAACGTCTTTACCGGAAGCTACGGCGCGCTGCGCTTCAAGGTCACGCCCGCCATCACGATGAAAAACCCGAAGGAGGTCGACATGGAGGCGAGCTCCATGCTCTGTGAGCTCTGGCACGGACCGTTTTGCTACGAGAAAAGCGAGATGGAGGCGCAGGAGACGTTTCCCTTGAGCGAGGAAGGGAAGGAAAACATGCGGCAGTTCCTGCTTTCGCACATCTGAGGTTCATCGCCCGGGCAGAACCCGGGCGATTTTCACACTGCCCCTTGTCCTTCCGGGGCGAACATGGTAGAATAAGAAAAAATGCCGGAAACGGCGAGGAAAGGGAGAATGCGGCATGGAACGAACGAGCACGGTCTACAAAACCTATGTGGAGATTTTAAAGCGGGAGCTTGTGTGCGCGATGGGCTGCACGGAGCCGATTGCGATTGCCTACTGTGCGGCGGTGGCACGAAAAGCTTTGGGGATGCTGCCATCTGAGATCGACGTTGCGGCGAGCGGCAATATCATCAAGAACGTTAAGAGCGTCATTGTTCCGAACACCGGCGGCCTTCGCGGTATCGAAGCGGCTGCTGCCATCGGCGCATTGGCAGGCGACGCAGAGGCGGGCTTGCAGGTCGTGTCGCACGTGATGCCCGACGAGATTGCGGCTCTGCCCGGGTATCTGGAACAAACGGCGTTTTCCGTCTCGGCGGCGGAATCGGAGTTCCTTCTGGATATTGAGGTGACCGTCCGGGCAAACGGCCATTTTGCGACTGTGCGCGCCGTGCAGGAGCATACGAATATCGTTCTGGTGGAGACAGATGCGGGCGTTTTGTTCTCCAAGGATCCGGACGAGGATACGGGCAAGGACGAAGGTGCGCCCGACTATACGCTTTTGAATGTTGCGGACATCTGCGAGTTCGCGGACACGTGCGAGTTAGATGACGTGAAGCCGGTTTTGGAGCGGCAGCTTGCGTGCAACTGCGCGATCGCAGAGGAGGGACTGCGCGGAAATTACGGAGCAGGTATCGGAAAGGTGTTGCTCACGGCTTATGGCGACGATGTGCGCACAAGGGCGCGGGCCTATGCGGCGGCTGCGTCTGACGCAAGGATGAACGGGTGTGACCTTCCCGTCGTCATCAATTCCGGCTCCGGCAATCAGGGTATTACAGCCTCGCTTCCAGTCTATGTCTACGCGAAGGAGCTCGGCGCGAGCGAAGAGAAGCTATTTAGAGCGCTTCTTGTTTCGAACCTCGTAACGCTCCACGAAAAGACCGGCATCGGCAGGCTCTCGGCCTATTGCGGCGCAGTCAGTGCGGGCGCTGGTGCGGGCGCCGGCATTACGTATCTGCACGGCGGCGGTTGCCGGGAAATTTCCCACACGATCGTAAACGCGCTGGCGGTCACGTCCGGCATTGTCTGCGACGGAGCCAAGTCCTCCTGCGCGGCCAAAATCGCGATGGCGGTCGAGGCGGGCATTCTGGGCTTTGAGATGTATAGCTGCGGCAAGCAGTTTTACGGCGGCGACGGACTGGTCGCCAAGGGCGTGGAAAACTCGATCGCAAATTTCAGCCGCCTCGGCCGCATCGGCATGCGCGAGACCGACAAGGAAATCATCCGCATGATGACAGAATAAGCTTTGAATACGGCGAAGCGCCGGGACACTTGTCCCGGCGCTTTTGTGCGCCCGTTTTCCAAAAAACTGCGAAAAATGTAACCTTTGTATCTGAAATGTATCTGAATATTCACAAAAACTTTGGGAACTGCGCGCGGTTTGGGAGTATGCTGGTAAGCAGTATTTTGGGGATTGTTTGCCTTGCGGGCAATCCCGCGCACAAAGGAGCAGAAACAGTCAATGGAAGAAATGAAAGAAGCCTCCGCCAAGCCCCGGCGGAAGAAAAAGAAGCTCAAAAAGGGCTGGATCGTACTGGCGGTTGTGGTCCTCGTTGCGGCGGGATTCTTTCTGCTGCGGAAAAAGGGCGGCAATACGCAGGCGGTTCTGGCCTCAGATACGCAGGTGCTGGAATATGGCGATCTGGAATCGAGCATCAGTGCGACCGGGACCGTCGAGAGCAGCGACACCACGAAGGTCTATTCGACGCTTGCCTATCAGGTTAAAAGCGTTTTGGTCGAGGTGGGAGACGTTGTAAAAGAGGGAGATTTGCTGGCGGAGCTCGACGGCGAGCAGATCGAAAACCAGATCGCTACGCAGAAAACCTCCATGGAGGTCGCCTCCGGCAGCGCAAACGCGCAGGTGCAGAGCGCGTATGACGCATACGATAATTTTAAGCAAGGTTTGGACGCGGGGCTCAACGCGAGCCTGATTGGCGCGCAGTCGCAGGTGGATAACGCCTACGACGCGTACGTAAAGGCCTCGAACGCCTATGAGCGGTATAAAGAAAACGTGAACCTCGGCGGAAATACGCAGGTCCTTTCCGCCGAGGCTTCGCGGGACAACGCCGCAACGGCGCTCGATAATGCGGAGACGGCGCTCGATTCTGCAAACAGCGCGTACAAGTCGGCCGCAGAGGCAAAAGACACGCTTCCGGAGCTGAACAGTCAGATCGAACAGGACAAGCAGCGCAAGCAGGAACTCGAGGACGCAGGCGAGCAGCTGTCGGTCGAGTATATCACACTTGTTGTGGAACTGGAAACGCTTCAAAAGCAGGCGCAGACGATTGAAGTAAGCTTCGAATCGGCCAAACAGGGGCGCGAGAGTGCAAGACAGGCGGTCGAGTCGGCGCAGTCTGCCTATGATATCGCGCAGGCGACCTATAATGCGGCGCTTCGCGGGGAAGATCAGGCGCTCAGCGACTATGCCGACGCGGTCGACAGCGCGTGGCGCGCGTATCAGACGGCGCTGACGAGTCTGGATTCCACGAAAAAGGGCACGGAGGACCAGCTGGAGGCGTATTCCGATACGCTGGCCTCGGCCAACGCGGGCGCGAACACGGCGGTCACGGAGGAATCGCTCCGGCAGCTCGGAAAAACGCTGGACGACACGAAAATCACTGCACCTGTTTCCGGCACCGTGACGGCGGTCTATGCAACGGTCGGCTCGAGCGGCTCGGGGCTTTTGTTCGTGATCGAGGACACCGACCATCTCGTTGTGTCCACGAGCGTCAAGGGCTACGATCTTGGCGACGTGAAGACGGGTATGACGGTTGAAATTAAGTCCGACGCGACGGGCGACACGGTCATCCCCGGCACGCTCACGACGATTGCGCCCACGGCGAAGAAAAACCAGCTGGGCGATACGGAGAGCGCTTCCGATCCTGCCTTTGAGGCGGAGGTCTCCGTGGACGAGGCGGGCTCCGGACTTCGCATTGGCATGGAGGCGCGCCTGAGCTACATCATCGCACGGGAGCAGCACGTGCTGGCCGTTCCCTATGAGGCGGTCTACACCGATGAAAATGGGAGAACCTGCATTCTCGTTTTGCGCGCGCAGGAAAAGGACACGTACCTCGTTGAGAGCCTGCCCGTCACGACGGGGCTGGACGATGATCTTGATATCGCGGTCTCCGGTTCCGGCGTGGAGGCGGGACTGCGCGTCATTACCGAGGCGAAGACGTATCTTTCGTATGTCGGAAAGACCGTCACGCTTGCGCAGGCCACGGGCTTTGAGGCGATGGCCGAGATGGGGGCGTACCAATGAGCGGCCGGCAGCTGATTCGCATGCGCGGTATTGTCAAGCGCTTTTATGTCGGGCAGCCGAACGAGCTTGAAATTCTGCACGGGATTGATCTGGACGTGAACGAGGGGGAGTTTGTCTCCATCGTCGGCGCGTCCGGCTCCGGCAAATCGACGCTTATGAACATGATCGGTGCCCTCGATCGGCCGACGGAAGGGACGTACTGGCTGGACGGAACCGATGTGGAGGACGCGCTGGACGACGAGCTTTCTCAGATCCGCAACCGGAAGATCGGCTTTGTGTTCCAGAACTTCAATCTCATTTCGCGCACAAACGCGCTGCGAAATGTTGAGCTTCCGATGATGTACGCAGGCGTGCCGCAGAAAAAGCGGACGCAGCGGGCGGAAGAGCTCTTGGATCTGGTTGGTATGGCAGACCGTATGCTGCACCAGCCGAACGAGCTTTCCGGCGGCCAGAAGCAGCGCGTGGCCATTGCGCGGGCGATGGCAAACGACCCGGCGATCATCCTAGCCGACGAGCCGACGGGTGCGCTCGACAGCAAAACCGGCCGCATGGTCATGGATTTATTCCACCAGCTCAACCGCGAGCAGGGCAAGACGATCGTTCTGATCACGCACAATCAGGAGCTGGCGGCGGAAACCGGCCGGATCCTTACGATGCGCGACGGCATTTTATACACAAACGGCGAAAGGGGCGCAAGAGAAGATGGGACTCGGTGAATCGATCCGCCTTGCGCTCGAGGGGCTGAAGGCAAACAAGATGCGCGCGGTTCTGACGATGCTCGGCATCATCATCGGCATTGCCGCCGTCATCGGCATTCTGACCGTGGGCGACGGTTTGTCGGGCTACATCAACGGCACGATGAGCGACCTTGGCGCGTCGACAATTATCGTCTCCTTGCAGGAAAAGTCCCGCGAGGTATCCAGCGACGACATGATGAGCATGATGGCCATGAAGCAGCCCGAAGCGTCTGACCTCATAACCCCTGAGATGGTTTCGGCCATGGAGGAGAATTTCGGCGCGCGCCTCGCGGCAACCGGGCTTTCCCAGTCCGCCGGCAGCGGCAAGGCGAAGGACGGACGGCTGTATGCCAACGTTTCGGCCACGGGTGTCAACGAGGGATATTTTACGGTCAACGACGTGAAGCTCTCGGCAGGGCGGCTCTTGCAGCAGAAGGACGACGACGGGCGGCGCATGGTCTGCGTCGTGAGCGATAAGCTTGTGAATAATCTCTTTGACGGCAATCAGGAAAGCGCGCTCGGTCGGGAGCTTCTGGTGCAGCTGACGGGCGGAAGCTACACGTTCCGCATTGTGGGCGTTTACAAATACGAGCAGTCGGCGTTCTCCTTTTCGACGGCTTCGGATAAGGACATCTCGACCTCGCTTTACATTCCGCTCTCGACGGCCAAGCAGCTGGTCGGCGCGGATCGCGGCTTTTCAAATATCACTGTGCAGGCCGCGCTCGGAGAAAGCAGCACGGAGGTCGCGGCAGAGGTCAAGAATTATCTGAGCCGCTATTACCGCACGAATGAAAACTACACCGTCACGGCCATCAGCATGGACACGATGATCTCGTCTGTCGACTCGATGATGAGCACCCTCTCGGTCGCCATCTCGGTCATTGCGGGCATCTCGCTTCTCGTCGGCGGGATCGGCGTGATGAACATCATGCTCGTCTCTGTTACCGAGCGCACGCGGGAGATCGGCACACGAAAGGCCCTCGGCGCGACGAACAACAATATCCGCCTGCAATTTGTCGTCGAGAGCGTGATCATCTGCCTCATCGGCGGCGCAATCGGCATTGTGCTGGGCGCGATCATGGGCTACGTCGGAAGCGGGCTTCTCAAAAACGCGGTGCTTCCGAGCATTGGTGCGATTGTGCTGGCGTTTACCTTCTCTCTGGCTGTTGGCGTGTTTTTCGGATATTACCCCGCAAACAAGGCGGCGAAGATGGACCCGATCGAAGCACTGCGGTACGAATAAGTTCTGTTAAGAACTTGTTAATTCTGCTGTGTGCCGCTTGCATTTGCATGTTCATCACGCTATACTGTAGCAAAATGTGCATGAGAGGAAGTAGCCGGCGAGAAATCGCGACAGATGGCGTCAAAACGGTCTTAGAACCCGCCGCTGGATGAAATGGCAAAACTCTGATTGCCGCGCTTTGGCGTGGCGATCAGAGTTTTTTCGTTTTTTGGCGAGGCTTCCTGCGTGTATACAAGCTAAAAAAGGGGAGACGTGTATGGAAATCCTGTACAGCAATTTGGGAAACCTCACCTGGCAACAGGTGGTGATGTGGGCGATCGGCGGACTGCTTGTCTACCTTGCCATCGCGAAGGACATGGAGCCAAGCCTGCTGTTGCCGATGGGCTTCGGCGCGATCTTAGTAAACCTTCCGATGTCCGGCGCGGTCGACCAGTGGGTGAGCGGGCAGGTAGAGCGCGGCGCTTTGAGTGTTCTTTATGACGCGGGCATCGCAAACGAGCTGTTTCCACTGATTTTATTCATCGGCATTGGCGCAATGATCGACTTTGGGCCGCTGCTCACGAACCCGAAGCTTATGATCTTCGGTGCGGCGGCGCAGTTCGGCATTTTCTTTACGCTGTGTCTGGCCGGTATGTTCTTCGATCTTCCGGACGCGGCTTCGATCGCCATCATCGGAGCGGCCGACGGCCCGACGGCCATTGTTGTAGCGCAGAAGCTGCGGTCCCAGTATCTTGGCGCGATTATGGTCGCGGCGTATTCCTACATGGCGCTCGTGCCCATCATCCAGCCGCCGGTGATCCGGCTTTTGACGACGAAGAAAGAGCGCCTGATCCGCATGCCCTATGAGCAGAAATCCGTCAGCAAGACGACGAAGATTCTTTTTCCAATTCTCACGACGATCGTTGCGGGTGTGGTCGCGCCTGCATCTGTGAGCCTTGTCGGATTTTTGATGTTCGGTAACTTAATTCGTGAGTGCGGCGTTCTGAACTCCCTTTCCGAGACAGCGCAGAAGGTGCTGGCGAACCTCATTACGATTTTCCTCGGGCTGACCATCGCCTCTCAGATGCGCGCCGAGCAGTTTTTGCAGCCGCAGACGCTTCTCATTCTGGCGCTTGGCCTGTTCGCGTTTGTGTTTGACACGGCAGGAGGCGTTCTGTTCGCGAAATTCCTGAACCTCTTCTTAAAGAAGAAAATCAACCCCATGATCGGCGCGGCGGGCATTTCGGCGTTCCCGATGTCCGGGCGGATCGTCCATAAGATGGGACTGAAGGAAGACCCGCAGAACTTTTTGCTCATGCACTCGATCGGCGTGAACGTCTCGGGTCAGATCGCGTCCGTCATCGCGGGCGGATTGATTTTGAACTTTTTTATGAAATAAGGAGGGAAAACCATGAACTTTCATCCTGAGCGCCTGCCGGAGCTGCTTCCCTACATGGGAAAGGGCATGCTCGCCATCTTTATCGTCATGGTCGTCATTATCATAAGCGCCACCCTGCTGAATCGCCTGACGAAAAAATAATATTTCGGGATTAACGATGCATCGACCCCTACGCGTTGGTTTCAGAAATCTTGTAGGGGCGG
>ERZ791923.1163-NODE-1163-length-30747-cov-7.036003_pt1 | contig 30747 bp, 20 predicted proteins | sample MGYA00510133_ERZ791923 | MGnify/ENA primary metagenome ERZ791923 (study PRJEB30046, sample SAMN00792106) | human gut metagenome | study: EMG produced TPA metagenomics assembly of the A metagenome-wide association study of gut microbiota in type 2... | reverse complement strand
GGCGAAGAAGCTCGATGCAAACGATGTTTTCATATACTCTGCCATAATCCATATACAGCCTTTGAATGAAGTAGGACTGTACACCTATCGGAAAATGCTGTTGGAAAAAGAACTGCAGAAAGTGCATGAACAGAATCATTTTGCATATACGATTCTCAGACCAGCCTTTGTATTCGGACCATATAATTACGCACCGAGAGAATCCTGGTTTATCCAGAATGTCATCCAGAATCATTCTGTCTATTATCCATCCGACAGCACCGGCCATTTTCAGATGATCTATGTCAAAGATGCCGCCGAAGCAATTATTCGCTGCATCTAGTCTGAAAAAAGCCATAACGAAGCCTATAATTTAAGCGCACCGGAAGTTCTCACCTACCGGACATTTCTTGATGAACTGCACAACGCCAGTGATGTGGATTTTACCGAACAGAATGTGACCGTTGCCCGCTCACTGACTGCCCGAATTCCATTTCCTTTCCCATTAACAGAAGCAGAAAGTGAATTATTCGACGGTTCCAAACTTACCGATGAACTCAGTCTGACTTACACACCGTTTTCCGAAGCACTGGCAGCAACTTACCGGGCCATGAAAGGCATTTATCTGTAATGTTTTTATTTTTAAGCAAATGTAATCGAACATTTTTTCGATTTTATCACGGTTTTCACTTGTGCCATCATAGATTCCTAATGTATAATGATAACATCTGATTTATTATTTTCTTACAACTGATAACTATATTTTTGATACCAGGTTCAAGAATGATCCCGGCATTGTTGCTCCCACCTATAGCGGTGGGAGACATCTCTCATTTGATATATCTATTTTTATCTTTTTAATGCAAAATATAGTTATCAAACTTATTACCAAAGAAAGAAGGAGCTCTGAATCTATGTGGACAGAACGTGATTTACAAACGATGCTGGATCCTCAGCTTTTTTATCAGGGACGACTGATTGAGCTGACCGGCGGCGTATATTCTTTTGAAACTTATAAATCCACATCCGAATATGGTGATCTTCAGTTGGATATCGTTGCAGAAGTTCGGGACAAAAATGAGCATTCCTACTCTGTAGAAGTGACCATGTACTACGATGACGACATGGAAGAAGATCGTTTTGACTATTATTGTCCCTGTGATTATTTCCGCGAAGAAAAAGACCTGTGCAAACACTGTGTTGCCACATTGCTTCACTATATCCATAAGCCCAAAAAATCATTACTTACGATTGACGATGATTTCACGCCAGATGAGCCAAAACATACCTTTTCACGTATTCCCCTGGTTGAACTCCCTGAGGACAATACCAGTGCCCGTTCTACAGATTATGGAATGGCACAGCTTTTACGTCGGATGGGAGAGCAGGAAAACTGGCTTCTTACCTCCGGTTCCATCGCAGGCAAAATTCATCTGGAAGCAATTTTACATACAGACACAAGATATCCATGTGTTTCCCTGAGAATCGGCGAAAACAAAATGTATGTAGTCAAAGATATTGCAGCTCTGGTGAATCGCGTACAGACCGGACAGTGGTTTGCTTATGGAAAACAATTCGGATTTACCCATCAGTTGGAAGCCTTTGATGCGGAAAGCCGACCGCTCATGGAGTATTTTATGCGCCAGTTTGAAGACAGTGACGCATGGTATAACTTCACAAGTTCCAGAGAATATTTTCTTCGGCATGAGACGCTGGATTCCTTTATGGACGTTGTGCGCACCACAGGAATCTATCTGGCACCTTATACAAAATCCTCCAAACTGTGGTATCCGGTAGACGAACCCTATCGGAAATCTCTGCAGATTTCATCCGTAGAAGATGGAATTGAACTGACGTTGGAACAACCACCGGTCATTTACAGTCACGACTGGCAATATGTATTTTCCGATCAGAAAATCTACCGGATCAGCCGTCGAAATTCAACCGCACTAAATACATTTGAGAAAAATATGACTATTCGCTGGGACGGAAACTGTTTTATCGCTAATGACGATCTACCGGTATTTACCCGTGATTTTCTTCCAGAACTGGAATCCGTGTATCAGATTCAGAAAATTGGCTATGTTCCGGAAAAATACCTTCCAGATGAAGCTGCTTTCCGTGTATATCTGGATCTTCCACAACAGAATCTGATCACCTGCGATCTGGTGGCAGACTACGGAAATGACCAGGTTTACCATGTTTTTGACGGCAGTAATCGTCAAAAAGACAGTAATCGAAATATGCGGGAAGAAGCAAAAGTTGCTGCACTCATCTCCAGTTATTGTAATGCCATCGATGATCGAACCGGCAATCCAGTAGCTTCCAGTGATGAAAACTGCATGTTCGAACTTCTGACCAAAGGACTGGGAGCCTTTGAAGAAGTTGCTGAAGTCTTTATCTCTGATCGTTTGAAAAAAATCCGGGTAATTCAGCCGCCAAAAATATCCATCGGTATCACGATGAAAGAAGATCTTCTGAATTTTCAGATTGAATCAGACAGCATTGATCTGGACGAACTAGCATACATTTTGTCCAAATACGACCGCAAAAAGAAGTTTTACCGCTTAAAATCCGGTGAATTTTTCCCTGTAGAGGACACAGATCTGGATACTCTGGCTCAGTTACAGGAAGGACTGATGCTCACTTATGAGGAACTGGCTTCCGGTGATATCACCCTGCCAAAATTCCGTGCCCCTTATCTGGACGAACAGCTACGGCAGGGAAGTTTTTTGTCCGTACAAAAAGGAAAAAGCTTCCGCGAACTGATCCGAAATATGAAAACAGTGGAAGACAGTGATTTTGAAGTTCCGGAAAAATTCCAGAAAGTATTGCGCGAATACCAGAAAACCGGTTATCTCTGGCTGGAAACCCTTTGCCAGAACGGTTTTGGTGGAATTCTTGCTGATGATATGGGACTTGGAAAAACCCTTCAGGTGATTGTATTTCTCTACGCCCATTACATTGAACGGCAGGAAACACACAAAAATACACTGATTGTCTGCCCTGCATCCCTTGTATACAACTGGGAACGGGAAATCCACCATTTTGCACCGGAACTGACCGTTTATACCGTAGCCGGAAACGTAGAAGAACGAAAATCCGTGCTTGAACACCACCAGAAAGGTGCCATTTTCATCACATCCTATGATCTGCTCCGCCGGGATATTGAACTGTATCAGCAGCTGACCTTCGCCTACCAGATCATTGATGAAGCACAGTTTATCAAAAATGCCACCACGAAAGCAGCAAAAGCGGTCAAACAGATTGCTTCCGATTTTCGCATTGCCCTGACCGGTACACCGGTAGAAAATCATCTGGGCGAATTATGGAGTATTTTTGACTACCTGATGCCCGGATACCTTTATTCCTACAAGCGGTTCCATGTCACCTTTGAAATCCCGATCGTTCAAATCGGCAATCCCGCTGCACTGGAACGTTTGCAAAAACTGATCGCGCCGTTTGTGCTGCGCCGTCTGAAAAAGGATGTATTAAAGGATCTTCCGGAAAAACTGGAGAAAAACATGTTTACGCCGTTAACAGGAGAGCAGGAAGACCTTTACCGGGCACATGTCCAGCGTTTGGAGGTATTGTTATCCAAACAGTCTCAGGAAGAATTTAATCAGTCCAAAATTGAAATTCTTGCGGAACTGACCAAACTGCGGCAGCTTTGCTGTGATCCGGCACTATTATATGAAAATTATCAGGCAGGTTCTGCCAAACTGGATCTGTGTCTGGAACTTGTTCAGAATGCAATCTCCGGCGGACATAAAATACTGATATTTTCCCAGTTCACTACCATGCTGGATGGCATTGCAGAGCGTTTAAAACAGGAAAATATTCCATACTATGTACTGAAAGGCTCCACGCCAAAACAGGAGCGTATGCAGCTTGTAACCGCCTTCAATCAGGATGAAACACCAGTATTTCTGATCTCCCTGAAAGCCGGCGGAACCGGACTAAACCTGACAGCAGCAGATATCGTGATCCATTACGATCCATGGTGGAACACCGCGGTACAGAACCAGGCAACCGACCGTGCACATCGTATTGGTCAGAAAAACAAAGTCCTTGTGTACCGTCTGATTGCACAGAACACCATTGAAGAAAAAATTCTGAGACTACAGGAAAAGAAAGCACAGCTGGCAGATCAGATTCTTGGTGGAGAAACAACTAAAAATCCGGCATTTTCCAGAGAAGAATTACTTGCATTGCTACAGGATTAAGCTCATAAAAAGGCAGAAGATTTCATTCTTCTGTCTTTTTTAACGGACAGTTATAGGTAAATTTACGGACATTTATGGGATGTATATTTATGCAAGACATTTATAGGAAAACTAGCAGACATTTATGGGCTATATCCTTATACACACCACCTATAGGTAAACTAACGGACATTTATGGGCTATTTCTTTATACACGCGCTCTATAGGCGAACTAGCGGACATTTATAGGCTATATTTTATAAACGCCACCCATGGGTAAACTAACGGACATTTATAGGTTATATTCTTTATGCACGACATATATAGGCAAACTAACGGACATTTATAGGCTATGTTTTTCATGCACGCCGTCTATAGGCAAACTAACGGACATTTATAGGCTATATTTATCCCCGCCATCTATGGGTAAACTAACAGACATTTATGGGATCTATTTTTTATATACGACATATATAGGCAAACTTGCGGACATTTATAGGCTATATTTTTTACTCACGCCATCTATAGGCGAACTTACGGACATTTATGGGACCCAATTTTTGTACAAAAAAATGTGATGTACATTTCTATACATCACATTTTCTTATTATTGACTTTATTTACACCATTATTTTTTACAAAATCCATAAAATTATTTCGTAGAATCTGCCTTTGCATAATGTTCCAGACGCATCTGTTCCATATATTCATCGAATTCTTCTGTCTGTTCCTGAGAATATCCCTTTACTTTATGAATCGGCGCATCTTCATATCCATTCTGAATCGCAGCAGTCAGCCAGCCGATCAGATTTTTGATATTTTCCTGCTTACATGCCAGTTCATACGCATATTCAATCTTATTAATATCATAATTTGCTACTTTTAATAATGCTTTCGCCTGAGAAATCTTGATCTTTTCATCAATAATATCCATGACTTTATCGATCAGATCATCCAGTTCTGCATCTGCTGGTGTCGGAACTTCTTCTTCCAGTGTCGGTTCCACCGTCATATCTTTCTTCGTTACTTCAAAATCAATTCCATAGATTTTTCCGCCACGACCGCTTCGCATCAGATCATATTTTACAGAAATATCAGACTTCTCATTGATCTCATTGACCGCAACATCCAGAACACGACGCTTGAAATCACACCATTTATCAAAGGATTTCAGCTTTTCATGCACTAATTCGTTGACAATATAGTCATAATCGATCTCTTTTTTCTCCAATTCACGCTGAATATCACGGTTGATCTTGCCTTTATCATCTTTAATCTGAACGGTTCCAAGATGCAGCTTGATCTCCGAAACACCATATTTTATATGGAAAACATTGCCTGTTTCCTTATCATATTTCGTATGATAGGCGCGCGAAGAAAGCAGTTCGTACAGACGGTATGACCATCCGGAACGAAATGACAACATCATAGGAATATTTAACATGGTAAAATTAGCCTTCAGATCATAAATATAATCTTTGATCTCAGGCTCAAACTTAATTTCCATCGTACCGGAACCGGATTCATAACTTACCACACCGACCAGACTCATACATTTAAAACTTCCATCTGCAGATTCGATGAACATGGTTCGACCTGCCAGAGAAGTAGCAACGTCTTTCAGATATGTACCCATTGCATTTCCGGTTACATGTAAAACTTCTTTAATTTCTTTCGTACGGAGTGTCGCCACCGGACGCCCCTGATCACTCAAACGCACTTTTGTCAATGCCAGTGCCAGCACTTTGTTCTCTAAAAGCGATGCTCTGTATACGGAGGAAATCAGAAAATTACTTTTCTTTAACATGTCCGGGAACATCGTTTTATCCGATTTCGCTATCTCATTCTTTGCCATTAGTGATAAAGTTCCTTTTTATATTCTCTCTTTTGTATCCCTCAAAACGATCTGATGCAAAAATGCACCAGATAAACTAACTATTTTCCGTTCTAATTTACTTCCTTAATTATGCCTTTAAATCCTCAATTTGTCAACGAAAAAACTGTCAGACTTTTTTGAAAAAGTTATCAACACCCAAAAATGTCCGTTAAAAGATTCAAATCCATCCCATAAACGTCCGTTATTTCACAACAATATCCCATAAATGTCCGCTAAAAAATTTTTAGCATCCTACATTTGTCCACTAAATATCCATTTTTTCACCCAGAAATGTCCATATCTTGTATTTTGGCATCCCATATTTGTCCGTTTCTTTCGATGGGGTCCTACAAATGTCCGTTAAAAACATCCGTTCGAACCCACAAATGTCTTATTCTTATTTTTTTACATCCTATAAATGTCCGTTTCTTCAAGGGGTATCCCACATTTGTCTGTTAGTTCCCAAACTACTATCCTAAATTTGTCCGTTAAAAAAGTATTATTTCCAAACTTACGGCACAATATGTAGATATCTCTTAAAACTAAACATCCTATAAATGTCCGTTAAAACATTTGTTTGCCTCAAAAATGCCGTTAGTTCCACTCATTGATCCCAAATTTGTCCGTTTCTTCCACAAAAATCCCCCGAAAAGTCCTACATTTGTCCGTTAATTAACCAAAAAGCATCCTAAATCTGTCCGTTAGTTCCAGTTTTTTAATCCCATATCTGTCCGTTTCTTTCCAAAAAACAATTGTAAAACAATTCAATTCTCCTCAAAATTGCCGTTAGTTCACAAATTATTGCCCATAAATGTCCGTAAAATAGCAAAAATGGCCAAAAATAAGACTCAATTTTTCTTTTAACGGACAAATCTGGGACCAATATCTGCCTTTTTCTTTGCCCATTTATGCCTTTTTCTTCGCCAATAGCCCGCTTTTTCTTCGATTTTCCGGGCATCCCACATTTGTCCGCTTCTTCACCCACGTATATTCGCATCTTTTCCAACCAGCCACCGTCATTTAGCCTGTAAATGTCCGTACTTTATTTTCAAGAATCCCGTAAAATCAACGTTTTTCGACATTTTTTGTGGATATAATATAAAGAATATAAGTATGTTGTTTACAAATAAATAAAAAGAATAGAATATTATCAACAACGGTGTCGTTGATAAACAAAAAATTTTTTCACTTACATCAAAACCAATCTTTTATTTCTATATCAATGAGAACAACAAGAAAAAAAACTTCAATACTTAACTTAAACTTTTTTTCTGTTATACTTGAGCATGTTGTTGTTGATAACTCACACAACCAATTCATAAAAAAATAATTATCAACAGAGGGTGAATTTTATGGAAAAGGGTATTGAAGTAATTGCAAGATATCATTATCAACAGGGATATTTTGTTGAAGTGACAACGGAAAGATCTGTTTTGGCTGGCAGAGATTATTGGTTATGTAAGAAAAACAGTCCACGAAAAGTGTTCATGTTCAGCAGTAAATTTAAAAATGAAGATCAGGAAGTGCATCAGATCATTGACCAGATCAAAAACAATGTTGAAAAATATGAACATACAAATATGTAGTTAAAAAAGAAAAAGCCATCCGGATTTTTAATAATAAGAAATACTTATTATAACTCAAAAACCTGGGTGGCTTAAATTATACATAGAAATGCATAAATATACATTTTATTAATAATATGCATATTTTAATACATGCCAGCTTTTTAACCGAATCAAGTAAGTCCCCTGCTTCAATTGCGAAAAGCAATAAGCAGTGGGTGGGGACTTGCTTGTATCAGGAGGAGTGCAAGCTCCTTCTGATAAACTGCGGAGCAGTTATTCGGTTATGAGCAAGTAGCGAAGCGGATTGCGAATATCCGCTTGACCAATTATGTTCAGATACGAAATAAAAAACCGGGTTCCTTACGAATCCGGTTTTTTGGGGGGAGAGTGAGTTATGAAAAATTTATCTATATAAAGGAAATAGTTTTTTGTCGCCCCTGAATGTGCCAATGCTGGTTAACTGACTACCCTCAGAAGCTTTTTATATCTGACAGTGATTCTAAAAGTATATCAACTCATATTAATTAAAATCACTGAACCAAGTCTCATATTCGTTCGACTTGATCTTTTTACCTCAGGTTAAGGCTTTCATCAAATTTCAAATGTTTGTTATGCGTTTCACTTGATTTATTTGATACTGTTATATTACCGGGAAATTGTGTTCTTTTTGTGGCTGAAATATGAAGAAAAAAGAAAGTATCTCTTAACAAATTATAATAAGGCAAATCTGTAGTATTTTACGGAAATGATACCTTAGGTGTGAAATGATTTACATTATTATAGATGTTACACGCCAAATACACGGAGAACAGTTACAGTTCACACGCGCCATTCGCAAAATGCCCTTTCGGGCTTCTCCGTAGCTTCGCTACTACTTTTGCTCATAAAAAGGCGCTCCCTTCATCACTATGTATCCAGCTAATTCCTCATGCAAGCATGATCATTACCTGAATACATGTGATGAGTGAACTGTAACGGAGAACATTCTGGGATGTATTCGAAAAGCATGGATTTATTGACGTGTGTTTTTGATAATGGTAAAATTAACATAATTAGATGCTGAAGGCATTTTTGATTAATGTATTGGGAGGTATTTTTTATGGAACAGCAGATTTTTACCAACGAGAGCATTTTATCCTGGCTGCAGTATTTTGCGAAAAACACAGCCATTGATCTGGAAAAAGTAAAGATGCTTGATATCACCCGAAAAAATAAAAACCTGATTCCGACAGTTGAGTCACACAAAGCAGTATTGGTGTTTACGGAAGCTGGAATTGACGATATTTTTTACCGGATGTGGAACGCAGGACTGGGGGACTGCGATGTATGGTATAACGAGGGCTCAGAGCCTGCAGGCGAGATAAAACACGATAAAGTGAGCAATATGATCAACCGTGGCATCAACGCATCCGCAGGCATGCTGATCGTAAATGAGCATGCGCGTAACACCTACAAGATTGGTATGGACAACCATAATTTTAAACGTGGTTCCATTCATTATGTAGGAAGCGAGATCCGTTCCGTCATCTTAAATAAGATGCATGTAGGGCGTCAGGACGACATTTGTGTCATCAGTGGAGAAAGTATTGCGGTAGAGGCTGCAATCATCGCTACAGAGGGCACTGTGATCGCTGTAGAATACAACAAAGACGACCGTGCGACCATGGAAGAGAACATTGACCATTTTGGCTTGCACAACATTCAGGTGATCGATCATGTGGATGAGGAGACGATGAAAGGATGTCCGGTTCCGTCACTGGTATTTATGGTGGCATCCGCAAGTATGGAGCAGGAGATTGAGTACCTGACAAAATTAAATCCGCAGATCAGCATTGTGATCTATACATTAGATTTTGGCGTAGCGGCATCTATTTCCGGCATTTTTGAAAAATACGGTATCAAAGATACTGAGGTTATCCAAATTTCCGTAGCCAGATTGAACAGCAAAAATTCTTTCGAGCAGCAGCCGGCACCATGGATCATTACAGGAAAGGCAGACTGCTAAAAAATGGCGAAAGTATTATTATTTCAGTGTGAAAATGAGAATGAGATCCGTCAGATTCTGACACCAATGAAAATACAGGCGGTGTCTGTCCCGAAGACGAAATTTCATATGGCATTGGGGGATCTTGCCAGGGGAAAAGATGATGGTGGGTATTTCGGCAGTGAGTATCCGAAGGGCAGCATGATCATAATGTGTGACTTTACGGAGAAGCAGCTAGATCGGCTTCTGATGGATTTAAGAAACCATAAGGTAAAGATAGACTATAAAATGGTTATGACGGCTACAAACGCCTCCTGGGACGTTCTGCACGTATATTTCGAGGCGCAGCGTGAGAAGATGATGTACGAAATGGCACAACGGGACCGGAAGCGCTTTTAAGATCTTGCTTGGTGGATGAAAATTTTAGGTTGTGAAAGCGCCAGTCAGCAATCTTACCTCTGCAGCTAACAATCGCTTGCCGAGGTAAGATTGCCTGACTGACGCTATTTACGTTACGGCAATCTTCAAGTCGAACGCACGTGAGACTTGGTGCGTGATTCTGGTCAGCGAAAGCTGACATATTCTTCTCAGAATCACTGCACATCCCCGCGGAGCGTTTATCTCAGTCGGAGATTGTACTCCCACTGAGAAAGACTTGTTATTACTCACCACTTGCAGAAGTGGGAGTCTTCTCGACTGAGATAAAATTTTACGCCACGACGGCGCTGCGTGCCAGAAAGAAACTTTCCAGTTGTAAATAATGGAAAATGTTACAAGTATTGTAGAAAAATAAGTATCGATATGAAATAGGGATATGTAACGTAAATGAAAGAAAAGAAGAAATTTTCCTCAGCAAGCGATTATTAGCTGCGGAGGTAAATTTCTTCTTTTCTTTATCACAACCTATCGTTTAAAAACAAGTTTTCAAAACTTAGCTTAAAGCTGCAGTAATGATAGCCATGGAGTAAACTTCCAGAGCGTTGCATCCTCTAGACAGATCGTTGATCGGTGCATTCAGACCAAGAAGGATCGGACCGTAAGCATCGAATCCACCAAGACGCTGAGCGATTTTGTAACCGATGTTACCAGCGTTGATGTCTGGGAAGATAAATGTGTTAGCATGTCCGGCAACTTTTGAATCCGGGCATTTTGTCTCAGCAACACGCGGAGATACAGCAGCGTCGAACTGAAGCTCACCATCGATAGAAAGATCCGGAGCAGCTTCTTTTGCTTTTGCACAAGCGTTACGCATTTTGTCAACGTCCTCACCTTTACCGGATCCGAGTGTTGAGTAGCTAAGGAAAGCAATCTTAGGATCGATACCGAAGATTTTAGCACACTGAGCTGTCTCAAGAGCGATCTCTACCAGATCATCCTCAGACGGTTTGATGTTGATTGCGCAGTCACCCATTGCCAGTACTTCGTTGTCGCCTGTAGCAGCCGGACGAACGAGGATGAAGCAAGATGATACGATCTTGTTGCCTGGTTTTGTTTTGATAAGCTGAAGAGCCGGACGAACGGTATCAGCTGTAGAATATGTAGCACCACCAAGTAAGCAGTCAGCAACGCCCATTTTTACAAGCATTGTTCCGAAGTAGTTACCATGAGATAATGCTTCGCGGCACTGCTCCTCTGTCATTTTACCTTTACGAAGTTCAACCATCTGTGCAACCATCTCATCCATGCGGTCATAGTTCTTAGGATCGATGATCTCTGCACCGTTGATATTGTAGCCTGCTTCCTCAGCAGCAGCTCTAACTTCAGCTTCATTACCAACTAAGATTGGTTTTAAGAATGTACCTGCAAGCAGACGTGAAGAAGCTTCCAGAATACGTGCATCTGTTCCCTCAGTAAAGACGATTGTACGAGGGTTGTCTTTTAATTTCTGTATTAATGTTTTGAACATTGGTTTCGTTTACCTCCATTAATAATTTAATATACTCGTCATTTCTATTTTATACGTTTTGCTTTAAATTGCAAGCTACTTTGCCTATTGTTTCTCATAAAAAAATGATATTTTTTTGTTATTTTGTATGAAAAATTACAGTTCAAATAAAGATGCCTGTATCATTTCGCCGGGATTCAGCGTTAAAATGTCAGGATCATTGGTTCCGACGATCAGATGTTCCAGTGTGGAAATGTTTCCGGAAACCGTATTTCTGGTAAAATTCAGGCAGGCAGCAGCCTGGTCCGCATATTGTTCCACCGGTTTTAAATCAAAGGAACCGGTATCGATCACGGACAGGGTATGGTATCCGCCGTACATTGTCTGCAGGATCATATCACGTATTTCCGGTTCATACTGGCGGGATAAAATTTGGTACTGCTGTAAAATTGCTTCTTTGTCCAGCGTCCATCCGCGTGTCAGGTAGATCGCATCTGTTTCAGTCTGTTTACGTTCGGTGCGCGGCTTTTTGCAAAGTAACTGATTAATACAGTCGTCAAAACGCGGGAGACGAAGCAGCGTATGTTTGCTGATAAGTCCTGTGGTTCCGTTGCCGCAAAGCCCAAAAGTCAACAGAATTTCATCTTGATTTTGCAAGGCATCAATATAATGCTGCAAGATTCGGTTCAGTTTTTCCGGCGTGCTGTGCAGACCGCGTTCCACCCAGATGACGGGAAGATCAATGTCCGTTTGTTGTAAAATATGATTGACCTCATCTGCAAGCATGGCGCAGGAGATGAGGGTCCGCTTTTTCTTATCCATAAGAGTAAATGCTCCTTTACTTGGAGGTATTAATCGTATCGTATCATAAATAACAACTTTTTTCCAAAAATACTTGCATTTTAGTTTTATATCCGTTATAATAGCACTTGCGTTAAAGACGTATGCGCCTTTAGCTCAGTTGGTAGAGCAGTAGACTCTTAATCTATTTGTCCAGGGTTCGAATCCCTGAAGGCGCATTATATAAGGTCATCCAAGTGGATGACCTTTTTGAGTAGGATGACAGGGATTCGAACCCATACGGGTTCGGTCTTCGCTTCGCTCCGGTCGGTCCAAATCCGAGATCCCCCGGATCTCGTGGACCCCTGAAGGCGCATTGTAAGTCATCCGATTGGATGACTTTTTTACTATCATAAAAACGAATAGAAATACGAAGCATCTCAGAGCAGCATCTGAGGTGCTTTTCTTAGTATACGGGAAGTTAGAAATGCGTATCTTTTGTAAGAAATATGAAAGAAAGGTAAGCAGACTGAAAAAAAGGTAGGACAGGAATAACTGAAATAATATGGACTCTGGATTGGCGCTGTCCCTAACGGAGTGTAGATTTGCAGAAAGAATGCTAAGAGTATTCTTGAAAAAGGGAGTGTGAAAAATTATGACTGAGTTATTGGTGAAACTTTTTGTGAAAAACAGTAAGGACACGAAAGATACAAAGGTTCGACTGGCCTATGGAAATCTGGCAGGAATTGTAGGTATTTTATGTAATGTACTGCTGTTTGCTGGAAAATATATTATCGGAACGTTATTCGGATCCATCGCAATTGCAGCAGATGCGGTAAATAACTTAAGTGATGCGTCCAGCAATATTGTCAGTCTGCTTGGATTTAAACTGGGATCAAAAAAAGCAGATGAGGAGCATCCGTATGGTCATGCGCGGTATGAGTATCTGGCGGGACTTGTGGTCTGTGTCATTATCGTGGCTATCGGCTTGTCACTGGCAAAAGAAAGTATTTTGAAAGTCATTCATCCGTCAGAAGTGGATTGCAATGTGCTGATGATCGTAGTACTTCTTATTTCCATTTGCGTAAAACTGTGGATGAGTATTTTTAATAAGAAAATTGGTATGAGAATCGAATCCGATACACTGATCGCGACGGCGGCAGACAGTCGAAATGATGTGATTTCTACGTCAGCTGTTGTAGTTGCAACTATTTTATGTAAGGTGACAGGGTTAAATATTATTGATGGTATTGCCGGTATTGGTGTGGCTGTATTTATTTTGTACAGTGGTATTGGACTGATCAAAGAAACGTTAAGTCCGCTGCTTGGAAAAGTACCGGCAGCAGAATTTGTCAATCATATTACGGAGAAAATTCAGTCATATCCGGGAGTAATCGGAGTGCATGATCTGATGATCCATGATTACGGCCCGGGAAATCTGTTTGCCACGGTGCATGTGGAATTTCCGGCAGAAACACCTGTCATTGAGGCACATGAGGTCATGGATGAGATCGAGCGTGATTTTCAGGAACAGGAGCATATGATTCTGACAATTCACTATGATCCGATCGTTGAGGAAAATGCGGAAGTGGCAGAAATCAGAGCTTTTGTCAGCAAGGCTGCAAAGGAGTTTGATGAGAGACTTTCTATCCACGAAGTTCGTCTGGTTCCGGGAAATGAGTCCGGTAATGTAATTTTTGACTGTGTAAAACCGGCTGGATTTAAGATCAGCGACAGTGAGATTTCATCCTATCTGCAAAAACGTGTGACAGAATGGAATCCGCGCTATCGCTGTGTGATTAAAGTAGAGCAGAGTTATGTCTGAAAAATTCGTTTCCGAAAAGATTCCGGTGAGAATGTAAATGTTTCCAGAAATACTTTGTTAAAATAATATGTACTGGAATAACCAAGCAAGGATGCAATCCCATTAATTGGAATATCTTTGTTTTTCAGCAATTGGATGGCTTTATTCATGCGGATTTCCGTTAGAAGTTCAGAAAAGCCTTTCCCGGTATTTTTTTTGAAAATACGGATGACCTGGCGTTCACTGTAATTGAAAGCAAGAGCAAGTTTTGACAGCGTAACTGTCTGGTAATGCATTTGCATATAATTCAGCAGGGAACGGAAATTTTCATCAGAATTATTGATATATGAAGTGGAAAAAACAGCTTCATCTTCATGGGAACGCATAAGAATCAGAATAAATTCCATGACAAGCAGCTCAATCATTTTATCGCAGTATTTGAGTTTGTTTTCCCATTCTTCATAGACCTTTATGATTAATTCTTTTAATGTCGGGTCATTCTGGCAATGCCAGATAATATATCCATTGGAATCTCCGTAAATCACATTGGAAAACAGTGTGGATAAATAATTATTGTTACTCAGTAAATGAAAGAAAACAGTATCAAATGTTGTGACACGCAGAATGAAATCAACAATGATGCTGTTTTTATTTTGCGTTTGAAATGTGTGCTGAAGGTTTGGAGGACATAAAATAATATCTCCATCCTGAAGTGGGGTGGATTTTTCAGGATCGATCAACAGACTGTGATCACTTTTCAGAACATAATTAATCTCAATAAACTGATGGGAATGCATCAGTAGTGGCATATATCTCAGATTTTTCAAAATACAGACATTCTGATTTTCAGGAATAAAAAAATCTTCAGAAAGATGCCCGGATGAACCGGTGAGAAAAAAAGTCTGATCTGGGAGCTGCTTGTGCCATTCCGTTTCCAACAAATGCAGCAGATATATATAATCCGGCTCATTTTCTAAGGGATTAATGATTTTGGTCTGATAAACCGGAAATTTTTTCAAAAAATTTTTTAAAAAATGCTCAGTGTCATTAAGTGGAAGCAAATTGTTCTCTGGTATCATAATAATTGTCCTTTTTCTGATTGGTACGATCGGAATTTTCTAATATGAGTCATTCTGAACGTATAAAAATCAATATGTGAATGAGTTTTTGTGTCATTTCTTTTGAAATAAATGTCATAAAATTTGTGACACCATAGATTATAATCTCATCATCAAAAGAAAACAAGCAGGAGGTTCGTTATGAAAAGAGAAAAATTAAAATTGTCAACGATTTTATCTTATGCGCTGGCAACCGGAAGCGGATACCAGATTATGGGATCTCTGGTTGGTGCATATCTGATGATTTTTCTGACAGATAAATTTGGTGTACCGGCAGGAGCTGTTGGTGTGATTACTGTAGTTGCTTCTATATGGGATGCAATTAATGATCCGATAATGGGGACAATTGCCGACAGAACAAAGAGCCGTTGGGGGAAGTACAGACCGTATTTTCTGTTTATTCCAGCGATTTTGACGGTTGTTGTAGTATTATTGTTTGCAAGTCCAAATATTGGAACACATGGAAAAATCATATGGACAGCAGTCTTTTATATTTTGTACGGAATGCTCAGAACTGCCATTGAAATTCCAAGTGGTGCACTGATCAATGCAGTTACAGATGAGCCATCAGAGAGAAGCAAAATGATCAATGCTTATACAATGGTAATGGGAATTTGCACAACGATTGCAACTTCTTTTGGTTTGTCGCTGGTTTCGCTGTTTGGTGGAGATAATACAGCAAAGGGATATATGATCGTTGTTGGTCTGGCAGGTCTTATCATGACAATTACATGCTGGATGTGTTTTTCAACGACAAAAGAGACTTGTGTACAACATAATGAGCAGAAGCCGCTGCTGGAAGAAATTAAAAGTTTATTTCATGTAAAAGGTCTGTTAAGTGTTATTGCTGTCTGGCTGGCAGCATACACAGCGTATAATATCATGATGTCATCTTCTGTTTATTACATTATGTACTGTTTATGCAGACCGGATTTAATCTCTATGTATATGTTGGATGTTTCACTGGTTGGACTTCTTGGAATTGTTATCATTGTTCCACTGTTTATGAGATTATTCCACAAGACACAAAAAGCATTTACGATTTCTCAGGTTGCAGTAATTATATGTGATATCTTAATCGTAATTTTTCATGGAAACATGACAGTATTATTTGTCTGCTCTGGCGTTGCATCTATGTTTGCAACAGCATCTATGCCATTCAGTGCAATGATGATGACAGAAATGACAGATCTGGTATTGATTAATTCTGGAAGAGTTGTAAATGGAACGATGGCAGCTTTGAAAGGATTTTCCAATAAAGCAGGTATTGCTATTTCCAGCGCAGTCGTAAGTTTTACACTTGCAGCAACAGGATATATTGCAAATGCCATTGGACAAGAGCCACAGGCGGTTATCACGGGAATTACGGTTGCAAGATTTGTGGTTCCGGCTATTTGTGGAGTTGTCATTATTTTAGCATTGGTGAAATATCCGATCACGGATGAAGTCAGACAGAAAGTAAGAGCTGTATATGAAAAACAGCATACAGAAAATAAGTAATATTTAGAGGAATGAAATGAAGTTAACAGATATTAATATAAGAGATCCATACATCTTGTGTAGTGGAGACTGGTACTATATGTACGGAACCAGAGCAGAAACCTGTTGGGGAGCGGCAGAAGGATTTGACTGTTTTAAAAGTAAGGATCTGGAGAACTGGGAAGGACCATTTGAAATTTTTCACAAACCGGAAGATTTTTGGGCAGATCGTTGTTTTTGGGCTCCGGAATGTTATGAAATTAATGGAAAGTATTATCTGGTTGCCACATTTGGCAGTGAAAAACATAAGGGCATTCAGATTTTACAGTCAGATACACCAGATGGAACATTTCAGATTATGACCGAAAAACCGCTGACACCGGACAATTGGAATTGTATTGATGGGATGCTTTATCAGGAAAAGGGAAAAATTTATCTCATATTTTCTCATTCTTTTGAGGATGTTCCGGATGGTGATATGTGTATGGTTGAACTGGAAGAAAATCTCAGTTGTATAAAAGGCAAAATTATCACATTATTTTCTGCAAAAGATGCGGATTGGGCTGTTCCGATACCTTTTGCAAAAGCTGAGTTTGGTATGGATGGAGATGTATATTTTACAGATGGACCAGCAGTGTATCGTCAAAAAGATGGAAAAATACTGATTCTCTGGTCCAGTTGGGGGGAAAAAGGTTATACTGTTGGTCAGGCTGTTTCTGATTCCGGAAAAATAGAAGGACCGTGGAGACATTTGGAGCAGATTGTTTTTGGTCCAGATGGTGGGCATGGGATGTTTTTCCACACAAAAGAAGGCGCGTTAAAATACCTGCTGCATTATCCAAATCAACCGGGAGATGAGCACCCTCTTTTACTGGAACTGGCAGAAACTGAGTTGGGATTAAAAGCAACTTTAAGTTAATGCGGTCAATTTACCTTTTTAGAATTTGAATATATATTACTCAATAATTTCTACTTCAACTTTCGCCACAAATTCAGTTTCATTTTTGGTGATAAAATTATTTACCACGTCGTATTCAATGTAAAGATCACTGGTCTTAAGCTGATGCTGTTTTTTATAATTCAGTATTCGTTCATAAGTCTCACCGATTGTATTCCAATGACCGACATGATAGGCTGTCAGATATTTTCCAGCGGGAAGTATCTGGCAGTTTTTTATTGCAGGCTTCTGTTCCATGAGCAGAGCAACATTATCATAGGCATCGTAAATACCATGTTCCACATTTTTTCCGTACTGAAAATAAGCAACATCATAATCCAGATAAGGATTGGTCTTTTGTAACAATGAAATCAGCTTATTGAGATTTTTGGAAAAAGACTGATTAGAATTTGGCTCTGCCTCTCTGTAAAGATAGTAACAGTCCGGATAAGTCGTGATTTCAATTTTTGAAAAATCGGTCTGTTCCGCAATCTGAATCTTGTTTCTCTGTTGCTGCATCCATTTTTTCATGGATTGTAGTTTCTTAATCTGCTTTGCAATCTGTGCTTCATGTTCCAGAAATATCTGCTGAAAAAGTTCTGGGGTTCGCTGTGAAACATATGTTTGAATTTCCTTTAATGGCATGTCGAGATCACGCAAAACCAGAATTGTGTTTAAAATATCAATCTGATCGATGGAATAAAACCGATAACCCTTTTCGTTAATATATTTCGGTTGAAACAGACCTATGTCATCATAATGAAAAAGTGTATGCTTTGTAATACCCATGAGCTGGGTCAGTTCGCCGGTGGTCAGATAATCTTTGCGTTCCATATACTTTAACTTCTCCTGTCTTGTAATTGCAATCTATAGGCATCCTGTGATTCCTATGCATTATGTGATTTGAGTAGATTATAATTTGATAATGATGTAAAAAATCTCCTGCAGACATGTTGTAAAAATCTGCTTGACTATAGGGTTACCCTATAGTATATGCTGTCAGAAGTCAAGATATAAAAGGTGAAAAAGCACATTTGTCACGTTGTATCATATGGGGAAAATGTGCAGATAACGGATAGAAGTATTATAAAAAAGTATGTAAGTTTGAGAAAGCAGGTGTTTTTATGAGTATGTCTTTGAACCAAGAGTTTACTCCTTTGAAATTGTTGCGATTTGCGGCACCATCCATCATTATGATGATGTTTATGTCGTTGTATACGATCATTGATGGAATGTTTGTATCACGTTTTGTTGGAAGTAATGCATTATCTGCAACTAATATTGTGTACCCGGTTGTAAATATTATGATCGCAATTGCAACGATGCTTGCGACTGGTGGAAATGCTATCATCAGTAAATATCTGGGAGAAGGAAAAAAGAAAGAAGCCAAAGAAAGGCTTACCATGTTTGTGGTCATTACTTTAATTGTCAGTGTGGTGATTATGCTGATCACGCTGATTTTTCTGGATCAGATCTGCTATCTGCTTGGTTCTACCGATGAATTACTGCCATATTGCAGAAACTATCTGATGATTCTTGCATTTTTTGCTCCGGCTTGTATGTTACAGTCTTTGTTTCAGTGTTATCTGGTAACTGCAGAGCGTCCGACACTGGGACTGGTTCTGATCATTTTAGCAGGAGTTTTAAATGCAGTGCTGGATTATGTAATGATCGTGCATTGCCATCTGGGAATCAGCGGTGCAGCGCTGGCAACCGGACTTGGTCAGTCGATACCGGCAATTGCGGGATTGATTTTCTTTTTCACAAATAAAAAGGGACTTTGTTTTACACGGTTTCGTGTGAAAGTTGGAGATTTTTTTCATGCATGCTATAATGGCTCTTCCGAAATGGTATCTCAGCTGGCAGCAGCTATTATCACGTTTTTATTTAATTCAGTTATGATGCGGCTGGCCGGTGCAAATGGTGTGGCTGCCATCACGATCATTTTGTATGGAGAATTTTTATTTAATTCCTTTCATCTTGGATTCGCTGTTGGAATTGCTCCGATTGTCGGTTTTCAGTATGGTGCACAAAATAAAGCTCAGCTGAAGCGTATATATAAGACAACTTTTATTTTTGTAATTGCATCATCTGTTGTGATTACTGTGATCGCTGCATTTCTGGCAAAACCAATCGTTTCGATATTTACAAAGGATCCTGGAACCTGGGAACTGGCCTCTGTAGGATTTCAGATTTTTGCGATAAATTTTCTGTTCAGTGGGGTTAATATTGCATCTTCCGGATTTTTTACCGCTCTGTCTAATGGAAAAGTATCTGCGCTGATTTCTTTTTGCAGGACATTGCTTTTTACCGTTTTATTTTTACTTGTGTTGCCGCACGTACTGGGCTTGAACGGTGCGTGGATCGCGATTCCTTCCTCGGAACTGTGTACATTAGTCCTGTCAGTCTGTATGCATGTGAAATATTTTATAAAAAAGAGTGAAAAAAATTATATTTTGGGATAAAATGTACGTTATGAATGAACGGGAGAAGGAGGACGCCGTAAAATGGCAATCCATGTAAAAAGCGAAATTGGAAAACTGAAAAAAGTTATGCTCCACAGACCCGGTCAGGAGCTGGAACATCTGGTTCCGGAAGATCTGGAGAGGCTTTTATTTGATGATATTCCGTACTTGAAAACCGCAAAAATCGAACACGATATGTTTGCAGAAATCATGCGGGGACAGGGAGTGGAAGTGGTATATCTGGAAGATCTGACCGCAGATGTACTGAAAAATCCGGAGAAAAAGGAGCAGTTTGTCCGGGAATTTATTGCAGAGGGCGGTGCTTCGGCAGCGAAAGTCCGTGACCAGTTGTACGACTATCTGATGAAAATTTCAGATGAAAAAGAACTGGTGTTAAAGACCATGTCCGGAATCCGGGCTTCTGAATTGAATGTAAAAATGAGCTGCCCGCTGGTAAGCCTGGTGAAAAAAGAAAGTCAGTTTTTACTTGATCCGATCCCGAACCTTTATTTTACCAGAGATCCTTTTGCCTGCATAGGAAACGGTGTCAGTCTGAACCGGATGTATTCACGAACCAGAAGACGGGAAACACTTTACGGAAAATATATTTTAAAATATAATCCGGATTTTGCAGGAAAAGTACCGTTTTACTATGATCGGGATATGGATTTTTCTATTGAAGGCGGAGATATCCTGAACCTGAGCAATAAAGTGATCGCCATTGGAATTTCACAGCGTACCACTCCGGAAGCCATTGAACTTCTGGCACAGAATATTTTCGTGGATAAAGCGTCAGAGATTGAAACGATTATCGCATTGGATATTCCGGCTGTACGTGCATTTATGCATCTGGACACAGTATGCACGCAGGTGGATTATGATAAATTTACGATTCATCCGGGTATCATGCAGACGCTGCGTATTTTTGAAATCAAACCGGGAGATCGGAAAGGACAGCTGAAAGTAACGGAGTCCGATGCGATGCTTTCGGATATTCTTGCAAAATATCTGGAATTGGATAAAGTGACGTTGATCAAATGCGGTGGAAAAGACCGGATTGCTTCTGAGCGTGAACAGTGGAATGATGGTTCCAATACTCTTTGTATTGAGCCGGGAAAAGTTGTTGTATATGATCGAAATTATGTGACGAATGAGATTTTGCGTCAGCATGGTATCGAAGTACTGGAAATGGCGAGTTCGGAACTTTCCAGAGGTCGGGGCGGTCCACGGTGTATGAGCATGCCGCTGGAGCGGGAAGACATGTAGAGGTGCATTAATTCTTAGAAGAATATGTCAGTTTACGCTAACCAGAATCACGCGCCAAATATTACGTATGTTCGACTTGATTATAAGCATGATTTCTAAATAATATAATTAGAAAACCATTCACATTTCTTTTTGTTTGAGATATGATAAATATATCTATGGGAAAACATCAGAGAAGTGGATGGTTTTCTTTTTTACAGGATTACAAAAATGTGTAGAAGAATGACATACATTTTTGACTATAATCTTATTGTTAAAATAGCTTACAGAAAAATGTAGGGAGTGAAAAAATGATCAGAGAAATTAACGTAAAAGAATTAACCGATAACATCAGCGAGATGTGTATACAGGCGAACCATTATCTGTCACCGGATATGGATGCATGCATGAAACAGGCCGTTGAGACAGAAAAATCAGAGCTTGGAAAAAAAATCCTGAATCAGCTTCAGGAAAATCTGGAAATTGCAGATAAAGAGATGATCCCGATTTGTCAGGATACCGGAATGGCCGTTATTTTTATGGAAATAGGGCAGGACGTACATTTTGTGGGCGGTGATTTTGAGGAAGCTGTCAACGAAGGTGTCCGCCGTGGTTATGTGGACGGCTATCTGAGAAAATCTGTGGTAAAAGATCCGCTGATCCGTGAAAATACAAAGGATAATACACCGGCAATTCTGCATACAAAAATTGTCCCGGGTGATAAAGTAAGAATAACTCTCGCACCGAAAGGATTCGGAAGTGAAAATATGAGCCGCATTTTTATGCTGAAACCGGCAGACGGTATCGAAGGTGTAAAAAATGCGATTCTGGCGGCAGTCAAAGATGCAGGTCCAAATGCCTGTCCGCCAATGGTTGTGGGCGTAGGTATCGGTGGAACTTTTGAAAAATGTGCCCTGCTTGCAAAACAGGCGCTGACCAGACCGGTAAATGAACATTCCAACATTCCATATGTCAAAGAAATGGAAGAAGAAATGCTGACAAAGATCAATCATCTTGGTATTGGACCGGGGGGACTTGGCGGCACAACCACAGCGCTGGCAGTCAACATCAATACTTATCCGACCCATATCGCAGGACTTCCTGTGGCAATCAATATCTGTTGCCATGTCAACAGACATGCAGTAAGAGAACTGTAGATTTAAGTTAAATGCGGGAAATTTACAGGAATATAGATAATATTTATGACTTCCGGGAAAATTCTAGGAACATGAATGACCAGAAAATTGATTGAATACCAGGAGGAAATCATTATGGATAAACATATACATACACCAATTACAGAAGAAATAACTGCTGACTTAAAGGCCGGCGATTACGTTTATATCACAGGTACACTTTACGTGGCCAGAGATGCGGCACACAAACGCATGATGGAAGTACTGGATGAAGGAAAAGAACTTCCAATTGATATCAAAGACTGCACGATTTATTATATGGGACCGTCTCCGGCCAGAGAAGGACGGCCGATCGGTTCTGCCGGTCCGACTACCGCAAGTCGTATGGACAAATACGCTCCGCGTCTGCTGGATCTGGGGGAAAAAGCCATGATTGGAAAAGGAAAGCGTACCAAAGAAGTCATTGATGCAGTCATCCGAAACAAAGCTGTTTACTTTGCAGCTATCGGCGGAGCAGGTGCATTGCTTTCAAAATGCATCAAAAAATCTGAGATTGTATGCTACGAGGACCTTGGTGCAGAGGCAATCCGCAAGATTGAAGTCGAGGATTTCCCTGTTATTGTGGTCGTAGACTCTGCGGGAAACAACTTGTATGAAACCGCAATCAAAAAATTTGCGGTAGAAGATTAATCGTTATAATTTTTATCTCAGTCGAGAAGACTCCCACTTCTGCAAGTGGTGAGTAAAAACAAGTCTTTCTCAGTGGGAGTACAATCTCCGACTGAGATAAACGCTCCGCGTGGATGTGCAGTGATTCTGAAAAGAATATGTCAGCTTTCGCTGACCAGAATCATGCACCAAGTCTCACGTGCGTTCGACTTGAATTAGAAGATGATGAAATAAGGGAATCACACATAGCTTTGATAAATACTGATAGTGATAGGAAATATCAAAGTATGTGTGATTTGTTTTATAAAAATGAAAAACATGAAAAAAGTTGGAAAATAGCCATATAATACATAAAAAATTAAGAAATTCATACATTTTTTTCACAGTTTTATTTTCTAATATATTTATATCTCAAATCAGAATAAAAATTTACATAATCTGATTCGGCACCAAAAGCAAAACACAGGAGGACTGACGGTGAAAAAGAAATTCAAACACAAAAAACTGGTGATCGTACTGGCCATCATTGTAGTAGCAATCATTGTGCTGGTTGGTGTAGCCAAACGAAAATTAAACAGCGTAGCAGAGGCAACCAACATTGTACAACTGGAAAAAGTAGATAAACGGGATCTGTCCGATTTTATATCTCTGACAGGAACCGTAAGCGGCGAAACCAAGATCAACTATTCATCTACCGCAGCGACAGAAATCAAATCGGTCAATGTACAGGTCGGTGATGTAGTAAAAGTGGGTGATGTGATCGCAACTTTGGACAAAGATTCCATTCAGAAACAGATTGATGTACTGGAGAAATCATTATCTAACGCAGCAGCCTTAAAGCAGAATGAAAGCAATCAGAATCAGCGAGCCCTTGAGCGTGCCAAAGAAGATCAGAAAAATCAACTGGCACAGGCAAATGACAGTATCAACAGTGCAGAGGCTGCATATACCGCAGCACAGAATACGGTAAATTCATTAAATAATCAGATCAAAACCGTATCCGATCAGATAAATGCAGCATCCGATGAGGACGCAAAAGCAGATCTTCAGTCAAAACTTTCCGACCTTCAGGATCAGCTTTCCAGTGCAAAAAGTGATCTGACTTCCGCAGACAGTGCCCGAAAAGAAGCAAAAAATAACTATACAAGTGTGAAATCATCTACGGATGATGCTATTTATTCTGCTCAGAACAGTATTGATTCTGCAAAATACAACCAGACGGATGATAGTGATACACAGACACAGTTGGATCAGCTGAAAAAACAGCTGGAAGATTGCACCATCACAAGCAAGAGTGAGGGTATCGTTACTGCAGTCAATGTGTCTGTCGGTGATGTAAATACAGCAAATGCTACGTTAGTAACAGTAGAAAATAATACTGATATGATCGTGAATGCAAGTGTAACAGAAAAGGATATTCTGAAACTGCAGGAAGGTATGAAAGCGATCATTACCTCTGATGCGTTGGATGATCAGGAAATCAATGGCGAGATCATTAAAGTAGTAAAAGTATATAATGCTTCCCAGCCGACGACGGAACAAACCGGACAAGAGACTTCCGGTGCAGCCAATACCGGCGGATTTTCCGTACAGATCAAACTGGATCACTGTGATCTGATCAGTGGCATGAGTGCCAAGGCAAAAGTTGTCCTGACAGACCGTCAAAATGTGTTGGCTGTTCCATATGATCTGGTGCAGCAGGATGAAAATGACAAAGATTATGTACTTTGTGCCGAAGATAACGGTGACGGAACTTATACAGCTGTAAAGAAAAATGTCACAGTAGGTGATGAGATTAACTATTATACCGAAGTGACCGGTGGAGATCTGAAAGCAGGCGACTATGTCATCATGGATTACTCTATTTCCGAAGGAGATACCTTTACTGGAGAAATTGGCAGTGATGAGAGTGGAAATGAAAATACAGGTGACGGTTCTACTAGTGTAAGTTCTGAAGTAACTGCGGATTAATCATGGAGGTTTTTATACATGTCAAATGAAATTATGATCCGCATGGAACAGATCGTAAAAACATATTATATCGGTCAGCCAAACGAACTGGAAATTCTTCATGGTATCAATCTGGACGTAAAACGTGGCGAGTTTGTTTCCATCGTAGGAGAATCCGGTTCCGGAAAAAGTACGCTGATGAATATTATGGGGATTCTGGATCGTCAGACTTCCGGTAATTATTTTCTGGAAGGAGAGGATGTCAATAGCATGGATGATACCGTGCGAAGTGTCATGCGGAATAAAAAAATAGGGTTTGTATTTCAGAATTTTAATCTGATTCCCAGAGCTAATGCCTTAAAAAATGTAACCCTGCCTTTGATGTACAGTGAGCATCGTCCGAAAAATGCAAAGGAAATCGGTATGCAGATGCTGGAACTGGTGGGAATGGCAGATCGTGCCACACACCGTCCGAATGAGCTGTCCGGTGGACAGAAACAGCGAATTGCTATTGCCAGGGCGATGATCAATGATCCTTCCATTATCCTTGCAGATGAGCCGACCGGTGCACTGGATTCCCAGACCGGTCATATGATCATGGATATTTTTCACAAACTCCATGAAGAACAGGGAAAAACAGTCGTACTGATCACTCATTCAAAGGAACTGGCAGCAGAGACCGAGCGAATTGTCACATTAAATGATGGTATGATCGTATCCGACAGCAAAAAAACAGAAAAAGGCTGTGATTTGTCAGGTCATCACAAGATGAATGATGGATGCAATAAGCCAGAAATCGGAGAGGAGGGAATGATATGCTGATAGAGAATATCAAAGAAGCCTTTCAGAACCTTCTTTCCAATAAAATGCGTTCCCTGCTGACCATGCTTGGAATCATCATCGGTATTTCTGCGGTTATCACGATCACGACCATTGGAACATCTATCAAATCAACGTTGAATGCTACATTAAACTCCCTTGGTGGAAACAGTATCAGCGCCAGTGTGGATGCTATTTATCCGGAGGATGATGCGGACTGGTCAAACTGGGAATATCCGGAGATGACAGCAGATGATTATATTACGCAGGATATGCTGGATGAATTACAGGAAACATACCCGGACGAGATCGCAGGTTTTGGTATTTCAGCTTATCTTGGCAGCGGTCAGATTTACAAAAACAGTGATAAATATGCGAATGTGGACGCAACAGGAACGACAAAAGAAGAACTGGAGTACATGAAAATTAATATTCTTCGTGGACGTAATCTGACAAAGCAGGATATGAAAAAGGAGAAGCGTGTATGTGTTGTATCCGATACGATGGCATCCTATTATTTCGGCAGTGAAGATCCTATCGGACAGCAGATCATTTACAGTGGAAGTGATGGTTATTCTTATGAATTTACAGTAGTAGGTGTGTATGAATATAATGCTGCTATTTTCGGTAAACAGGATACGACGATTCCGGAAAAAGACCGCAGCACTACCATGTATATCCCTGCTACAACTGCAAATAAATTAAATCATAGTGAAGCGACCAATGGATATACATATATAAGTGTTCTTTTAAAAACAGGTGCGGATCAAAATCAGGCAGAAACAGATATACAGAGCTTTTTTGCAGACAAATATGCAAAAAATGAAAAATGGCAGGTCACAACATACAATATGTCTTCGGATATGGGCGTTATTAATACGGTTATTAATGTAGTAACCGTGGCCATTTCCTTTATCGCGGCTATTTCTCTGATTGTTGGTGGTGTCGGCGTTATGAATATTATGCTGGTGTCCATCACCGAGCGAACCAAAGAAATCGGTATCCGAAAAGCATTGGGTGCAAAAAATAAGGCCATCAAGCAGCAGTTTCTGATTGAGTCTGTGGTGCTTTGCCTCGTTGGTGGAATCATTGGAATTCTAATCGGAATCCTGTTTGGATTTATTCTCGGAAAAGTGGCGATGCTTGTCATCAACAGCTACTACAGCGATTATGCAGGTTATATTATCATGAATGTACATCCGTCTGTATTAGCAATTATCCTCTCCGTATGCTTTTCAATGCTGATCGGTGTGTTCTTCGGATCTTATCCGGCGAAGAAAGCAGCAAAAATGGAAGTTATTGATGCGCTGAGATATGAGTAAATTTTTTAACTCAGACTGAGAAAAACTATTGATGATTGTACTTTAAAATGGGATATGATAAGATACGAAAAAGAATGAATAGAAAGTAGTGATACTCATGTCCACACAGAAAGGAACTCTGATCAATAAATACACACCAGACTATGTCATCTTTGACCTTGAGACGACTGGAATCTCACCGAACTATGATGAAGTGATTGAGATTTCAGCGCTGAAGGTTAAAGGTGGCGAAGTAGTGGATGAATTTAATACGCTGGTGAACCCGGGCCGCAAGATTCCATTTGGAGCGACGAAAGTGAATGGAATTACAAATGCGATGGTTGCGGAGGCACCGGCGTTTTCGCATGTTCTGGCAGAGTTTCTGGATTTTGCGGAAGGTCTTGTTCTGGTGGGACATAACATTGCACGGTTTGACATGAAGTTCATCTGGCGTGACGCCGAGCAGTATTTTGGCGAAATTCCGCAGAACAATTATGTGGATACGTTGCAGGTGGCGCGAAAACATTTACCGAAGATGGATCATCATCGTCTGGTGGATCTGGCGGAGTATTATGGTATTTCATCGGAAGGTGCGCATCGAGCACTGAATGACTGCTATATGAACCAGAAAGTGTATGAGTGTATGGTGTCTGAGATGCGTGAGGCACAGAAGAAGCGTGTGGAGGAAGCCAGAAAAAAGGCATCGGAAGCAGCAAATAGAAGTATTGGTCAGAAATCGGAAGAGTCGATAAATAATCAGGCAAACAGTCATCAGGTACAGACTGAAAACGTACAGTCGCAAGCTGTAGAAGTTCAGCAGCGACCACAGCATTTTACGGTAAAAATCCGCGGAGTAGTAGAACGCATTACCTATCAAAATCCGGAAAATGGCTACACAGTGCTCAAATGTGCCGTGAAAAGCTACAAAGAACTGGTGACGGTTATCGGAAGCCTGCTGGATGTCAATGTTGGTTCAGTTCTTCTGATTTACGGCAACTGGAAAGTGGATAGTCGTTACGGAAGACAGTTTGCGGCAGAGAGCTGGGAAGAAACACTTCCGGCTACCGTGTTTGGCATTGAAAAATATCTTGGTTCCGGTCTGATCAAAGGTGTTGGTCCGAAATACGCGAAAAAGATCGTGGCGCAGTTTGGAACGGAGACGCTGGAAGTCATTGAGACAGATATTTCACGTCTGCAGGAAGTAGATGGTATTGGTAAGAAAAGGATAAAAATGATCCGGGACAGCTGGGAACGGCAGAAAGAGATTAAAAATGTTATGCTTTTTTTGCAGGATCATGGCGTCAGTACCTCTTTTGCAGCAAAAATTTACCGTCAGTACGGAAATGAAAGTCTGGATAAAATGAAAGAAAATCCGTTCCAGATGGCAGATGATATTTGGGGCATTGGATTTAAGACAGCAGATGGAATTGCACAGAAGCTTGGTTTTGCAAAGGAGGCTTATGTCCGGTTGCGCAGTGGTATTATGTATACACTCAGTAATCTGGCAGATGAGGGGCATGTGTTTGCATATCAGAAGCAGCTGATCGCGAAGGCAGCAGAATTACTGGAAGCGGAAGAATCCAGTATCGTAATGACTCTGGATCAGATGATCATGGACAAAGACCTGATCTGTGAAACGGTAGACTATAACACAGATCAGGCAGAAATGAAAGCTATATATCTGCCGGCATTTTATTATGCGGAAGCAGGTGTGGCAGGTAAATTAAAACGTCTGGCGCAGGCACCGGCAGCAGACCGGCTCTGGCATGCACTGATGGATGCACGGCAGAAGACAGGAAACGAAAGCCTGTCCATTGATGTTAGTAAAATTCAGGAAAAAGTACACATGGAATATGATGAAATTCAGGCAGATGCCATTCGAAAAGCAGCTGTTTCCAAAGTTATGGTATTGACGGGAGGACCTGGAACTGGAAAAACCACGACAACTCAGGGAATTATCACTGCATACCGTGCGTTTGGATTGAAAATCTTGCTGGCAGCTCCCACCGGGCGCGCGACCAAGCGTATGACGGAAGCAACTGGATTGGAGGCAAAGACCATTCATCGTCTGTTGGAGTGCAAACCACCGGAAGGCTATCAGAAAAATGAGAATAACCCGCTGGAGGGAGATGTGCTGATCATTGATGAGTGTTCTATGATCGACATGATACTGATGAACGCGCTGCTCAAAGCAATTCCGGAGGGAATGCGTCTGATACTGGTGGGGGATATCGATCAGCTCCCATCTGTTGGCGCAGGTAATGTATTGCGCGACATTATTGATTCCGGTGTGTTTCCGGTGGTTCGTCTGACCAGAATTTTTCGGCAGGCACAGAGCAGCAGGATCATCATGAATGCACATGCCATCAATGAAGGCAAATTCCCGGATATTTCCAATGGCAAAAATACGGATTTCTTCTATATAGAAAAAGAAGACCCGGAGGAAGCAGTTCAGGAGATCGTCCGACTGGTAAAAAATAACCTTCCGCGCTATTACAAAACACCGTGGAATCATATTCAGGTGCTGACACCAATGCAGAAAGGTATTGTCGGAGCGGCAAATTTGAATCTGGCTTTGCAGGAAGCGTTGAATCCCCAGGGAGACGGTCTGCGCCGGGGCGGATATCTGTTCCGTGCCGGGGATAAGGTCATGCAGATTCGCAATAACTATGAAAAAGAGATTTTCAACGGGGATATTGGAACCGTGGAGTCAGTGGATCTGCAGGAACGGATGCTGAAAGTAAATTTTGACCAGCATATCATAGAATATGAAGCATCGGAGCTGGATGAACTGGTGCATGCTTATGCCACAACCATTCATAAAGCGCAGGGATCGGAATACCCGATCGTGGTAATGCCTGTTTTGATGAACCACTATGTGATGTTGCAGCGAAATCTGATTTACACCGGCATCACCCGTGCAAAAAAGGTTCTGGTAATAGTAGGAACCAGAAAGGCATTGTCCTATGCGGTCAGGAATGTGACTGTTACGAAGCGGAACACTTTTTTGAAGGAGCGTTTATGTGAAACATAAGGTTTTCAATATGATTAAAAGTTGGTCGCAAAATTCGTAGTAAAAGTATGTAATAGAAGAAGTTGCAGGATTCTCAAAAAAGTTAAAAAAAGCTATTGACAAAAAGGCAAAGGTCTTGTATAGTAGATAAAGCGTTACGGCGCATCAATTTTATAAAAAAATATGGAGAAATACTCAAGAGGCTGAAGAGGCGCCCCTGCTAAGGGTGTAGGTCGTTCGCGCGGCGCGAGGGTTCAAATCCCTCTTTCTCCGTTATTTTTTTGCTCTAAAAACAGGGCTGAGAAATAAAGTTGAAAATAAAAGAAAAAAGTTGTTGACAAGCGCAAGTGCTTATGATAATATATACAAGCTGTCGCGTGAGTGACACAACAAAAACAAATAGCTTTGAAAAAAGTTGAAAAAGTTGTTGACAAGCACTTAAACATCTGATAAGATATAAAAGTTGCTAAGCGGCAACAAAACAAAGAACTTTGATAACTGAACAGTGAAATAACCTTGAAAGATTCATTGAGA
>ERZ791923.1158-NODE-1158-length-30915-cov-3.805087_pt1 | contig 30915 bp, 18 predicted proteins | sample MGYA00510133_ERZ791923 | MGnify/ENA primary metagenome ERZ791923 (study PRJEB30046, sample SAMN00792106) | human gut metagenome | study: EMG produced TPA metagenomics assembly of the A metagenome-wide association study of gut microbiota in type 2... | reverse complement strand
CGCTGGTGCTCGGCACCGAGGGCGACGGCCTGAGCCGCCGCGTCATAGAAGACGCCGACTATGTGGTGCGCATCCCCATGAGCCGCGGCGTGGACTCCCTGAACGTGGCCGCCGCCTCAGCCGTAACCTTCTGGGAACTCCGCAAAAACCAATAAGCCGAAAAAAATTCCGGATGCCGGCATCCGGAATTTTTTATTGAAGGCCGTTATTCCTATTTCAGATTGAATGGAAAGGGAAAGCGTGTGTGCCGCTCAATTGCTTTGTAAATGTAAAGGAAACTCCATTGAAAGTCTTGGTTACCGGTGTAATATCGGAATAAGTGCAGCCGTCGGAAACCGGAACAAAAATTGAGCCGGACGCATCGTCGTCAATTATGAGTCCATTGTTTACAAAACAATTATGGAACGTAAGATTTCTTTCTTTGAAGAAAGCACACATATTCACCAGATTGCCTGAAGCAGCATATATATAAGTACCGTTGAAAGTAACGTCTCCATTCCCGAATATGGCTCCTAATCCTATGGGGCCTTCCTGAAGATTACATTCTTTTTCCGTCGAAATCAATGCACCGCCGTTAAAAACCATGTCGTAACTCAGAGTGCTGTTGCCTCCCCCCGCATTTCCGGCCGCCGAGAGTATTCCCAGGGGGCCTACTATTTCGCAATCATTGAATGTGAACGAACCGTCGCCATAAGGCAACAGCGCAAACATGATAGAACCGGCTTGATAAGTATCGTCATAATACTTTGAAATAAACTTGCATCCGGTCAGCTCGAAATCACCGTCTCCATCCAACTGGAATCCCGAATAGCCGTCGGCTTCAACTGTGATGTAACGTATGACGGCGCTCTCGGGATTACGTATGACTACAAGAGGCAAACCCTGTACGTCTTTGGGTTTATTTATGGTCCTTATCGTTACACCTTCCAATACGACATTCCCGTATTTTTTGTACGTGGATGTCTTTCCGGTTTCTATGCCGACATAATCCGATGCCGACAAGTCAAATTCCAAAACACCTTTTCCCGTCAGATTCAATCCGTCATTGAACAGCAACATGGAGGGGATATTCGTCAAGGTGCCGTCCACAACCCAAGTTACCGGTTTATCAAAAGCCATCTGCTGTTCCATGGAACTCAGATCAATGGTTGTACCGGCAGCTACATATAGCGGCTCTCCAGCCGCAACAGCTGACTTGAATTCCTCCGGAGTGGACACTATTGCAGCCGAATTGTTCCAACCTCCTCCGAATGCCGGGCTGATGGTTACGTTGAACTGTTCGGGGTTCGTCAGCAACGAGCCGTAGATGTTGGTGCAGAAGTTGGCCTGCGACGGCACGCTGTTGTAAGTGGCGAACGGGGCCTTCCCGTTGGTATTGAGATCCACGGTGAGCAGACCTGCGCCGGGGAGCACATACCCCATGGCCAGATAGTCGAGCGCGGGAGACATTGTGACGGGGAAACCGGTGTCGGTGTCTGCTGCTGAAAGCGCTACGGAGACGGGGGCGGCTTCGCCTGAAAGTGTGCCGTCGGCAAGGTTTACCGTGGTGGACGCGCCAGTGATGGTCATGCCGAAAGTTGGGTTCGGGTCGCCCGAAGCGTACTTATAGGCCTGCACGTCGTTGGTGCCGAGGTTTATCTGCGCGAAGGGGCGTTTCAACACTATTTCATGGTCGGCGGTCACGCCCGAAATGAAACCGGTTTTATGTCCGAAGAAGGCATCGCGTGCCTCGTCATAATTTGTCATACCGGCGTAATTTACAGAAATGCTCTTGTCGGTTTCGTCCCAGGTGTAGGGGGAACCCTCGCCCATCCCGTAGCTCTGCGCCCAGCAGATGATGTCGTAGGCCTTGTCCTTGACCAGCGAAACTTTCACGGTGGTGGTCAGCGAGCCGTTGAACTTGTTGACTACCATGCCGTTGGGTTCGGTGTCGCCGGCGCCGCCGAAGTTCGAGAAGAGGCAGCGTTTCGCGCCGTCGGCCTCATAGACGGCCACATAGAGGTTAGTGGCTTTTGTACCGGAGTTGAACGCGCGGCTCGACATGTCGGCCGGAAGCGTGATGCTGAAGGATGTCACTCCGTCTTAGGCTACGGGAGTGACATCCTCGTTAGCGCAGGATGTGGCGAGGAGCGATGTCAGCCCCAACGACGCCAGATAAAAGATTTTCTTCATATAACTGTGGTTAAAATATTATGGATAAAAATGGCCCGGTAATTTTCGGGACAAAAGGTTCAAGTTATAGCCTTTAAAGACTTTCTGACTTTAAAACGATAATATTTGCAAATTTACGACAAATTCCCGGTTCCACCCCCGAATTGTTAAATAACGTTAACCTATAGTCAGATTTACTATTCATCAGTACTTCTCCGGGATACTGACCTCTGCAAAGAGTGGTTCCCATATTTTATTTTGCAACAAACAGCCATCGGGAACATCCCGGGGCGAACTTTTAGCTTTCTTTAAGCGTTTTTCTTAAAAACATTTAATTAAGCTATGAAAAAGACACTACTTCTGGTCCTTACGGGGACGCTCGCCGTTGGGGCACCGGCTACCGTCGCTGCCCAAAACGGCAATGCCAACGAGGAAATCACTACCGTCATAGTCGGCGACAAAGGCGCCGTGGAGGAGGTTATCTCCGAATTGGATTATAATGCGCCGCAACGTACACGCGAATCGGGATTGCCGCGTTTTGCAATCGTAGGGCATGACCGCAAGTTCTATATGGGTATAGGCGCCCAGTTCAACGGCGTGGCGGCTTTCGACTGGGGCGACAATATGCCCTCGACCATCAACTTCATCCCCTCTTCCATGACGCCGCCGGCTCCTGGAAACGGCGGTAAACTCGGCTTCTCGGCAGCCACGTCCAACTTCTATCTGAACGTCGTGGCCCTACCGGGAACTGAAAATAAAATCGGCTTATTTTTCAAGGGTACCTTCGAGGGTGCGAACTACGGTTTCCAATTGTCGCATTTCTACGTGAAATACCGCGGGCTGACGGCCGGTTACACCAACTCGCTGTTCCAGGACAACGGCGCCATGCCCTACACCATAGATAACCAGGGTCCCAACGGGTCGGCCGCCACTACGGTGATGACCGGAAGCTGGACCCAGGACTTCGGCAAGGGATTCAGCGGCGCCATCGGTGTGGAGGCGCCGTCGGCCAATATGGCCGACAACCGTCCGGGATATACCCGGCAGGTGACGCAGCGTATCCCCGCCATCCCCCTCTACCTGCAATACGGCTGGGACGGAGGCAACAGCCACATCCGCCTCTCGGCAATAGCACGTCCGCTACAATACCGCAACCTCGTGCAGGGAAAGAACAAGACCCCGATGGGCTGGGGAGTGCAGCTCTCCGGAATGGTGAAGATCTGCGACCCCGTCACGTTCTATTATGACGCCACTTACGGCTACGGAATAGCCAATTATCTCCAGGATGACGAGGGGATGGGGCTCGACGCCATGGCCAGCTTCCGCAAGGACGGCAAGATGAAACTAACCGAGTCCATGGGCCTTACCGGCGGCCTCAGTTTCCAGCTCAGCCGCAAATGGCAGTCTAGCATCGTGTACAGCCACCTCTCCAACTGGACCGGCAGCGACGTGCGCCCCGAAGCCGGCGCCTACCGCTACGGCGACTATGTGGCAGCCAACATACTCTATGACCTGAACCGTTTCCTGACCTTCGGCCTGGAGTATGATTACGGCCACGCCAAGGACTTCGGCGGCAACGGCCTGCACACCAACCGCCTGCAGGGGCTGCTCCAAGTAACTTTCTAAACAACACAATCCACATCCGCAAGAGAGAGAGGGAACCGCCCGCCGGGCAGTTCCCTCTCTCTTGTTTATCTTACGCCTTAAAAGCGCGGGTATTACGGAAGCTCGTTGACCGGGACAGAGGTAACATTGTATTTTTTGTTGTCTACCAGTATAAAAAGACCCGCATATTTACTAATATTGTAATAAACGGCATTGATGGAGATCAGATAGTCTCCCCGAGCGCAGAAATCTCCATTTATATGCACTTGCTGACCCTTATACTCTACCCATTGGTCAACACCAACGGATTTGTAACCTGAATTATAAGGTTCGAACATACACCTGCTGTTTTCGTATATGCAGCCGGTAATCTGCGGGGCACTTACATGATAATCAACATGATACCCGTAGTAGGTCTCACCTATAAAAAGTGCGGTATCTTCTATACCCGTTACGGAGGTATCCGTAATGTGGCAATCATTCAGCTCCAGGGTCAAGGTTGACGTCAGTCGTGAATCTCTACCGATAAACACCGCGAGAGACTCCCTTCCGTACACAGCAGAGTTCGACACGGTGACTTTCTCGATTACGTTATTGCCTCTTGCCTCTCCGGCCACTACACCTCGTGTAGCACCGCCGTTTGAATAGTAGTCGGTGTCGGAAGAACCTACGGTAACCTTATCCAGGACAAGATTCGTTATCTGCGCGCCTTCTTTCATAATAGGTATGAATCCCATATCCGCTTGCAGTCGGCCCGAGGAATACCGCTCCATGCAGATGAAATTGCTGATTGTGTGTCCGCCGCCGTCGAAAATTCCGGCAAAACCATACGGAAGCGAACCGGGATCATTGACACCGGCAAGGCCGCCGAACTCATGACCGCCCAGGTCGATGTCGGCCGCCAGGGTGACTGTCTTGCCTTTAAGGTCGTTCTCTTCCGTTATCAGCGACGCGAGCCCCACGAGTTCCTCCGGAGTGGAAACGGTATAGTTGCCCTGCGCGTCGGGGACCGGAACCGTCACTGTCTCGCCGTTCCAGACGTTGTCATAGCTCCCGGTGAAGCCGGGTTCTATAACCACATTGAACGCCTCGGGGTTGGTGAGCAGGGAGCCGTAGATGTTGGTACGGTAGTTCATCTGCAAGGGAACGGAATTATAGACGGCGAAGCCTTCCTTGCCGTCGGCATACAACGACACGTTTACATTTCCCTTGTTCTGCGTTCCGTCTCCGACCAGGATGTATGCCATGGCCAGATAGTCCAGGTTCCCGGTATAGCCGCTGACAGCGGGGAAGGCGGTGCCGGAGGAGGGCATCGGGGCGGTGCCCGCGGTGAGAATCTCCGTGGTGCCGCTTACTTTCCCGGTGCGCAGGTCCAGAGTGTTGGAGACCCCGCTGACGCTGACGCCGAAGCTGTCGGAACCTCCCGCCGCAGTGTATTCGGCAAGGTCCGACGTAACGATGTTCAACTGGGCGAACATACGTTTAAGCTCCACGGGGCGGCTCTGCGCGGCATCGCCCGAAGTGACCGATACCGATGCGAAGAATGCGTCACGGTCATCCGCATAGTTCGGGAAAACGTTCCCCTCGCCGTAGTCCACCGTCAGGGTCTGCCCGTTCTCGGTGAAAGTGTAGGGTTGCGCGGTCTTGTCCTGCGACCAGAACACTAGGTCATAGGCCATGTTCTTGACCAGGGGCACTTTGACGGTAGCCGTGAGGCCGTTGTCGGAGAACTGGATGATTTCCAGCCCTTCGTCGGAGACGCCGTTGACCGAACGCAACAGGGCTTTGTCGGTCTTGCCGGCCTCGTAGACGGCCACGTTAAGCTGCTGGTTGGCAGGGGCGTCGCCGAAAGAGCGCGACCCGGGCGCCTCGGGCAGGCGCACCGTGAAGACGGCCATCCCGGAGTCGCCGGAGCCCGGAGGTACGTCTTCGTTTGTACACGATGCGGCAAGGAGCGCCGTACACCCTATTGCCGAAAGATAAAGCATTTTCTTCATAACAGATTGTGGTTTAAGTGATGGATGATGTAAAACGGATGCTCGTATTATCAAGTATATATTTACATAGTTGGACAAAATTTTCACAAAAGTACAACAAAATTCCGTCATCACCCCCCGAAAAGTTAATTTTGCTTAACAGTATGTTGATATTAGTTAATCTAATTCCGGCAAATAACTGCCTGCCCTTTGAAACCGACCGACAGCCGCCGTCCCGCGTAATATGAAAACAAAAAGTAATTTCCAGCCACAAAAAATACCGGGAGCGATGGCAAACGAATTGCATCGGCTCCCGGCATCTGTCCAAGAGTAAGTGATGAATCTAAGTATTTGGTAAATCTGTTATCAGTAAATTATCTTGTCGGTCTTGCCGGAGGCGGAACGTCTGATGTAGATGTTACCGGCGGCGGGGCGTGCTACGCGACGGCCCAGCAGGTCATAGTAAACGGCGTTGCCGTCATTGACTGTGATGTCGTCGATACCGGAGAAGTCGAGTGTGGGCTCGGCATCGGAATCCATGATACGAACATTGTCGATGCGCAGGGGCGAAGACGTGCTACCCTTGCCGAGGAAACGGACGCTAAGGTAGGGGAACCGACCCAGGAACGAGGAAAGGTCCACTACTGCGGTGCGCCAGCCGGCTTCGCCCGTCAGGGTTTTGAAGTCAATTGCTGAAGCGGCGGCATATTCCCCGGTGTAGGCAAGGTTTATTTCCGGAAGAATCGACATATCGGCGCCGGGCACGGCGTAATAGTCGAAAATCAGTTTCGGCTTGGCGGCGTATGCCATGTTCACCTTACCGAGGGCGAGGTAGCTGAGGTCGCCGTCTTGGGCGGCATCGAAGGCGATGCAACCGTTGTCGCCGTCTGAATCATGTCCGGATTCCGGCTCCCAGCCGTTCTGTCCGTTGCTCATTCGGTACCAACCGTCGAGGAGGGCGCTTCCGGTCGGCCAATTTTCTTTGAAGGGGTAAGAGTAAGGTTGGCCCACCATCACTTCGGAGGACTGGTAGATGCTGCTTTCTCCGGCAGAGTTCACTGCCGAAAGTCCGTAGAATTTCGGGAACTGGTCGCGTGAATAATAATCGTTGTCTGTAAACTCAAGTTCGGTTCCTCGGATTCCGGATTTGAATTCGGTAGCATAACCGTTTTGCACGGCATATACATTGTAAGTGAGGTTGTTGGGGTCGCAATAACCTCCGTTTGCACCCTGAAGCGGTTTCTGCCAAGAGAGTTTGAGGCGTCCGTTGCCAAGGTCTGTAAGGAGGATGTCGCGTGCAGCGCCGGGAAGGTCGAGTCCCAGGTAGGTTGTAACGGTAGCGCGGTCGCCCACTCCGTGTTCATTATAAGCAACGACGGTGTATTCGGTAAGTCCGCGGGCACCCTTGTTGTCCACCACGGTTACGGCTTTTCCGGTTTCGGTCATTTCCACGGTCTTCACCAGTTCGCTGGTGTTGCGGTAGACTTCCACTTTCGTGATTTTGTCGAGCGCTTCGCCGTTAACCTTTTTGGTAGGAGTGGTGAACTTGATGGTGACGGGAGCCGTACCCTGCGAAGTCTTGACCGAAAGGCCGGTGACGGCGCCGGGAGCCTGCCCGTTGGCAAGGACGTCTATGTGCATATCGTCGATTGCGATCGAAAGGCCGACGACACAATTGGAGATGGCATGGAAACCGAAGTGGTAGTACCCGTCTTCCGCGGGTTCTACTATTACGCGGTGCTGCACCTGCTTGCCCACGCTCTCGAAAGCCTCTTCGGCCACTGCATATTTGGCAGGGTCAATCCCTTTGCCGTACTTGACCTCCATACGGTCGAGGAACCGGCCGTCGTTCATGTTGTCGCATACCGTGTAAGTGAGTTCATAACGGTTGCCGGCCTTCATGTCGATGCCGGGGGTGATGAGCCAGTCGTCCTGAGGCTTGTTGAAATCTGTTCCGGTAAATATATAGGCAGTCTTGCTCTGATACTTGCTCCACTTCCATGTAGAACCATCGTTGTTTCCGTCGGTAACATAGAAAAGGTTCATGGACGCTTCGTCATTGAACGGATTGTGATACGGCACTTCGAATCCTTTTCCGTATGGTACATGAGTGGATTCGGCGGTTTCAGACTCACGCCAGTCATGTACGGCCTTCACCTGGTAATAGTAATCCACGGGGAGATCCGGCTCCGCCAGGGTTTCGCTGAAAGAAGTTCCTTTCAGGGCAGAAGCGACATTCTTGCCGTCAGGCATACGGGTGACGCTATAAGTCATTTTGGCGGGGTCGATGTAGCCGCCGTGCGTGCCTTCGGTTACTGCATTCCACGTGAGTGTCGCGCAGCCGGTTGCTTCTTCGATTGAGAGGCGGACATTTTTCGGGACGACGGGATAATCCTCGCCGACCCATACCTGCAAGGATGCGGCGGGGCCTTCGCCTTCGGAGTTGGAGCATATCACATTGACGGTGACATCGCCGTTGGGGAGTGAGACGTCTTTCGTGATGGTCGAGCCTTTCTCCCCTTTACCGCTGAAAAGCTCGCGGTCGCCGGCTTTGACGGCATAGGACACTTCACCCTCGAGGTCATCGCCCATGTATGTATAGGCGGGGAGGGTGAATGTCAGTGTTCCGTTTGTGGAGGCTTTGTCTATGTCCAATTTCAGACCTGTAGCGTAACCTGGGGCATTGTCGGGGGCAATTGCCGGCATCACTCCCAGGCCCATGAATTCCTGGTTGTCGGTAAATGAGGTTACGAGTGTGGCACGGCCGGTGGCGGTATCCACCTTATACAGTTTGGAGGCGTTCCGGACATCGGCGTCTGTAAGGCTTGCCCAGTACAGGTCGCCGGTCTTGAAGTCGAAGGCCATTGACTGGGCATATTTCGGCACTACTCCGGTGGAGCCGATGCGGGTGGCGCTACCGTTGTTTTTGTTCACTTTATACAGGTCGCCGGCGCTGTCGATTCCCCAGAGTTGGCCTGCTGCGTCAAAAGCGAGGCCGTAGTAGCTATAACAGTCCCCCACGGGTGTAACGGTCTGTTCGAGATAGTCCACTACACAAAGCTTGCGGGTATTGCCTAAGGTGTATTGTCCGTAAATTTTGTTTTCCACCGGGTCCCAGGCATGGTCGGAGTTCGACGCCAGTTCGGAGGACACCTCTCCGTGATTCTGAAACTCTCCCGTTTTTATATTATAGGAATACAGTTGGGAAATGTCGATGGTCTGTGTATCAGATTCAGCCGTCTGGCGCCAAATATACCAGTACACGTCGCCGGCGAGCACTGCGCCGCCGTTGCAATGCGAGTTCATCACACCTATGCGGGCGAAAGGCTCGGGTTGTGCACCGGGAACGACGTCCAGAGTATAAATGCCCATCGGAGTTGTACCTTGGAGGTCGTTCCAGGATTCTGCATAATAGAGGAACCCTACGAGTCGGGTTTTATAAGAGGCGTCGGCCGGAGCGCGGAACGGCACCTTGGCCGGGGTTTCGACCGCCTGACAGGAGCGTTTCAGCTCAAGCGTCTGTTGCACCTGTGCCGACACGGCTGCAGGAAATACCGCCGCACCTATCGCTGCCGTCAGAATCAGTTTGTTTACTTTTCTCATTGTTTAGTTTTTAAGCGGTTTTCCGGAGCAGCTGCACAGGCTCCTCCGGAAAACCTGATATTAGGAATTTTTGCAAATGGTGGTTTATCAGCGGGTAATCACAGCTTTGAAACTCTTGTTACCTTTTACTATTATCACTACCTGCCCCGGCTCGGGATTGTCAATCTCCATGCCTTGCAGGTTGAAGTAGCGTACCTTGGAGTCATCGCCGGTCGGTATGCCGTCGATTCCTACATATCCTACCGAGGAGAAGCGGCGTTCGCCTACGGTAGCTCCGGCGCCGTCGACAAGTCGTGCCAGACAGTTGTCGCTGTTGGGGATATTGAGCGAGGTGACGAATGTCAGCGTGGTGTCCTCGCCGCGTGCCAGGACAACGGCGCGGGGTTCGGATTCATATTTGGTCTCCCCTTCGGAGAGGATTACGAAACGCAGGGTGGAGTCGAAACGGAAACCGGTATTCGTGACACCGAACACGAAGTCGGTGGGCTGGTTGCAGTTCACCGTAGCAGGGATGACGGTGGCGTCGTTCAGGGCCAGGGCCGGCTCGTCGGCGGTGAATGTGATGCCGTCGCGGTGTCCCACTTCCCTGTTTTCGGCATCTACGAGTGTCACGGTATAGTCGGAAGCTGTGGGGAGCTCGAAGGTTTCGGTAAACTCTATTACGGAAGAGTCGTCGCGGTCGATGCTTACGTTCTGCATGGCGGAACGGTATACTACCTCGCCGGCGCGGCTTACGGTAAATCCGAGAGTGCCGTTGTAGGGATAACCGGCGTTGCTTACATTGAACTGCACTTCAGCGGGGCGTCCGGCAACTACAGTCTCGGGATTGAATGAAAGTTCGTCGAGAGTAAGGACAGACGTTTTGTCCACGGCCTCGCCGGCCGTCAGTTCGATGGAGAAATAATAGCTCGGAATCATTGCCTCGTCTTCAACCGGATCCTGGATGATAAGTTCATACCGGTTTCCAGGGACGCAGGCTTCGGGAAGGACTCCGCCCGTAAGGGTAAGCCATTGTTCTTCGGTTTCGGCCTGGATAGTAACAGGGTCAAATGTAACATAACCTATGTAGCCACCCCAAGAGTCGGCATCTTCGACCGCACATCTGAGCTGTCCGGTCCATTCGCCGCCTTCATTGTTGAGACATATTTTGAGTCCTACATCGTTGACGGGGACTTTCCCGTCAACCATTGTAGTCAGAATCATATCGTCGGCAAGTTCCACTACGGGGGGAAGAGCCGGACCCACTATTTTCACACCGGTAAGCGAGGCAAGGTTCACGGCGCTTACAGGGCGGTAATTTTCACTCAATATACCTTCGTTGCCACGCAGGCGCACCACATAATCATCGTGGCCGGGAAGATTGAGTTTGCCGGTGTCGAATGTTATTTCGCTTTCGCAATGTCCGGGGATTGTCACCCATTTGGCTTTTGACCAGCCGTCGGGATAATCGTTGTTGCCGAATACGTTGGCTTTGCCGTTGATGAAAAGGCGCAGGTATACGGGACCATAGAACTCGGAGCCGTCGTTGCGGACCTTCACTGTGACAGCGTTGGTCACACCACTTTCTATATCGCCCTCGTTGTCACCCCTGGCTTCGAGGATAGTGAGTTTATACGCACCTTCCGTGGTCCATTTGATGTTGTTTTCCGTCACTTCCACACGCCAGCCGCAGGCGCGGCCGTGGAAGGGCTGCATGAAACGGTCGGCGGCGTAATTGTCGGCGGAAATCTGATAGGCCGGCCGCACCGTGTATGTACCCGCCGGGATATTGTCGGGAATCACGAACGTGCATTTCAAGGAACTCTCACCGTAGGCAACCTTATAGTTCACGCCGGTTTTCGCCATCTGGCGGTAGACTACATTACCCTCGGTGTCGGCCATGGCAAAGCCGAGGTTTGCGGTAACCTCGTTGGGAGAGTCGTTCCAGACGCCGTTGGCCTCGAGCTGCGCCGTTTCCTGACGCCCGATGGTGTTGTCAAAACTTTCCACCGATTCCACCGTGAAGTTATAGTGGACTTCGGAACCTTCCACCGGTTTCTGAATGCCGGTAATCATGTTCTGGGCATAATGGAATGCGCTTCCGTCCGAGGAACCGCCTATTCCCTGGCTTCCGGGTTCGAGCAGGGTGAGCAGGTAGTAACCGTTTTCCTGTCCGCTCCAGCCCCAGTTTACATGGCAGAATCCCTCTTCGTTGACACCGTCGAGCACAAAGAAGTGTCCCTCGCCTCTGCGTGTGACGCCGCCGTAGGCCACGGGTCGTCCGGCGGCAAACTCTCCCAGCAGCATCTCGTTCCACTCTTCGGTGGTGAAATAGTCGCGCTTCACGTAATTGATTCCTTTGTCATAATCGAAATACTTCACCAGAGCCGGGGCCACGGACACGTCGGTAGCTCCCGTAGATGCGCCGTAGATGGATTCGAAAGCCGCTCCCACATGGAAAAGGAGTGTCGAAACAGCATCGATGGCTTCGGAAGAAGAGGTTTTGGAAATGGAGGGGAGCATATTTTCCCACAAGTATTGCGTACCCTCGAAAGTCACGTCAATATTGATGTTTTCCGAACCGCCGTCAGCATTCTGTCCTTCCGAAACGTAGCTGATTGAGCCATGGCCAACCTCCGGCCACTTGTGGTAATACATGATTTGGCCGAGTGCCGTTGCCACACATCCCGTGGCGGCGGGGCCTGTACCGTCGGGGTCGCCCCATGAGTCATACTGCGTGACGGTGGGACACTTGCGGTTATAGGGGTCGCCCTGGTCCCACGCGATTTCGCCGAGCAGAGGAGCTACGGGAGCAGAGACCTTGAGGGGAGCCGAGGGCTGGCTGTCGGGGTGCGAGGCCAGCCATGCCACCTGATTGCTCCACGACTCGAACATCCCCTGCATGGAAGGGGGAATGGATGCCGGGTTGAAGTTGCCCCGGTCGGCATAACCGAGCACGAGCGGCGCCCTGTCGTCAGCGGCCACGAGGACGTATCCGCCGTCCTTGCCGCGGCTGAAGGCGTAAACCGTGGGGAGACCCGACGATTTGTCGATGTGTGTGTAGGAAAGTGCCATTGCCCCGGAAGAGGCTTTACGCATCATTTGTTTGCCGGTAGCCTTCCTGACGAAGTCGGAGGCAACTTCCTTGGCACGGTCGGGACTGACCGGGGCGCCCTGAACCACACCCGCCGCCATTAGTCCGGCAAGAATGCTGAGGTAAATTCTTTTCTGCATGAGAAAGTTTTTTAAGGTTAGTTATAAGGCTGGGACTTGCAGTATCACCGAAAAGCGGGAATGACGTCTCGTTTCTCTGTTTTACGGGATATGAAAACCGTTCTCTTTTCCCTGGGGGGGTTACGTTTCTACTTTTCAGGCAAATCCATGTCCGCACCGATTTTTTTAGTCGCCGCAAATTTAATTACCCCTGCTACTATCTTATGAATAAAAACTTGCACGGACAGTTCTAAAACATGATTCAGAACAAAAACGCATTCAGGCAACGCCACGCATAGGATTGGTATCAGTCTAAATTTCAGAACGTTACATAAATACTTCCCTGAAATAAAAAAGCATGTCCATGAAGGGCATGCTTCCGTGTTTCATTGGTGTTTCGGGACCTATTCTTCTTCGTTGAGGGCGTTTTTCTGGAATTGCGCCGGAGTAAGTCCTGTGATTTTCTTGAATGTGACGGAGAAATTGCTCCTTGAATTGAATCCCACGGACTCGGCTACAGCCTCTATGGTATATGAGCCGTATTTCTCCGTGTCGGCCAACCGCAGGCACGCCTCCTTTACCCGGTATTCGTTCAGCAGTGACCGGAAGTTTTTGCCGAACGCCTCGTTCACCACCTGTGAAACGTAACGGTACGGGCAACCTATCTTCTCGCTGAGCACTTCCATAGTAAACCGGGAATCGGTAATAAGTTCCGTGTCGGCCATTGCCTCGAGAATAAGTGCGGCAATCCGGCGGCTCTCTTTGTCGTCAAGGCTCGACGAGGCATACTTCTGACTTTGCACATGCTGAAGAGGTGTAGCGGAGGATGCGTCCCCCTCTTCCTCGCGCACCCGAAGTTCGCGGCGCTCCAGTCTCACCAATTCCATGTTCTTTCTGTAAAGCTCCTTGATGTATGCCTTCATTTTGCGGCGGCTTCTGGTCAGGGTAACTATATACAGCAGAAAGAGGATGATGAACAGCGCGGCAATACCCACGCTCACCATCAGCCGCCTTTTCTGCGTGCGTTCATGCTCCACCTGCCCCCGGATCTGTTCCAGCTCGTTGACAAAGGGCATCTTGGAGAGCACGGTGATATCACGGGCCGTCAGGGTCGAGTCTTTTTTCTGAAAATAGAGGAACCGGAACTGGCGGGAGCGTTCGGAATCGCCATGTTTTTCATACAGTTCGGCGAGCTTACGGCACGCACGGGTTTCTTCGTCCGACGAACCTGTGGCACGCGCCTTCTCCAGAAGTTGCTCCTCTATGCCGACGGCCTCAGCCAGTTTTCCCGCCGCTTCCAGGGATTCCGCCTGTGCCGACAATGCTATCAGTTCGAGACGTGCGGAGTGCATGGAACCGGGATGTGTCAGCTTTCCGGCTTCGGAAAAGAGAGTTGCCGCACGGTCATAATCACCTTTTATATATGCCAGCAAACCGTCGGCATACTTGCGTGCGAAGTCGCGGAAAGGAACATCGGCCGGAATCTTGGCCGCTTCCAACGAAGTCACGGCCTTTGGGATACGCCCTTTTTCAGGATTGTCAAAAAAGAGCTGTCCCATATTCAGGAACGCCACCATTGACACCTCATATTTTCCGGTGGCGATTCCCGCGGCAAGCGCCTTGTCGAGATAATCCCAACATTCCTTTGAAAATATGTTCTTGCCATACATCATATTACAACCCAGATACACCCCGCCGATGTTCAGATATACAAAGGCCAGATTTTCCCTGAAATCGTTTTCACGGCTTATTTTCAGCGACTCTTCGAAGAGTTCCAGGGAGCGGGTGTAATCGAACATGAATGTCGCGTAAATATATCCCATGTTGGTCAGGGCGCGCGACAATGTCTCTTTGTCCTCTTCCGATCGGGCGCTCCCGCGCAGACGGTCCACCACCACCGAGTAGCACACCAACGCACTGTCGGATGAATTACGGACGTCAAAGCCCTCCCCCATCTTCATAAGCTTATCAGCCGGAAGTCCTTGCCAACGCGAATACAGGGTTACCGGTGAATCTGCGGCGGCTCCCCGGCAGTTTTCATGCGTCAGCAAAAGTATAACCGTGACGATACAATAGGTCAGGATTCTTTTCATGATGCAGGTTCAAATAAGATTAGGGGTTATTTCATTTTGACGGTTACGGGTCTGGACTCGCGATTCATGCGGTCCACGCCGGTGACGGCGAAGGTGCTCCCCCTGCTGTCTTCCGAGAGGGAGACGGAGGTGTAGGGCGTGATGGAGATTATGGCTTCGGAGTTGTCGATGTCATGCTTTTCGCCGGGCAGGAACTGGTAGACCACATATTTCACCACGTCGGTGGAAGCCTCCCTGCGGCCGCGCTCAGGGGCGTCCCATTCGAGGAACACTTTGCCGTCGCAGCGCGATATGGCAACGTCCTCCGGGACGGCGACACTCACTTCCGGGCCGAAAGCCGGCGGCAGGGCCAGCGTGTTCTGGTATTTCTTTTCAAGGGCGTCGCGCGCCCCTTTGTAGTTGTCCACCACCCAGTAACCGTGCCACCAAACGTTGCCGGAGACATTGGGATACTGTCGGCTGAGTTCTATCTTAGTCCGGAGCTCGTCAGGCCGGCCGGCCTGCGTGTCGCGCTGGTTCATGGTGCGCTGCACGTCCTGGCCTATGTAGAGCTGCGCGTTCCCGATGTTGTCGTTCCACCATTTTATGAGCTTGCGCGAAGAGGCGGCCTTGTGGTCCAGTTCCCAGTAAAGCTGCGGCGCAACGTAGTCCACCCATCCCTTTTTGTCCCAAAGGAGGATGTCGGCGTAGAGGCCGTCGTAGTTCTGCAGGCCGTTGGTTTCGGAACCGCGCGGGTCGTTCTTCTTGTTGCGCCAGATGCCGAAGGGGCTGATGCCGAAGCGCACCCAGGGTTTGGTGCGGCGTATGGTGTAGTGAAGTTGTTCTATGAGCATGTCCACGTTGTGGCGGCGCCAGTCACCCTTGTCCTGCCCTTTGCCGAACTTGGCGTAGCTTGCGGCGTCGGCGTTGAAGGGCGTTTTGCCGGGATAGGGATAGAAGTAGTCGTCTATGTGAATGGCGTCTACGTCATAGCGGCTCACGATGTCGCGCACCACGTCGCAGATGAAGTCGCGGTTTTCCTGATACGCAGGGTCGAAAAATACTTTGCCGTCATATTTGAAGAAGCGGTGCGGCTCCTTTTTCGAGATATGGTCGGCGGGAAGCGTGGCCGGCGTCACGGAGACGCGGTAGGGGTTAATCCACGCGTGGAACTCCATGCCGCGTTTGTGGGCTTCCTCGATGGTGAACTCCATGGGGTCCCACATCGGCGAGGGAGCTTTGCCGCGGCGCCCGGTGAGGTATTGCGACCAGTCTTCGAGGTCGCTCTTGTAAAGGGCGTCGGCCATGGGACGCACCTGGAAAATCACGGCATTGCAGCCGGCTTTTTCGAGGGCATCGAGCTGTTTTACAATGAATTGCTTGGCCTGGTCGGTGGACATCCGGGCGTAGTTCACAGGGCCGATGACATGAAGCCAGGCACCGCGGAACTCGCGTTTCGGAGCCGTATTAATATTTTCGGCGGCTACGCTCCCCGTCAGGGCAGCGGCTGCCATCAGAAGTGTCATCAGTAATTTTTTCATATTTGCAAAGATAATGCACACCGCCCGTTTTTGCAAGCTCCGCGATGCTAAAAATTGCAAATTCCGTAGGTACACGCTCCAAACGATCCTATGTCCCGGAACTTTCAAAAGGATGCATAAGCATCTTTTGGAAAAAATTGCGGGGCGGGAGGGTTGAAAATTGCGGAAATTTTGTTAAATTTGCAAATCCTCCCCCTCGCTTAATTTTTTACCCGGAATAAATGGATTTTTTTAAAGACTGGTTCGAGGCTTTCATGGCGGACATCAACAGCCTTGACGTTACGTTCAGCAACTCGCTGTTCCGCCTGCTGCTGAGCATGTTGTTGGGTATGTGTGTGGGTTACGAGCGCAAGCGCAAGGGGCAGATAGCCGGCGTGCGCACGTTCGCGCTCATGTCCGTCGGTGCCTGTCTGGCCATGCTGCTTTCTATTTACGTACCGCAGGTCTACCTGGGCCTCAAGAACGGCGACCCGTCGCGCATCGCGGCGCAGGTGATAACAGGCGTCGGCTTCATAGGCGGCGGCGCCATGATACAGACCAAAGGTGCCGTGCGCGGACTCACCACCGCCGCCGGTATATGGATTACCGCCATCATAGGCATGGCCGTGGGCGTAGGCATGTACCAGGGCGCCCTGCTGGCTACGTTCATCTGCATGATAATCCTTGTCACCGTGGAGCGCTACGAACATTCGCGCCACATAGGACAGGAAAGCAAGGTGCTGAACGTTGTGGTGGACGATATAGTGTCGGACATCGCGCCTTACCGCAAACTCTTCACACAACGCAAACTGCATCTCTCCACCTTCTACATAGACTATGACTACGACGCCAAACGCACGGTCATAAACTTCGTGGTGCTCGTCCCCACCCGCAGCAACATCCTCCCCGTAATAGCTGAACTGCGCGGCCTGGCACGCACCAAGTCCATCACCCTTTCAAGCCAAATTGAATTATGATACTGCTCACAGCCCAAACCACCGAACATCTCGTGAACGGCCTGCTTTCCGACCTTGCGCTCGTGCTGCTGCTGGCCGCCGTGGCCACCTTGCTCTGCAAGAAGCTCCGGCAGCCGGTGGTACTCGGATATATCGTGGCCGGATTCCTGGCCAGCCCCAACTTCGTGTTCCTCCCCTCCATCTCGTCGCTGTCCAACATCGAGGTGTGGGCGCAGGTTGGAATCGTGGTGCTAATGTTCACCCTCGGCGTGGAGTTCAGTTTCAAGAAGCTGATGCGGTCGGGCAGCTCGGCGGCCATCACGGCCTTCATCATCATAGCGGGGATGACCTTCGCCGGCTTCGGCGTGGGACGTCTGTTGCATCTCGACACCATCAACTGCATCTTCCTGGGAGGCATGATTTCCATGTCATCGACCACCATCATCCTCAAGGCGCTCTCCGACCTGGGACTGAGGCAGAAGCGCTTCGCCTCGCTGGTGCTGGCGGTACTCATTATCGAAGACCTCTTCGCGGTGCTGATGCTGGTGCTGCTCTCCTCCATAGCCGTGGGCAACGTGGAGGGTACCGAACTGCTCTTCTCCGTGGGAAAGCTGCTTTTCTTCCTTATAATATGGTTCGTGGCCGGAGTTTACCTGCTGCCGGGATTCCTGAGCAAGATACGCGGTTACCTCAACGACGAGACGCTGCTGGTGTGCTCCATGGGACTCTGCTTCGCCATGGCGGTGTTCTCGGTGATGTGCGGTTTCTCGCTCGAGCTCGGGGCCTTCGTCATGGGTTCGGTGCTGGCCGGAACCATGGCGGCAGAGCGCATCGACAAGGTGGTGAAACCCATCAAGGACCTCTTCGGTGCCGTCTTCTTCATCTCCGTGGGAATGATGGTGCAGCCGGCTGTCATCGGGCAGTACTGGGGGCAGATACTGCTGCTCGCCTGTGTGGTTATTGTAGGAATGATAGTTTTCGGAACGGTAGGGATGCTCGTCACCGGACAGTCGCTGAAGGTGGCCATGGAGAGCGGTTTCACCCTCACGCAAATCGGTGAGTTCTCCTTCATCATCGCATCTCTGGGTATGAGCCTCCGGGTGCTCGACGCTTCGCTCTACCCCATCATCGTAGCCGTCTCGGTGATAACTATTTTCACGACGCCCTACTTCATAAAACTGGCCGACCCGGCCTACCGCTCGCTGGAGAAACGGCTTCCCAAGCCCTTCAAGGAGTTCCTGCGGCGCTACAGCGAGCGACAGCAACACAGCGACAACCGCCGGCAGGTGTGGAAAGAGATACTGATGCAGAACCTCTGGCGCGTGGTGCTCTATTCCGTAATCCTGACAGCCATAATCCTGGTGTCGCTGCAATGGCTGTTCCCTGCACTCGAAGGGCTCATTCCCGACGGCTACGGCAAACCTTTGGCCATGTTGATAACGCTCGTTGCCATGTCCCCCTTCATCTTGGCACTGGCACGCAGCAACACGCGCCGCGCCGAGGAGATGGCCGGCTCCTTCGAGGTGCCGCTCATCGCCGTCAGGATAATACGCATGGCTCTCGCGCTCCTCTTCCTGGTCTACTTCGTCTCGATGGCGTACACCTCCACCATAGGCTGGATAGTGGGCGGAGTGGCCTTCTTCATCATCATAGTCTTCGCCTCCAACCGACTCATGAAGCGCTATGACCGCATGGAACAGAAGTTCATGGACAACCTCAACATTCGCGAAAACACTCGTCTCGGCCTCAACAACAACCTTGTGGACGACATTCACCAGGCTTACATAGAGGTAGGGCGCGGCGCCACCTTCATAGGGGAACGGCTGAGCAATTCGGGGCTGCGCGACCGCTTCGGCGTCAGCATATCCAGCATTCAGCGCGGGCAGGTGATGATGCCGCTCCCGTCGGGCAACACCCGCATCTTCCCCGGCGACATCCTCGGCGTCATCGGTACCGACGACCAGATAAAGCAACTCAACGACGTACTGGAAGCCGAGACACGCAGCTACGAGGCGAAGGTGACACCCACGCCGGAGGTCTCCCTGCGCTCCATCCTGCTGTCGATAAACTCTCCCATCATAGAGAAACCGCTGGCCGAGACCGACCTGCGCGGCGACTACTACTGCATACTGGTGAAGGTGCAGCGCGCCGACGGCGAGTTCGTCCCCGTTGACCCCGAAACGGTGCTCCACGCCGGCGACCGCATCTGGGTAGTGGGCGACGAATCGCAGTTCGCCCGCATGAAATGATGCAAAGCATTTTGGAGTGTCGCGGATTTTTCGTAATTTTGCACCGAAGTTGTTTCGACTTATTTCTTTGTTAATATTTCGTCATATTTTTGGATGGATTTCCATTCGTGAAGATGGAGCGATGCGGGCATCGCGACTGATAAACGAAGGGGAAGACGCCAAAAAGATGGCGGAAGATTGCCAAAGAGAAGATATTTTTAGATTAATTCACCTTCGTAAATAAGTCGAAACAACTTCGGCGACAAATCAGCTAACCCATACACTTCATAATATTGGAAACTATAATCATACTGGACTGCGGTTCGCAATACACACAGCTCATAGCGCGGCGCGTGCGCGAGCTCAACACTTATTGCGAAATCGTGCCCTTCAACAAATTTCCGGCTGACCGCCGGGACATTATCGGCGTCATCATCTCCGGCAGCCCTTTCTCGGTCAACGATCCCCAGGCGTGCCAGATAGACCTCACGCAGCTGCGCGGCCGCTATCCCCTGCTCGGCGTATGCTACGGCGCGCAGTACCTCGCCTCGCAGGCCGGCGGTAAAGTGGAATCGGCCGACACACGCGAATACGGCAAAGCGCTGCTTGTAAGCCACGACGACAGCGACCCGCTGATGCACGGAGTACGCGACAACTCCGTGGTGTGGATGAGCCACGGCGACTCCATCACCGACACCCCCGACAGCTTCCACAACGTAGGTTCCACCGCCGACGTGCGCAACGCCGCCTTCCGCATCGATGGCGAGCAGACCTGGGGCCTCCAGTTCCACCCCGAAGTCTATCACAGCGAAGACGGAATGGTCATCCTCTCCAACTTCGTGAAAAACATCTGCGGCTCGCGCCAGGACTGGACTCCCGACTCCTTCATTGAAAGCACCGTAAGCCAGCTGCGCGAGAAACTCGGCGACGACAAGGTGGTGCTCGCCCTCTCCGGCGGCGTGGATTCCACCGTGGCCGCCGTGCTCCTTAACCGCGCCATCGGCAAAAACCTCACCTGCATCTTCGTGGACAACGGCCTGTTGCGCTACCACGAGTTCGAGGACGTGCTGCGCAGCTACACCGCCGACATGGGCCTCAACGTGATAGGAGTGGACGCCAAAGAGCATTTCTACAAGGCTCTCGAAGGCGTAACCGACCCCGAAAAGAAACGCAAAATCATCGGCAAGGGATTCATCGACATCTTCGACCGCGAAGCCAAGAAACTCGACGGCATCAAGTGGCTGGCGCAAGGCACCATCTACCCCGATGTCATCGAAAGCCTCTCGATCACCGGCATGACCATCAAGAGCCACCACAACGTGGGCGGTCTGCCCGAAAAGATGTCGCTCAAGCTGGTGGAACCGCTCCGCCTGCTCTTCAAGGACGAAGTGCGCCGCGTGGGCCGTGCACTCGGCATATCCCCCACCCTCATCGGCCGTCACCCTTTCCCCGGCCCCGGACTCGGCGTGCGCATCCTCGGCGACATCACCCCCGAAAAAGTGCGTATCCTTCAGGAAGCCGACCACATCTACATTCAGGGATTGCGCGACTACGGCCTCTATGACAAGGTATGGCAGGCCGGCACCATCCTGCTGCCGATACGCTCCGTAGGCGTGATGGGCGACGAGCGTACCTACGAGAACGTGGTGGCCCTGCGCGCCGTGAACTCCACCGACGGCATGACAGCCACGTGGAGCCACCTGCCGCACGACTTCCTGGCCGACGTCAGCAACAAGATAATCCGCAAGGTCCGCGGCGTGAACCGCGTAGTCTACGACATCTCCTCAAAGCCCCCCAGCACCATCGAGTGGGAATAACAGGAGGATAACCAAACCCTTAAGGAACAACCATTTGCCCCCGCGACAAATGGTTGTTCTTCAAACACTTTAATTTTTACGACCTATGGCTAGAAAAGAGCAGTCCAAAAGATTAACACGCCAACACAAAACATCCCGTGGCGTCATCGGAATTTTCGGCGATAACGCCAAAATCCATGACATGGAAGTTGAACAGTTATCCCTTTTGGTACTTGAACAACTACAAACGGATTTCCCGAAATTGATTTTCAGATATAAAAAATCTGTCAGTAAAAAGGAGATAAACGAAGCCTTGCAGAAAGTAAATCCAGAGTTGGGGCAAACATTGTTTGTGCCTAATTCCAATATCATTCCGGACGGTGGTTTAATCGAAGTAAATGATGATTATGGAGAATGGAGGGTTGTATTGGTTTCCGAGGCCAAGTATCAGGGAAAGGATATAGAAAATATAAAAGCTGGCAAGCTTGTAGGTAAAAATAATAATCAAGATTTAATGGTTGCCGGCAATGCGATAGAAAGAGCTCATAAGAATATCTCCGAAATTGCGAATTTGATGCTTGGAGAATCACATTTTCCTTACGTCCTTTTTCTAGAAGGCACAAATTTCCTGACAGAAACAGTAAAAATAACACGTCCCGATGGCCGTGAAGTGGTCTTGGAATACAATTCTGGCTCCCTGAACCGGCTGGACCGTCTTACTGCCGCCAATTACGGTTTGCCGATAAATACCAATCTTTGCAAGAATAAGTTTGTTCAACATAAAGACAAGATCATTATGCTTCAGGCAGCCTCGATTTACACCCAAGGCACCGGGGAACGCTGGGAAGCACACCGAATGTTCGAAGTAATGGTGGAAATCGCACGAACTTCCCTGCAAGTTATTTATAGTGATTTGTTTCATCAAATATCCGACTAAAGTTTTTTGGTTTATGGCACGGCAAGCTAATAATGATATTCTGCATAAAGCGAAAAGTTCTAAAAGCGACGAGTTCTATACGCTTTTCGAAGACATCGAACGCGAATTGGCGTTCTACGCTAATTGTTTTAATGGTAAAACCGTTTATTGCAACTGCGACAATCCTAAGGAGAGCAATTTCTTCAAATATTTCATTCAGAACTTCAAACAGTTGGGTTTGAAGAAACTCATCGCTTCTTACTATGTTCCTGATTACCGCAATTTGTTTAATGACAGTGCCCCAGCACAAGGAGGATATGTGGAATATACTGCTAACGATGCGGGAAAAGAACTCACGGAATTACGTGTAAATAACTTCAGTGGAAACGGCGACTTCAGAAGCCATGAATGCATTTCACTACTGCAACAATCAGATATTGTCGTTACCAACCCGCCGTTTTCCTTATTTAGAGAACATTTGGCACAGATTGTAAAGTACAATAAAAGTTTCCTCATCATCGGTAATGTTAACGCTATAACGTATAAGGAAGTGTTTCATTTGATTCAGAACAACCGTGCATGGCTCGGCGTGCATCTGGGAAGAGGCATTTCAGGTTTCAAAGTACCGGAGCATTATGAAATGTACGGAACCGAAGCACGTATTACTGAGAACGGTGACCGCATTATTTCCCCGAACAACTGCCTGTGGCTCACCAATCTTGACCTTCAAGCCAGACACGACTTGCTGAGACTCACCAAGGTTTACTCCGGCAATGAGGATGCCTATCCTAAATTTGACAACTATAACGGAATCAATGTCAACCGAACGCAAGACATCCCCATGGACTATGATGGTGCGATAGGTGTACCTATTACTTTTCTTCACAAATACAATCCCGCACAATTCGAGATTATCAAATTCAGAAAAGGTGATGACGGAAAGGACCTCTCAATAAACGGCCGGTGTCCGTACTTCCGGATTCTGATAAAGAACAGGCTGCCTGTAAAGGCAGACGACCTTAGTCATACTTTTATTCAGATTGAGAAGCAGTGATTCTTTTGGCCGTGGTGAAATGGCTTCTACATTAGCGCAAGAGAATCAGAGACTACACGCGTCTACCTTGTCTTTTCCTAAAACAGGTTTGTAGGGACGGGGATTTTTATTACTTTTATTGATTGATTATTAGGAACTCTTATGGCTGCAACACGAAATAACAGATGCCTTTACCGGGCGGCCTTCAAATCGTTCATCAACGCCGATGCTTTTTATGTGTTGGGACGGCTCCATGACGCTTACCACGGCCAGGCGCTCACAACTACCGACGAGGCTTGGCTCGGCGAGATACGCCTTTTGCAAGAGACGCTCCTCCCCTGGAAGGATGAGGAGACGGAGATTATTTTCGAGTATGACATTCCTCGGCTGGGCAAGCGCATCGACGTGGTGCTGCTTCTTCGCGGCATCATCTTTTGCCTGGAGTTCAAGGTCGGGCAGAAAGAAGCGCTCCAGGCCGACGTGGAACAGGTAATGGATTACGCCCTCGACCTGAAGAATTTCCACCGTTACAGCCACAACCGCATTATTGTGCCGATGCTCGTCCCTACGCAGCACACCTCCGCCACGCGCGAGTTCCGTCCGTCGGTTTACGACGATTCCATCTATAACCCGCTGATTACCGGTGCTGAAGGACTTCAAGAGGTGATAAGCGGCGTGTTGCGTCATGCCCGAGCCGAGACTCCGGGCACCATACCCGAATGGGTCATCAGTCCGTACACCCCTACCCCGACGATCATCGAGGCAGCGCGGTCGCTTTACGAGCATCATTCCGTGGAAGACATCACGCGCCACGAGGCCGACAAGGTGACCACCGACGCCACCATCGCCTATATCCTTGAAGTGATAAACCGCTCGAAGCGCGAGGGAAAGAAGAGCATCTGCTTCGTCACCGGCGTTCCGGGAGCGGGCAAGACGCTCGTCGGCCTCGACGTGGCAGTGAAGCAGTCGTATCAGGACGACGGCACTTTCAACGAGGAGGACGGCGCCGTGTACCTTTCGGGCAACGGTCCGCTGGTGGCGGTGCTTACCGAGGCGCTGGCGCGCGACAATTACCGCAAAAGCGTTGCCAAGGGAGAGAAGAAGAAGCTCTCGGATTCGCGGCGCGAAGTGAGCAAGTTCATCCAGATTATCCACCGTTACCGCGACAACATGCTGGCCAAAATCAAGAACCCGGTGGAGGACGGCCGACTCGAAATCGACCCTGAGAAGGCCGTGAAGTTACAGAAAAGCGGCTACGGAGAGGTGGAGCACGTTGCCATTTTTGACGAAGCGCAGCGCGCTTGGACACACAAGCGCATTGCCGATTACCTGAAACGCGGCGGCACTTACGGCAACAAACTGAAGGTCCCGAACTTTCCGATGTCGGAAGCGGCGTTTCTCATCTGGTCGCTTGACCAACGCGAAGACTGGGCCACGATAGTCTGCCTCATCGGCGGGGGTCAGGAGATCAACACCGGCGAGGCGGGAATTACGGAATGGATAACGGCGCTCAACCGCGAGTTCCGCCATTGGAACGTCTATATTTCAAGCAAGCTCTCCGAGCCGGAGTATGCCGAAGGGCGTGTCAACGAGCTTCTGCAAGACAATACGCGGGTCACTTACTCCGACCGTTTGCATCTCGGCGTGTCGCTACGGTCGTTCCGCGCCGAGCGGCTTTCGGCGTTCGTCCATTCGCTGCTGTCGTTCGGAGATGATGCGGCGGAACTGTACCGCGACGTTGCCGCACACGGGTACCCTATTATGCTCACGCGCAGCATGGAGAAGGCGCGGCAGTGGCTGCGGCAGAAAGCGCGCGGAACGCAGCAGACAGGCGTACTTATAACCAAAGTGTCCGCGCGATACAAACCGCTGGCCGTGCACGTGTTGCCGCAAAGCGAAGACAACGCCGTGCACTGGTTCCTAGAAGACAAGACCGATGTCCGCTCGTCCAACTACCTTGAAGAGGCCGCCACTGAGATACAGGTGCAGGGACTGGAAGTTGACTATGCCTGTGTGCTCTGGGACGCCGACTTGCGTTGCGAGGGAGCCTGCTGGTCGTTCTGGAAATTCAACGGCAAGACGCAATGGACACTGGAGAAGAATGCCGAAAACCGGAAATACATGCTGAACGCCTACCGCGTGTTGCTGACGCGCTCTCGCCAGGGAATGGTAATATGCATACCCGAAGGGAACGGGCGCCTCACGCCCGAAGGTTTTCCGGAAGACGCGACGCGCCTCCCTGACTTCTACGACCACACCTACGAATACTTTCGCCGCCTCGGCCTCCCCGAACTCTGACCTCAAAGACTGTTGCTTCGATAAAGAAATAAACGCAAACCGAAAGCACTACCTGCAAAGGCAGCAATAATTTTTCGGAAAGGCGCAATCTTTACAATTATTTCTGCGCAAATTCCGCAGGCACGAGCAAAGCGACGCGCCATAAACTTCGGCGAGTGAGAAAATCATAGTTAGCGCAGTAAGTAAATTTGTTTTCCGCAGCAGACAAAGAAGGTATAGGGGGAGAGGGGACTGACGCTGTTTGTGTAAAAAATCGGGGATGTTTTTAACCTTTGGGGCTGTGGGTTGTTTTATTGGTAGGGTGCGGGAGGCTTTTCGTCTGCTCCGCGCCGGTTCGGACTTGTTCCGGCGCCCTACCGCTCCGTGCCGAGGCTACGGAGGGTTGGCATCGCCCGGATGCAAGTTTGGTTTATTAACTCAAAATTTACAAAAGACAATGAAAATCAAGATTACATTGCTGGCAGTGCTTGCCGTTTTGCTGGGCTCCCTGGGCATGCGCGGCCAACAGGTGGCCCTTAAGACTAACCTGCTCTACGACGCTTTCGCGGCGCCGTCGCTCGGAGTAGAGGTGGCTGTGGCGCCCAAATGGACTTTCGACCTGAGCGCAAACACCAATTACTGGTCCATCAACAAGCACGAGTGGAAACACTGGGAGGTGACTCCCGAGATGCGCTATTGGTTCTGCGAGAAGTTCCAGGGCAACTTTATAGGCGTCAACGTGATGGGTGGGATGTACAATTTCGCCAACATCGGAGGCCTCAAGAAGTTCCTGAACAACGACCTTACGGGCCTTAAGGACAACCGCTATAAGGGTTGGGGTGTGGGCGCCGGCATCGTCTACGGCCACACATGGGTGCTGGGCAAGCACTGGAACCTGGAGGCTGAAATAGGCGTAGGCTGGATTTATACACGCTATGACCAGAAGACCCTCAAAGATAATCCCGAGACAGGCGTTCCCGCCGGCACGAAGGTGCGCGACAACGCCGTGCACAATTATGTGGGTCCCACGAAGGCTGCCATAAACCTCGAGTATGTTTTCTAAGTAGCTCTAAAAAAGAAGTAAAGTCATGAAAAAGATATTAACAGCGGCCCTCGCGGCCATAGCATGCACGATGCCGGCCCTGGCCGTCGTCTCCATCAACCCGGACGACATCCGGGTGTCGGACCTTGAGGTGGCCCGCAACGGCAACGGCCTGAACGTGGCCTTCAACGTCAATGCCCGGAACCTCAAACTTAAGTCAAACGAAGAAATCACTATCACCCCGGTAATCACCGACGGGACAGAATCGGTGGAACTCGAACCCATAACCGTGGCCGGCCGTAACCGCGTGTTCTACCACCTGCGCAACGACGGCGGCGCCTACACGCAGGGCGTGAACCTCTTCCACAACGGCGACGATGCCGCGGACATCAATTATTCTGAAACCATCCCCTACGCGCAGTGGATGAACGTTTCGGAACTTAAGCTCAATTACGCGGAGCACGGTTGCGCCAACTGCGAGAAGAAAGGTCTCTCGGCACTGAGCGTGCCTCTGGCCAACGTAGACATGCGCCCCGCCTTCTTCGAGGCCGAATATGTGTATGTGGAACCTGCCGCCGACGGAATCAAGACACGTCAGGAGAGCGGCTCGGCAAACATCGACTTCAAGGTAAACGTGATGACCATCAATCCCGACTTCGGCAACAATGCAGTGGAACTCAACAAGATAGCACAGTCCATCGACAAGGTGAAGGAGGACAAGGACTATACCATCACTTCCATCTTCATCAAGGGTTACGCCTCGCCGGAAGGTCCGTATGCCAACAACGAACGCCTGGCCAAGGGACGTACCGAGGCTGTGGCCAATTATGTGAAGGACCTCTTCAGATTCCCGAAATCGGTGAAATTCCAGACAGCCTACGAGGCTGAGGACTGGAACGGCCTGGCCAAATGGGTGGCAGCTTCCGACCTTGAAAAGAAGGATGCCATACTCGCGCTCATAGACAACGACGAGCTGACCCCGGACCAGAAAGATGCCCGCATCAAACGCGACTTCCCCGTGGATTATCCCTTCCTGCTCGAAAACGTGTATCCCTCCCTGCGCCACACCGACTATACCGTTAATTACACCGTGCGTGAATTTACCGATGTCAACGAGATAGTGAGCCTCGTGGAAATGGCGCCCGAGAAACTGGGGCTCAACGAGTTCTATCTGGCTTCGCAGACCTTCAAGCCGGGCAGCGACCAGTTCAACGAAGTGTTCGAGACGGCGGTGCGCATGTATCCCGACGACCCCGTTGCCAACCTCAACGCCGCAAACTCGGCCATGAGCAAGGGCGACCTTGAGTCGGCACGCAAGTTCCTGGCCAAAGCCGGAAACTCCGACCAGGCCTACTACGCGCGCGGCATCTACGACGCCCTGCGCAAGGATTACACTTCGGCAGCCGCCAACTTCAAGAAAGCCAAGAGCATACCTCAGGCACGCAAAGCCCTGCAACAGGCCGAATACAGCGCCAACCGTCCCGAAGGAAAAGTAATCCTCTCGCCGGTAAACAAGTAAAGCACCAACTTTCAAACCGATAAAGAGGGCCGCCCGGAATCTTTTTTGTCGAAAAACCGCATGTATTCTTTGGCGGTTCGGGAATTTGATTGTACATTTGCGAGAGATAGCTTCGCGGCATCAACGGAAAGCAGCGGAGTGTCAACGTTATCAAAGAATTGAACCATGACACCTTATCTGGATTTTGCACGGAAACTGAAACGGTACGTATCTGCAAATTACGCCCCGAATATGTCGGACTCCGCTTATTGGCTTGCGTTCCTGGAACATAATCACTTCGGTTCCGACCGCTTGCTTTATGATGCCTACAAGAAGTGCATAGACAAAAGCCAACACGTAAAGCTGGTTAATCTCCGCGGCAACAAGCTCCGTACTAAATCCGAAATCTCCAGAACACTGGGTCTCGAATACAATCGAGACAAGAAGTTACGCTATGCTGCCGCACTCTATGCAATAGCATACGCCATAGGCACTTGCAAAGAGCAGGACTTCATCGACAATGTCGGCGAGCTGTCACGCGGTGCCGCTCCGGTGCCTTTTGCCGCTCCGATGCCGGGATACTACAGCGATGACGAAGAGGAAGAGGAACCGGAGGTGAAAATCCTAAACATAACAATAGCCGTAGAAGATGACGAAGAGGAAGATAATTGTCACGTAGACGAAAAAGAGGCTGCACGGCGCCGCATACGCAACGCTATCCCCCCGCTCGACAAACCCGGCGACAACAAGCGCCCAGCGCAGCCGACCGACCAATTTAGATCGTCACGTGGGGAACCGCTCGCGCCCACCAACCCCGGCCCCCTACTTACGAAAAAGCAGGCATGGACGCGCATAATAATATTGACACTGGCTTGTCTAGCCATACTTACGGGTAGCGGTTTCCTAATCTACCGCAGCTGGAGTAGAATCAGCGCACGCCACCATACCGAAAACCTACTCCGAGTCACAACTGCCCCTATCCTTGCCGCGAAAATGCATGTCATAGGTTAAATAATAAGCATCCGAGCGAAAAACTAATTGCTTCGTCCCTGCTCCAGAAAAACCAGGCAAAACTTTTTACACTAAAACAAGCAGTTGCAATGGATTATACCTATACTTTTACAGCACAACACATACAATAAGGTGTAAAGAGGAGAAATTTACAAGTTTGGATAAAAAGTTTTAAAAATATCAACTTTTTAGCGAACAAAAACATATCGCCGTTTGTTCATTACAATAAGAAGATAGATTTTTGTTCATTAAGTTTTAGTAACGACGAGAATGCCAAGAGCACTTGTCGGTAAAAGCGGGTGCTCGCGAGAGTTCCCGCTTTTATCACGCCCGCAAGGAAGGTCGGCACAATGATTATATATCAAACAATGCAAAAACGCATTAAGGAAGAGCTTCAAACATTTGGAAAGCAATTCCGTAAAAAAGACGGGACCGCCTAATCGGGCGATTGTTAAGAATTATTACTGTCCAGAAATGGCCGTATGCTTTCTTATGTGGAAGAGAACTTTATAAGGGGGTGAAGGATTTGGTAAAGAATGTTGGCCAAAAGCAGAGTCAAATACATCTCTTGACGACGATTTCTATATACCGCATGAAAACAGAAGCCGTTGAAAATCGGCTTTAAAGTACTGATTTTCAACGGCTTATTTTAAGAGCGGTAAACGGGGCTCGAACCCGCGACCCTCAGCTTGGGAAGCTGATGCTCTACCAACTGAGCTATTACCGCAGTCGCTCCCCTGTGTGGGAGTCCCGGCGTTTTTACGGTGCAAATTTACGGCTTTTCTCTGACTTGAGCAAGTTTTTTGCCGAAAATCATCAGAAATTCATCAGATAACCTGTGCCGGATACCTATAAATCTTATATGATTCATCAATTTTAAAGGACTTCAGCGCCGGGACCGATTATGCACCGGCGCCCTCGGAGGGAGGGGCCGACACCGCATTTCTTCTCGAAAATGCAGTCCCTCCGGAATCCGGTTACAGGTTGCCGAAGAAGCCAGACAGGAATCCTATCGTGAAAGCTATGGCTCCGGTTATGGCGCTGACGATGCACCATGTCTTGGCGTTGTTTGCGGCTTTGTGTGCTTCGTCATACCGGCCTTGGTTCCAGTATTTGTTTACGTTGGCTGAGTTGATTATCGCCACGATTCCGAACGGCCAGCAGCACACCAGGGTGATGACGATCGACCACACCATATAGTTGTCGGGGCGCGGGCCGGCCGGCTGGTTGTTGCCGTACTGGTTACCATATTGGTTACCATATTGGTTGCCGTATTGGGTTCCATATTGGTTGGCGCCGTATTGGGTAGCGCCATTCTGGTTGCCGTATTGGTTGCCGCCGTAAGGTTGTTGCTGACCGCCCTGATAGGGTTGCTGCGGTGGCTGGCATTGCGGTTGCTGCGGTTGGTAGCCGCCGTTGAGTATGTGGGGAATTACCTGCGATGCGGGGCGCCAGTCGCCCATTCCTTCGGTCCATACCATCGTGGTGCCGGTCACTCCGCATGAAGTGAGTTGCGTTTCATCTACGGGACCGCGTTGTGTTCCCGATGCATCGATATAGTAATATTGTGCCATAAATTAGCTCTTATAGATTAGACGAAATATGATTCGCAAAGTTACAAAATAATTTCGAATAATGAAAATTCGGACACATAGTTTTTGCGGTATGGATTTTATTTTGTAATTTTGCACTGTGCGAGTGTGGGATGCATGATGCCTTCCGGCGCCGTTGCGCGGTGTCGGTTTCCCCGCCTTGGCGCCACCCGCTCGCCGTTAACGCTAACATGGTGTAAAACAATGACTAAGTTAATCAATAGAGAGAAACGGCAGCGCAACCGCATGATAGCCTTCGGCATGATAGGAGGTGTCACTGTGGTGGTAGCAGTGGCCGTTGTGGTAGTGGTTTCACTTCTTTCCGGCAGCGGGGAGGACGATTCTTCATCCCGTAAGGAGGATAGGCGCAGCGAATGGAGTGCCGACGAAATGCCCTCGACGGTGGATTCCCGTGATGAATGGGAAAACGGATTCGGCGGCGCTGAA
>ERZ791923.1141-NODE-1141-length-31229-cov-13.551549_pt1 | contig 31229 bp, 31 predicted proteins | sample MGYA00510133_ERZ791923 | MGnify/ENA primary metagenome ERZ791923 (study PRJEB30046, sample SAMN00792106) | human gut metagenome | study: EMG produced TPA metagenomics assembly of the A metagenome-wide association study of gut microbiota in type 2... | reverse complement strand
ATTTTATTGTTTGATATTTATATATAATATTAGATGCAATTCCTAATATAAATATCCCAAATAACAAAATCAATATGCAAAAATACTCTTTATATTCTTTCTTAACTTTTGGAAAAAAATTAAGGAAAATAATTGGTATAGCTATAATAGATAAGGCTTCATCAAAATATCGAAATATCTCAATGTGATTTTCCAAGAAATTTTGAAAAGTAAGTACATACATACATATTATAAAAAACAATATTTTAGTATTTATTATTATTTTTTCTTTAGTTTTAAACATTTTTCCTCCTCTTATTTGAACAATTAATAAATTTTTTCCATTCTTCGCAGATTTTTTCTTCTTTTAATCTGTTTCTATATTTTCTATTCTCTATATTAAATTTGTATATAATTTCTTTGTTGTTTAAAACCATGTCCATCTTTATTGCTAAATCATCCTTATCTTTTACGTTAATTAAGAATCCATTTTTTCCATTTTCGATAAATGCTTTTGCACCACCTGGTGGACAATCTGTACATATTACTGGTATTCCTATACAAAGTGCTTCTAGCATTGAATTTGATAACCCTTCATAATCAGATGTTAATACAAAGAGAGATGAAGTTGCCATCTTGTTATGTATATCATTAGAATACCCTCTCAAAAAAATCTTATTATTTAAATTTTTTTGATTAATAAGATTTTGTATATTGTTCTTTTCTGGCCCATCTCCATAAATTTCCACTATAAAATCATCATATTCTGATTTAATTTGTTCAAATGCTTCTATCAACATAGGAATATTTTTTTGTCTGCTTAATCTACATGCTGTTATTATACTTTTATTATGTTCCTTTTCTTCCCATTTAGGTAATTTATTCACTTCTATTGGGTTATAAATAACTGCACTTTTGTTTTTTATTTTTTTTGAAAAATAATTCATTGCATCTACTGTTTGGAATATTACTCCTCTACTTTTTTCATAAAATATTTTTCTCATATTTTTTTCAATGAAATTATTTTCACTTGCTTTAGGATCTATTCTTAATGTATAGATAATATTTGTTTTATTTAATAACAATGTTTCTTTGTAAATAAATGAAATAATAATGTCTGGTCTAAAATCCTTAATATACTTTTTAATAATTAAACATCTATCAACAAACTTTCTTTTTTTTGATTTTTGTTTTTCTACATTCACATATCTATATTCAACTTTTTCTTGTAATTTATATACTTTTTCATTATTATATACTGCAATAAACTGAACTTTATCTTCTTTGCTTAAATAATTTGCTACTATTGATGCTACTCTTTCTGCACCTCCATCAGATAATCCATGTGCAATAATAGATACTCTCATAAAAACTCTCCTATTTAATATTTTCTTTTTTTATATAATTCCCTTGTATCTCCAATTATTCTTGCGGGATTTCCTGCTACAATTGCATATTCAGGGACATCCTTTGTAAGTACACTCCCTGCTGCAATAATACTATTCTAATGAATATATACATTATATAGTATTATTGAATTTCCACATATGCAAACATTATTATCTATAACAATTTTTCCAGAATAATATTTTATATTATTCGAACTATTATCGTCTTCATTCCATATTCTATGTATAATATCATGATCAAAAAATTTAACTCCTGTACAAATTGTAACATTATTTCCCATTTTTAAGTTTTTAGGAATTGATGGTATTATTATAGAATAATAATACCAATTTTTTCCCATAGTTTCAAAAATTTGCTTTTTTCTTAAAAATTCTGCTTTTTTCAATCCAGAACTTTTAAACATAGACAATTCAATCAATCTTAACATAATCAAATATCTATTTATGTTTTTTTCCTTCAATTTGTCTTTTTATATCTTCTTCTACAATTTCTTCACCTGTTTTATTTTTCAATTGTTCTCTAGATGCCGCAGACAAGCCATTATCAATAATAGCATTCAAATCGCAGGTAGATAGTTTGTCCAATTCTTCTTTTGTTACTTTTCCGTCTCTATATTGTCTTACAATTGGTAATTCATACATTGAATATTTTTTCTTTGTCCAAAATTTTGCTTTATGTTTAATTACCCACCAAGCTGGTTTCCAAATATATTTATGCATAGCAGGTGAAACAGAACCTATCATCCAACAATTTCTTGAACAATGTCTTACTACATTTCTTACTTTTTCTGCTTTTTCAGAATTCCATAATTCATCCCAAGATTGTTCATTTAAATTTCCCATTACTTCTTTACATTTTGTTCCATTACAAGGCATAACATCTCCATATGGATCAATAAAAAATGTATCAAACGCCATGTCACATGGTAGTAATCTTTTTTGACCATAAATATAGTTTATTAACCCATGATTAAAGTATGCTCTAAACCATTTTTTTGGAGATTTTGATTCTAAAAGTTTATTAATTAAATTTTCAAATTCTTGCGCAACCATTGGTCTATCATGAATAATATTTTTTGCTTCAACAAAATAGAAACTATTGTGTAATGATGCTGTTGCAAATTCCATACCCATTTCATTTGATAAATCATATAACGCTACCAAATCTTTGGCATTTTTATCTTGAACCGTCATTCCAAATCCAACATCTGGATGTTTCATTTCTACTAATTTTTTTAATGTTGAATATCCTTTGTTGAATCCATCATTTAATCCTCTAATTTCATTATTTGTTTGTTCTAATCCTTCAATTGATATTCTTATTCCAATATTTGGGAACTCTTTACATAATTTTATTATTCTATCTGTAAAAAATCCATTTGTTGAAATAACAATCCTGTCTGATTTTTTATATAATTCTCTTACAATCTCTGGTAAATCTTCTCTTATAAAAGGTTCTCCACCAGTTATATTTGTAAAATACATTTTAGGCAATTTTTTTATTGTTTCTATGCTTATTTCTTCATCAGGTCTTGATGGTGCCTTATATCTATTGCACATTGTGCATCTTGCATTACATCTATATGTAACTATAACTGTACCATTTAATTTTTTTTCTGTCATTTAATCTACTCCTTTATAATTTTATTAAAAATTTGTAATAAATTTTTGTAATGGCTATCTATCGAATATTTTGTCCTTACATCATTATATGCATTTTCTCCCATATTTCTGACATTATCCTTATCATCCATTTTTTTTATTTTTTCTAACAAAGAATCTATATTTTTTAATTCAAATTTATATCCATTTTCATTATCTCTAATGGTGTCCTTGAGACTTCCAACATCAGTTGCTATAACCGGTTTCTTTTTTGAAAATGCTTCTATTATTGTATTAGGAAGGTTTTCATACCATATAGAAGGAACAACTACAAACCTTGATTCTTCAATAATCTTTTCAAGTTCTTTTCCTTTTTTAAAACCTGTAAATTTAATATTATTTAATTTTTTATCCTTAACATATTTTTTTAATCTTTTAGCCTCTTCTGTCGTATCATCTCCTGTTATTATCAACTTATAATCATCTCCAAGTTTTTCATATGCCTTTATAGCATATTCTACACCTTTTTCTGGAGAAATTCTTCCATAATACAAACCATAATTTCCCACATTATCTGACGTAGAATTTATAGAATTCGTAAAAGTCGGTATGTTGTAAATTTTATCTTTATCAAATCCATTTTCTATCAGTTTTTCTTTTAAAAAATTTGTAGGACATATATACGCATCAATTTTATCATAAATTTTTATTTTTTTATGAACAATCATAGAAAAACTTCTTATAATTGACGCACTTGTAGAATTTTTTACACATTTATTTTTTATACATGATTTATAACCATATTTCAAGCAATCCTCACATATATTATTATTATGTAAAAAATCAAATCTTGGACATAGTAAAAAGAAATCAGATAGACGCAAAACAACTGGCTTATTCATCTTTTTTGCTCCTGCTATAACACTTGGCGACAATTTATTTACATAATGTAATATGTAAACTATATCAGGATTTGTGTCTTTTATGATTTTTTTTATTTTTCTTTCAACATTAAAGGAAAATACACTTCTTCCTATCATATCCAAAATTGCTTTAGGTGTTTTTTTAAATTGATCATAATAAGCAAAATCTTGTTTTCCAATAGGATCTGCAAAATATTTTTCGTATTCTGTATTTTCATTTTTTGCAGACTTTATAGAAAATGGTATAACTTCATGACCCTCTAATTCTAATTTTTTCTTTATGTTAAACATATATTTTTCTGGTCCACCAGAAATAAAATATCTATAATTTACTAACAATATCTTCATATTAACCTCTTAGTTATAGTTTTAATAATTTTCCAATTTCTTTATCATATTTTTCAGGTACAAATCTTCCAAATCCAGCATTCGGGTAAAAAGTTATTTCACCAAAAAATACATTACCATTAATATTATAAAAATCTACCCTTAAAAACGAAATACCCTTAGATAATTTCTCAGCAAAATTAATCATTTTTTCAAAATTTTTAGGTTTTTTAAACTTTATTTCATAATTAGGCATACATACTTCTTCACCAAATTTTTGTATTTCAAATTTTTCATTATAATAATTTGCCCTATGTCCATTTTTCCTATCAAAATCAATTTTCATAAATTTTACCTTTCCATTAAAGCAAAAAAATTTATAATCTTTTAATTCATATCCAGATTCGTCAACCATATATTTTTCTACAATTATTCTTGGTTTTACGTCCTTATATGGCCATTCTCTATTCTGCCAATAATAATTATTTTTTAAACTCTTTTCTATTTTTCTTTTTGTTTTTCTGTAATTCAATTTAGCTTTATCTGTGCATATTACATTTCCACCCGAATTATGTGTACATTTTATAACAAATTGATCCGGTAATTTTTCAAAATTGATTTCATTAAAATCATCATATATTCCTAGTGTTGGAATGATATATTCTTCACCTATCATTTTTCCAATTACATTTTTTACCTCATATTTATCTACTAATTTTGTATATATTGGTTTTCTATCATTCAGTTTAAGCCATTGTAATTTTTCATTATATGTTATTGGATTGTTTAAATCAATATTGTATCCAAATACATTTTTAAATTGCATTTTTATAAATTCTTCATCACTCATTTTATGAAAAAAACCATGTTGTGATAAAAAAACTGTCCTTTTTTCCTTATTTGTGCAAAATATTTTTATACCATCAAAAAAATTTTTCATTTATTTATAAAACTCCTTATACCACTCTGCAAATTTTCTCAACCCTGTTCTTAAATCTGTACTTGGTTTATATCCATAATCTTCTTCTAATGCTTTTGTATCAGCATAAGTAACAGGTACATCTCCTGGTTGCATTGCCACCAATTGTTTATGGCTTTCAAAATCATAATCTTCTGGTAATACTTTTGCTCTTACCAATTCTTCTTGTAGAATTCTAACAAAATCCAATAAATTTTCTGGATGTCCATTTCCAATGTTATAAATTGCATATGGAGGTATAGGCAATCCATCCTCGCCATTTTTCTTTTGTGGCGCCCCTTGCATTACTCTTACTATACCTTCAACAATGTCATCCACATATGTAAAATCTCTTTTACAATTACCATAATTAAAAATTTTTATTATATCACCATTTAACAATTTATTTGTAAATCCAAAATATGCCATGTCTGGTCTTCCTGCTGGGCCATAAACAGTAAAAAATCTTAGTCCTGTTGAAGGAATATTATATAATTTAGAATATGCATGAGCCATTAATTCATTTGATTTTTTTGTTGCAGCATATAAAGAAACTGGATTATCTACTTTGTCATCAGTTGAATATGGAACTTTTTTATTTGAACCATAAACTGAAGAACTTGAAGCATATACCAAATGTTCTACTGTATTGTGTCTGCATGCCTCCAATATATTATAAAACCCTATTAAGTTTGATTCAATATATGCATCTGGATTAGTAATACTGTATCTAACGCCTGCTTGTGCTGCTAAATTAACTACTATTTCTGGTTTATATTTTTTGAATATATTGTCTATTATTTCTTTGTCTGCTAAATTTCCCTTTATAAATTCAAATTTTTCATATTTTTTTATATTTTCTAATCTATGTTCCTTAATTTTTACATCATAGTAATCATTCACATTATCAAGTCCAATTACTGTTTTTATATTAAATTTTTTAAGAATTTCATTTATTAAATTTGCTCCTATAAATCCTGCTGCTCCCGTTACTAATATTGTTTTATTATTCAAGTCAACCTTTTGTTTATCCATTTTCAAAATCTCCTTATTTCAACTCTAATTAATCTCTTGCAAATAAATCCCTTGTATAAACTTTTTCTTTAACATCAATCAATTTCTCTTCCAATCTATTTGCCATAATTACTGAACTAATATTTTTAAATTCTTCTAAATTATCAACAACCTTGCATCCATTAAATTCATCTTTATTCAATGTTGGTTCGTATATAATAACTTTTTGATTTTCTGCTTTTAAACTCTTTATAATATCTTGAATTGCACTTGATCTAAAGTTGTCTGATCCTGATTTCATTGTTAATCTGTAAATCCCAACAATTTCTGGTTTCATTTGCAATATTTCGTCTGTAATAAATTCTTTTCTTGTTTTATTTGAATTTACTATTGCCTCAATTAAATTCTGTGGAATATCCTTGTAATTTGCAAGTAACTGTTTTGTATCTTTAGGTAAACAATATCCACCATATCCAAATGAAGGATTATTATAATGAGTTCCTATTCTTGGGTCTAATCCAACTCCTTCGATTATATCCTTTGTATTTAATCCTTTTATTTCTGCATATGTATCTAATTCATTAAAATATGCAACTCTTAATGCTAAATATGTATTTGCAAATAGTTTTACTGCTTCTGCTTCTGTACTATTCATAAATAAAGTTTCTACATCTGGTTTTAAAGACGCTTCTTTTAATAAACTTGCAAACTCTTTACCTTTTTCTCCTTTATCTCCAACTATTATTCTTGAAGGATATAAATTATCATATAGTGCCTTTCCTTCTCTTAAGAATTCAGGACTAAAGAATATTCTATCTGTTACATATTCTTCTCTAATTTTTTCTATATAGCCTACTGGTATTGTTGATTTTACAACCATTGTTATATTTTTATCATTCATTGATAATACTTTTTCTATTATGTCTTCAACACTTGATGTATCAAAAAAGTTTTTTTCTTCATCATAATTTGTTGGAGTACTTATAATTACAAATTCTGCACCTTCAAATGCTTCTTTGTAGTCCAATGTTGCTTTTAAATTTAATTTTTTTTCTTTGAAATATTTTTCTATATATTCATCTTGAATTGGTGAAATTCTATTATTAATTTTTTCTACTTTTTCTGGTATAACATCTAATGCTATTACCTCATTTTTTTGACTTAATAATGTTGCTAATGATAAGCCAACATATCCTGTTCCCGCTACTGCTATTTTCATTTTTATCCCCCTATTTCCTTATATATTTTCAATGTTTTTTCTACAACATCATCCCAAGAATATTTATTTAAAACATATTCTTGAATTTCGCTGCCATTATATCTATTTTTCCATTCAATGCATGCTTCCAATTTATTTGTTAAATCTGAAACATCTCCCATTTTAAATGTCGTTGCATATTTTTCTGCAACCTGAATATTTTCATCAATATCACTTATTAATACATTTCGCCCATAACTTAATGCTTCTAATAAAGATATTGGCATTCCTTCTATATGACTTGGTAAGCAGTACAAATATGCATTACTATATAGTTCGTCCAATTCTTCTCCTTGTACAAAACCTGTCATAATTATATTTTTATTATTTTTTGTTTTTTCTTTTATATGCTCTAAATAATCATTGGTATGGCTTGCTCCTCCTGCAATTACCAATTTTTTATCTGTCTTGATTTTCTCATATGCATCTATTAAGTCATCTAATCCTTTTTCTGGAACTATTCTTGCTAAAAATAATATATAATCATCTTTATTTAAGTCATATTTATTCTTTATTATATTTGCTTTTTTTATTGTTGGCTTTTCTATTCCATTTGGAACAAATACGGTTTCTCTATTATAAGTATCTTTAAAATACTTTTTTACGTTTTCAGATAATACAATTATTTGATCCGCATATTTTACAGCACATTTTTCTCCATATTTTATGTACTTTGTTGCAAATCCTCCCCATTTACTGCGTTGCCAATCTAGGCCATGTATTGTAACAATAATTTTTTTATGAAATAGGTGAGGTATCCATAACATTGCACATGAGCCCTCTGCATGATAATGAAGTACATCATAATGTCCAAACAACGCTCTTACGCTTGCACAAAAACTGTATAAAAATGCATCTATTCCTTTTTTATTTATTGTTGGTATTGTTATTATTTTTACACCTTTATATTCTTTTATTTTTTTATTTTCTTTGTCTGCATTTTTATCTTGAACATTTTTTCCTTTTCTATTATATACATCTACCTTATTGCCAAGTTTTACGAGTCTTGTAGAAAGTTCTTCTACAACAATTTCTACTCCTCCTTCTCTACTTGGAATTCTTTTATGCCCGAATCATTGCAATTTTCATATAATCCCCCTATTATTGTTTATATTGCTCCCTCTTTTTTTACTACTTTTAAAAATGTCTTTGCAAGTAATTTTAAATCCGTTTTCAAGCTCTTCTTTTTATTATACTCACAATCCATCTTCAATCTATCCCCAAAAGTAACATCATTTCTACCAGCAATTTGCCAATATCCTGTAACTCCAGGTCTAGATTTAATAATGCAATCATAATATTCGCCCATATCCTCTTTTTCTCTTGGAAGATACGGTCTAGGTCCAACCAAACTCATATCACCTTTTAAAACATTTATAAATTGTGGAAATTCATCAAGGCTTGTTCTTCTTATAAAATTTCCTACTTTTGTAATTCTTGGGTCATTTTTTAATTTTTTATATTTTTTATATTCTTTTCTAGCCTCTTCGTTTTCTTCTAAATATTTATGTAATTTTTCATCTGCTCCAATAACCATTGATCTGTATTTATACATTTTAAATACTTTACCATTTTTACCTATTCGCAATTGGTCATAAAATATTGGGCCATCATTTTCATGCATTGCAATTCTAGCTACGTATATTATAATTGTTAATGGTATTAGTGCTATTGTTCCTACTAGACCTCCACAAATATCTATTATTCTTTTTATAACATTCTCTAATTTTTTCTTTATTTTATTTTTACTTTTTTCTATTGTGATACTAACTGGTATTTCATTTTTTACAACTTCATTTTCTAATGCAATGTTGCAATTTTTTATTCCATTCATATCCACTTTAAATCCCCCTATTAACGTTTTTTGTCATCAGTCAACTCTATTTTAAATTATATAATATTTTATTTAAAAAATCAATTATTTTCGTTGTTTTTTTGCTTTTTTCTTGTTTTTTCCATCGGTTTTAGGCAGAAATATTATACGCACTATTAGTATTACTTAGTGCAAAATATAATATTCCTGCCTTGCAATTCATTTATATTTCTTGTTTTCCGTCTTCTAATTTGTGTTCTTTTATTGTTATTATTATTTTTTTAACCAGCATATAAAGTCCTATTCCAAACAATACTCCTAAAGTATCTATGCACACATCTTTTGGGGATGCAGTTCTTCCATTTGAAAACATTTGATGGAATTCATCTGATGTTGCATATAAGCATCCAAAAAGCATTGTTATTCCTATTTGTTTTTTTAAACTTATTTTTGTGTATGTGTTAATAAATCCTAAAGCATTTATTCCTAATATTGTGTATATTGAAAAATGTGCTAATTTTCTTACAACAAATTGGCAATTTTCTATTAATTCTTCTTTTTCTGTTTCGTTTAAATTATTTGTAATTCCTGTTATTTCAACTATTTTTCTTACGAATCCTCTACTTGTTAGTCCTGATTTTTCTCCGTTTTGATTTGAAAATATAAATATTATTATGCATGTTGCTATTGTTAAAATTGCAAATATTGTTCTTTTTATGTTTAAATTCATTTTGTTTCTCCTTGAATTTTGTTATAAAAAAGCCCTATAAGTTTATATAGAGCTTTCTATGTTATAAGAATTTACTTTTCTTATTATTATTTTGTATATCCTGTTTTCTTTATAATGCTTTCACTTATTGATTTTACTATATCTGATGGTGTGTAGTTTTCTTCTCCAAATGCTTCTTTGTGTAATTGTGTAACATTTGATTCTAGTGTAATTGGTATTCCGTACCATCTATCCATTGTTTTTCCTTTTGTATCATATGGCCATCCTATGCTTTCTGTAACTTTGTATTTTGACATACTTGGTACCATTGATATTATATCTGTTGCTGATATATTCGTATAAACATGTGGTAATATTTTGTCTGCGAATGAGTTTATTTCGTTTAGATTTTTTGTTTTTAATTTGCTGAACATTGCTTCAATTACTGTTCTCATTCTTTCTGTTCTTTTATAGTCTCCACCGTCTGTGTATCTTATTCTAGAATATGCAACTGCTTGTACTCCATCTACTGTATATGTTCCTGGTTCTGTTATGTGTTTAGATGTTTTTCCTGTTACCTTTGATGTTTCGTCTATATATCCATTTATATATTTTATTTCGTCAGATGTTATTGTTAATTGAACTCCTCCTAATTGGTCTACTGCTTCTGCTACTGAGTCAAAGTTTACTGTTACAAATTCGTTTATATTTAGGTCTAAATTTGTGTTTAGTGTTTTTACTGCAAGTGGTGCTTTTCCATATGAGTATGCGTGTGTTATTTTGTCTAGTCCATGCCCTTCGATATTTACATATGTATCTCTATATACTGATATTAATTTTATTGCTCCTGTTTCATTGTTTATACTTGCTATTATAATGCAGTCACTTCTGTTTCCTACTCCATAATCGTCTGATCTACTGTCTACTCCAAATATTGCTATGTTTCTGTATCCTGTTAGATTTTTTGCAGTTGTTTCTGTTATTCCCAAGTCTTTGTCTGATGGTAGTTCTACTTTTTGTATTTTATCTAATTTTCCTTTTACATAGAAAAATGCTATGCCTATTATTAACGCTAATATTATTAATAGTACTATTATTATTTTTAAAAATACGCTTATTTTTCTTTTTTCTTTTTTCTCTGACACTTGTTTTTCCTTCTTTCTTGTATTCTTAAATTTTTTGTGTTTTTTTATTTTAGTTAAATACCCATATAATTTTTATTCTTTATATTTTTAGTTTGATGCCCATCTGAACATTTTTATATCATTATATTTTTTTAGTACTTTTTTGTATTTTTCGTATTCTTCGTCCCATAGTGCTTCTGGTACTTTGTCAAATGCTGTGAAGATTTTTTCCGCTTCTGCTAGGTATATTACTTGTTCTTGTGGTGACATGTTTTCGTATTGTTTTGCTAATTTTTCTAGTTTGTCTAGCATTTGGTTTGCTTCTATAAAACTCCAAAAGTCTTTTATTTTTATTCCTAATAGTTTTATTTGCGTTACTGCGTATAGGCATAGTGCAAATATTAAAAATACTAATATATATATTACTACTAATATTGTTTTCATTTTTTCCACCTTTTTTCCATTGTACTTTTCAAATTATACCATAGATGGTTTTTTTATGCAATTATTTTTTGTTTTTTACATTATTTTACAATTGCCACTTTTTGCAGGGTTCTTTTTTTAAAGTTTACCATTTTTTGCAGGATTAATTCTTTCTGGTTAAAATTTTTTATAAAAATACCCTCTGTTTTAGTTAATCAGAAGGTATTTTTTTATTATTATACTACATATCTTTTTAAGTTGCTTATTTCATATTCAAACATTCTATGTTCTTTTTCATTTTTTTCATTGTATTCTTTCATTTCTTTACGCATTTTTATTTGTTCTTCAAGTATTTGTGCTATGTTATTACTCATGTAATCTAATTTATCCATAATACTATCTGATCTTTTTGTTTGTTTAGCGTCTACATAGTCTATTTTTTTATTTAAGTTGTTGTCTACTGCATCAATTTTATTATCTAAATGTTCTAATTTACCACTTATTTCGTCAAATTTTTGCAACACAACTTTTTCAAATTCACTGCTCACATGTATCCCTCCTTTCCTTTATGCCTTTTGAATTAATTTTCAAATTAGGCAGAATATAAATTTTTGTACTCTGAAGGAGTCTGAATTAAAAAATATTAGATATAAAAATATGAATAAAAAATTCTTTAGATTAAAAAAATACTAAAATAAGTATGGCATTATAATACCATACTTATTTGTAAAAATCAACTATTTTTTATAACTTTTTTATTTTTTTATTAAAAACAATGTTACAAAATGTTACAATTCGAAGTCCATTAAATTATTTTTGGCTCTCTTCAATGTAGTGCCAACTATCTTTACACATATCATCGATATTTTTTTCTGCAGTCCAACCTAATTCTTCTTTTGCCTTAGTAGGATCAGCATAACATGTAGCAATATCCCCAGGTCTACGAGGTGCTATTTTATACGCAACCTTTTTACCTGTTGCTTTTTCAAAACCTTTAACCATATCTAAAACACTATAACCATGTCCTGTACCTAGGTTATAGATATATAAACCTTCTTTTTCTTTTTCTAATTTTTCCAATGCTTTTATATGTCCTTTTGCTAAGTCAACTACATGGATATAATCTCTTACACCTGTTCCATCTGGTGTGTTGTAATCATTTCCAAATACTGACAATTCTTTTAATGTTCCGGCTGCAACTCTTGCTACATATGGCATTAAGTTGTTTGGTATTCCTTTTGGTTCTTCACCAATTAGTCCGCTTTCATGTGCTCCTACTGGATTGAAATATCTTAGTATGCAGATGTCCCATGTGTTGTCAGATTTGTAAATGTCTTTTAGTATTTGTTCTATAAATAATTTTGTTGTTCCATATGGATTGGTTGTTCCACCTGTTGGCGTATCTTCTGTTATAGGCATTTTTTCTGGTTCACCATATACTGTTGCAGATGAACTAAATATGAATTTTTTGCATCCATATTTTCTCATCGTGTCTAATACTACTAATGCTCCTGATATATTGTTTGTGTAGTATTCTATTGGTTTTTGTACAGATTCTCCAACTGCTTTGTATCCTGCAAAGTTCATTACTGCTTCTATGTTGTTTTCTTCAAATACTTTTTCTAGTTTTTCTTTGTCCATGTAGTCCATTTCATAAAATTTAAAGTCTTTTCCTGTTATTTTCTTAATAGCTTCTAATGATTTTGGTGTACTGTTTGAGAAGTTGTCTATTATAATTATTTCTCTTCCTTTATTTAATAATTCTACTGCAGTGTGACTTCCTATAAATCCTGCTCCTCCTGGTAATAATATTGCCATTTTGATTCCTCCTAATTTGTTTTAAAAAGGTTGTTCTCCTTTTTGTTTTTTATTTTTATTAATAACCAAATTTCTGGATATTTTGCTTTTTTCTTAATTTATTATTTTGTTTATTTCTACTCCATTTTTAGTATCTTTAACTAAATATCCTTTTTGATTTATTAAATCTCTTAATTCATCTGATTTTGCCCAGTCTTTGTTTTCTCTTGCTATTTTTCTTTGTTCAACTAAATCCAAAATGTCTTGTGGAATTTCCTCTTTTTCTGTATTTGCTTCATCTATTTTAATTCCAAGAACTGTGTCAAATTTTGCAAGTAATCTAGCAACTTCCGGATTTTTCTTTTCAAATCTTGCTGCTTCCCATACAAAACTCATTGCAAGTGGCATGTTTAAGTCATCATTTATTGCTTTGTGGAAATTTTCTTCTATTTGTGCTAATTTTTCTTTGTCCTCAACTGTTAATTCGTCTGTTCCATTTAAGTTTAGTTGGTAACTGTTACGCAGTCTTTCTAATGATTTTGATGCAGAGTCTATTCCTTCCCATGTAAAGTTTAGTTTGTTTCTGTAATGACATGAGTAACTGAATAGTTTGTATACTATTGGGTCATATCCTTTTTCTTTTATGTCTTTTACTAGGTATACATTTCCTAGTGATTTTGACATTTTTCCTCCATTTATTAATAGGTATTCTCCGTGTAACCAGTATTTTGCTGGTATTTTTCCGCATCTTCCTTTGCTTTGAGCAATTTCATTTTCATGGTGTGTTGGTATTAAGTCGATTCCACCTGTATGTATGTCAAATTGCTCTCCTAAGTATTTTCTTCCCATTGCAGAACATTCTATGTGCCATCCTGGATAACTTGGGCCCCATGGACTATTCCATTTCATTAAGTGATTTTCTGGTGCTTTTATCCATAATGCAAAGTCATGTGGATTTCTTTTTTCTGGGTCTACTTCTACTCTTGCTCCTGCTTTTTGATTTTCTATGTCTAGATTGGAAAGTATTGGGTATTTGTCTAATTTTGATATATCAAAATATATTGCTGTTGATGTTTCGTATGCATATCCATTTTCCATTAGTTTTTCTACATATTCTAGCATTTCTTTTATGTGGTCTGTTGCTTTACATACTATTTCTGGTGTTTCTATGTTTAATGTTTTTAAGTCGTCAAAAAATAACTTTGTGTAGTGCTCTGCTATTTGTAGTGGCGTTTTGTGTTCTTCTCTTGCTGATTTTAACATTTTGTCTTCGCCTTCGTCACCGTCTGATACTAAGTGCCCTACGTCTGTGATGTTCATTGCGTGTTTTATTTTATATCCATTATAGCGTAATGTTCTTCTTAATACGTCTTGAAATATGTTTGTTCTCATATTTCCTATTGTGGCATCTTTGTATACTGTTGGTCCACATGAATATATTCTTATCTCCTTTGGGTCTAGTGGTTCAAATTTGTCTTTTTTTCTTGTTAATGTGTTGTAAAAATATATGTCCATTTTTCTCCTTTCCAAAGTGCTCAATATTTTATATTATTTTATAGCAGAAATTAGATTTTGTAGCAGTTTGTATTGCATACAAAATCTTAATTCTTTTTTTTTAGTCTGCTGTTTCGTCTTTGGCGGTTTCGTCTTTTCCTGTTTCATCAGGCACTTTATTTTCTTCTGGTTTTATTGTTGGTTTTTCTACTGTATTTCCTATTTTATTTTGTTCTTTTTCTACTGTATTTGTTGGTGTTTTATTTTCGTTTGATGTTTTTTCTTCGATTTTCTTTGTATGTATTGTACATACTTCGTCTATTTTTTCGCTTGATGATTTTGATTTGTTTATTGTATTCCATAATTTTAGTTGTTCTTTTGGAATAACTCCTCCATAAGAAACTGTTTTTACTTTATCTGCTGGGCAGTATTCGTTTGCAACTTTTCCTGATTCTGTACATATTTTTTGTGTTCCGTGTCCTTGGCAGTTTTCTGGCACATTGTCTGTTGTAAATGTTTCTGTGTATGTGTTTGTACATGAAGATGTTGCAATTCCTCCTGTGTCTTTGCATATTGTTTTTTGTACTAATCCTGTTGATGGTTTGTTGAAGTTTTTGTTTGCTAATCCTTTATGGATATCTTTCATTATTGATGACCATAATTGTCCTGCTGGGTTTCTTCCATCTACACTATATACTGTTTTTCCAACTTTTAATGGTTCTTGGTCATTGTCATATCCAAACCAACATGCTGCAGTATAGTATGGTGTAAATCCGCATAGCCATCTGTCTACATAGTCATCTGTTGAACCTGTTTTTGCGCATGTTTCCATTCCTGGTATTGCACAATATGTTGCTGTTCCTCCACTTTTTGTTGGTTCTGATACAATTGATCTTGTTAAATATGCATTTTGTTCTGATATTACTCTTGTTTTTTCTTGGTTTGCAGTTAATACTGTGTTTCCACTACTGTCTACTACTTTTGTGAAGAATATTGGTGTTGTGTATACACCATCATTTGCTATTGATGCATATGCTCCTGCCATTTCTAATGGGCTTATTCCTTTACTTAGTCCACCTATTGATAATGCTGGGTTTGCATCTTTTGTATCATCTAGTGTTGTTATTCCCATTTTCTTTAGGTATTCTATTGATTTTTTAGGTGTTAATTCCATCATTACTTTTACCATTGGTATATTTTGTGATGTACGTATACAACTTCTTATATTGATATATCCCTTTGGATTGTTGTAGTCTTTTGGCTTATATCCTCCTCCAAAGTCTGTTATTGCATCATCATATATTGTTGCTGCAGTTATTACTTTTTCTTGTAATCCTGGTACTATGTCTGCTAGTGGTTTCATTGATGAACCTGTTTGTCTTGTTAATTGTGTTCCTCTGTTCCATCCTGTTGTTTTTTGCTCTCCAAGGCTTCCTCCTACTGCTACTACTTGGTTTGTTTGATTGTCTATTATTACCATTCCGGCTTGTGTATGGTCATTTTTTAGTTCACCATTTTTATTTTTTTCTCTACCTTTTATTTGGTATTTTGTTTTTGCAAATTCTTCTTCTACTCTTGCTTGCACTTTTGGGTCTTCTGTTGAGTATATTGTTAATCCGCTTCCATATACATAGTTTTTTGCTAAATCTTCAGATATATTTTTTTCTTCCATTACTTGTTTTATTACTTGTTTTACTGTTTCTGCTGTATGGTATGAGTAACTTGATGTTCCTGAATATCCTTTTTCAAATTTTAGTCCATCTTCTACTTCTTTAACTGCTGCATTATATTCGTCTTCGTTTTCTATCATGCCTTGTGTTTTCATTTCTTTTAAAACTGTTAGTGTTCTTTCTTTTCTTAGATTTCCTGCTTTTTCTTGGTCTAATGATGTGTCATATGGGCTATATGAATTTGGTGAGTTGTTTATTCCTGCTAAAAATGCACATTGTGCTAAACTTAAGTCTTTTGCACTTTTGTTAAAGTAATATTGTGAGCCTAGTTCTACTCCGTGTAGTTCGTTACCACCTACAAATATTATGTTTAAATATAGTTCTAGTATTTGGTCTTTTGATATCATTCTTTCTACTTGTACTGCTTTTGACCATTCTTTCATTTTTCTTACTACACCTGCTAGTCCTGATCTTGCTTTGTCTTTTGTTATGTTTTTTACCAATTGTTGTGTTATTGAACTTCCTCCATATGATGAGTTTCCTGTAACTGCTCCAAGTATTGCTCCAGCGGTTCTTTTTATGTCTACACCACTATGTGAATAGAATCTTTTGTCTTCTATTGCTATATATGCTTTTGGCAAGTATGGTGACATTTCACTTAGTGATATTGTTTTTCTATTTTCGTCTGTGTTTAAGTTTGCTATTTCATTTCCGTCTTTGTCTAATACTATTGTGTTAGAGTTTCCTACTATTAGTTCCTCTTTTGTTATTTCAAAGTCGTTGCCAAATAGTCCAAACATCATTGCTGAGACTATCCCTGCTCCTGCTACACATAATAGTAAAAATATTATTAGTAGTATTTTTAGGAATAGTTTTAATTTTGGATGTTGTTTCCTTTTTTTATTTTTTGGTATTTTGCCTTTTTGTGTTTTTATTTTGGTTGTTTTTTCTTCTGGTTTGCTATGTTTTGCTTCCTTTTTATTATTACTTCTTGGCATCTTTTTTTACCTCCCTGTAATTGCTTTTGATATACCTATTATATTATACTTTTTATAAAAATAAAAGGGGTTAGGGAAATTTTTTATTTATTATTTATATATTGGGAAAGTTATGCAACTTTTCTAATATATAAAATTACATTGCACAGAAAATTTTCAGATTTGTTCTATGTTGGTATTATTATAATATCTGCAATTTCTTTTTTTATTTTTTTCCTAAGTTCTTTGTACTGAGTTTTTTTATGTAGTTCTGACTCGTACAAGTCCTTACAGTAATATTGTCTATCAACTATTTTTTCTCCAAAATAATTATTTTTTAGTTTTATTTCGTAATCATTTATTATTCTTCCTTCAAATCTTTTTTGCTTTATTTTTAATTTTTCTTTTATATTTATAATTGTTGCATATTCGTTTATTCTGTATCTGTCAATTAGTTCTTTTGGAAAGTCCACATTTATTATTATTTGTGATTTCATTAAACTTTTTTTCTTGTTATTAGTTATCGTTATTATTATTCCATTTTCTAGCATTGCTTTTTGTAGTCTTGTGAATTTTTCTATATGGTTTGTTACAATATTTATATTTTGATATTTATTTGCTAGTTCTTTTATGTTTTCTAATTCTATTTCTGTTAAGTCATTTATTAATATTGATATGTTTACTTTTTCTATTTTTTGTTGTTCTACTATTTTTTGTACAACGTCTGGTATTAGAATTTCAAATAGCCATTTTCCGTCCGCTATTTCTATTCCATATGTATTTAATAAATTTATATATTGTTTTTCTTTTTGTATTTCTTTGCTTACAACTGCTTTTACACTGTTTGAGTTTTTTCTTATTATTTTGTTTGTTTTTTTCGCTAGTTTTTCAATACCTTTGGGTTTTATTTTTTCATAGATTGGTAGTATTATTGTGTTATCTTCTACTTTTATTATGTTTGCTTTTTTTATAAGCCAGTTGGGCTTGTCATTTTTTTCTATATAAAACATAAAAACACCTCATATCTTTTTTATAAAGTATATTCAGTGTTTTATTTTTTATGAAATTTTTATTTTTTAAAGTTCCTAACTTTTTGCTTTCTTGTATTGTAATAGTGAATTTTTATAATATAATATCTCTTTTTAATAAATTATCTTTAATTGTTCCTGTTCCTATAAATTGGTTTATATTGTTGCTTTCGTGGCTATATATTTTGTAGACTCCATCATCGTACTTTTGTGTAAGCATAACTCCGTTTAGAAATAGTTTTAGTTTTCTTTCGTCTAGTTCTATTGATGGTGATGCTTCAAATATTTTTTCTACTGATATTATTTTTTTGTCTATTTCATTGCTCATTTTATTATTTGCTTCATTATTTTTCGTATTTGCCATATTTGAGTTTTCTACGATTTTGTTTAACTCTTCAACAGTAATGCTATCTTTAATTTTAAAGTCTCCAACTTGCGTTCTTTTAAGGGATTTCATGTATCCCACTGTTCCAAATTTAGTGGCAATATCTTCACATAGACTTCTAATATATGTACCTTTTCCACAAAACACTTCAAATTTAATTTGTTTTTCTTTTGGTGAATAGTCAATTAAATCTATATTATAAATTTCTATTTGTCTTGGCTTTATTTCAACTTGTTGACATTTTCTTGCATATTCATATAATTTTTTTCCATTTACTTTTATTGCAGAATAAATTGGTGGCACCTGCTCTTGTTTTCCGATGAATGTTTGCAATATTTTTGTTATGTTTTCTTGTGTTAGAAGAGTTTCGTTTACAGGTTGTTCTTCTATTATTTTTCCTTCTGAGTCTGCGGTGTCTGTTTTGGTTCCTAATTGTAGTTCTACTATGTATTTTTTGTTATGGTTTATTAAGTATTTTGAAAGTAGTGTTCCTTTTCCTATTAGTATTGGCAATACTCCTTCTGCCATTGGGTCTAGTGTTCCTGTGTGGCCGACTTTTTCGTTTAGCAATTTTTTTATTTTGTATACTATGTCGTGTGATGTGCATCCTTTGGGTTTGTTTATGATTATTATTCCGTCCATATTTTCCTTTCTAAAAAAATCGGGATAGGGGGACGGATCTTTAATCCCTAAAAAATTTTTTAGGGATTAAAGACCCGTCCCCCTATCCCGATTTTTTATTTTAAAACTTTTTCTAATTCTTTCATTATTTTTTGTTTTACTTGTTCGATGTTTCCTTGTACAACTGCACCTGCGGCTTTTTCGTGTCCTCCACCGCCAAACATCATACATACATCTGAAACGTTAACATAGTCATTTGAACGCATAGAAATTTTGTATGTATTTTCATCTTCGTCTTTTTGTCTAATAAATACAGAAACTTCAACACCTTCAATATCACGTCCTGTTTCTACTAACCCTTCGTGGTCTCCTATTCCGGCATTTACTTCTTCTAAATCCTTATTTGTTATGTATGTAAAAGTGACTTTTCCATCTGCTAAAAATTCCATTCTGTCTATTGTTCTTCTCATTAATTCAAAGTTTGCCTTAGTTTTTGTTTCTAATACTCTTTTATAGATGTCTGAAACATTTACACCTTTTTCTAGCAATTCTGCTGTGAATTCAAATGTTTCTGGTGTTACTCCTGAATATCTGAATCCTCCTGTGTCTGTAATGATTCCTGTTAATATACATGTTCCTAACTCTTTGTCTATGTTTATATTAAAGTATTGGAACATTCCTATTAATATTTGGCAACATGCTGGTGCAACTGGATTTATAAAGTTGATGTCTCCATACATTTTGTTGCTTCCATGGTGATCTATTACTATCGTTTGTTTTGCTTTTTCAAAGTATTCGTTTCCTACTAGTCTTTTGAAATCAGCACAGTCTAAACTTATTGCTAGGTCATATTTTTCTACATCTGAGTCCATTTTTATTTCTTCTCTTCCTGGTAAAAAATCAAATATTTTTGGGACTTCTCTTATTATTACATCAGCATTTTTTCCTAGTTTTTTTAGTGCTACTTTCATTGCTAGACAACTTCCAATTGCGTCTCCATCTGGTGTTTCATGTGCCATTATTGCTATTGTTTCTGCTTTTTTTATTTCTTCTAATATATTATCTAAAGTCATAATTTTCTCCATTCCTGTTAATAGGGACGGGCTTTTTTGACAACTTTTTTACATGTCAAAAAGTGAACAATCCCTTTTAACATTTTTTACTTGTCAATAAAGGGCGTCCCTGTTGACAATTTATTTGTTTGGCATTATTTCTTTTAATATTGAATCTATTTTTGCTCCATATTCCATTGAATCATCTATTTCAAATATCAATTCTGGTGTGTTTCTTAAGTTTATTCTTTTTGCCAATTCTGTTCTTATAAATCCTGATGATTTTTTAAGCCCTTCCATTGTGTCTTTTATATTTTTTGAATTAAAAATACTTACATATACTTTTGCATATTTCAAGTCTGGTGTTACTTTTACTTTTGTAACACTTATCATTCCTGTAATGCTTGAATTTTTTAATTCAAAACCAATAATTTGACTTAATTCTTTTCTGTATTCTTCGTCAATACGTCCCATTCTATTATTGTTTTTATTAGGCATTTTGTCTACCCCCTCTTAATTGCATTTTTTCGGGATTGGAGACCCGTCCCCTAATCCCGATTTTTTTATCTTTTTATTTCTTCCATAACATACACTTCAATAATATCTCCTTCTTTAATATCATTGTAGTTTTCAATTTGCATACCACATTCAAATCCTTTTGTTACTTCTTTAGCATCATCTTTGAATCTCTTCAATGTAGCAAGTTTTCCTTCATGGATTACTACATTGTCTCTTATAACTCTAACTCCTGCATTTCTTTCTACTTTTCCTGTTAATACATAAGCACCTGCAATTGTTCCAACATTTGATATTCTAAATGTTTGTCTTACTTCTGCATTTCCTATTACTTTTTCTTCATATTTTGGTGCTAACATTCCCTTCATTGCGGCTTCTACTTCTTCTATTGCTTGGTAAATTACTGAGTATTGTTTTATTTGTACTTCTTCTTTTTCTGCCATTTCTTTTGCGGCTGGTATTGGTCTAACATTGAATGCGATTATTATTGCATTTGATACTTTTGCAAGTGTAACGTCTGATTCGTTTACTGCTCCTGGTGCTGCATGGATTACTTTTACTTTTACTTCTTCGTTTTGTAGTTTTTCCATTGATTGTTTAACTGCTTCTACAGATCCTTGAACATCTGCTTTTACAATTAAGTTTAATACTTTTAGGTTTCCTTCTTCCATTTGTTCAAATAAGTTGTCTAGAGTGACTTTTGTTGCTGCTCCAAATGCTTTTTCTCTTGCTTCACGTTTTCTTTTTTCGATTAAGTGTTTTGCTGTTTTTTCGTCTTTTACTTCGTAGAATGTATCTCCGGCTTCTGGTACTTCTGTTAATCCCATTATTTCTACTGGTGTTGATGGTCCTGCTGATTTTACTTTTTTACCGTTTTCGTTTGTCATTGCTCTTATTCTACCAATTGAAGAACCAACAATTATTGTGTCTCCAACATCTAGTTTTCCTCTTTGTACAAGCATTGTTGCTATTGCTCCTTTGCCTTTGTCAAGTCTTGCTTCTATAACAACACCTTTTGCTTGTTTATTTGGATTTGCTTTTAATTCTAGTACATCTGCTTCTAGTAATACCATTTCTAATAATTGGTCTATGTTTATGTTGTTTTTAGCAGAGATTGGTACACATATTGTGTCTCCTCCCCATTCTTCTGGTACTAGTTCGTAGTTCATTAGTTCTTGTTTTACTTTGTCAACATTTGCATCTGGTAAGTCTATTTTGTTTATTGCAACTATAATTGGTATTCCTGCTGATTTTGCGTGGTTTATTGCTTCAACTGTTTGTGGCATTATACCGTCATTTGCTGCAACTACTAATATTGCTATATCAGTTATTTGGGCACCTCTGGCTCTCATTGCTGTAAATGCTTCGTGTCCTGGTGTGTCTAAGAATGTTATTTCTCTACCATTTACTTTAACTTTGTATGCACCGATTGCTTGTGTGATTCCACCTGCTTCTCCGCCTATTACATTTGTTTTTCTAATAGTGTCTAGTAATGATGTTTTTCCATGGTCTACGTGTCCCATAACAACAACTACTGGTGGTCTTACTTCTAAGTCTTCTTCTTTGTCTTCAGAATCGTCAAATAAGATATCTTCGTCTGTTACTGTTTCTTTCTTTTTAGCTGTGATTCCAAATTCTCCAGCAACTAAAAATGCTGTATCAAAGTCAAGGTCTTGGTTGATTGTAGCCATAATTCCATATCCGAATAATTTTTTTATAACTTCTGCTGTTGTCTTTTTCATTTCTGCCGCTAGGTCTTTTACTGATATTGAGTCTGGTATTTCTATTTCTGTTAGTTCAAATATTTTTTGTTTGTTTCTTTCTTCATTTTTTGCTTGTTTTTTCTTGCCTTTTCTTCCTCTTTGTGTTGTTAAATCGTAGTAATCTAACATTCCACCATCTTGGTCTTCAAACATATTTGATAACTTGCTTGTTTGTTTTAATGATTTTAGTTTTCCTTCGTCAAAATTACTTTCGTTTCTTCTTGATTTTGATTTTTTGTTTTTGTTATCATCAAATTTGTTATTGAATTTCTGTTTATCTATGTTTTTACTATAGTCTCTAACAACTTCTTTTTCAACAGTTTCTACTGCCATTATGTTCTTGATGTTCTTTTCAATTCCTTTTTCGTCTAATGGTCTTCTGTTATAATTGTTTCCATTGTAATTATTTTTATTATTGAAGTTTCCATTATTTTTTCTGAAATTATTTCCATTGTTTGAACTATTAAATTCACCATTTCTTCCGTTTCTGTTGTTGTTAAATCTATTGTTTCTGTTTTCAAAACCATTTTTATTTTCGTAATTATTTCTGTTTTCAAATCCGTTTCTGTTTTCATAGCCATTTCTGTTTTCTGAATTGTTTCTATTATTGAAGTTGTTTCTTCCTTCTCCGCTTCTGCTGTCATTTTTTCTATTATCTCTGTTAAATGTATTTTCTCTATTATAGCTATTGTCTTTATTAAAGTTATTTCTATTATTTCTATTTTCTCTACCAAAGTTTGAATTATTTGCATTTTTATTTTTAAATTTATTATCTTGTGTTACATTTCTTTTTTCTGCTACTTCTGCTTGCATTGTTAAATTACTATCCCCTTGTTCTTTAATTTCTTCTTTTATTATTTTTTCTTCTTTAACTGGTTCAGTTTTTTTGATTTCTTCTGTTTTCTCTTTTTTTGGTTCTGGTTTATTTAGTCCAAACAATTCATTTACGGTTTTTGGCTTGTTTGGTTTGTTTCTGTATACTATATTGGAGTCTTTGTTTTGTTTTCTTTCTACTATTTCAAATTTATTTTTTTTGTTTTCTTCTTTTTTGTTTTCTTTTTTTTGGTTTTCTTCATCAGCTATTATTACTTCTCTTCTTATAATTACTGGTGCTTTTTCTTCTTTTTTTTGTGTTGCTTGTTTGGCTGTTTTTTCTGTTTTCGTTGTTTTTTCTGGTTTGACTGTTTTTTCTGGTTTTGCACTTCTATTAGATAGTCTTTCTTCTATTTTTTTTGCTTCTTCTTCTCCAACTCCACTCATATGGCTTTTTACTTCTATATTTAGTTTTTCTGCTGCTTCTAATACTTCTTTACTGGCTAAGCCTAGCTTTTTTGCTATTTCATAAATTTTTATCTTACCCAATAATATCACCCCCATTATATTTTTTTTGAATTGAATTTGCAAAATTTATATCTTTTATTCCAATTACTGCTTTATTGTTTTTTCCTATTGTTTTACTTAGTTCTTCTATTTTTCCATCTATTATTATTGGAATGTTATATTTTTCGCATAATTTAACAAATTTGCTTTTTGTTCTTTCAGAACTCTCTTTTGATATTATTATTAGTTTAGCCTTTCTTTTTGTTATGTTTTCTTCTACACTATCTGCTCCAAATGCAACTTTTCCTGCTTTCATTGCTAAACCGATTAGTCCTAATATATTTTTATTTATCAAGAATTACACCTCTTAAACTTTCATAAATCTCTTGTGATATTTGCATTTCAAAGACTCTTTCTAGTCTTTTACTTTTTTGTAGTTTTTCTAAACATTTTACATCGTCACAGATGTATGCTCCTCTACCTTCTTTTTTTCCTGTTTTGTCTATTGATATTTCGTTGTCTTTATTTTTTACAATTCTTATTAATTCTTTTTTGTCTTTTTTTTGATTACATCCCATACATGTTCTTTGTGGCTGTTTTTTCATAACATACACCTTCTTTCTAATTTATGCCTGTCTTTTAATTATTATCACGTTTTATTTTTTGTATTTATTATTGAATTATTCTTCTTCTTTTTCGTTTTCATTTTCTTCTATTTCTTCTGTTTCTGTTTGGTTTTGTTGTTCTTGTAGTATTTGTCTATATTGTGATTCTGATTTTATATCAATTTTCCAGTTTGTTAATTTTGCTGCTAATCTAGCATTTTGACCTGCTTTACCAATTGCTAATGATAATTGATCATCTGGAACTATAACTTCTGCAAATCTTTCGTCTTCTTTTATATCAACTGCTAGGATTTGTGCTGGTAATAATGCAGATGCTATGAATATACTTGGGTCTTCGTCCCATTCAATTACATCTATTTTTTCTCCATGTAATTCATTTATTACATTTTGAATTCTTACACCTTTTGCTCCAACACATGATCCTACTGGGTCAATATTAGGGTCTGGTGAGTATACTGCAACTTTGCTTCTTGAGCCTGCATCTCTTGATACACTTTTTATTTCTATTACGCCTTCATATATTTCTGGTATTTCAAATTCTAATAATTTTCTTACAAAATCAGGATGACTTCTTGAAATCATTACTTGTGGTGCGCCTTTTAGTCCTCTTTCTACATCTACTATATATGCCTTTATTTTGTCGTTTACTCTGTATTTTTCTGTTGGTACTTGCTCTTTTGCAAGCATTATTCCTTCTATTCTTCCTAAGTCTACAACTACTATATTTCTATCTGCTTTTTGGATTATTCCTGAAACGATTTCTCCTTTTTTTTGTGTGTATTCGTCAAATATTAAATCTCTTTCTACTTCTCTTAATTTTTGTACTATAACTTGTTTTGCAGTTTGTGCAGCAATTCTTCCGAAGTCTTTTGGTACTATTTCTATATCTACTGTATCTCCATATTGTAGATTTTTATTGATTTTGTGTGCTTCTTCTAGACTGATTTCTGTTACTTCGTCATTTGCATTTTCTACAATTTCTTTTACTGAATAAATATGTGTTGCACCTGTTTTATGGTCTATGTCTACTTTTACATTTTCTAGTGCGTCAAAGTTTCTTTTATATGCTGTAACTAATGCTGTTTCTATTGATTCTAGTACGTATTCTTTTTTTATTCCTTTCTCTTTTTCTAATTCTTCTAATGCTAATATTAACTCTTTGTTATCTATAGCTTTCATTTTTTATTCCTCCTATTTTTTATTATCTATATAATATTGGTATTTTACCTTTTGTTTCTATATAATTTTTACCAGTTATAAACTGTTTTTATTTGTGATATATTTTTTCTTTCTATTTTTGTTTCTTGTTCTTCTGTTTCTATAATAATTTCATTTTGATTAAATTCTTTTAGTGTTCCTAAATATTCTTTTGCACCATTTTCATCTTTTTTGAATAGTTTTACATTTATGTCTTTCCCTATATTTTGTTCTAGATGTTTGTCTTTTCTTAGTACTCTTTCTATTCCTGGTGATGATATTTCTAAAAAGTATTGTTCTTTTATATAATTTTCTTTGTCTAAAATGTCGTTTACCGCATCATTTACTTTTTCGCAGTCATTTAAGTCTATTCCTTTTTCGTTGTCTATAAATATTCGTAAAAAGTAGTTTTTTCCTTCTTTGGCGTATTCTACATCATATAGTTCATAACCTAAATTTTCTATTATTGGTTCTACTAATTTTGTTACTTTTTCTTCTATACTTGCCAATTTTTACCTCCTTTTATTTTCAAAACTAAAGAGTGGGATTTGTTCCCACTCTTTACTGTCTCGTATGTTGATATCTATATTATACCCAATTTTTAGCATAAATGCAAGGTTTTTTCGTTATTTTTTAAACTTTTTCTACTTCTTGTATTGTTTCTTCTGCATTTTCGTTTACGTCATCAATTTTTATGCTTCTATTATGAGTAATTTTTTCCCAATTTGTGTCTCTTTTAAATAAACATTTAAAGTTTATTAATAGCCAAGAGCCCATGAATAATGGATATGTGAATAATCCTTTTATCATTGGTTTTATTGGTTTACCATCTATCCACATTACAAATGCTGCTGTAAGTGATGGTAATACAAATGTTGGTACTAAATATCTTAATATATTTATTATTAGTTCTGCTTGTGTCATTCCATCCATTGCGTATAATACAAAGTTTGATACTAATAATAGTAATGTTAATATGAACATTGGTATACTTCCTATTATATATAGGAAACCGTCAAAGTTCATCATTGTTTTTTTGTCTTTTACTGCTTCTGCTAATTTAGATGTGTATTCTTTCATACATTGCATATGTCCTACTGTCCATCTACTTCTTTGTGACCAACTTTGTGCAAATCCTGTTGGTTGTTCGTCATATACAATTGCTTCTGTTGACCATCCTAATCTTTTTCCTTTTAATATTCTTTGCAATGAAAATTCTATGTCTTCTGTTAGTGTTACTGTTTTCCATCCACCGTTTTCTTTTATGATATCAAAACTTACCATAAATCCTGTTCCGTTTAATAATGGTGATAGTCCTAAATTGTATCTTGCTAAGTGATAGAATTTGTGCATTGTCCAATAGAATAGTGCGTATCCTGATGTTATCCAGTTGTCTGTTGGGTTTTTAATGTCTCTGTATCCTTGTACTACTTCTTCTCCTTGGCATAATTTTTTGTTCATTGCTTTTAAGAAGTTTTTGTCTACTATGTTGTCTGCGTCAAATATGCATATTGCATCATATGGTGCGTTTTCTTTTATTTTTTGTTGTAGGAACCAGTCTAGTGCATATCCTTTTGTTTTCTTTGTTTCGTCATATCTTTCATACACTATTGCTCCTGCTTCTCTTGCTATTCTTGCTGTTCTGTCTGTGCAGTTATCTGCTATTACATATATATCATATAAGTTTTTGTCGTATTCTTGATTTTTTAGGCTTTCTACTAGGTTTCCTACTACTGTTTCTTCGTTGTGTGCTGGTATTATTGCCATAAATCTGTGATTTTTGTTTACTTTTAATGGTTTTTCTTTTAATTTTACTAATGAGCATACACTTACTATTATTTGATATAACCAAAATATTGTTATTATCCAGATTAATGCTTCTCTTAGTATATAAACATAATCCATTTTTTTACCTCTCTTTTTTCTTTTTATTCTATTTTTATTATCTCACATAATCTATTATACTCTTATTGTCAAAATTATGCAATCTTTTTTGTAAAATTTTATTAATTTATGTATTAAATTATTTTATAAATTATTATTATTTTTATCATATTCAATGCATTTTTCTTCTAACAATTTAAAATTGCAACATCTCGCTTTAATATTTTGAGGTAATCTGTTATTATTATACAACTTATATAGTTTTAATGATTTATTTTTAACTTGATGATAATTTGCATTTAACCAACTTAATTGCTCCTGTAATAATTTTTGATATTTTAATTCTGCAATTGTTAGTGTTTCTTTATTTAAATCTACTAATGTATAATACTTTTCCTTTACTGGAATCATATTATTAAAATTAACTGCTCCTAATTCACCATCTTTTATTTTAAAAAAATCTACTGTATTTTTCATATTTATATGTTTTGGTTTTGGACTTGATAACGGGGCAAAATACTCACAAGTATCAATTTGGAACAAAATGCCAATAAAAGGTCTCAATTCTTTTTCATATTTATTATATGATACCCTATTGTCGTATTCTCTTAAATAATCGCAATAGTCAGAGTTTACTCTTACAATTTTTAAATTTATAATCATAATTAAATTCCTCCTCTTTCATAATATATGTAATATTTTAAAAGGACTAGAGTCTGTACTCTAATCCCACACTTTTTTAACTTCCAACTTATGGCTGGATACACCGCTTTTTTTAGTCCCAATTTATGGCTGGGTTCACCGCTTTTTTTAGTTCCAATTTTTGGCTGGAATCACCAACTTTTTTATGCTATTTCTAGCAATATTATTATATGCAATTTATATAATTTTATTGCTATTTATGTTTTTATTATAATATACATTTACATATAAGTCAATATCTTTTTGCTAATTTTGTAACATTTTTTATTTTTTCTCAATATATTAAAATAAAAAAGTTTATGGAGGTATTATTTTGAAAAAGAATTATAAAGTTGCAATAGTTGGTTCAACTGGTTTGGTTGGTAGAACTGTATTAAAGGTATTGGAAGAAAAGAATTTTAAAAACTGTACATATACATTATTTGCTTCCAAAAAATCTGCAGGAAGTAAGGTACAATTTTTAGGGCAAAATTATATAATTCAAGAATTAACAGAGGATTCTTTTAAATCTATTTTTGATTATGCAATTTTCTGTGCAGGTGGAAGTGTTTCTAAAAAGTTTATTCCTATTGCAGTTCAATCTGGTTGTACAGTTATTGATAACAGTAGTGTCTATAGAATGGATAAAGATGTTCCTTTGGTTGTGCCAGAAGTTAATCCGGAAAAAATATTTGAAAATAAAGGGATTATTGCTAATCCTAATTGTTCAACAATTCAGGCAGTTGTCGCTTTGAAGCCTTTGGATGATAGGTATAAAATAAAAAGAATTGTTTATTCGACATATCAGGCTGTTTCTGGTGCTGGCAAGGCTGGTGTTGAGGATTTGGAAAATGGCTATAAGGGCTTGGCTCCGCAAAAGTTTAAGTATCCTATTTTTAATAATTGTTTGCCTCATATAGATGTTTTTGAGGCTGATGGTTATACTAAAGAGGAATACAAAATGATTAATGAAACTAGAAAAATTTTGAGTAAACCTTTGCTTCCTGTTACTGCTACATGTGTTAGGGTTCCTGTTAGAAATTGCCATAGCGAAAGTATTAATGTTGAATTTAAGTCTAATTTTGATATTTATGATGTTAAGGTGCTTTTACAGAATTCTCCTGGGATTATTCTTGTTGATGATGTTGAGAAGGATTATTATCCTTTGGCTTCTAAGGCAGATGGGTTTGATGATGTTTTTGTTGGTAGAATTAGACGTGATTATAGTGTTCCTTTTGGTATTAATTTGTGGGTTGTTGCTGATAATTTGAGAAAGGGCGCTGCTTCTAATGCGGTGCAGATTTTGGAAAAATTAATGTTGGTTTAATTTGTCCTTTGAGGACGGTTCTATTGGGAAGATTTTTATGTTTCAAAAAAGTCGCATTGTGCGACTTTTTGTTAATTATTTATACTCAATAAATTCAACTAATTTTTCAAGTTCAAATATATATTTATTTTTTATGTCATTATAAATTTTTCTTGATACTTTTTCATCATATAAATGTGATAATGAATTTCTTGCTAACATCATATTAATCCAGGTATCACCATCATCAATTAATTTATGTGCATAACTTTCTTTTAATATTTCTCTCGGACTTCCTGTCTCTGATGAAATTCCCAAATACTCCAAATAATCTTTTAATGTTTTCCATGCTAATTCAAATGTGAATTCATATCTATGTAAAACTCCATCTATTGTAATGTCATCTTCTTCTTTTTGAAGTGCTTCTTTTAATCTATTAGTTGCATTTATCAAATCCGTTTTTCTTTCATCAAATCTTTTCATTATATGTCTATTCCCTCCTTTATTATCTCTTCTACAAATTCTTTTTTTGTATCTTTATTTACAAAAACCAGGTCTATTTTATATATTATATCTAATAAATCAAATTCGTTTCTTATTTTATATTCATCTTTTCTTGGAATATCTTCAAAAATCGCTATATCTATATCTGACGTTTTTTTGTAAGTGTTTTTTGCCCTTGAACCAAATATTTTAAAATTATATTTTTTATTTTCTTTTACTATATTTTCAATTTTATTATATATTTCTTCAGGTAATCCAAATTTCATTTTTCCGTTCTCCTTTTATAATCTTATTTTACTATACCGTATAAAAAATAGCAAGCAATTTTATCTTTATTTGCAAAAAAAAACCTGAAGTTTTTATACTTCAAGGTTCTTTTCAAATTTATTATTCTGCTGATTCCTCTGTTTCTGGAGCTTCATAAGCTTCTAATATAGCTTTTTGAATTTTCTCTCTTGTTTCAGCATTGATTGGATGTGCTATATCTCTGAATTCTCCGTTTGGAGTTTTTCTGCTAGGCATAGCTATGAATAATCCATTTTGGCTTTCGATAACTTTGATGTCGTGTACTGCGAATTCGTTATCGAATGTTACAGAAGCAACAGCTTTCATTCTGTTCTCTGAATTTACTTTTCTTAAACGTACATCTGTGATTTGCATTTTAGTGCACCGTCCTTCCTTAAGTTTTAAATTTTGTACATATTAGTTTATTCTTATGTACCTACTCTATTATTCTCCACAAAAAATTTTTTTCCTTCTTTTTTTTACATTTTTTATAAATTTTTTTATATATTATAATTTTTTGTTACAATTCATCGTCCATAAAATTACATTGCACAGAAAATTTTTAGGGATTGGGGGACGGGTCT